>Ga0302157_10000290_pt1 | contig 66233 bp, 51 predicted proteins | sample I_Bog_N3_3_FD_193502 | JGI IMG/M metagenome (GOLD analysis project Ga0302157, IMG submission 193502) | Peat permafrost microbial communities from Stordalen Mire near Abisko, Sweden - I_Bog_N3_3 | ecosystem: Environmental > Terrestrial > Soil > Wetlands > Peat | place: Sweden: Abisko, Stordalen... | reverse complement strand
AATATTCGGTGAACGGATAAGGCGGCGAGGTTTCCGGTGCCGGGGCCCAATCCGCGCGCCGCGAGGGCGGTGCGTTGGGATCGGTTGCCAGCGGCGAGGCAGCCTTGCCCCATTCAGCGGCCTGATAGGCGAAGAACCGGCCGATCACGCTCGTGCCAAGCGACGAATCCTTGATCGTCGCGGCAGGAGCTGCCGGCGCAGGCGTAGATGCTGTCTGGTCGGCCGACGGGTTTGGCGTGCCGGCATCGGCAACGGCGCTGTCGGCTGTGGCTGCGTTTGCGCTTGTACCGCACAGACCGAGCGCAGTGCTCAGCATCAGGCCCGCATACAGGCCAACGGAATATCTGCTCATGAAATGCCCTCATGCCGTGCGATCGGCGGCGCGCCCTGTGATGCGCCTTGGTGTTTCCGGTCCGGCGGGCACGGCTTCTAGGTCCGGGGGCGATTAAGGTACAAAGGTGAATGCGCCATGTGCGCGTAAAGGTTCCATAAAATAACCTATAGACAAGCGTTTGCCCGAATGACGGAGCGGCAGGGTTGAAGTGATCGCGGCAATCGGGGATGAAGCGGGCATGGGGGTTTCAAGGATTTCTGCCGCAGTCCTGCTTGCGCCGTGCGCGGGCGTGCGATCATGATCGGCCTGGCGGCGGGGCACAGGCCATGGCTGCGCCAGCGCGCGATGCTGGTGCTTGGCGTGACGTTTGTCGCGCTGCTGATTTCGGCCGGGGTGCGTTCGGCGCCCGGCGTGCTGATGCTGCCGTTGCAGCTGCATTTCGGCTGGGACCGCGCGACGATCTCGTCGACGTCGGCGGTGGGGATCGTGCTCTATGGGCTGGTCGGGCCGTTTGCCGCGGCGCTGATGATGTCGGTCGGCATTCGCCGGACGATGGCCGGCGGGCTTCTGCTGATGGGCCTTGCGACATTTGCCAGCCAGTGGATGAGCGCAAGCTGGCACTATCTGCTGACCTGGGGCGTCTTGTCCGGGCTGGGCAGCGGCGCGGTGGCCAGTGTCCTGGGCGCGGCGGTCGTGGCCCGCTGGTTCGCCACGCGGCAGGGGCTGGCGATGGGCGTGCTTTCGGCGAGCACGGCGACAGGGTCGCTGGTGTTTCTGCCGGTGCTGGCCTGGCTGACCAGCGCTGGGGCGTGGTTGCCGGTGGTGCGCGTGGTCGGCACGGCTTGTCTCGTGCTGGTGCCGCTGGTGCTGTGGCTGATCCCCGAGCATCCGCGCGATGTCGGCGCCCGGCGTTTTGGCGAGGATCACGATGTGCCACCCGCGCCCCGCGTGGCGGCGGGGGCGGCGTTGTCGCTGGCATTCGGTGCGCTGGGCAGGGCGGCGCGGGTGCCGATGTTCTGGCTGTTGTTCGGTACGTTTTTCGTCTGCGGGCTGACGACCAACGGGCTCGTCGGTACGCATCTCATCGCCTATTGCGGCGATCATGGCATTGCCCCGGTCGCGGCGGCGGGGCTGCTGTCGACGATGGGTCTGTTCGATCTGGTCGGCACGACCGCTTCGGGCTGGCTGACCGACCGGTTTGATCCGCGCCGCTTGCTGGTGGCCTATTACGGCCTGCGCGGCGTGTCGCTGATCGTGTTGCCGTTCTGCAATTTCGGCCCGGCGAGCCTTGGCGTCTTTGCCGTGTTCTATGGGCTCGACTGGATCGCCACAGTGCCGCCGACCGTGGCGCTGGCGACGCGAGCCTTCGGCGCGCGCGAGGCGCCGGTGGTGTTTGGCTGGGTCAATGTCGGGCATCAGCTTGGCGCGGGGGTGGCGGCATTTGGCGCGGGGCTGGTGCGGCAGGAATTCGGGCGTTACGATCCGGCCTTCATGATTGCCGGGCTGTTCGGCGTCATCGCGGCGGCGATCCTGATGCTGGCGATCGCGAACGGTCGCAGCACGGTGGCTCAGCTTTCGGTCTGACGCATCGCGCCGACGATGCGCGGCTCGTGGCTGGCGAGGTCGGGCACGATCCAGCCGATCCGCTTGCCGCCATCGTCGTAATGGCGCAGCCGTACAGCCGCCGCAAACCACGTGTGCGCCTCGAAGGCGGCGATTTCGGCGGGATTCATCGCCCCGCCCTGCAAGGCCAGGCTCAGCTTCGATGCGCCGGACAGCGTTTGCGCATAGCCCGGCTGTGTCGCGCAGAGATAGCGCTTGGCCGCGACATGCAGCCGCACCGGCTCGGTCACTTCGGGGCCGAACCAGCGCGCCAGGTAATCCGCGCCATGCTCTTCGTGCCGCGCGTCGACTCCCAGCGTTTCGGCGGCATTGCCGGCATCGTCGATGAATTGGCCGACGTCGTGAAGCAAGGCCGCGACGATCATGGCGTCATCCTCGCCCGCTTCGACTGCCAATTGCCCGCATTGCACGACATGGCCCATCTGCGTGATCGCCTCGCCGTAATTCTGGTCGCCAAAGCGAGTGATAAGCGCGGCGATTTCGGCAAAGCGGGGGTCGGTCATCGCAATTCCTGTGCTGGTGTGTCGAAAGGGGCGGCATAGCGCGCCTGCGCCCCGGGCGCGAGCGTGCCTGCCGATTGTGACATTGCCGTCAGACGCTTTGACGGCGCGTGCGTCGCGCAGTAGCCACTCGGGATCATTCGCTTGCCATCCGAGGACAGACATGCGCCGCATTGCTCCCTTTTTGCCCGCCTGCCTTATGGTCGCCGCCGCGGTGTTGCCGACTATGGGCCATGCCGCCCCCGCGCCCGATTATGCGGTCGTCGCAACCATTCCGGGCGCGGATGGTGGCTGGGACTATGCCTCGGTCGATCCGGTGCGCGGGCGGCTCTATGTCGCGCGTGCCGCCGCTGTCATGGCGGTCGATCTCGCCACCGGCAAAGTGACCGATACGTTTGCCCCGGCGCAGCGCGCGCATGCCGTGCTGCCGATCGACAACGGCGCGACGCTGGTCGAAACCGACGGGACGACCGGGCTGACCCGCTTTATCAACGCCGATACCGGCGGCACCCTTGCCGAAGTCGCGACCGGCAAAAAGCCCGACGCCGCCTATTTCGACAGCGCCACCGGGCTGATCGTGGTGATGAATCCCGGCAGCAGCGCCGTGACGCTGCTCGATCCGAAACCGCATGCGCTGGTCCGCATGATCAGTGTTCCGGGTGGACTCGAAGCGGGCGAAGGCGATGGCAAGGGCCATGCCTTCATCAATCTCGAAGAAGCCAATGCGCTGGCCGAAGTCGATCTGGCGGCGGGCAAACTGGTGCGCAGGATCCCGCTGGCCGGGTGTGACGGTCCGACCGGGCTGGCCGTGCTGGCAGGCGGCACGCGCGTCCTGTCGGCCTGTGCCAATGGCGTCGCCACCGTGGTCGATGCGGCCAGCGGCACATTGCTGCAAACGCTCAAGGTCGGCGAAGATCCCGATGCGGTGATCGCCGATCCGGCGCGCGGCCTTGCCTTTGTGCCGAGCGGGCATGACGGCACGCTGACCGCGATCGCGATCGACGACCCTGCAAAGTTTGCCGTCGTGGCGACGATCCAGACCCAGGTCGGCGCACGCACCGGCGCGCTCGATCCGCGCACCGGCCGGATCTATCTGCCCACCGCGACGATGACCCCCGCCGAGGGCGGCGCACACCATGGCCAGGCCAAGCCGGGCACGTTCGTCGTGCTGGTGGTCGCGCCCAAGGGCTGATTTGCGCGGATCGAGGCATCCCCGGCGCATGCCTCGATCCGGGAAATTGCGGTTCCGACACTGGACATCGGGGCTGATGGCACTACGACCCTGGCGATGACGTCTTAGCCGGAACCGCACACGATGAGCCGACCCAAGCCCGATTCCCCGCGCATCACCATGGAGGAACTGGCCAAAGCGGCAGGCGTTTCGAAAATGACGGTCTCGCGCGCCCTGTCGGGCCATCCGCTGGTCAAGGACAGCACGCGCGAACGCATTCGGCAATTGGCCGAAGCGCATGGATTTCGCATCAATGTCGCCGCGCGCAATTTGCGCCAGCGCAGCACGCGCACGATCGGCGTGGTCATCGAAATGACCCCGTCGCACGACCGTTCGATGAGCGAGCCCTATCCGCTGTCGCTGCTGGGCGGCATCATGCAGGAATTGACCAGCAACGCCTACAACATGGTGCTGACCACGCTGCCGCTGTTCGTCGCTTCGCCACCTGCGGTCGACGGGCTGATCCTGCTGGGGCAGGGGGTAAACGAGGACGCGGTCGAAACCGTGCAGCGCGCCGGTATGCCTTATGTGATCTGGGGATCGGTCGACGGCAACGAGGATCATATCACCGTCGGTTCGGACAATGTCGCGGGCGGGCGCCTCGCCGCCGATCACTTGCTCGCGCGGGGGCGGCGCGCCTGTGCCTTTGTCGGCGATGCCACCCACCTTGAAATCGCCGACCGGTTGCGCGGATTTCAGGAGCGGCTGGCCGAAGCGGGCGCCGATCTGGCGGGCACCGCGCCGAGCCCGTTTACCCGGGAGGGCGGCTATCAGGCGGCACGAGCCCTGCTGGCAGAGGGCAGCCGCTTTGACGGCGTGTTTGCCGCCAGCGACGCGATCGCCATGGGGGTGATCGCCGCCTTGCGCGATGCAGGCCGCGCGGTGCCCGACGATGTCGCGGTCATCGGCTTTGACGATGCGCCCGGCGCGGCGCTGTTTACCCCTGCGGTCAGTTCGATCCGGCAGGACTGGGATCGCGGCGGCAAGCTGCTGGCGCAGAAAATTCTGGCGCTGACCAAAGGGGCAAGGCCGGTTTCCGAGTCTCTGCCTGTCGAAATCAAGCCTCGGAAATCATAGGGTAAATCTTGGATATTTAAGGCGCCTTGGCGTGTCGGCTTTGGCTTTTTCAAAAATGGTATCGATAACTTGACAACGATACCATTCGCTCTCTATTTCACCTCTCCATGGAGTCGACGCCCGATCTCAGGGCGCGGCCGGGAAGAGGATCGAAAGTGCCCAGCGTCTCGTCGAGCCCGTGCGTCCAGCCGATTCATCAGCCTGCCTCGCAAGAGCCGCTGGCGGACTCCTTTGCCGCGCTGTTTGCGCTCGCCAATGGGCTGATCGGCATCAAGGGTTCGGTCGATGAGCTGGCCACTGCGCCCGACCTGATCCTGCCCGCGGCTTTCGTCACCCGGCCGATTTCCTATCACGAAGCCTTTCCGGGCTATGCCACCGCGACCGAAACGCGCGTGCTTTGCCCCAGCCCGGTGGCTTTGCGCATCGCCATCGATGGCGCCACGCTCGACATGACGCAGGCGCGGCTGGAAAGCTTTGCGCGCCATCTCGATCTTGCTGTAGGCGTGCTGCACCGCACTGCGCGCTGGTGTCTTGCCGACGGGCGCACATTCGAAGTGGCCGTGCAGCGCCTTGTACCGCTCGACGGCGGGCCGATCGTCGCCACGCGGTTTCGCCTGACGGCCATCGACTTCGCCGGCACGGTAACGCTCCAGCCGGTCTTTGGCCTCGGCCATGACAGCGCGGCGGGCGATGCCGACGATCCGCGCATTTCGGCCCGGCTGGTGCGCCAATGGCGGGCGCACCGCATCGATGCCGTCACAACGCGCTTTACCAGCGGCGATCTCGCGCTGAGCTATCGACAGGCGATCACGGCCCGCCCGGATACTGTTCAGGGCGCCGCAGTCGTCGCCCATCTTGCGCCGGGCGAAAGTCTCGGCTTTGACCGGATCGTTTCCGCCACTTCTGCCGGCGTCGTCGAAAGTGCCCCCCTCCCTTCTTTCCACACGCTGGCAGAAGGCCAGGCGGCATGGCTCGGCCGCTTCTGGGCGGGGGCGGCCTGTGCCATCGAGGACGACGCCGCGCTCACCCGCGCGTTGGCCTTCAACCAGTTCCAGATCCTGCAATCGGCCTCGCGCGATGCGGCCTTTGGCACGGCGGCCAAGGGGCTGACAGGCGACGGCTACGAAGGTCATACGTTCTGGGATGCGGAGGCATTTCTCCTGCCCGCATTGGTGTTTACCGCGCCTGATCGCGCACGCACGCTGATCGCGTATCGCATCGGCGCGCTCGATGCTGCGCGCAGCAATGCGCGCCTGCTCGGCCATGGCAAGGGCGCGCTCTATGCCTGGCGCACGATTGCCGGGCGCGAATGTTCGTCGCACTATCCGACCGGCGCCGCGCAAGTGCATATCAATGCCGACATCGCCTATGCGCTGAAGCTCTATGTCGAGGCCACCGGCGATACCGCGCTACTGACCGAGGCTGCGGAAATGCTGTTCGAGACGGCGCGTATCTGGCCGTTGATCGGGCGTTTCGATCCGGCGCGCGGCGGGGCATTCTGCATTTACGGCGTGACCGGGCCCGACGAATATACCGCGCTGGTCGACAACGATTTCTATACCAATGCCGCCGCGCGTCAGCACCTGGCCTTTGCCGCCGCGACCGCCGCGCAGATCAAGGCTGCGGACCCGGACGCCTTTGCCGCATTGGCGCAGCGGATCGGGCTTGATGACGATGAGCCTGCGCTGTGGGCGCGCGCTGCCGCTGCGATGGCGCTGCCGGTCGCCGGTATCGGCGGCGTCAGCGCGCAGGATGACAGCTTTCTGTCGCGGCCGCCGTTTCCGTTCCCCTTGCGCGTGCCGGGCCGCCCCTTGCTGCTCGATCATCACCCGATGACGCTGTTCCGCCATCAGGTGTGCAAACAGGGCGATGTGATTCAGGCGCTGGCGATGGGGCTGGTCGATATGCCGATCGCGCGTCAGGCGGCCAACTATGCCTTTTACGAGCCGATCACCTCGCACGATTCGACGCTGTCGGCGCCTGCCTTTGCGATTGTCGCCGCGCGGATCGGCGCTTTTGGCCCGGCGCACCGGTTTCTCGACGAGGCGGCGTTCGTCGATCTCGAAAACCGTCATCACAACACCGATCACGGGCTGCACATGGCCGCGCTGGCGGGCAGCTGGAACGCGCTCGCTGCCGGTTGGGCAGGGCTGTCGGTGCGCGACGGCGCGTTGCATTTCCGCCCGCAATCGGCGCCGGGGCTCGTGCGCTATACGCTGCGCCTGCACTGGCGCGGCAGCGTTCTGGCGCTGTCCGTCGCGCCCCAAGGGGCAACCTATCGGCTGATTGCGGGGGCGCCGGTCGCGCTGTTTGATCATGGCCGCGCGCTGGAGATCGGGGCCGAGCCGGTCCATGCCCCCGCGCTCGCGCTGAAGGCGCTGATTTTCGATCTCGACGGCGTGCTGACCGATACGGCAGAGGATCATTGCGAGGCCTGGGGCGAGCTTGCCCGGCGCCACGGTTTCACGTTCGACCGCGCGTTCAACGAGCGGCTCAAAGGCGTCGATCGTGCCGGATCGCTGCGCCTGATCCTCGACAATTCGGGCGTGACTTTGTCCGACGAGGCCTTTGCCGCCTGCCTTGCCGAAAAGAACGCGATCTATCGCGACCGGCTGGCCGCTTATACCCCCGCCCATCTGTTTGACGGGGTGACCGACCTGTTTGCCGACGCGCGCGCCGCGGGCCTCCGCATCGCGCTCGCTTCGGCCAGCCGCAATGCGCCCGACGTGCTCGCCCGGCTCGGCATCGCCGATCAGTTCGATTTCATCGCCGATGCCGGGGCGATGGCCGCGCCAAAGCCCGCGCCCGACATCTTTCTCGCCTGCGCCGATGCTCTGGGGCTGGCGCCGTCGGCCTGTGTCGGGATCGAGGACGCGCAGGCGGGAATCGCGGCGATCAACGCGGCGGGCATGGTCGCGATCGGCATCGGCCCCGCCGGATCGCTCGACGACACGGCGCACACCGCGCCGCGGATCGGCGATCTGACCCTGGCCCGCATTCTGACCACACACAGCACACCATTGGCAGCGACGCACGAGGCGTAGCGCCATTTCGAGGGAGGACGTACCATGACCAAAAGAGGATCATTCATGACGCACCGGCACTTGCTGCTGTCGACGATCGCGGCGGTCGCCTTGCCGACGGCGGCCATTGCGCAGAGCGCGCCTGCGGCCCCGGCTTCGCCCCCCGCCGCCGACACCGCCGCGCCGGACATCATCGTCACCGGTCGCGCGGCGGGCAACGGCATCAGAAAGCTCGAAGCGGGCTATTCGATCACCACCATCTCGTCGAATGACATCGCCATTCAGAACCCGAAGAGCACGGGCGACCTGTTGAAATCGGTTCCGGGCATCTGGGTCGAAAGCTCGGGCGGTGTGGGCACGTCGAACGTCATGGTGCGCGGCATTCCGACCACCGGAGACGCGCCGTTCGTCACTATGCAATTCGACGGTGTGCCGGTCTATGGCGTCAACAGCCCGTCGTTCATGGATCAGACCGCGCTGGTGCGCCTCGATGAAACCGTGGCCAATATCGAAGCGGTCAACGGCGGCCCGGCGGCGCTCTATTCCGACGGCCAGCCCGGGCTGACTGCGAACCTGATCCTGCGCGAAGGTCATGAAGCGACCGCAGGCGACGTCAAGGTTTCGGCGACCGACTACGGCGCGCGGCGTATCGACGGTTACCTGTCGGGCAAGCTGGCCGAAGACACCTATTACATGGTCGGCGGCTATTATCAGGCGGGCGACACGGTGCGCTCGGCCGGGTTCGACACCGAAAAGGGCGGACAGATCACCGCCAACATCACGCACACGTTCGACGCCGGCAAGATCAATTTCTTCGCCCGCTATACCGACGATCACGGCGAATGGTTCCTGCCGTTTGCCACCAAGGTCCCGGGCTTGAATCTCGGCACGTACAATCAGCTCAACGCCAACAACCGCTATCTGACGATCGTCACGCCGGGCTCGGGCGGATCGTCGACCGAACAATTCGACATCGGTTCGGGTCGCGGCTGGAAGGGCGTGATCGGCGGCGGCAATCTGTCGCTCAGCCTTGGCGACAATCTCGATTTCGCCGACCACTTCGGCTTTACCAGCGGCACGCTGCAGACGACCGGTCTGGTGCCGCAGGGCGCAGGCGCTATCACCGTGGCGACGGCTCTGGCGGCAGGCGACGGCAGCGAGGGCCAGACCACGGTCACCGGCATTCACACCGGGCAGGCGCTTGCCGGCAATGCCTATGTCCAGCAGTTCGGCGCCTGGGTCGTCGAAAAGCAGCTCCGTGCGGTCAGCAACGAAGCCGCGCTGACGTTCAAGGCGGGCACGCACAAGATCACGGCGGGCTATTACTTCAATCATTTCAGCTCCGACGACATGTGGAGCCTGGGCAATAATTACTGGATGCAGGTGGGTGGCTCGGGCGACCTCGTCAATCTGAACAATTCGGCTGCCTTGACAGGCGTCTATGCCATCGCCGATTTCGGCTCGGCGGACGAAAATGCGTTCTACCTTGCCGACAGCTGGCAGATCACCGAGCAGCTGCGGCTGGACGCGGGTATCCGCTACGAAGTGCTCAAGACCCGTTTCGACATCGAACAGAACGGCGCGCCCGCGTCGCTGTCGAAAAAGAACGATGCCGCGCCCTGGTCGGTCGGGCTCGATTACAAGGCGATGCCCAATCTCAACCTCTATGTCCGCGCCAGCCAGGGCTATCACATGCCGACCTTTGACGATCTGCGCTCGCAGATCGGCAACACCGGCCCCTCGCTCGATGAAAAATGGAAAGTGCTGTCGATCGAGGCCGGGGTGAAATACCGCGAACACGGGCTCGACCTCGCGCTGACCGGGTTTTACGACAAAGTCACCGGCGAGGTGTACAACGATGTCGGTGTCGCCCCGACCGTGGCCGGTTCGAAGACCTGGGGTCTGGAATTCGCCGGAAGCTGGACCAGCGATTTCGGCCTGAGCATCGCCACCGATGCCGTGCTCGAAAACCCCAAGACCTGGGCCCCGGGTCAGAGCATCGTCGATAGCCTGACCGGGGAGCTTATTCCCATCGACGGCAAGCAGGCGTCGCGGATTCCGAAGTATCAGTTGCGGCTTACCCCGGCATACAAGGCCTCGTTCGGCACTACCAACGCCACGCTCTATGCCACGTTGGAAGCGCTGGGCCAGCGTTACAGCGATCTGGGCGAAAAGCAGGCGCTAGGCGCCTATCAGACGCTGAGCGCCGGTCTCCTCGTTGAGCATGGCGGCCTCAGCTTTCAGGTCGCGGCTGACAACCTCACCAATACGCACGGGCTGACCGAGGGCAATCCCCGTTTCAATACGGCTTCGGCGACGGCGGCCATCCCCGACTTGCGTCCGATCTTCGGCCGTTCGTTCCGGTTTACGGTCGGCTACAAGTTCTAGGATCCATGGTGTAACTTCCACCCTCGGGGGCGGCGGACATTGCGCCCGTCGCCCCCGTTTTTATGCAGGATACCGTCGGCCATGACCCAGCGATCGCGGCTCATTCTCGCCATGGTGCTGACGTACATGGCCTACGGCATGCTGCTCAATACGGTGGGCACGGTCATCCTGCGGTCGATCGCCAGCCTTGGCGTGACCAAGGCCGGGGCGGGCTGGTTCGACGGGTGCAAGGATGTCAGCATCGCCGCCGTCTCGTTCCTGACGGCAAGCTATCTGACGCGGATCGGCATTCGGCGCGCGATGGCGGGCGCGCTGGCCTTGTCGATGCTGGCTTGTGTGATGATGCCGCTGGCCGGGGCCTATTGGGCGATCTGCCTGCATTTCGCGATGATCGGCACCGCTTTTGCGTTCATCAAGGTCGGCATTTACACGCTGATCGGGCAAGTGACCGACAGCCCGCGCGCGCATGCCGCGCTGACGTCGACGATCGAAGGCGGGTTCATGGTCGGGGTGCTGTCGGTCACCGTGCTGTTCAGCCTGTTCGTCGGGCACGGCCTGATCGACACGAGCCGCGACTGGCTCGATGTCTACTGGATCCTTGCCGCGTTGTGCGCGCTGTGCCTTGCGTTGCTGCTGGCGGCGGGCCATGCGCCCGAAGCTGCGAAGGGCGAGGCGCCCTCGATCCTCGCGATGCTGGCGCTGGCGCGGCTGCCGCTGGTCATGGTGTTCATTCTTTGCGCCTTTTCCTATGTCTTTGTCGAACAGGGCATCGGCACCTGGCTGCCGACGTTCAACAACGAAGTCTTGCGCCTGCCGCAATCGATGAGCGTGCTTGCAGGCAGCTTTTTCGCCGGTTCGATCGCGCTGGGCCGATTGGGCGGCGGCGTGCTGATTCAGCGTTTCGGCTGGTATCGCGTGGTCAATGCCTGCCTTGGCGCCGTGGCACTGGCGATCGCGCTGATCGTGCCGCTCAGCCGCCATCTCGGGGCCGCGCCGGTTACCGACTGGTTCCACGCGCCGCTGGCGGCCTGGCTGTTTCTGGGGGTCGGGCTGTTCATGGCGCCGATCTATCCGACGCTGGTCTCGGTGCTGCTGTCGTCCAGCCCGCGCGCGCGCCATGCCGAATTGATGGGGCTGGTGGTGATCTTTTCAGCGCTGGGCGGGACCACCGGATCGCGGCTGACCGCGATGCTGTTTGCCGGGCTCGACGGGGCCACGGCGTTCGGCTGCATGGTCATCCCCATTGCCGTGCTGGCACTGGGCGTCACTCTGCTGCGCCGCCGCCAACTGGCCACGGGCGCTGCGGATTGAGCGCGTTTACGCGGCGTCTGCCGCAATCACCGGCTCTGCGCCCATCGCTTCGCCCAGCGCGGTGAAAAACCAGCGCGATTGCGGGTTGCGCTCGGCGTCCCATTCGGGGTGCCATTGGACGGCGAGGATTTGCGCGGTGCCGATGCGGGCCGAGAAGGCCTCGATCAGGCCATCGGGGGCATGCGCTTCGGCGGTCAGGCCTTCGCCGAGAGTCCGGACTGCCTGAAAGTGGACCGAATTGACTGTCATCGGCGCCGTGCCGAGCGCCGACGCGATCACGCCGCCGGGGACCGGGGTGACGCGGTGGCTGTGTTCGAACATCGCGTCGAGCGAGACGCCGTCGGGGGCGTGATGCAGCGCCTGGCGTTCGCGCGGCAGGTGTTGCAGCGCGCCGCCGAACACCACGTTCAATTCCTGAAACCCCCGGCAGATCCCGAACACCGGCTTGCCCGCGTCGATCGTCGCGCCTGCCAGCGTCAGCGCGGTGGTGTCGCGGTCGGGGTCGAACGGGCCGTGATCGCCGTTTGCGCCATAGCGCCAGGCTTCGAGATTCGACGTGCTGCCGGTCAGCAACAGGCCGTCGATCCGCGCGGCGAGATTGCGCTGATCGGCAAGCAGGCCGAGCGCCGGGATCAGCACGACATCGACGCCGGACCAGCGCGCGGGCGCGCGCAGATAGCGGTCGATCACGCGATGGATCGTTTCATCCTCGAATTCGCGGGTACAGGACACAATCCCGAGCAGTGGGCGACTCATGCGGGGAAACTCACCGAGATCGATTTCAGGTCGGCATACTTGTAAAGCGCATGAAGGCTGCGGTCACGCCCGAAACCCGATTGCTTGAACCCGCCAAAAGGCATCGTGATGTCGCAGGCATCCCAGCCGTTGATCCACACCAGCCCGGCGCGAAGGGCGCGCGCGAAATGGTTGGCGGTCGTCATCGAGCCGGTCCACAGCCCCGAGGCGAGCCCGAAATCGCTGTCGTTGGCCAGCCGCAGCGCCTCTTCGGGGGTGTCGAACGGGATCACCGCGAGCACCGGGCCGAACACTTCCTCGCGCGCCAGAGCACCGGCTGGATCGACATTGTCGAAAATCGTCGGCTCGATGAAAAAACCGCCGCTGTCCTTGCGCGCCTGCTCTCCGCCGAGCACCAGGTCGGCGCCCTCGCGCCGGGCATCGGCAATGCGCGACAAGACGCCGTTCATCTGCTTCTCGCTGATGACCGCGCCCAATCGCGTCGCCGGATCGAGCGGATCGCCGGGACGGATGGTCGCGGCGACCTTGATCAGCCGCTCGACAAATTCGGCATGGATCGAGCGTTGCACCAAAAGGCGCGATCCCGCCGTGCAGACCTGACCCTGATTGTAGAAAATGCCCCAGGCGGCGGCTTCGGCAGCGCGGTCGAGATCGGGCCAGTCGGCAAACACGATGTGCGGCGACTTGCCGCCCAGTTCGAGGCTGACGCGCTTCAGATTGCTGTCTGCCGAATAGCGCAGCAATTGCCGCCCGACCGGGCCGGAGCCGGTGAACGTGATCATGTCGACATCCATGTGGCTCGCCAGTGCCGCGCCCGCCGCCGCGCCGGTGCCGGGCACGACATTGAGCACGCCATCGGGCAGGCCGGCCTCAAGCGCGACTTCGGCAAAGCGCAGCGCGGTCAGCGAGGTCAGCTCCGACGGCTTGACCACGACCGAATTGCCCATGGCGATGGCGGGCGCGATTTTCCACATCGCCATGTGCAGAGGGAAATTCCACGGCACGATCGCGCCGATCACACCCAAAGGATCATGCACCGCCCAGGACAGCCGGTCGGGGCCCGAGGGGCCGACTTCGCCGTGGATCTTGTCGATCGCTTCGGCATAATAGCGCAGCGTGCCGAGCGCGAGCGGCACATCGACCGCGCGGGTGTCGCCGATCGGCTTTCCGGCATCGAGCGTTTCGAGCAGGGCAAATTCCTCGGCGCGCGCAGCCACCGCGTCGGCGACGCGCAGCAGGATCGCCTTGCGCTGGCGCGGCGCCATCGCCGCCCAGCTGCCCGCTTCGAATCGCGCCCTGGCCGCCGCCACGGCGGCATCGATTTCCGCCGGGCCGCAGGCCGGAAGATCGGTCAGCACTGTGCCTGTCGCGGGGTTTATGCTGGCCAGAACGGCGCCGTCGGCGGCGCCCATGCGGCGGCTGCCGATCACGGCAAGCGGCGAAAAGTCGGCGGGAAGTGTCGGCATGCGCTCGATAAACTCCGAATCTAAACTGTGATCTTAGCCTGGGCTGTGTCATAATGGTCACGGCCAGAGACGCAATTGCCTTGATGGCACGCCGCGCCCGGCGCTTGGCAAAACCGGACGGATTTGCGTCCTTTGAGCCAGTAACAAGGATGTCTGCCCGACTGGACAGCGCGGTGGGCATGACTTATGTGATCACACCATGTCATCGATTGAACAGGCATCGCTGTCCGCGTTTTTGGAAGCGCATCCCGAAGTAGATGGGGTCGAGGCTTTCGTATTCGACCTGGCCGGCGCGCCAAAAGGCAAATGGCTGGCGCGCGACAAGGCGATGAGCGTCGATGCCAAAGGATTGCCGATCCCGCTGTCGATTTTTGCCCAGGATGCCTGGGGCTGCGATGTCGCCGAAGCGGGGCTGGCCTTCGGCACGGGTGATCCCGATGGTGTGGGCTATCCGGTGTCGGGGCGGTTTGCCCTGGTGCCGTGGCTCGAAGGGGCGATGGCGCAGGCCTTCCTGACTTTGCGCGACGGCAGCGGCGCCCCGGCGGACGCCGATCCGCGCGGCGCGCTCGAAGCGATCCTCGGTCGCTATGCCGCGCGCGGGCTGACGCCGGTGGTCGCAGTCGAGCTCGAATTCTATCTCTATCGGCTTGAGCAGGGGGTGCCGGTGCCGCCCGACGGGGGCGGCGCGGCGAGCTGGCGGCGCAACGAGACCTTGTCGACCAGCACGCTGGCCACGCACAAGCGGCTGATCGATGAAATCCTGCATTGCGCGCATGCGATCGGCATTCCCGCCGATGGCGTGATCAGCGAGGCCGGGCCGGGGCAGTTCGAATTGAACATCCTCCATCGGCCCGATGCGCTGGCGATGGCCGATGATGCCATGCTGCTGCGCCGGATCGTGCGCGGTCTTGCGCAAAGCCACGGGTTTGGCGCGACCTTCATGGCCAAGCCTTATGGTGAGGCTTCGGGCAGCGGGATGCATATCCATGCCAGCGTGAACGATGCCTCCGGCGCCAACGTGCTGGCCGATGCAATGACCGGCGGCCCCGCGCCGACGCTGTTTCACGCCGTGGCCGGGCTGGTCGCGGCGATGCCCGAAACGATGCTGGCCTTTGCGCCCAATGCCAATTCGTTTCGCCGCTTCCGCCCCGATGCCCATGCCCCGGTCTCGGCTGGGTGGGGCCATGACGACCGCTCCGCCGCGATCCGCGTGATCGACGGCAGCAAGGTCGGCGGTGGTGCAAAAGCGACGCGCATCGAACACCGCATTTCCGGCGCGGATGCCAATGCCTATCTCGCGCTCGGCGCGATGCTCGGCGCGATGCTTCTGGGGATCGAGGCGGGGGCCATGCCGCCGCCGCCGCAAGATCCGCTGAATCCGGGCGCGGGCGAGCCGCTTCCGGTCGAATGGGGCGCGGCGATCGAACGCTTTGCCGTATCGGACAAGGCCGCCGGAATTTTCGGATCGCGGCTGGTCGACATTATCGTCGCCTGCAAGCGGCAGGACCGCGCGGCTTTCCTTTCGCATATCGACCGTTTCGAGTACGACACTTACCTGGCGCTGTTATAAGGCGCTCTCCCTGGAGATTTAGTCATGAAGATGATTGCATTCGCCGCGCTTGCTCTGCTTGCCCCGGTCGCCGCACACGCCGAAGACGTTGCTGCCGGCGAGGCGGTGTTTCACCAGTGCACCGCGTGCCACACCATCAAGGCGGGCCAGCCCGGCGTTGCGGCGCCCAATCTGCGCGGCGTTGTCGGGCGCAAGGCCGCTTCGACCGGCTTCGCCTATTCGCCTGCGCTCAAGGCTTCGAAGCTGACCTGGGACAAGGCCACGCTCAGCACGTTCCTCAAGGCGCCGCAAAAGCTGGTTCCGGGCACGCGTATGGTGATTGCCGTCGCCGACGATACCAAGCGCGCCAATCTGATCGCCTATCTCGCCACGCTGAAGTGATCATCTGACGGAGCCGGGCAGTGACAAAGTTGAGCGAACCGGCTCCGATCAGGCAAGACAATGACGGACGCGCGCTGCCGCCCTTTGCGGCGCTGCGCGCGTTCGAAGTGCTGGGGCGGATCGGCGGAATTCGCCGCACCGCCTTGGCACTGGGCATCGATCATACCGTGGTCAGCCGGCACTTGCGCGCGCTGGAGGATTGGCTCGGCGTGCCGCTGGTCGATCGTGCCGGTGGGCGGCTGATGCTGACCGAGGCCGGTCGCGCCTACCATGTGCGGGTTTCGGCGGCGGTGCATGACCTTCTTTCCGCGACGCGCGATGCCATGGCTGCAGGGGCCAGCGAAGGGGTGCGGCTATGGGCGGTGCCCGGCTTTGCCACGCAATGGCTGTCGGACCAACTGGCCGATTTCGAACGCAGCGATCCCGGCTTTGCCGTCGAATTGCGCCCGACCGATGCTTGCGCAAACCTTGCCCAATTCGAAGCCGATGCCGACATCCGGTTTTACGGCGATGACTGGCCGCCGCGACCGGGCGGGCCGGGGCTGCAGGCGCTCGAACTGGCGCGACCGCCGCTGATGATCGTTGCCAGCCCGGCGCTCGCCGCAACGCTTCGTCTGGATGGGCCCGATGACTTGTTGTCCGCGCCGTTGCTGCACGAGGAACACCACGAACAATGGCGCGCCTGGCTGACTCATAACGGCGTGGCGCCGGAACGGACGCTGGCAGGGCCATTGCTGTGGCACGCGCATCTTGCCATTGCCGCCGCGCGGCAGGGGCGGGGGCTGGTGCTGGCCAACCGCTATCTCGTCGGGCGCGATCTTGTCGCCGGTGCGCTGGTCGAACTGACCGTGCCGGGAACCAGCCCGGTCACGATCGGCAGTTATTGGTTCGTCGCCCGCGCCGACCGCTGGAGCAGCCCGGCGATTTCCCGCCTGCGCACGTTTCTGCGCCAAAAGGCCCGCGATCAGGGCGCGTTGTTGCCGATTGCGGTATGACGGCATTGCGGGAATTGCATTGGGCGAAAATTCGGTCTAGGGGCGCGGCCATGTTCGCAAAGCCGATCATTACCATTACCCCGAAACCGGCGCGCGGTGCGTGGTCGGTGTCGGGGGCGTGCACGATCTGACGGCACCCCACCCGGACATCGACCCCGCACACGGACAGGCGGGGTTCTTCTGAAACGAAACGAACCTCGCGCTGCTCCTCACCAGGACAGGAGATAGACGCATGGTTCAAAAGTTTGCCCCCGGACAGCAGCTCAATGTCGGCATCGTCGGCGCGACCGGCCTTGTCGGCACGATGATTCGCGAAATTCTGGCGGAGCGCAAATTTCCGATCGCCACTTTGCGTTTGTTTGCCTCGGCGCGTTCGGCGGGTCGCGTGCTTGACGGCGTGGTGGTCGAAGATGCGGCAACCGCCGATTTTGCCGGGCTCGATGTCGTGCTGTTTTCTGCCGGCGGATCAACCTCGCGCGAGCGTGCGCCCAAGGCGGCGGCGGCGGGCGCGATTGTCATCGACAACAGTTCGGCCTGGCGCTCCGACGACCGCGTGCCGCTGGTCGTGGCCGAAGTGAACCCGCACGCGCTTGCCGATCTGCCGCTCGGGATCGTGGCCAATCCCAATTGCACGACGATGGCGGCCATGCCGGTGCTGCGCCCGCTGCACGATGAAGCCGGGCTCAAGCGGCTGGTGGTTTCGACCTATCAGGCGGTGTCGGGCGGCGGCATTGCCGGGATTGACGTTTTGGCGCGTCAGCTTGCCCATGTCGGCGACAAGGCGCGCGAATTGGCCACCGGCGGGCACGAAGACTTGCTGCCGCAGGCGGAAAAGTGGGCGGTGCCGATGGCGCACAATGTCGTGCCGCTGAACTACGTCCTGGCCGAAGACGGCTATACCGAGGAAGAAATCAAGCTGCGCGATGAAAGCCGCAAGATCCTCGAAATCCCCGAACTGCCCGTTTCGGGGACATGCGTGCGCGTGCCAGTGTTCACCGGGCATTCGCTGTCGATCAATGCCGAATTCGACCGCCCGATCAGCCCCGAACGCGCGCTCGAACTGCTTGCCGCAGCGCCCGGCGTGGTGATCAGCGAAGTGCCCAACCCGCTCGAAGCCACCGGGCAGGATCCGGTTTTCGTCGGGCGCGTGCGCGCCGATCCGACGGTGGCGCATGGGCTGGCGCTGTTTGTCGTCGGCGACAATTTGCGCAAGGGCGCTGCACTCAATGCGGTGCAGATCGCCGAAGTGCTGCTCGGCTGAAACGAACAGGCGCCGCTCTCATTCGAGAGCGGCGCCTTGGTATTATCCCATCGTCGGGATGATGAACGCATTGCCCGCAGCGACGGGGCCGCCGTCATCGGGCCAGCGCTGCGTGACGACTTTGGTCTTGGTGAAGAAACGGATGCTGTCGGTGCCGTACTGGTTGTGATCGCCAAATGCGCTGCGCTTCCACCCGCCAAAGCTGTGATAGCTGACGGGAACGGGGATCGGCACATTGATCCCGACCATGCCGACTTCGACCGTTTCGACAAAGCGCCGGGCCGCGCCGCCGTTGCGCGTGAACAGCGCGACGCCGTTGCCGTATTGGTGCTGCGTGGCCAGCGCGATCGCTTCGTCGAGCGCGGCGGCGCGCACGATCTGCAGCACCGGGCCAAAGATTTCGTCCTGATAGGACCGCATCTTGGGCGTTACGCGGTCAAACAGCGTCGGCCCGACGAAAAAGCCGTTTTCATGCCCCTGCAGCGTGAAACCGCGCCCATCGACGACCAGTTCGGCGCCTTCTTCGACGCCTGCATCGATGTACGACAGGATCTTGGCCTTGTGCTGCGCGGTGATCACCGGGCCGAAATCGGCGTCGCGATCGCTCGACACGCCGACGCGCAATCTGGCGATGCCGTCGATCAGCCGGCGACGCAGTTCTTCGGCGGTGTCTTCGCCCACCGGCACGACCACCGGCAGCGCCATGCAGCGTTCGCCCGCCGAGCCAAAGGCCGCGCCGAGGATGTCATTGACTGCAGAATCGAAATCGGCGTCGGGCAGCACGATCCCGTGGTTCTTGGCCCCGCCCATCGCCTGGACCCGCTTGCCGTTTGCCGTTCCGCGCGCATAGACCGCCTGGGCAATGTCGGATGATCCGACAAAGCTGATCGCCTTGACATCGGGATGGTCGAGCAGCGCGTCGACCGAGACCTTGTCGCCATGGACGACTTGCAGCACGCCGTCGGGGAGCCCGGCTTCGGCAAGAAGCTCGGCCAGCTGCACCGGCACGCTCGGCGCGCGTTCGGATGGCTTGAGGATAAAGGCATTGCCCGTCGCCAGCGCGGGGGCCAGCATCCACAGCGGGATCATCGCAGGGAAATTGAACGGGGTGATTCCCGCGACAACGCCCAGCGGGCTGCGCAGCGAATAGACATCGATGCCGGGCCCGGCGCCATGGGTATAGTCGCCCTTTTGCAGATGCGGCACGCCGCAGCAGAATTCGACGACGTCGAGCCCGCGCTGGATGTCGCCTTTGGCATCGGGGACAGTCTTGCCGTGCTCGCTCGACAAGAGCTCGGCCAGGCTTTCCATGTTCTGTTCGATCAGATCCTTGAAGCGGAACAGCACGCGCGCGCGGCGCTGCGGGTTCATCGCGGCCCAGCCGACTTGTGCCTCCTTGGCGGCGGCGACGGCGGCGGCGATGTCGCCTGTGCTGGCCAGGCGGACCTGGCGCGCCACTTCGCCGGTCGAGGGATTGTAGACCGGGGCGAGGCGGTCGCCTTCGGGCGCGTGGCTGCGCGCGGCGCCGGCAAAGACGTGTTCGACGATGGTCATGGGATGTCCTTGATTAGGCCGTCTGGCGCAAAACGGTTGCGAGCTTGTCGAAGATTTCGTGGATCTGCGCTTCGGAGACGATCAGCGGGGGCGACAGCGCGATGATGTCGCCGGTCACGCGGATCAGCAGACCCGCGTCGAACGCGCGGTGAAACGCTTCCATCGCGCGCGCGCCGGGGGCGCCTTCGCGCGGGGCCAGCTCGATCCCGGCAACGAGGCCGAGATTGCGGATGTCGATGACCGTGGGAATGTCGCGCAAGGCATGGGCGGCGTCTTCCCACGCTTTGGCAAGGCTTGCCGTGTGGGCAAATGTGCCTTCGTCTTCATAGAGCTTGAGCGTGGCGATCGCCGCCGCCGCCGCCAGTGGATGGCCCGAATAGGTATAGCCGTGGAGGAATTCGATTCCGGCGGGCGACTTGTCGATGATCGTGTCGTGGACGTCCCGGCTGGCTGCAACCGCCCCCATCGGCACCGCGCCGTTGGTCAGCCCTTTGGCCATCGTCAGGATGTCGGGCGTTACGCCGAAATATTCCGCCGCCGTCGCCGTGCCGAGCCGGCCAAACCCGGTGATCACTTCGTCAAAGATCAACAGGATGCCGTATTTGCGCGTGATGTCGCGCAGCCGCTGCAGATAGCCCTGCGGCGGCACGAGCACGCCGGTCGACCCGGCCACCGGCTCGACGATGACCGCCGCGATGGTTTCGGCGCCGTGAAGCTGGACCAGTTCTTCGAGCTCGTCGGCCAGATTGCCGTTCGACGGCTGTTGTCCGCGCTGAAAGCGGACAGCTTCGGCATGGGTGTGGGCCAGGTGATCGGCGCCCCAGACCTGGCTGACAAAGCGACGGCGGTTGCCGCCGATGCCGCCGACCGACATGCCGCCGAAATTGGTGCCGTGATAGCCGCGCTGGCGCCCGATCAGGCGGAAACGCGTGCCTTCACCGCGCGCGTGGTGATAGGCGAGCGCGATCTTGAGCGCGGTGTCGGCGCTTTCCGAGCCCGAATTGGTAAAGAACACCCGGTCGAGCCCTTCGGGCATGATTTTGGCAACCGCGCTCGCCGCCTGAAACGCCAGCGGATGGGCGAGCTGAAACGTCGGCGCGAAGTCGAGCGTCTGCGCGGCTTCGGCAATCGCCGCCGCGATCGGGGCGCGGCCATGCCCGGCATTGACGCACCACAGGCCCGCCGTGCCGTCGAGAATCTGCAACCCGTCGGTCGTGGTGTAATGCATGTCGCGCGCCGAGGCGAACAGGCGCGGATTGGCCTTGAAAAAGCGGTTGTTGGTAAACGGCATCCAGAAATGCGTCATGTCGATGTCGCCCGCTGCGGCGGTCAGCTCTTCGGCGCTGCGGATGTCGAGTTTGGCAATTGTGGCCATGCGGGCTCTCCGGCTTGGGCGCGCAGGATCGGCTGCGCGACAGACACCGCCAGATGCGGCGAAAGTCCCCGATTCAAAAGGCGCAATGGACGCCCGGGTGGTGCTTGAAATGCACCGTTACAGCGGCGGCGCCTGCCAATCCGCGGGCGCCTGGTCGACCATCTGGGTCAGCCAGGCGGAAAACTGGCGCAAGGGGCGAATATCGCCGCTGTCGCGATGCGTGGTCAGGTAATAGGCGCCCAGCGAAACCGCGCGAAACGCGGGGTTGCCTGCGCCCAGTTCGATCACGCGCCCGGCGGCAAGATCTTCGCCCGCCAGAAAGGCATTGGTCAAGGCCACGCCCTGGCCGTCGCGCGCGGCGGCCAATGTCATGTGGGCCTGCCACAGCCGCGCGACCGGCGGCGGCAGCGCGGCCCCCGGCCCATGCTCGGAAAACAACCCGTGCGCGGCAAACCAGATCTGCCATTCGACATCGTCGTCTTCATACGTCAGCGGCAGAGCCAAAAGGTCTGCGGGTTTGTCCACCGTGCGCCCCTTGAGCCAGGGCGCATCGGGGCGCGCCACCGGAAAGACGCGCGGACGAATCACCGGCACGCGCACGATCGCCGGATGTTCGCCGCCGGCAAGATCGCTGTCGCGCCACCAGCGCAGATCGGCATGGGCTTCGTGGCGATTGAGATCGGGCGCGGCGTCCGAGGGGCGTAACGTAACGGCAAGCCCCGGATGGCGCCGACCGAAATCGGGCAGGCGACTGGTCAGCCAGTGATAGGCCAGGCCCGGCATCGACCACACCTGAAGCTGCGCGCCCGAATCGCCGCGCATGCGCTCGGTCGCGCTGCACAATTGATCGAACGCGGGGCCGATCAGGGCGTGGTAATCGGCGCCCGCCGGGGTCAGTCCGCCATGGACCCGGTCGATCAGCGTGGTGCCCAGCCAATCCTCCAGCGCCGCCAGGTGGCGGCTGATGATCGCATGGCTGACGCCGAGCGCGGCGGCGGTGCGGCGTACTTTGCCGTGGCGGCCAAAGGCCTCGAACGCGCGCAAGGCGGAAAAAGGGGGCAAGTGGGGGCGGTCGGTCATGATAAATGGTAACCCTGAATCACCACCTAGCTACCATTTGTCGGCTTAACGACGCAAGCGAGTGGTGCCATAATGTCGCCAGTTTCGGATTCACCCGGTTTCACTTCGTAAAGGCTCTGCCATGACCGACAATGCATCGCTTGCCGCCCGCCGCGACCGCGCCGTTCCGCGCGGCATTGCCTCGTCCACCGCGATCTATGCCGACCGCGCCGAAAATGCCGAGTTGTGGGATGTCGAAGGCCGCCGCTACGTCGATTTTGCCGGCGGTATCGCCGTGCTCAACACCGGCCACCGTCACCCCAAGGTCATGGCCGCTGTCGAGGCGCAACTGGGCCGGTTTTCGCACACCGCGTTTCAGGTCAGCCCGTATGAAAGCTATATCGAACTGGCCGAGCGACTGAACGCGCGCGCGCCGTTTTCGGGCGATGCCAAGACGATCTTTTTCACCACCGGCGGTGAAGCCACCGAAAACGCGATCAAGGTTGCGCGCGCGTCGACCGGTCGGTCGGCGGTGATCGCCTTTACCGGCGCATTCCATGGCCGCACGCTGCTTGCCTCGGCGATGACCGGCAAAGTCACGCCCTACAAGCGCAAGATCGGCCCGATGCCGCCCGAAGTGTTCCACGCGCCGTTCCCCACCGGGATCGACGGCAACACTGTCGAACGCAGCCTGACCGCGCTGGCCTATCTGTTTGCCGCCGATGTCGATCCCGAACGCGTCGCGGCAGTGATCGTCGAGCCGGTGCAGGGCGAAGGCGGGTTCCACGTCGCGCCGACCGAATTCCTCGAAGCGCTGCGCGCGCTGGCCGATCAGCATGGCTTTCTGCTGATCGCCGACGAAGTCCAGGCTGGCTTTGGCCGCACCGGCAAGCTGTTCGGCATCGAACACAGCGGTGTCGAGCCCGATCTGGTGTGCATTGCCAAGTCGCTGGCGGGCGGGTTCCCGCTGTCGGGCCTGATCGGCCGCGCGCCGCTGATGGATGCGCTCGATCCGGGCGGTCTGGGCGGCACGTATGGCGGCTCGCCGCTCGGCACTGTCGCCGCGCTCGCCGTGCTCGATGTGATCGACGAGGAAAAGCTGCTCGACCGATCGACCGCGATCGGCGAACGGATCGGCGCGCGGGTCAAGGCCTTTGCCGCTGCCGGGCTGCCGGTGGCCAATCTGCGCGGGCTTGGCGCGATGGTCGGCTTTGACGTGACCAATGCGGCGGGCGAAACCGACGGTGCCATGGCCAAGGCGGTGACGGTCGCGGCGCTCGAAGCGGGGCTGATCCTGCTGTCGTGCGGCACCAAGGGCGAAACCATCCGCATCCTCGTGCCGTTGACCGCGTCGGATGCGATCATCGACGAAGGGCTCGACATCATCGAAGCCTCGCTCGCCAAAGTCGCCGGAAAGGTCACGGCGTGAACGCGCCGGCCACTCTCGCGGTAAAGTCGCGGCCCGATCTTGCGCGGCCCGACTTGTGGCGCGAGGCGGCGTTCGTCGCAGGCGCGTGGCGCACGTCGGATCGCACGATCGCGGTCGATAACCCGGCGACCGGGGACGTGATCGGGCATGTCCCCGATTTCGGCGCGGCCGAGGCCGATGAAGCGGTGACCGCCGCCCATGCCGCGTTTGCCGGCTGGCGTGCCAAGACCGGCAAGGAACGCGGCGCCGTGCTGCGGCGCTGGGCCGAACTGATGATCACCCATGCCGACGATCTGGCGCTGATCATGACGGCCGAACAGGGCAAGCCGCTGGCCGAAGCGCGGGGCGAAGTGGTCTATGCCGCCGCGTTCCTCGAATGGTTTGGCGAAGAGGCGCGCCGGGTGCGCGGCGAAGTGCTGACGCCGCATATGGCCGATCGTCGCCTCGTCGTCACGCGTCAGCCGGTCGGCGTGGTCGGCGCGATCACCCCGTGGAACTTTCCGCTGGCGATGATCACGCGCAAGGTCGGACCGGCGCTGGCCGTGGGCTGCACGTTCGTGGTCAAGCCGTCCGAGCTGACGCCTTATTCGGCGCTGGCGCTGGCGGTTTTGGCTGAAGAAGCGGGCGTTCCGGCAGGCGTGTTGAGCGTGGTGACGGGCGAAGCCAAAGCCATCGGCGGCGTGCTGACCGGCGATCCGCGCGTGGCGAAGTTCACGTTCACCGGCTCGACTCCGGTGGGCAAGCTGCTCGCTGCGCAGTGTGCCTCGACGGTCAAGCGGGTCAGTCTCGAACTCGGCGGCAATGCGCCGTTCATCGTGTTCGAGGATGCCGATCTCGATGCGGCGGTCGAAGGCGCGCTGGCGTCGAAATTCCGCAACACCGGCCAGACGTGCGTCTGCGCCAATCGGCTCTACGTCCATGACGCGGTCTACGACGCCTTTGCCGAAAAGCTTGCCAGCCGCGTTGCGACTTATCGCGTCGGTCATGGTCTTGCCGGTCCGACCGAGCAGGGGCCGCTGATCGACGGGCGGGCGGTTGCCAAAGTTGCGGCGCATGTCGCCGATGCCCTGGCCCATGGTGCGCGCGTGTTGACCGGGGGCGAGCCGCATGCGGCGGGCGACCGCTTCTATCACCCCACGGTGCTGGTCAATGTGGCGCCCGACGCCTTGTTGGTGCGCGAGGAAACCTTCGGTCCGCTCGCCGGGCTGATCCGGTTCAGCGACGAAGCGCAAGCGGTGCATTATGCCAATGACACGCGCGCTGGCCTTGCCGCCTATGTCTACACCGCCAGCGCGCCGCGTCAGTGGCGCCTGATGGAATCGCTCGAATACGGCATGGTCGGGTTCAACACCGGGATCATCTCGACCGAAGTCGCCCCGTTTGGCGGCGTCAAGGAATCCGGGCTGGGCCGCGAAGGTTCGCACCTTGGCCTCGACGACTATCTGGAAATCAAGCTGGCCTGTCTCGCGATCTAGTGGTCCGATTCTGACATTTGCACCCGCTCTCGGCCAGGTAGTGCGCAAATGTCAGAATCTTTTCGGACCACTATAATCTTTTGATTCTAGTGGATTTTCCGTTTTTGACATTTGCGGCCGTGCTATCCGGATGGCGGGATGCAAATGTCAAAAACAATCCACTAGTACCGCCGACACCAAGCCTGATCCTGCCCCGGGGCCGCCAGTCGGTCCCGGGGTTTTCTTTGTCAGCCGGGAGTTCTCTTTGTCAGGACGTTGCGGTCAGTCGCGCCAGCCAGGCCTGTGCCTGTTTGGGTTCGCCCACGGCTTGCGGGCTGACCGGGCCGCGTGCGGCGAGAAATTCGTGGTGCAGCGCGAAAGGTTCCATGTCGAGCTGGTCGCGCGCTGCATCGATGGCTTCGCCAAGCTCGGAGAGATGCTCGATGACCGGCGCTGTCGCTGCGCGCGCGACGCGATCGGCCTTGTGGTCGAACAGGCCCCATTTGCCTGCAGCGGTGACTTTCAGCGCCTCGATCAACGCGGCGGTGTAATCCGCCTCGAGGTCGATGCGGCGGGTATCAAGGCGTTCGAGACGATCAGCTTTGGCCATGGTGTCCGCGCTATACCTCCGGCCGGTCGGCGGCAAGTTCCCGTGTCAGGCCCAGGCCCCGTTCCACCCCGGCGATGACCATGCCGCGCGCGATCCGCGTGGCGGTCGGGTTCGATCAGCGCGTCGGTCATCGGGTTTCAGGCGCTTGCGAGGGCGCGCGGACATCGTTGCTCCATGCCGGGATACGCGTTCCAGCGAAGCAATTGATCGACCGGCCAATACTGTGTAGCGAACCTTGTTGCTCGCTTGTCCAACAGTGCAATGCAAGGCTGAATCCCTCAGTGTCGAACCCGTCGCCCGCTTTGGCCATGTCGACCGATGCTGCGGTCAAAGCGATCCTCAATCGAATCTTTTCCACGCGTGAGAGTGTCATGCTGCCATCCCGCGAAATTCTACCGGGCGGCGGCAACATCCATTGCGTGACTCAACAGCAGCCGGCGTCGCGCGGGGCTGCATAGCCAATGGGGTGCGCGATGCCCTGATGTTGAGGATCGCGGCGTCGATACCCGGGGGGGGTGTCGGCGCCGCGATCGAACCATTTCGATCCGACCCGACTTTATCCAATGCGGCTTTATCCGATGCGACGGGGCGTGAAGGGGTAGGTCTTGCGTTCGATCACTTCCTGCACCGCGCGATGGGCTTCGAGCATGGCGGCGTCGGTGTGCGGGCTGGCGGCGGCGTCACTGTTGGCGATCGAGACGAGGCCAAAGGGTTGGCGCCCGACGACGCAAGGGCGCGTCGGCGTTTCGCTATAGACCCATTCGACCGGGTCATAGAGGCTGTTGTAGGTATAGGCATAGCCGTGCGGCCAGCGGTTGACCGTGATCGCGGCGATGTCGCGCCGTGCGTCGAAGCCGCCGGGGCCGAGCAGCCGCTGCAATTGCGCGCGGGTTTCGCGCTCGAAGGTTTCAAAACTGGTGGCAAGCAGGTCGGCGCGCGCGGCGCGGTGCTGATCGCGGCGCGGCAGGCCGGGTTTGGTGCAATATTTGACAAGATGCGCGACGACCGGCTCGTCGGGAGACGACGCATGGGTCAGCCCGCCGAGCGTCGCCGCTTCGGTCAGCCCGACTTCATTGTGAAACATCGTCGGGCAATCGAACCGCGCGACGCCAAGGTTTTTGAACGCGCGCCAGTTGGTCAGCGCGACGCTGGTATAGACGAGCGGGCCTTTGACTCCGTAAGCGAGGGCATCCTTCTGCGCCTGCGGCAATTCGGGCATGATATAGGGGATCATCATGTTCCAACTGGCGAGGATCACCGCTTTGGCGCGCACTTGCTTCAATGCGCCGCCGTTGATGTAGCGCACGGCGACTTCGTCGGCCTTGGCCGGATCGCCCAGATGTTCGACATGGACGACAATGCTCGACAGGCGGATGCGGGTCGGGCTTTCCGGGCGGTCGAGCGCGTCATAGGCGATACGCGCCATCCCGAAATCCTCCATCGACCGCGCCCCGGTCGCCGCCGGGATCAGCTTTGCGACGAGCGCGCGGGCGACGGTCGCATTGCCGTCGGGGAAATGGACCGCATCGGGGCCCTCTTTCTGTCGTCCGTGCTGACCGCCGGGCAAGTCGGCAAACAGCCCTTCGGGCACATCGCCAAGCCCCATGCCGGAAAAGCCGGGATAGCCCTGGACCCAGCCGAACAGCGCGGGCGTGGCATCGCCGCCGACGCAAAACGTGCCGCAGCCCATATCCTGAAAGAACCAATAGGCCTCTTCGTCGAGCCCTGCCTTGTCGATCAGGAATTCGCGGAACGAATGCCGGGCCAGCCAGTCCTTTTTGTCGGCCACCGACAGGCCGGGCAGGTAATCGGGCTGATCCTTTGCGGTCAGGCGGTGCAGCGCTGCCCTGGCCTTGTCACCGATCGGCGCGGCATCGATCACTTCGGCATTGAAGCCGTAGAAATGCCCCTTGGGCAGGCGCACGACGCTGTCCTTGCCATGGGTCGCCTTGCCAAACGTTTCGCGGTCAAAGGCAAAGGCGGCGGACAGGCCGAGATCGGCATAGAGATGGCGGTTGGCGGTGTTGGCGGTGCGATAGCGGTCAAGATCGAGGCCGATGTCGTCGAGCACGCTTTTTGCCCAGGGATTATAGCGTTCGGGGCTTTCGATATTGAGTGTGCCGCCGTTGCAGACGATCGTCTTGCCATTGACGACGAATTCGTTGCGCTTGGCATGGCCGCCGAAATCGTCGTGGTTGTCGAGCACGAGCACCTTTTGGCCTGCCCCTATTGCCTTGTGGTAAAAATGCGCCGCGCTCAGCCCCGACAGGCCGCCGCCGACGATCACCAGATCATAGACTTCGCCCTGATCCACAGCGCCCGCCAGCGGCAGGGTGCCGTCGCGCAAGGCATGGGCATTTTCAAACGCGCCGGGGTGTGCGCCGCGCATGCCGGTCCGCGCCGGAGGATAGGGATCGAGGCCCGCCTTTCCCGGGCCGACCCCGGTCCCGGTCCCGGTCCCGGTCAGCGCCGCCGCATGCGCAGACAGTCCTCCGGCAAGGCCCGCTGCCACAGCGCCGGTGCCGACGAGCACGCCGTTGAGGAAATCGCGTCGCTGGATCGGGGCGGCCATGCCCAGCCTGCGGTCTTCGGCGCTATGGTCGGTCATGGTCATGTCCTTGTCGCGGTCGCCGCTCCTTGTTCTGAAAAAAGGATGCGTCGTCGTCGTTGTGCGGGATGGGCAAGGTCTCGGTGGTGAGGCATGTTGCGCCGCAAATGCCCCAATACTGTCTGCGAGGGGGCCATACCCTGTCAACGCCACCCGGCACCCTTTTCAGGATCGACGATGACCAAGGACAGCAAATCCGCCGGTTTTTTCGGCACCACCGGTGATGCTGCGACACCGCCTCTGCCGCGGATCGACCGCCGCGACTTTCTTGGCGGGGTCAGCGCGGGGACAATCCTGGGGCTGATCGGTGCGGAGCCCGCACAGGCGGCAGGCGTGGCGCCCGTCGTTGTCGGCGCTGCTGGTGGCGGGGCGGCAGGTGGCGGGGCGGCTGGCCCGGCGGTCTATCCCCCGTTGCGCACGGGTTTGCGCGGGCAGTATCCCGGCAGTTTCGAAGTCGCGCATGATGTCCGCGACGGTCGCTTTTCCGGCCCGGTCAGCGCGACCGATACCGGCGAACACTATGACCTTGTCGTTGTCGGCGGGGGCATTTCCGGGCTGTCGGCGGCGCATTTCTGGCGCCGTGCGCTGGGCGCCGGGCAGAAAATCCTGATCCTCGACAACCACGACGATTTCGGCGGCCATGCCAAGCGCAACGAATTCCGCGTCGATGGCCGCACGGTGGTTTCCTACGGCGGCACGATGAGCATCGAATCGCCGTTTCCCTATAGCTATACGGCCAAGGGGCTGCTCGCCGAGCTGGGCATCGATCCGACGACGCAGGCCCGCTATGACCGGTCGAACACGGTGTTTGCCGGGATGGGCCGGGGCGTATTCTTCGACAAGGCGCATTTCGGTGCCGACCGACTGGTCGCGGGGCTTGGCAAGCGGCCGTGGGAAGCTGTCTTTGCCGAAGCGCCGCTGTCGCCGGCTGCGCGTGCGCAACTGATCCGGCTCCATGTCGAAAAGCGCGACTGGCTGCCCGGCCTCACGCCCGAGGCCCGCGCGCAGGCGCTCAAAAAGATCAGCTACAAGGATTTCCTTGTCCGCCATGTCGGCCTTGGTGAAGAGGCGCTGCGTTATTTCGCTGGGCAGGGCTATCGCAACAACATGCGCGTCGACACCGTCCCGGCGTGGGTCGCGATGCGCAACCATGCGCCGGGTTTCGCCGGCATGAACATCGCCGAGGCGATCGAGGCGGAAAGCGACATTTTCCATTTCCCCGACGGCAATGCCTCGATCGCGCGGTTGCTGGTCAATCGGCTGGTGCCCGATGCCATCCCCGATGCGCGCGACATGGACAGCGTGGTCGCCGCGCGGGCCGACTATGCCCGGCTTGATGTGCCGACCAATCCGGTGCGCATCCGTCTGTCGAGCATAGTCGTGCGCGTCGAGCATTGCGAAGGAGGAGAGACGGGCGTCGTGCCGACGACCGTCGAAAAGGCGGTGCGCGTGGTCTATGCCCGCCCCGACGGCAGCCGGGCCAGCGTCACGGCGGCGGGTGTGGTGCTCGCCTGTTTCAACAATATCATTCCGTTCATGGTGCCCGAATTGCCCGCGCTCCAGCGCGAGGCGCTGCGTTATGCCAGCAAAGTGCCGATGCAATATACCAGCGTCCTGTTGCGCAATACGCGCGCGCTGCACACGCTGGGCGTGCGCACGATCGAGGCGCCGTTCGGCTATCACAGCGTGCTCTATTGCGATCAGGCGATCAGTATCGGCGGCTATGCCGGGCCGGGCAGCATCGACGACCCGGCGGTGGTCAAGCTGATCCGCAATCCCAATGCCCCCGGCCTGCCGCGCCGCGATCAGAACCGCGCCGGGCGCGCCGACATGCTGGCGACGCCGTTTGCGGTCAGCGAGCGCGAAGTGCGCGCGCAATTGCAGGCGATGCTGGGCCCGGCGGGCTTTGATCATCATCGCGACATTCTGGCGATCACGGTCAACCGCTGGCCGCACGGCTATGCCTATACGTATGACACGCTGGGCGATCCCGATCTGCCCGAACGCGACAGGCCCCATGTCATCGGTCGTCAGCCGTGGGGGCGGATTGCCATCGCCAATGCGGATTCGGCGGCGCAGGCCTTTACCAATGCCGCGATCGACATGGCGCACCGCGCAGTCGGTGAATTGCTGATCGCGCGCGGCCTGACGTGATGGGCGCGATGCGTGTGCAATGAAGCGGTGCAGAGTCTGTACCAGAATCGGACACTGGCCGGGCAGGGCCTTAAAATCACTGAAAATTAGTATGTTCGGTGTTCAAAGGGGGCAATTGGATGCCGATTCCCGGTGTCCGGCATGTTAACTTAACAATGCCGTAATCATTCGGACAGGTGCCCGGCCCATGACCCGTTTTCCCCTGATCCAGCCCCAGCCGCCCCGTCTCAGCATGCTGGGCGATGGTCTGCGCGCGATCGAGGATCGGCAGATCTACAGCAACGGGGGCCCTGCGGTTCGCGCTTTCGAAGGCGATGTGACCGATCGGCTGTTCGGCGGGCGCGGCGCCTCGCTTGCGGTGTCGAGCGCGACCTCGGGGCTGATGCTGGCGCTGCGCCATGGCGCGGGGGCGCGGGCCAATCGGGGCTTTTTCGCGCTGGTCCCCGCGCTGACTTTTGCGGCGACCGCGCAAGCGGCTGTCTGGGCCGGTCTCGTCCCGCTGATCCACGACATTGATCCCGAAACCTGGGGGTCGGACCCGTCGATCGAAGAGGCGCTGTTGCGGCGCCATGCCGGGCGGGTGGCCGCGATCGTGCCTTATGCGACGTTTGGCCGCACGCTCGATCTCGATCGCTATGCCTGGCTGTCGCGGCGTCACGACGTGGCTGTCGTGATCGATGCCGCCGCCTCGCTTGGCACGCTGGCGGCAGATGGCGATAATTTCGGCGCCGGGGCCGCGATGGCGGTGGTCTATTCGATGCATGCGACCAAGACTTTCGCGACGACCGAAGGCGGCCTCGTCCACAGCGGCGATGGCGCGCTGATCGCAGCGCTGCGACGGATGGCCAATTTCGGCTTTGGCGCGATGCGCAGCGCTGAAATGCCGGGGATGAATGCGAAACTGTCGGAAGTGGGCGGGCTGATGGCTTCGGCCAAGCTGCTGGAAATCGACCGGATCACCGCCCATCGCGCCGCGCTCGGTGCCTGTTATCGCGCGGAGCTGGCCGAATTCGGGGCCCAGGCCCCGGATGCGGGGCGGCAATGCTTTCAGTTCTGGTCGCTGCTGCTGCCCGAGCGGCTGGCCGACGCGCGCGGCGCGATCATCGCCGGGCTGGCCGAGGCGGGGATCGGCGCGGGCCACTATTTCAGCCCGCACCTGGGGCAGCAGCCCTATTTTCGCAAGGAAGCGCTGATCGAACCGACGCCCGTCGCCGACGATGTCGCGCGCCGGATCGTGTCGCTGCCGATTACCGACGCGATGACCGAACACGATGTCCGCCTGATCGCCACGCATCTGCGCGCGGTGATCGAAACGCTGTCAATTCACCCCGGAACCCATGCCATGCCGTCCTCGCATCGCGCCGTTCATTCCACGCTTGTCATCGGTGGGGGCCCGGCGGGCACCGCGCTGCTGACGGCGGCATCGAAGCAAGACCGGCTGCGCGAGCTCGCGGCATCGGGGCTGGCGATTGTCGAACGTGCGGCGACGCTGGGCGGGGGCGATCTTGGCAAATACGCGATCCGTTCCGACACGACTGCCGAAACCTTTCTCAGTGCGATCAAGGACAATCCCGAACCCGCGCTGGCCGAGCTGGTCGATCATCCCGCCGGGGTGGGCATGGCGCGCCATGTCGGTGCGCTGGGCGCACCGCTGACCGAGGCGGGCGACCTGCTCGCGGTGACCGGCGAACGGCTGGCCGAAATCGTCAGTGCCGAAGGTGCGACTTTGCTGACGCGGCACGATGCGGTTTCGGCGCGGCGCACGCCCGCCGGGCTCTGGTCGACGACGGTCCGTCCGCACGGGGGGCAACCGCGCGAAGTCCTGTCGCGCCATATCGTGCTTGCCACCGGCGGCTATATGGATCTCGATGCGGCGCGCGGCGCACCGATCACGGGGACGACTCTGGGCGATCTGGCGGGCGAGCGGCTGGTCCTTGCCGATGATGTCATGCGCCTCGGCGGGCTGGAGGCGGTTGCCGGGCGGCTGGCCGACGTGCGCGCGCCGCGCATTGCGATCATTGGCGGATCGACCAGCGCGATGGCGACGGCGGTGCGTCTGCTCAAGGGTTCGCTGCCGCTCGGTGCCGAGGCGATCACGGTGCTGCATCGCCGCCCGCTGCATCCGTTCTATCCCTCGCGCGAGGCGGCGCTGGAGGATGGCTTTACCGATTTTACCGAGGCCGACATCTGCCCGGTCAGCGGGTTTGTCTATCGGCTCGGCGGGTTTCGCCTCGAATCGCGCGAGATGGTGTTGCGCGCGCTGGCGATCGGCGGGCGCGTCCCCGATCCGCGCCTCGCGCTGTTTCGCATCGACCGGCATGATGCGGCCGAAACGCGCGCGGTGATCGAGGCGGCCGACCTCGTTATCGCGGCGACTGGCTATCGCCCGCATGCCATGCCGCTGTTCGATGCGGCGGGCATGCCGATCGCGCTGGCTTGCGATGCCGATGTGCCAGGGCCGCTGGTCGATCGCCATTGCCGCGTGCTTGCCGCCGACGGGTCGGTGGTCGAGGGCGCCTTTGCCATCGGGCTTGCCGCCGGGTTTGTGCCGTGGGGCGCGCTGGGCGGCGAATCCAGCTTTCGCGGCAATGCCAACGGGCTGTGGCTGTGGCAGAACGATGTCGGCCAGATGATTGTCGAACAAGTGCTCGACCGGTCGCGCCAGGCTGCTGCATGACCGCTAGCGGTGCCCCTGCGATCAGCGTGGTCATGGCGGCCTATAACGGCGCCGGGCTGATCGAGGATACCATCGCCAGCGTGCTGGTGCAGGGGTTTGCCGATTTCGAACTGATCGTCGTCGATGATGCATCAACCGATGACACGCTCGCACGATTGCGTGCGATCGATGATCCGCGTCTTGTCGTGATTGCGGCAGAGACCAACGGCGGGCCGGTCGTCGCGCGCAACCGGGCCTTTGCCGCTGCGCGCGGGGGCTACATCGTCGGGCTCGATCAGGATGACCTGTGCCATCCCGACCGCTTTGCCACGCAGATCGCCTATCTTGAAAGCCATCCCGACACGGTGCTGGTGGCGAGCGCGGTCGACTTGCTGGAAAACGGCGCGATCCGGCTGCCGCGCGCGCCCTTGCGCACATCGCCCGCGCTGATCGACTGGCGCCTGCAATTCGGCAATCCGCTGGTCTGGTCGTCGGTCATGTTTCGCGCCGATGCCGCGCGTCGGCTCGATGTGTTCGAGCGGGTAGACCGGCGCTATGCCGAGGATTTCGATCTCTATCATCGTCTGGCCGCGCTCGGCGGGCTGGCGCGGATCGACCGGCCGCTGGTCACCTATCGCATGCATCCCGGCGGCGCGTCGCAACGATACCGGCAGGCGATGGACGCCAGCGCCGCGGCGGTTCTGGCCGAGCCCTATGCCGCGCTGTTCGGCGATGAGGCGGACGATGCGGCGCGGCTGGTGCTGAGCCATTTCGCCGGTGCCTTGCCAGTCCCCGATCGGGCCACGCTGGCGCGGCTCGATGCGATGCTGGGCGCAGTCCATGACCGGTTTTGCGCCGCGCGGAAGCTTTCGTCGGCGGACCGGACGCTGATCATGGATGAATACGCCCGGCTGTGGTGGCGGATGGCCGATGCCAGCGTGCGCTCGGGCGCCTTGTCGCTCGATACGGTTACGGCGGCCTGCCCCCAGGGCTTGCGTTCGCGTCATCCATCGTCTCGGCGCGCGATGAGTTCGGCCGTGGTCGGGGGCGTGCGGTCGCTGTTTTCGCGCTGGAAAGCATTCGCGCTGTAAGCGGGATGGTGATGACCGCTCCCGCCCCGCCCGATCCTGCCGATCTGCCTGCGATGCCTGCCGATCTGCCTGCGATGCCTGCCGATCTGCCTGCGATGCCTGCCGATCTGCCTGCGATGGACGTGCGCGGTGCGGCGGCATGGGCGATGGCGGGGCAATATCTCGGCTTTGCGGTCCAATTCGCCAGCTCGGTGGTGATTTCGCGCTGGTTTTTGAGCCCTGCGGATCTCGGGCTGTTTTCGATCGCGATGGCGCTCGCGCTGGTTATCGCGGTGATCCAGGATTTCGGCATGGCGCGGCATATCGCGGCCTTGCCCCGGCTCCTGCCCGAAGATCTGGCGCGCTGCGCCTCGGTGTCGTTGCTGTTTGCCACGGCACTGGCCGGGCTGATCGCGGCTTCGGCATTCCCGGCGGCGCGGTTCTATCATTTGCCGGGGCTTGCGCCGATCCTGCTGATCATCGCGGGCAGTTATCTGTTTTCGCCGCTGGCGGTGATGCCTTTGGCGGTGATGAGCCGGACGATGGGATTCCACGGCCATTTCATGGTCAATCTTGGCGGCGCTGTGGTGCAGGGCGCGGTGGCGGTGGGGCTGGCGGCGATGGGCTGGGGCGGGTTGTCGCTCGCCTGGGCGACGCTGGCCGCCGCCGTGGCGCGCGGGGTCATCGCGCAAATGCTGCGCCCGACGCTGCCCTGGCCGCTGCGCTTTGACGGGCTCGCACCGATCCTCGGGTCGGGCTCGCGGCTCAGCCTGATTACGGTGGTCGGCGCGCTGGGCAGCCGCATGCCGGACATGGTCGTCGGGCGGTTTCTGCCCTTGCGCGCGGTCGGTCTGTTCAGCCGCGGGGTCGGGCTGTCGGATCAGTTCCGCATGTTGATCGCAGGCGCGATCGGGCAAGTGTTCTTTCCGGCCTTTGCCCGCATTCGCGATCGCGGCGAACCGCTGGGCCCTGCCTATCTGCGCGTCGTTGCGGGCTATACCGCCGTGCTCTGGCCGGGGATGGCGGGGCTGGCGCTGGCGGCGCGCCCGATCGTGCGATTGCTTTATGGCCCGGCCTGGGCGGGGGCAGCGCCGGTGCTGGGCATGGTCGCGCTGCTCGAAGTGGTGCTCTGCGCCTTGCCGCTTCATTGCGATCTGCCGGTGCTGACGGGGCGAGCCGGGCGGCTGGTGGTGCGCAATGTCATCGATACGTTTGCTTCGGTCACGCTGCTGGCGGCGGGCTGTCGCTGGGGGCTGACCGGGGCGGCGGCCTCGCGGCTGGTCTATGCGCTGGTCTGGGTGCTGCTCTATGCCCGGCTGATGGACGAAGTCGTGCGGTTCGATCGCCGCGCGCTGTTTGCGATCTATGCGAAAAGCGCTGGCGCGACGCTTGCGGCGCTGTTGCCGCTGGCGCTGGTCTATGGCCTGTGGGTCTCGCCCGACGCGCTCGGCGCGCCGATGCTGGCGGCGGCGACGGGGCTGGGCGGCATATTGTGGCTGATCGCGCTGCGCGTCACGCGCCACCCCGCCTTTGCCGACATCCTGGGCCTCGCGCAGAACGTGATCGCACTGCCGCGAAGCCGCGCGTCCAAAGCCCTTGCGGACAGCTTGCATCGCCACGGGCGATAGTATGGTATCTCCCTCGAACGAGGAGATGCCCGATGCCGCTCAAATTCCGCCATGTTGCGCTTCTTGCCGTGGTGGCCGCGCTTGGCCTTGCCACGACCCAGGTCTATGCCGCCCTGCCTGTCGGGGCGAGCGCGCCGCCGGTGACGACGCAGGCGGTGATCGCAGGCAAACCGTTTGAATTCCGCCTGTCGGAAGCGCTGAAAAAGGGGCCGGTGGTGCTCTATTTCTTCCCGGCGGCATTCACCAGCGGCTGTACGATCGAGGCCCACGACTTTTCCGATGCAACCGCGCAATTTTCCGCCGAAGGCGCGACGGTGATCGGGCTGGCGCATGATCCGATTGAAAAACTGAGCCGTTTTTCGGTCACCGAATGCCGCAACCGCTTTGCCGTCGGCGTCGCGAGCAGCGCGATCATTTCCGCCTACAAAGTCAGGATGCCGGTGCTGTCGATGTCGGATCGCACCAGCTATGTCATTGCGCCCGATGGCAAGATCATCCTGGCCTACAGCGCGCTGAGCCCCGGCGGTCATGTTTCAAGGACGCTGGCCGCGGTAAAAGCCTGGCGCGCGGCGCATCCTCAGCGGTAAATCAGCCCCCAGCCATCGGTCGCAGCGGCAATCAATCCGTCGTTCCGGAATGCGCCAGCAAATCGGTCGTCATTCTGCGGCGGATTTCATCTTGTCTGGATCGGATCATGCCCGGGATCAGAAAGCCATCGATCAGCAGCCAGATGAAACCGATCAAGATAATATAGGACAAAATCTGAAATATTGCAGACACCGGACGGCCAAGATACCAGCGGTGGCCGCTTACGATTCCGAGAAAAAGCCACAGCAAATAGGCCACCGCCGTGCTGGGGCCGTCATTTGCCACGCGCTGCTCGATTAAAGAAAGTTGCGCCGTTGATAATGCCATGATTTTGCCCCTTGTCCGGGTGAGCTAAGGCGGATCAAACAAGGTCGTCAATGACAATTTCAGAATGGCTGCAACTGCGTGGAGGCCGCCGGGCCGATCAAAGTCTTCACGATTGGCGCCGGAGTGATATGACGGGCCAGCAAGCCGCTGCCTGCGCCATATCGGTCAGGCAGGCGGCCAAGGGGAATGGGACTATGGTTCGCAAATCGAAGGCGGATTACCGGAAAAAGCCGGCGCTCATGGCGCTGGCGTTGGGCATGGTTGCCGCCGCGACAACGGCCCATGCCAGCGATCTCGTGCTGACCAATGGCAGGATATACACGGCGGCGGGCGGCCAATGGGCTCAGGCCATCGCCATTACCGGCGGCACGATCGAAAAAGTCGGCTCCAATGCCGAAGTGCTGAAGACGAAGACGGCCACGACCCGGGTGGTCGATCTCAAGGGCAAGATGGTCGTTCCCGGATTCACCGACGATCATACCCATATCTGGTTTGGCTCGCTCGTGCTCGATGGCTTCAATTTTTCGACCGAGAACGAAGAGATCACACCCGAGAAGAACCGCGCCGTGTTCATCGCCCGGATCAAGGCCTATGCCAAGGCGCATCCGGCCTATGCGGTCTTGATCGGGCGTGCCGATTTCGGGCGCGGAACCGGTGCGAAATGGGATTTGCCCGCCGCCGACAAGGCCATTCTCGACGAGGCGTCGCCTGACCGGCCTCTGGTCGTTCACAATACCAGCGAACACGCCTTGTGGGTCAATTCGAAGGCGCTGGCGCTGGCGGGTATCGGCGACAAGCCGCTGCCCGACCCGGTGGAAGAAAAATATGTGGTGCGCGATGCTGCCGGGCATCCGACCGGCGTGCTGAACGAGGCGGCGCAGGAAGTGATGGAACGCGCGCTGCCGCCGATGCCGATCGAGGAAAAGGACCGCATCCTGCGCGTCGGCCTGCATTACATGAACAGTTTCGGCATCACCAGCGCCGCGATCCTGACCGGCGGGCTGGACGATCTGAAGGCGTTCGACGCGCTGCGCAAGCGGGGCGAGCTGACGGTGCGGGTGCGCCAGGGGTTTGCCGCCGTCGCGGTCAATCATCATCTGACGCCCGCGTTCCTCGCCGATCTCGAAACCGCGCGTGCGACGTGGCACGATGACTGGATTTCGGCGAACCTCGTCAAATTCTTCATGGACGGCTATCCGACGGCGCCGCTCTATACGCCGGAGCAATATACCACGATCATTGCCGAACTGGACAAGCGGGGCTTTTCGGTCACGTCGCATGCGCTGACGCCTGCCGGCGCGAAAATGGCGCTCGACGGGTATCAGGCGGTCGAACAGGCCAACGGCCCGCGCGATCGGCGGTTCCGGATCGAACATGGCGATTCGCTCTATGCGGCGGACCTGCCGCGCTTTGCCAGGCTTGGCGTCGTGGTCAGCACGCAGCCCGCGTTTTGCTGCGGCGGTGCCGATTCCGAGGCCGTCGAAGTGCCCGGCAATCCCTGGAACAGCCTGCTCAAAAGCGGGGCCAGGCTGGTATTCAGCAGCGATTGGCCGTGCTCCTGGCCGCCAAGCCCGCTCGCGGGCATCCAGCAGGCGGTCGAGCGGCGACAGTACAATATCGATAACGCCAGCGGATCGCGCGACGGACTGCCCAATGACGGCCATCCCGAAGAAGCCGTGACCGCCGAACAGGCCTTGCTCGCCTATACCCGGACGGCGGCCTGGGCGAACGGCACGGACGGCAAGCTCGGCACGCTGGAGGCGGGCAAGCTCGCCGATCTGGTCGTGCTGTCGCGCGATATTCTGGCGATTCCGGCCGATCAGATCGGCAAGACGAACGTCGAGGCAACCGTGGTCGGCGGACGCGTGGTGTATGGGCAACTGCCATGAGGCCATAGTCGCCAACGGCCTGTGTTTTCAGGAGGCGCGCAAGGTCGCGCCTCCATCAACCTGTCGAAATGGGGATCCCGCGCATGGAAGTGGGCCGCCGCGCTGTGCGCAGCATGCCTCGGCGAAACGCGGGCAAAGGCCCTGATCGCGCGTCGCGGTTCGGTCGATCCGGACAGGGCGTATTTTCATGGAATGAAGTGGTCGGGGAGACAAGATTCGAACTTGCGACCCTCTGGTCCCAAACCAGATGCGCTACCAGGCTGCGCTACTCCCCGACACGAGGCTGCCCTTAGGTTTCCTGTCGTTGCTGCGCAAGGGAAAAGCGGAAGCCGCCTGCGCTGATGCGCCGACGGCTCCGGTCAGGGTGAAACGGGCTGAATTCAGGCGGCGTCGAGCGCCTGGGTCAGATCGGCGAGGATGTCGTCGATGTGTTCGATCCCGATCGACAGGCGGACGTAGCCCGGCGTTACCCCGGTTGCGGCCTGTTCTTCCGCCGAAAGCTGCGAATGGGTGGTCGAGGCGGGATGGATCGCCAGGCTGCGCGCATCGCCGATATTGGCGACGTGATAGAACAGCTTGAGCGCGTTGATGAACGCCTGGCCCGCTTCGAGCCCGCCGGCCAGTTCGAATCCGACAAGGCCGCCCTTGCCGCCCTTCAGATAGGCGTCGACGAGATCCTTTGCCCGGCCGGTGAATTGCGAGGGATGGATCACTTTTGCGACTTTGGGATGTGCCGCAAGGAAGGCGGCGACTTTGACCGCGTTTTCGCTGTGGCGCTCGATCCGCAAGGGCAGCGTCTCGATCCCCTGGATCAACTGAAACGCGTTGAACGGCGACAGCGCCGCGCCGATGTCGCGCAACAGGATGACGCGCGCGCGGATGATATAGGCGATCGGGCCGAGCGGCTTGATGTCGCGGGCCCAGACTGCGCCGTGATAGCTGGCGTCGGGGGTGTTGAGCAGCGGCTGACGCTCGGGAAAGGCTTCCCAGTCGAAATTGCCGCCATCGACGATGACCCCGCCGATCGATGTGCCGTGGCCGCCGATGAATTTGGTGGCGGAATGGACCACGATCGCCGCGCCATGTTCGAACGGGCGGATCAGCAGCGGCGCGGCGGTATTGTCGACGATCAGCGGAATGCCGTATTCACGACCGATTGCGGCCACTTCGGCAATGGGAAAGGGGATCAGCTTGGGATTGGGCAGCGCCTCGGCATAATAGGCGCGGGTGCGATCGTCGGTCGCGCGGCGAAACGCCTGCGGGTCGGCCGGATCGACAAAGCGGACTTCGATGCCCAGATCCTTGAGCGTGTTGGCAAACAGGTTCCAGGTGCCGCCGTAAAGGTCGGTCGAGGCCACGATGTTGTCGCCCGCGCGCGCCAGATTGAGCACGGCATAGGTCGACGCCGCCTGACCCGAAGCGACCGCCAGCGCGGCGACGCCGCCTTCCAATGCGGCAACGCGCTGTTCGAGCACGTCGGTCGTCGGATTGCCGATGCGGGTATAGATATTGCCCAGTTCCTTGAGCGCAAACAGGTTGGCGGCGTGGCCGGTATCGTGGAACTGGTACGATGTCGTCTGGTGAATCGGCACGGCGACCGACCCGGTGGTCGGATCGGCCCGCCATCCGGCATGCAGCACGAGCGTTTCGGGGCGGGCTTGGCTAAGGTCGGTCATGGGTATCGGCTATCCTCTGGCTGATCAGGATCTTTCGCCGATGGGGGGCGGTCGGCGCGACATTTGTCTACTGTTCTGATTGAGAATTGCAAGTCCGGAAAGCGGCTCTACCCCCCGCGCGCGCGATCTTCCTTGTGCGTAGCGGGCGTTTTTGTGCGTGGTGGGCCCGGCAGGATTTGAACCCGCGACCTAGCCGTTATGAGCGGCCAGCTCTAACCGCTGAGCTACAGGCCCACGCCGGGCAAGCAGGTATCGCCGCCGCGCGGCCTTGGCAAGCGTCGGGGTGCGATCATCGCTGCGCGGCGGCGATGATTTCGGCCAGGCTCGCCGGGGCGATGCCGCGCTTGCGCAAATGGGCAAAGACCGTGCGCCACCAGGCATAAAGCAGATCGAGCGCTTCGCCGTCGCGCACATAGGGGGTGTGGCCGGGGACGAGCGAGGGGCTGTGAAACGAAAATACCAGCACCGGCAGCCGATCGGCCAGCGCGGCGTCGATCGCGCGCAGCGCGGCGTCGACTTCGACCCCTTCGGGCGTCAAGGGCACGCGTTCGAGCAGGCGCAGCCGCGCCAGGACCCCGCGCAGGCGCGGCGTGCGCCACAAGGCATGATAGAGCCAACTGCCATGTCGCCGCAGCAATCCGCAATAGAGCGTGCTGAGCGGCAGTTCCATCAGGCCGGCATCGCGGTCGATCCACCAGGGATGGACCGGGTGGCCGCGAAAATCGGGCCCGCCCTGATCGGTATAGTCGAACTGCGCGCGTACCGAAGTGTCGACGGCAATGCCTCCATCGGCGATGATCCGCGCGGTATGGGGCCCCACGCCATAGCGCCCGGCGCGATAGACCCGTGGGACACGGCCAAAGGCCTGTTCGATCGTGCGTTTCAGCCCGTCGAACTTTGACCGTTCGAGCGCGGCGGGCAGATTTCCGGCATAGCTGTTGTGGACATTGATGTCCTCTTCGTGCGGCGGGCTGACCCAGGGGTGCAGCTGAATGCCGATTTCCGCCTGCCCCCGCATCAGCGCCGGGCCCAGCACATCGGCCAGCCGCGCGTCGCAGGCCACCGGATAGTCGACAAGGTAAATCGGGGCGATGCCGATGTTTTCGCAAAAGGCCTGAAACTTGCCGAGCCAGGGAACATGCGACAGGCCGTGGCCAAAGCGGTCGAACGGCTTGGCCCAGTCGAATTCCTCTTCGGTGTCGACTGTCACGACAAAGCGCGGGCCAAAACCCGGCGCAAACCTTACAAGATCGTCGGGGCCCGGAATATCGCGAATATCCGGCGCACCGCACGCATCAGCCAATTTTGCCCCCTTTCGGTGTCCATGACCCTCGCCATGGCCACACGATCGCCAGCCACGATCGCCCGCTGTGGCTAGGAAGCGACGGCATTGCGGTCAAGAGCAACCGGAACGGCCAGCGGGAATGTCATGTCGAGAAGCGGGCTGCTGGCGGCCCCCGGACGGTGCAGCGCGCCCCCGGCGGCGCGCAATTCGGCATCGCACAGGCGCAGCGCAAAGCCATGGCCGAGCATGCCCATGCCGGGCATGCCGCCGCCCCGCACGACATCGGGCGCAAACAGTTCGGCATCGTCGCGCAGCGCCAGCGCCTGCGGCAAAGTCAGCTTCAGCCGCGCCGCATGGCTGCCCTCGGCGAAATCAAGTGCCAGCGACAGGCGCTCGCCGGGCGCGGCGGCGGTCACCAGCGTCGAAAGCAGGCGCCATAGCGTGCGCTCCGCCTCGTCCGGCGCCATGGCGATCGGCACGGGCCCGCTCGGCACGCTCCAGCGCAGGCGGATTTCGCGCGGGCCGGTCAAAGGTTCGAGCTGCGCCACCATCCGCGTGATGATCGCGGCGAGGTCGGTTTCGCCCGGCTCGATCGTTGTGCGCCCGGTTTCCAGCCGGACCAGCCGCTCGACATCCTCGAACCCGGCAAGCATCCGCGCCGCGTCGGCTGCGATCGACGCGGCCAGGCTGCGGTATTGATGCGGCGTCGGGCCGATCAATTGCTGCTGGATCAGCTCGGCAAAGCCCTGAATGGCGTTGATCGGGGTGCGCAATTCGTGAAGCAACTGGTGCAGCGCGTCGGCGCCCGGATTGGGCCGTTGCACGGTCGCTTCGCGGTCTGCCGACACCGGCATGGGCGGGCGCCGCAGCCGCGCGCGATAGCCGGTAAACTGCCCGCCGTCGGCCCCGAAGTGCGGCACCGCATCGATCCGCCAGACCCCGGCGATGCGCGCCGCGCCATCGAGCATGATCCTTCCGGCCAGTATTGGCAGCCGGGCGCGAAACGCGGTCAAAGTGCCGGGATCGACCGAGGCAGCGGCGGCGGGTGTGGCCGCGGCAAAGGGGGCATGGCCGACCAGCATGGCCGGATCGACGCCTTCGGCCGCGATGATCGTGCCGGCGGCGTCGAAGGCGATGTCGATCAGGCCGGCCGGGGCCTCGATCGCCGCGATGTCGGCAAAGGGCAGGGGCTGTTGCCCAGGCAAAGGATGGCCGGGGCGGGGCGCGTCATGGCTGCCCCGGTCAGGGTTCTCGCTGTCGCGATTGCGGCGAAAGGCCTCGATCCGCCGCACGATCGCGCCGATGCCTTCGCGCGGCACGGCTTCGGCGCGCGGCGGCGATTGGGTCGGCAGCGATACCGGCACGCCTTCGGGCGGGGCGTCGGGCGCAATCGCGGCGGCTTCGCCTGCGGGGGCGGAAAGCACGAAATCGTCGACGCCCAACTGATCGAGCAGCGCGAGGACGGGGGGCGACAAGTCGCGGCGATGGCGCAGCGCGCCGCGCGCGTGGATCGGCAACGCGGGGACCAGCCGCAGCCATTCGTCATCGCTCAGCCGGGCACGACCGATCGCGGCCAGCGCGGTACGCGGGCCCAGTGTGACGAGATGGGCGACCAGCCGGGGCGAGCGCGGGGTGCACAGCCCGACCAGCACGGCCACTGCCGCATCGCCGAGTTCGCCATGCAGGCTATCGAGCCGGGCAAGCGCCCGATTATGCGAATCGGTCCATGCCGACGCCGGGGTGCGACCGAGAATGTCGACAAGCTGCCGCGCCTGCGTGTTGCGGCCCGCCCGGCCGGCCGCCTGCGTGCGCAGGACGGTTTCAAGGCGGTCATCGACGATCATGCCTGGTTTCGCTTTACCCGATTTCACTATGCCTTGCGGCGGACGTGTCTGCCCCCGAAAGAGCGCTGTTGCGCAGAGACCCTTGTCCGGGCCTCCTTTGTGGCACAAGTCGGGGGAAACGCTGTGCCGGGAAAAACACTAACAAAATGTGGACGGACGGAAAGGACAACGTTGACTGCGTTGCAATGTGGGACGATTGCGGTAATAGAAAATAAAATTATAGGGATGCAGGATCGGTGAGGCTGAATCTTGCTGTGGAGCGTGGCCTTCGCGGGTTCCGCTCCGAAAGTTCCCTGTAATGACGTATGACCTGGTGGCAACGAGGACCATGGCGACACTGGATGCGATTGACCGGCAGCTGCTTGCTGAATTGCAGGACGAAGGCCGGGTTACCAATGTCGAGCTGGCCCAGCGGGTCGGGCTGACCGCGCCGCCATGCCTGCGCCGTGTGCGCGCGCTGGAAGAGGCGGGGGTGATTCGCGGTTATCACGCCGATCTCGACCCGTCGAAGCTGGGCTTTTCGATCACCGTGTTTGCGCTGGTCAGCCTGAAGAGCCAGGCCGAGGAATCGCTGCGCCAGTTCGAGGATCACATGCGCGGCCTGCCCGAAGTGCGCGAATGCCACATGCTCAACGGCGAAATCGACTTCATCCTGAAAATCGTCTCGCGCGATCTGCAAAGCTTTCAGGAATTCCTCACCAGCAAGCTGACGCCTGCGCCCAATGTCGCCAGCGTCAAGACCTCGCTGACCATCCGCACCGCCAAGCAGTTGCCCGGCGTGCCGCTGGAGGATCTCGGGTAAGCGTCTCGTCAGGTGAAGTAGCTGCCCGCTTCGCGGGAGGGGTCGGGCAGGAGGGGGCGGTTTGCTCAGGCTGCGCGGGCTCGCTTTTGTTTGGGGGCTACGGCGCGCGTTATGGCAAACACGGGTGGGCGCTGTGCCATGCGGTTTCGCGCTGCACGGCGATCCCGGCGCGCAGCAGCAGATCCTCGCGCCCGCGCGCCGCGACCAGTTGCACCCCGATCGGCGCACCTTCGTTGGTTGGTCGCCCTGGCAGGCACAGCGTGGGATGGCCGGAAAGGTTGAAAGGCGACGTATAGGCAATCAGCCGCGCATTCGCCTCAGGGTCCGCCGCCAGTTCGCCCAGCCGCTCCAGCGTTGGCGCGGCATAGGGCTGCACCGGCGCCAACAGCACGTCGATCTGCCCCAGCGACGCATTCAGCCCGCCTGTCAGCACCATCCGGTCAGCGAGCGCGCGCTGGTACTCCATCGCACTGGCTGCGCGACCGCCGTCGATCAGGCGGCTCAGCGCGGGGCCATATTCGGCCGCACGTGCCGGATAGGTTGCCTCGTGCGCCAAGGCCGCCTCGGTCCCGGCAAGCAGTTCCCAATGGTGGCATGCCGGGGTCAGGTCGGGCAGCGCGATCTCGCGTATTTGTGCCCCGAGTGCGGCCAGCGCTGCCTGCATCTCGTCCACAGCGCGCACCACGGCCGCATCGCAGCCTTCGCTGTTCCAGTGTGGATCCACGCCGACCACCAGCCCGCGCACATCCGCTTCGTCGGCCGCTCCTGCCACGGGCTGCGCCCAACTGGTTGGATCCTCCGGGTCGTGCCCGGCGATCAGGGTGTAGAGCAGCGCCACGTCGCGCGCGCTTCGGGCGATCGGACCGACATGGTCGAGACTTGCCGCCAGCTCGAATGCGCCATGCCGGCTCACCCGGCCCCAACTGGGTTTCAGCCCGGTCAGGCCGTTGGCCGCGCAAGGGAAACGGATCGAGCCGCCTGTGTCCGACCCAAGCGAGGCAAACGCGAGCCCCGCCGCCACCGCCACGCCCGATCCACTGGAGGAAGCGCCGGTCCACAACGCGTCGCCCCAGGGGTTTGCCGGCGCGGCGATGGCCGGGTGATGGATGGCAAAGGCCCCCTCGGTCATCTGCGTCTTGGCAAAGTTGATGGCGCCGGCTTCGCGCAATCGGCGCACCACGGCAGCGTCGCGAGCGGGGCGAAAATCGCGGTGGATCGGCATGCCCGCAGCCGTGGGCAGGTCCGCAGTATGGAACAAGTCCTTCACTGCGACCGGCACACCTTCCAGTACGCCGCCCTGTCCGCCGGCCAGCATCCGGTCCGCCCGCCGCGCCTGCCGCATTGCGCCTTCGCGGTCGATGCAGGCGAAGGCGTGAAGGCCGCCCTCCAGCGCGTCCACCCGCGCCAGAACGTGCTCCATCAGTTCCGCAGCGGACAGCGCGCGCGAAGCCAGCAGCGCGGCAACTTCGACCAACTCGCGGTAGTGCAGCGGCGCCTGGGTCACGGGGGTCAGCGCCTGCCGCCGACCATGAACGACAGCATCGTCGTCGGTTTTTCGGTACGATTGCGCCATGCATGGCGGGTGCCGTTCTGGATCACCACGTCGCCGGCCTTCAAGTGGCGCACTTCGCCGTCGTCCAGTTCCAGCCAGAGCTCTCCTTCGACGATCACGTCATAGTCCACTGTAGCGGTGATGTGCATGCCCGATCCGTCGGGATCGAACGTGTCGGCCAGCCCTGGCAGGAACTCGGCCTGCTCCGCCGCCAGCGCCGCGCCGTCGAAGCCGGGGGAGGCGGCCACGCTGTCGGGTGGAAAGGTCACCACGATCAGGCACGAGCCGCCCGGACCCGGCAGCACGGAGGTGACTTTCGCCACCGGATCGCCGCCGCTGCCGTCATGGGGGAACTGCGGCACGCCCTCGGTGGCCCAGGCCAGCGTGGTGCGAAAGCCGGGCATGGCGGCAAAATCGTGGGTGTTGCCGACCGGGCCATCGGAGACGATGTATGACTTGCCGTTGCGTTCGCCGGTTACGATGCGTCTTACCATGATGAATTCCTCAGGCGGATGGCTGCACCACGACGTTGACGAAACCGCCCGCCCGCTTTTCCGCGACCGAAAGCGCCTCGTTCACCTCGTCGAGAGTGAAGCGTTGATGTTCGAAGACCGAAAGGTCGAGAGTGCCGGCGGCGGCCATCTCGGCCATTTCCTCCCCTTCGGCCACGCTGAACCACAGCGAGCCGACAAGGCTTACCTGTGCACACATCAGCGCATGCATGTTGACCGAGATCGGCGCGCTCATGCCGCCCACGTCGACCAGACGGCCACCGCGGCGCAGCGCGCCGATCGTGTCGAGCATGGCCTCGGCAGGAGCGCCCGGCCCCAATGTGTCGAGCACCCCGTCCACACCCAGCCCGCCTGTCAGCCGCCGCGCCCAATCGCCCACCGGCTCGGTCCCGGCCACAAGGACCTCGATCCGCGACGGATCGATCGCACGCACCCGCGCCAGGAGATCGGGGTTGCGCGCCACGCCGAGGATCCGCGTGGCGCCCATCGCCCGCGCCAGCAACACCGCGCCCAACCCCAGCGTGCCGCTGGCGCCATTGATCAGCACGGTCTTGCCGGGGCCGACGCCGGCCTTGCGCAGGCCCGAATAGGCGGTGCCGAGGTAGCCGAACCGCGCCGCCGCCTCGAAGCTCACCGCCTCGGGGAGCTTTACCAGCCCGTCCGCCGGCGCTGTCGCGTATTCGCAGAACCCGCCATAGGGATAGAGCTTGTAGATTTCCTGCGAGGCGGGGCCGAAGCCAAAGTAGCCCTGGAACGTGAATGCCGGGCAGTTGATCGGTTCGCCCACGCGGCAGGCATGGCAGGACCCGCAGGATCGGCCGGGATTGATGTAAACGCGGTCGCCGGGCGCGATCCCGGTCACCAGCGTTCCCACCTCCTCCACTACACCCGCCGCGTCGAGCCCGTAAATCGCGGGCAGTTCGGGCACGGTCAGATAGGCGCGATCGCCATAGTTGTTCATCACGTTGCGCAAGTTCGGCACCACGCCCGCGGCCTTGACCGCGACCACCACGTCGCGTTCGCGCGGACGCGGACGCTCCATGACATCGATCTCGAACTGTCCGCCCGCCTGGTGAATCCGCGCCGCCCGCATCTTGTTCTCCCACCGTTGTTGTTCTCGACCTCTGGGCCTGCCTTGCTATGGCGGGCGCGCCCGAGCCGGGTCAATCGGAGGGCGCATGACCTGAGGCGCCTGGTTCTCACTATCTGAAAGCTGCCGTCACGCTCCGGGGCGATGAGCAATCGAACAGTGTCTTTGCGCAGGCGGCAAGCCCCGGGCCCCGATGGTGACCGCTGACACGCGATCACCCGCGTCTGGGGCCTCGCCGCCTCATTTTGCCTGGGCCTGTTCGTGGTGCCGGATCACTTCCTGGATGATGAAGCGCAGGAATTTTTCGGAAAATTCGGGGTCGAGCCGGGCGTCTTCGGCCAGCTTGCGCAGACGGGCGATCTGGCGTTCTTCGCGGCTGCGGTCGCTGGGGGGCAGGTCGTGTTCGGCTTTGTATGCGCCCACCGCCTTGGTGATGCGGAACCGTTCGGCCAGGATGTGAATCATCGCCGCGTCGATGTTGTCGATGCTCTGGCGATAGCCGTCCAGCACTGGGTCGTTGCTCATTCTGTCTCCATCCCGGCGGGCCTGCGCCCCGATCGCCACGCGTGTGACAGGCATGATTTGCCTGTCCGAACGTCTTACTCGCGCAACTTGCGACTTGCCAAGCGCCCACCCACAGGCCAAGCGGACGAGCGATGTCTGCCACGATCCACCCGCTGCCCCGACGGGCCGAACCCTCGCTCCAGCCGCTCATGGCGCTCGTTGCCGAAGGCATGAACAGCGTCAACGCGGTGATCCTTGATCGCATGCAATCGCGCATCCCGCTGATTCCGGCGCTCGCCGGGCATCTCATCGCGGGCGGCGGCAAACGCATGCGCCCGATGCTGACGCTCGCGGGCGCGGCGCTGGTCGGCTATGGCGGCAGTCGCCATTACAAATTGGCCGCATCGGTCGAATTCATTCACACCGCAACGCTGCTCCATGACGATGTCGTCGATGGATCGGACATGCGCCGGGGCAAGCAGACCGCCAATATCGTCTATGGCAATCCGGCGACCGTGCTGGTCGGCGATTTCCTGTTCAGCCGCAGCTTTGAACTGATGGTCGAAGACGGCTCGATCAAGGTCTTGCGCATCCTGTCGAATGCGGCTGCCGTGATCACCGAGGGCGAAGTCGACCAACTGGTTGCGCAGCGCCAGATCGAGACCAGCGAAGAACGCTATCTGTCGATCATCAACGGCAAGACCGCCGCGCTGTTTGCTGCCGCCTGCCGCATTGCAGCCGTCGTGGCCGAGCGGCCCGAAGCGGATGAAGACGCGCTCGATGCCTATGGCCGCAATCTCGGCATCGCGTTTCAGCTTGCCGACGATGCCATCGATTATGATTCCGATGCCGCCGAAATGGGCAAGGAAGCCGGCGACGATTTCCGCGAGGGCAAGATGACCCTGCCGGTGATCCTGGCCTATGCCCGCGGCAACGAGGCCGAACGCGAATTCTGGCGTCAGGCGATTGCCGGCGACCGCAACAGCGACGCCGACCTCGCCCATGCCACCGGCCTGATTCGCAAACACGACGCGGTCCACGCCACCCGCGAACGCGCGCGCCACTATGCGCAGCGCGCGATCGACGCCATTGCCGCATTTCCCTCGGGCGCGGCCAAGGCGGCGATGATCGAGGCGGCGGAATTCGCCGTGGCGCGCCGGTTCTGACCATGTCTGTCCGGGCGCAGCGCCCGGACATGGCTTTCACCCCATCGGGTACATGATCTCGCGGCTGACCTTGTTGACCGCTTTCATCGCCGATTCGGGCAGGACGAGGTGCGCGGCGGCAAAGATCGGATCGAGTTGGTCTTCGCGGGAGACCCCGACGATCGTCGAGGCGACAAAGTCGTGCTGTTTTGACCAGGCGACGGCAAACGTCACCGGATCGAACCCGTGTTCCCTTGCGATTGCGGCAAAGCGTTCGGCCGAAGCGATCGACTTGTCATTGACGAAGCGGCGCGCCATCGCTTCCTGACGCCCGCCCATGGCCAGATAGTTTGAAAAACGCGCGCCTTCGGGCCGCGCGTCGTTGCTGTACTTGGTCGCGAGGACGCCGCCGGCGATCGGCGAATAGGGGATCAGGCTGATCCCTTCCTTGCGGCAGACTTGCGCCAGTTCATCCTCGAAGCGACGGTTGTTGAGGCTGAAATTGTTCTGGATCGTCTGATAGCGCGCCGCGCCCAGTTTTTCCGAAGCGGCGATCGATTTCATCAGTCCCCAGGATGTCTCGTTCGAGCAGCCGTTGATGCGCACTTTGCCCGCGCGGACCAGTTCGTCGAGCACGTCCATCGTTTCCTCGTAAGGCGTGTCGTGGTCGGGCCAGTGCGTCTGGTAAAGGTCGATATAGTCGGTGCCGAGCCTGGTCAGGCTGTCCTCGATCGCGACCATGATATTGCGACGATCGAGCGCGGTCATGCCATGGCGCTTGGGGCTCTTGAACCAGACGTGGCTGGGGCCGGACACTTTGGTCGCCAGAATGATCGCATCGCGCGGCTTGGTTTTCAGCCATTTGCCGACGATGTCTTCGGTCCGGCCGACCCATTTCACATCGGGCGGTACGGGATAGCCTTCGGCAGTGTCGTAGAAATTGATCCCGGCGTCATAGCTGCGGTCGAGAATGCGCAAGGCGGCGGCTTCGTCGGCCTGACTGCCAAAGGTCATCGTGCCCATGCAGATGTCGGACACGACAATGGCTGACGTGCCGAGGCGGCGATGTTGCATCGGGGTATCTCCGAAATGGCGGCTGATGGAGGAGGGGGCGTGCGCAAGACGGTTGCGACTTGCAACCTGATTGCCCGATGTCTGCGCGCCGCGTCAAGGGGCGCCGGTTATCCGGCCTTGTGCCCCAGAGTCCAGACATAGGCGGCGATTTTGCTGATGTCGTCGGTGGACAGATCGGCACCGCCTTTGGCCGGCATCGGACCCCCGGCATTTTTCGGCGCGGGCACGCCTTTGGTGATCACTCCGGCAAAGCCGCCGACGCTGCCATCGGACCACAGCCATGTCGGGCCGATCAGCGAGGGGCCCGACGAACTGCCATGCCCATCGGAGCCGTGGCAGCCGCTGCATGTCCCGCCCTTGATTTCGCCGACAAAGATGCGTCGGCCGGTTTCAATGTCGGCCGGGGTATAGCCGGGGGGGAGCGTCGCGGCGGTGTTTGCCGATGTCTCGGCGGCCCCGGCTGCTTTATGGGGGGCTTCGGGGGCTGCTTCGGGCGCCGGGGTCAACGGTGCCGCGTGGTCGCCGTGATAGGTGATCCGCCAGATCCGCCCGGCCACGTCGTCGGCGATGTAGAGCGCGCCGTCGCTGCCTTGCGCCAGCCCCGCCGGACGATGGGCGGCACGGCCCGGTTCGCGCCAGCCCCCGGCAAAGCCGTCGGCAAAGCGTATCCAGTGGCCCGCCGCCTTGCCGTCGTGCAGGGGCTGAAACACCACCTGATACCCGGCCTGCGGCGCGGGCGCGCGGTTCCACGATCCGTGAAAGGCGATGAACACGCCATTGTCATAAGCCGCCGGGAACGTGCCGGAGCGCCAGGCAAGCACGTCGTTGGGCGCCCAATGCGCCGGAAAGGCGGCAACCGGACCCTTTTTTGCGGCACATCGCCCCTGCTCGTGGCCATTGCCGCCATATTCCGGCGCGAGGATCAGCTTGCCCGCGACCGGATCGTGATAGCAATAGGGCCAGCCGAAATCGTCGCCCGCGCGGGGCGCCAGCAGTTCTTCGGATGGCAGCTCGACGCCTTGTTCGGTGGTGTAGAGCGCGCCCCAGTTCTGCCCCAGCTGATCGCGACCATGCTGCACCGCATAGATCCGCCCTGCGGCATCGAGGCTGATCCCGCCGGTATTGCGGATGCCGGTGGCCCAGCGTTCGGCGGGCGAAAAGACCTGATCCGTCTTGTCTGCGCGATAGCGCCAGATTCCGGCGTGCCCGGCCAATTGCGGGCAGGGATCGATGCCTTTCGAGGCGGTGGTACGGTCCTTTTCCTGGCAACTGTTGGTGGGCGAGCCCATGTTGACCAGCAGATTGCCCTCGGGATCGATGGCAAAGGGATGCATCGGATGATTGCCGTCGAGCGGCATGCCCTGCAGCACCACTTGCGCGGGGCCTGTGGGTTCGAGCCGGCCCGGCGCCAGCGGATAGCGGACGATGCGGTCGTTGGCTTCGACATAGAGCGCGCCATGCCACAGCGCGAGACCGTCGCCGCCGCCATTGCCTTGCCCGGCGGTCGGGCCAAAGCGCAGCACCTGATCGGCGCGGCCATCGCCGTCGGTGTCTTTCAGCGCGACGAGGAATGCGCCGACCGCGGGCGGGAAATTGCGATAATAGCGCCCGCTCCAGGTGTTTACATAGAGCGTGCCGTCGGCGGTCATCGCCAGATGGCGGGCATGGCCGATACCGTCGGCAAAGACCGTTGCGCAAAAGCCGGGCGGCAGGGTAATCCCGGTTTCGGGCGGGTTGCAGGTCTGGGCGGGGGTGCCGGTGTTTTGGGCGCAGCCATGGCTGGCGATCGTCAGCGCGAGGCCGCCCAGCGCGGTCGTGGCAAGGGCGGTAATGGTGATTCTCGCAGCCATCGGCCTGGTCCTGTCGGGAAAGGGGCGGATCACTAGAAACTTTTGATTCTAGTGGATTTTACGTTTTTGACATTTGCGACCGGGATGGCGGGATGCAAATGTCAAAATCAATCCACTAGCGTAACCGGCGTCAACTTGAACGGCAATTGCACCGGGGGCGCCTTGTCGGGATTGAACAGGCCCGACAGTTGCCCCTGAACATACCATCCCGTGCGGCCATGGCTATCGACTCCGGTCGGTTCCTTGATGCCTTCGGCCAATGTTTCGACATGAACGGCGGTGCCCGAAACGGTCAGTCGGGCGATGCGGCCCGCCCCTTCGGCAAGCAGGAAGGTCGTGCCGTCCAATGCTCGCTTACTGTCCAGTGCGCGCATACCGTCGGGCGACTGCAGCGGGCGATCGGGCACCAGCCGGTCGATCGGCCCGGCGCGGCCATCGGCGCCAAGCGCCACGCGATAGAGCGAGCCATCGCGGACATTGTTGACATAAAGCGCGCCGTCCGCGCCAAAGGCGAGCCCGTCGAGCCCGCCCTTGCGTCCGGCGGCGTTGAACACCGGGTCTTCGGCCCAGATTTCCAGCGTTGCCGCGCCCGGTTTCCAGCGCAGGAGGCGCGGCTGGCCGGTATCGGTGATATAAATGGCGCCATCGGGGCCGAGCGCGAAGTCGTTGCACACCGGGCTGTCGCCGGGCATCGCCAGGCTGATCCGGCCTGCCCCGGTCTTGAGGTCAAAGGCCTTGACCCAGTGGCCCGGATCGGCGCCTGCGACTTTCGTGGCCGGCGCGGGGAAGCTGTTGGTACAAGTCCACAGCAGGCCGTGGCGCGTATCGACAAACACGCCAAACAGCGCGCCGCTGCCGTAAAAGCCCGGCGCGACAAAGCGTTCGATATGGGGCGTGCCCCCTTTGCCGTTGATGCGCACTTTCAGCACGCCGCCGGTCATGCTTCCGACATAAGCGGTGCCATCGGGCGCGATCGACAGGCTTTCGGGATGAAGATGATTGCCGGGCAATACGATCGGTGTTGGGGCTTCGCCGGCATGGGCGGGCGGGCAGGCCATCAGGACCGGCAGCGCTGCGGCAAGCGTCAGGGCAAGGCGACGGCGTGGGGTAAGGGCTGGCATGAGGTTGATCCGGGCTCCCGCAGGGCAATTGCCTGTTTCGCACCAAGGAACAGGAGAAAGTCCGCCATGCCAAGCGCGGATCGCCAACAAGGGTGTGATGATCGCAATAAAGGGTGTGATGATCGCGAAAAAGGCAGGGCGTTCAGCGGCGTGTGCGTTGCCACAGCCGCCACAGGCAATACCCGGTCGTCGCCGAAGCCGCTCCGATCAGCAGCAGCATGCAGCCCGCGGCAATCCCGCTCAGCACCAGCGAGCGGACGATGTCGGCAACGATGGTGATCGCTGTTTTCAACCTCTGGAAATCCCCGGCGTTCGTTTCATGGCGAGTGCAAAGTGATCCGGCGCAAGTTTTCCCCGGCTTTTGGCGGCCTGGGCCAAATAGGCAATGCATTGTGCAAAGTCGCGCGTCTATAGCCTGGTCTATCACCCTCAGGTTTCACTGCCTTGCAGGCCATTGCAAACAGGATTGTTCGTGCCCTCCCGTTCGTCTCCCCCCCGTTCGTTCGTGCTGTCATTTAACCGCTTGTCTCGTCTGCCTGTTCATGCGGGGCTTGCGATTGCCGCGCTGATCGCGGCGGGGGGCGGTGCGCATGCGGCGCCCCCACCTGCCGAACTATCGCCTGCCGTGCAATCCCCCGCTCCGGCCGGAGCGCCCGGGCCGGCCAGTGTGGCGCTGACGTTCGACGATTTGCCGGGTATCGTGCTCAAGCCCGATCAGGCTTATGTCGATGCGACCAATCGCGCGCTGATCGGCAGTCTGAAGCGGTATCACTATCCCGCGATCGGCTTCGTCAACGAGGGCAAGCTCGACGAGATCATCCGCAAGCGCCAGATTGCGGTGCTGCGGCATTGGATGGCTGCCGGGTTCGATCTGGGCAACCATACCTTTTCGCATTCCTCGCCCAACGAGATCGGCGGGCACGGCTATGTCGCGGACATCGCCCGGGGCGAAAAGGTGATCCGTCCGATGATGGAAAACGCGCATCGGCGCCTGCAATGGTTTCGCCATCCCTATCTCGAAACCGGTAACCCCGAAGCGGTCAAGGCGGAAATCAATCGCTGGTTGGGCGGGCATGGCTATCGCATCGCGCCGGTGACGATCGATTGCGACGACTGGGAATTCGCCGAGCCCTATGACAATGCAGTGATGAGCGGCAACAAGGCCGAGGCGCAGCGCATTCGCGGGATCTATCTTGCCTATACCGAGCGCACCATCGGCTGGTATCGCCGCGCGGCGCAGGCGCTGTTCGGGCGCGACATCGCCTATGTCATGCTGTTGCACGACACCCGGCTCAATTCCGACAGCTTCAGCGGACTGGCCGCTATTTTCAACCGCCAGAATCTGCATCCGATTTCGCTGGCCAAGGCCTTGCAGGATCCGGCCTATCGGACGCCGGACGATTACAGCGGCAAGGACGGGATCGAATGGCTGGAACGCTGGTCGCTGGCGCTGAACAAGGAACTGCCCTGGGACGACTATGAAGACGTGCCCAAGATCATCGAAACCGAATACAACAAGCTCGACAGCCAATAGGCGTCCAGACCGGCGCCGCCCGCTCATTCACCCCAGACACCCGCGCTTCATGAAGCGCGGGCAGGGGCAGAAGGGGGCGGGGGCACACCCGATCAGCGATGCAGCGCGTTGAACACCGCGGCCAGCGCTCGCACCACCGAACTGCCGGCGATCGGCGCCAACAGCAAAAGCCCCAGATTGATCGCCACGATCAGTCCGACAATGCGTTCGCCGCGTTTGCCCAGCCGGGACTTTTTCGATTCGGGCAGGGGTGTCGGCGGTGGAACCGGCGGCCACTCGTCACGCACGTCAAGAAACATGGTAGCAACCCTTTCAGCAGCGGCACCCGCAATCACCGCGCAAGGCCGGCCGATCGTTGGCACCATCCGTTTTGTTGCGAGCTTTTGCTCGTTATGCATCCCGGTTCAGGCTTGTGCCTGCGCCTGAATCTCCCACTTCGAGCCCGAGAGTAACACACGGATTCGGCGAGTAAATGCCCCTCCTCGCCGGGGCGTGCGTGCAATTGTTCGGAAATGGGTGGAAAACTTTGCGGTCGATTGCGGCGCAGGTTCGCGGCTATGGCGCATGTGTGACCGATCTGCCGATCCATGCCGTCCTTGACGATCTTCTTGCCGCGCTGGCCGCAGGGCCGGGGGCCGTGCTGATCGCGCCGCCGGGCGCGGGCAAGACGACGGCGGTGGCCCCGGCCCTGATCCGCCAACCCTGGTGCCGGGGCACGGTCATCGTGCTCAGCCCGCGGCGCGTCGCGGCGCGCGCAGCCGCCGAACGGATGGCCGAAATGCTGGGCGAACAGGCCGGGCAGACGGTCGGCTATGTCACCCGGCTCGACTCCAGACGATCCGCCGCCACGCGCATCGTGGTGATGACCGAAGCGATCTTCGTTGCGCAGATCCTGTCCGATCCGGACTTGCCGGGAGTCGCGGCGGTCCTGTTTGACGAAGCGCATGAACGCCATCTCGACGCCGATCTCGGTCTGGCACTGGCGATCGAGGCGCAATCGGTGCTGCGGCCCGACTTGCGGCTGCTGGTCATGTCGGCGACGCTCGACGGCGCGCGCTTTGCGGCTTTGCTCGAACGCGGGGTTCAACATGGCGGGGTGGCGCCGGTCCCGGTCATCACAAGCGAAGGCAGGGCCTATCCGCTCGCCATCCGCTGGCTCGGCTGGCGCGCGGATCAGCGGGTCGAGCCGCAAATGGCCGCTGCGATCGTGCGCGCCTGGGGCGAAACCGATGGCGATCTGCTCGCGTTTCTGCCCGGCGTGCGCGAGATCGAGCGCACCGCCGAGGCGCTGGCCACGCGGCTGCCGCAGGCGCTCGTGCTGCCGCTTCATGGTCAGATCGAACCCGCCGGGCAACGCGCCGCGATTCGCCGCGATTCGGCCGGGCGCCGCCGCGTGGTGCTGGCCACGAGCATTGCCGAGACGTCGCTGACGCTCGACGGGGTCTCGGTGGTGATCGATGCCGGACTTGCCCGACATGCCGAATTCGACAAGGCCGCAGGGGTTACCCGCCTTGTCACCACGCGCGCCAGCCAGGCAGCGGCGGCGCAGCGCGCGGGCCGCGCGGCGAGGCAGGGGCCGGGCGTGGCCTATCGGCTGTGGGAAGAGGCCGGGCATGCCGGGCGCCCCGCTTATGCGCCGCCCGAAATCCTGACGCAGGATCTCGGGCCCCTGGCGCTGACTCTGGCGCAATGGGGCGCGGGCGATGCCGCCGCGATGGCCTGGCTCGATCCGCCGCCGCCCGCAGCGCTCGGCGCGGCGCGCACGATGCTCGCCTCACTCGGCGCTATCGATGCCGGCGGGCAGATCACGCCCCACGGCGCGGCCATGGCGCGTCTGCCGATGGAGCCGGCGCTGGCGCACATGCTGCTGTTCGCAGCCGCACGGGGGCGGCAGACGGGCGCCATGGCCGCGCGGCTGGCGCTGTTGCTGCAGGAACGGGGCCTTGGCGGGCGCAGCGACGATCTCGCGCGGCGGCTTGATTCGTGGAATGCGGATCGCTCGGCCCGCGCCGGGGCGGCGCGCGAACTGGCGCAGCGCTGGGCGCGGGCCGCCGAACGGCAGGTTGCGGTATCGCAGGAGGTCGATCTGCCGCCCGCCGTGCTGCTGGCCGAGGCCTTTCCCGATCGCATTGCCCGCGCCCGTTCGTCGGGTGGCGAGGAATGGCTGGCCGCCGGTGGGCGCGGCTATCGGCTCGATCCGGCCTCGCCCTTTGTCACGGCGCGCTGGCTGGTGATCGGCGATGCGCAAGGGGACGCGCGCGGGCCCCGGATCACCGCCGCGCTCGCGCTGGATGAGGCGGATCTCCTGCGGTTTCTGCCGCATCGTCTCGAGCAGCGCACGACGATCGACTGGAATGCGCAAGAGGCCCGGGTCGAAGCGCGGCTCGAACGTCGACTCGGGGCGATCGTCCTGGCGCGAGTGCCCGATCCGGCGCCCGACGGGGCGGCGCTGGCGGAGCGGCTGATCGCGGCGGTGCGCGAGACGGGGCTCGGTTTGCTGCCTTTGGGCAAGACCAGCCGCGCCTTGCTCGAACGCGCGCGCTATGCCGGGATCGACGCGCTGGCCGAGGCCGCGCTGCTCGATGACGCCGAGGCCTGGCTCGCTCCCCTGCTTGACGGGCGGCGCGATTGCGGTGTGGCGCCGGGGCGGCTGCACGATGCGCTTTTGGCCCGGCTCGACTGGGGGCAGCGGCAAGAGCTGGATCGGCTTGCTCCGGCTGAATTCCGCACGCCGGCGGGCACCAGCCATCCGATCGATTATGATCACGACGGCGGTCCCACGGTCGAAATGCGCGTGCAGGCGCTGTTTGGGCTCGACCACCATCCGGTGATCGGCCAGCCGCCGCGCCCTTTGCTTTTGTCGCTGACATCGCCGGGCGGGCGCCCGATCCAGACGACGGCCGACTTGCCCGGATTTTGGCGCGGATCGTGGCGCGATGTGGTCAAGGACATGAAGGGCCGCTATCCCCGGCACCGCTGGCCCGACACGCCCTGGACCGAAGCGCCGAGTCTCAAGACCCGCAACGCGTTTGAGGCGCAAAAGCGATCCTAGAGCGTCGTGCCTTTAATCGGACGCATATCCGGCATCCTTGAGATAGTTCCAACACTCTTGAGGGGTGTAGAGGTCGCAGATGTTCCCGACGGCTTTCCAAAGCTCATCGATGGTCCTGGCTCCGATGCGTCTGAGGTGTGCCTTGAGCTTTGAGAAAGCCATTTCGATTGGATTGAGGTCCGGGCTGTAAGGCGGAGTGAAGAGAAACCAAGCACCGCGATCTTTGAGGATGGCGGCGGCCTTTTCGCTCTTGTGGCTGGAGAGATTGTCCAGGACCACGACATCGCCCGGATTGAGCGTCGGGGCCAACTGGGTTTCCACCCATGTTTCGAAGATGACACGGTTCATGGGGCAGTCGATGACCCAGGGCGCGACGATGCCATCACAACGCAGGCCTGCGACGAGTGTCTGGGTTTTCCAATGGCCAAAGGGCGCGCGTGCCTTGAGCCGCCGACCGTGGCGCGCGCGACCGCGCAGCCGCGTCATCTTCGTCGTTGTTGCTGTTTCATCAACGAAAACAAGCCGATGAGGTTGCTCACGCAGGCGCCGTTGGCGATATACGCGCCATATTCGCCGCGCATCCGCTACATCATCGCGACCGCACTCCGATGCCAGAAGCGTTTTTTTTGAAGCTATAGCCAGCCTTGCACAGTGCACGCGACAACGACGCGGGATGCGCTTTGACGCCGCTCGCTGTCGCAAGTTTCGCCGACAGCTCCGGCATCGTTATGTCAGGCTCAGCTTCAACCCAGCCCATCAGGCTGGCCATATGCTCGGCAAGTTTGCCGCCGCCAGCCGGGCGACCCTGACGCGCCGGAGAAGTCGAACCGGTCTGGGCAACACGCTGCGCCAGCTTCACAGCACAACTCGGACTGACACCGAACAAACGAGCCGCTCCACGGCGCGTTCCACCAGACGCTACATGCGCACTGATCCGGTCGCGCAAATCTGACGAGTACCATTTTCCCATGATCCACCTCCGAACACGGTGAATCACATTTTTCAGTCAATGGGAATCGGCTGATTCCGTTTTCAGGCTGGGTGCTCTAGCGGATTGTTTTTGACATTTGCATCCCGCCATCCGGATAGCACGGTCGCAAATGTCAAAAACGGAAAATCCACTAGAATCAAAAGTTTCTAGTGGACCGAAAAGATTCTGACATTTGCGCACTACCTGGCCGAGAGCGGTAGCAAATGTCAGAATCGGGCCACTAGACGAAGGTTATTCGCCTTTGCAGCAACGACGGACTTGATTTGTCCCCTGATTCGGTTGCAAGCGCTTTGGCATGCCCGCACGCATCTATCAGCGCCCGAAAAACGCCATGCAGTCCGGCAAGGCCCGGACTCACGATTGGCTCCTCGAATTTGCACCTGCGGAGGCGAAAAAGCCTGACCCGCTGACCGGCTGGGCCGGTTCGGGCGACACGCAGGCGCAAGTCATCCTCAAATTTGCCAGCGAGGCCGAGGCGCGCGCCTATGCCGATCGCCATGGCATTGCCGTGCATGTCACGCCGACACCGCCGCGCCGGCTGAAGCTGCAGAGCTACGCGGACAACTTCCGCTAAGCTGGAGCACGCTCCGGGCTTGCATTTCCCGGCGTGCGCCGTCATAGGCGGCGCCGGGAGTCGGGTGGACGTTTGCGTTCGCCAACCTGGTCAGGTCCGGAAGGAAGCAGCCACAACGAGTTGCGACGGGTCGCCCGGCTCCTTTTTCCAGCCTGCCGTGATCGGCGGCTGATCTTCATCTGCATCGCTGACAGCCTTGACCCCGCGCTCTCGCGGTGGCTTGGTTCGTGTAGAGTGTCATGCATGTGGAGGGATTGCCCGCGTGCATTCGACTTTCCCCGGCAGAGACGATACCAAGCGCCATGATGGCCGATTCCAGCGACATATACGGCGAAGCGCCGGACCCAGTTGATGCGTCCCTTTCTGCCGCCGAGCTTGAAGCGGCGGGGCAGGGGGCGATGTTTGGCGATCCGGTGCCTGCGCCCGCGTCCATACCGGCGGCTCAGCCCGCCCCTGTGGGTGCGCCGCCGCAGCCCTATCGGGTGCTGGCGCGCAAGTACCGTTCGCAGACTTTCGCCGAACTGATCGGGCAAGAGGCCATGGTCCAGACTTTGGCCAACGCCATTCGGCGCGGGCGACTGGCGCATGCCTTTTTGATGACCGGCATTCGCGGGGTGGGCAAGACGTCGACCGCGCGGCTGATCGCCAAGGCGTTGAACTGCGTCGGCCCCGATGGGCAGGGCGGGCCGACGATCGATCCTTGCGGGCAATGCGAGCCGTGCCGCGCGATTGCCGAAGGGCGGCATATCGATGTGATCGAGATGGACGCCGCCAGCCACACCGGCGTCGACGATGTGCGCGAAATCATCGAGGCGGTGCGCTATGCTGCCGTTTCGGCGCGCTACAAGATCTATATCATCGACGAAGTTCACATGCTCAGCCGCAACGCGTTCAACGCCTTGCTGAAAACGCTCGAAGAGCCGCCGGCGCATGTGAAATTCCTGTTTGCCACGACCGAAGTCGACAAGCTGCCGGTAACCGTGCTGTCGCGGTGTCAGCGGTTCGATCTCAAACGGATCGAGGCGCCGGTGCTCGCTGCCCATTTCGCGATGATCTGCGAAAAGGAGGCGGTCAGCGCCGATCCCGAGGCGGTGGCGCTGATCGCGGCGGCAGCCGAAGGCTCGGTGCGCGACGGGCTGTCGATTCTCGACCAGGCGATCAGCCACGCCGATCTTGCCACCGGCGGGGACGGCACGACTCATGTCACCGCCGCGCAAGTGCGCGAGATGCTCGGCCTGGCCGACAAGGCGATGCAGAGCCGGTTGTTCGCGGCTTTGCTGTCGGGCGAAGGGCCCCGGCTGATCGAGGAGATTGCCGGGCAATATGCACTCGGGATCGAGCCGCTGGCGCTGATGCGTGCGCAACTCGATCTGGTCCACAAAGTCACGCTGGCGCAAGTTGCGGGCGTGGCCGATGCCCCCGGTGCCGACGAACGCGCCGAGATCGAACGCTGGGCCAAGGCGCTGGGCGCCGGGCAATTGCACCGCCTGTGGCAATTGCTGATGAAAGGCCATGACGAAGTGCGCGTGGCGCCCGACCCGCTTGCGGCGGCGCAGATGGCGCTGCTGCGCACGATGCATGCCGGCGAAATGCCCGATCCCGGTGGACTGGTGAAGCGGATCGAGGGGCTGTTGCGCGAAGCGGCAAGCGCGATTCCGGCGATCCCGGCTGCTGCCGAAGGGCCCGCGGTCGGCGCGCCCGCGCCGCAAGCGCGCAATCCCCAGGCGATCCTCGCCGATTGGACCGCGCTGGTCGAACAAGTCGAGGCCCTGTCGCCTTTGGTCGGATCGACGATGCGGCTGGCCGTGCGGGTGATCCGTTTGGCGCCGGGGTTGCTGACATTCGAGCTTGCGCCGGGATTGCCGGGCGATCCCACGACCGACATCCGTCGCGCGCTCGAAGCGGCGACCGGAGAGCGCTGGCAAGTCGAGCGCGGCGAAGGTAAGGCGGCCCCGAGTCTCGAAGAGGCGCGCGCCGCAAGCGCCGCCGCCGCAGAGGCCGCAATGCACGAAGATCCGCTGGTCAAGGCTGTCATGGCGGCCTTTCCGGATGCGCGGATCGTTGATGAGCCGGGCTCGGCCGAGCCTGGCGCCAGACCTTGGAGCAGGCGCGCATGAAGTCGATGGAAGACATGATCCAGGCAGCCCAGCGGGCCGCCGAAACGATTCAGAAGCAGATGGAAGAGGCGCAAGGGCGCCTTGACACGATCGAAGTCGAAGGCCTTGCCGGCGGCGGTCTGGTGCGCATCCGCGCGTCGGCCAAAGGGCGGGTGATCGGCGTGGCCATCGATGACAGCCTTTTGTCGGTGGCCGACAAGGGCATCCTCGAAGATCTCGTCGCCGCCGCGTTCAACGATGCGCGCGCGCGCGCGGATTCCGCGTCTGCCGAGGAAATGCAGAAAGTGCAGATGGCAGCAGGCATTCCGGCGGGCTTCAAGCTGCCGTTCTGATCGCTGTTTGGACCCGGCCCGGCGTTACTGTTCCGACAGCGCGGCGGGGCGATGAGCGGAGGCTGCGGCGAGTTGGCCTGAACGCAATCCTTGCGCAAATCTCACTGAATTTTGACGTTCTCGTGCTACAGGCCTAGGCGCGCACGTGCGTAAAGCGGGGGTGGGCCATCGTCTCGCCCCCGAACCGCGCCTGCGTGGGCGTGGCGAAAGGACCAGACTTGATCGTGTTTACGACCGCAATTGCGGTATCTTTGGCCCAGCCTGCTCCCATTGCCGCTTCGAGCGATCCTGCCATGCGCAGCGAAGCGGGCGCCGCAGCGGATCAGGCCGCCGGCGCGCGCCCATCGGTCGGCGCGACGACCGCGCCCCGGCGCCCGAGCCCACTCCTTCCGAACCCGCGCCTGCCGAACCCGCGCCTGCCGAGCCCGTTCCAGCCGTGACGCCGGCGGCGGCCCCCGCTCCGGCAGCGGCAGCGCCCGCGCCAAAACCGGCGAATGGTGAAATCGTCGTGTCGGGCGAGCGCCATCTCGACAAGATCGATCCGCTGATGGCGGTCAACAAGGCGTCGTATCAGGCCATGCAAAAGGTCGACGACATCATGATCGCGCCGATCGCGCATGCCTACCGCGACGGCTTGCCGAGACCGATCCGGATGGGGCTGCACAATTTCCTGTTCAACCTGACCGAGCCGGTCAACGCGATGAACCACTTGCTCCAGCTCCATCCCGGCAAGGCGTTGCAAACGGCGGCGCGGTTCGGGATCAATTCGACGATCGGCATCGGCGGGCTGATCGACGTGGCAAAGAAAAAGCCGTTCAACATTCATTACCGGCCCAACGGGTTTGCCGACACGCTGGGCTATTGGGGGGTCGGCCCCGGCCCCTACATGTTCCTGCCGCTGGTCGGCCCGACCACGCTGCGCGATATCATCGGCACGCTGCTCGACAAGGCATTCCTGCCCGGCGTGGTCGGTTACCCGCTGAAAAACCGCTATTATGTTACTGCTTCGGGTATATTGACTACGCTCGATTACCGCGTGGTCATCGACCAGGATCTCGCCCGGGTGCGCCAGACCAGCAGTCCCTATTCGAGCTATCGCCAGATCTATCTGAAAACGCGGTTCGAAGAGATCGAGGCGCTGCACGGGCGCGGGCCGCTGGCCGATGGCGAAACGGGCATGGCGCCGTTTGCCAAGCCGTTGCATCCCGTCCCGGACCAGGCGCCCGCCGCGCCCGCGTCTGCGCCGTCCGCCGCGTCTGCGCCCGCTGCGGTCGCGCCGCCAACCCCTGTGGCGCCGCCGCCGGTGGTCTTCGTGGCCTATCCGGTGGTTCAGTCGCATCCCGTGGTTCAGCCGCTGCCTGCGGACTACAAGCCGCACTCCGGGCACTGAAACGACACCATTCTCAACCGTCTTTGGGGAAAGGGCATTGCGGGCAGGCCGCGGCCATCCCATATCTGGGTCAAGCCCCGCCACGGGCCAAGCGGTTGCGCGATGCTTGTCGCGCGGACGCCGGATGCCAGGCGGGGGAAAGGAACCGGACTGCAATGCAACATTACCCTCTCCTGCCGCTGCGTGACATCGTGGTTTTTCCCGGCATGGTCGTGCCCCTGTTTGTCGGGCGCGAAAAGTCGGTGGCCGCGCTTGAGGCAGCAATGGGCGGTGCGAAGGACATCTTCCTGCTCGCCCAGCTCGATCCCGGGATCGACGATCCCGATCATGACGACCTTTACGACACCGGTGTGATCGCCAAGGTTCTGCAATTGCTCAAGCTGCCCGACGGCACCGTGCGCGTGCTGGTCGAAGGGCATCAACGCGCCCGGCTTGCCGATCTGGCTGCCGAAACCGGCGCGCATGGCGCGATGCTCGTCGCCGGTGTCGAACCGGTCGAACCGGACGCGCTGACGGGCCCCGAAATTTCCGCGATGATGCGCCAGGTGGTCGAGCAGTTCGGCGAATATGCCAAGCTGTCGAAAAAGCTGCCGCAGGACGCCGGTGCGCAGCTCGGCGAAATCGAGGACGCGGGCAAGCTCGCCGATGCGGTCGCGGCCAATCTTGCGGCCAAAGTCGCGGACAAGCAGTCGGTGCTGTCCGAAAGCGATCCGTTGAAGCGGCTCGAAATGGTGCTCTCGTTCATGGAGGGCGAGCTTGGCGTGCTGCAGGTCGAGCGCAAGATCCGTGGCCGGGTCAAGCGTCAGATGGAAAAGACCCAGCGCGAATATTACCTCAACGAACAGTTGAAGGCGATCCAGTCGGAACTGGGCGGCGGCGACGAAGGCGGCGCCAACGAGATCGACGAACTGGTCGAGCGGATCGAAAAGCTCAAGCTGTCGAAGGACGCGCGCGCCAAGGCGCTGGGCGAGATCAAGAAGCTCAAGACCATGCAGCCGATGAGCGCCGAAGCGACGGTCATCCGCAACTATCTCGATGTCTTGCTCGGCCTGCCCTGGGGCAAGCGCAGCAAGCTGAAAAAGGACATCGGCGCGGCGCAAGCGGTGCTCGATGCCGATCACTATGCGCTCGACAAGGTCAAGGACCGGATCATCGAGTATCTCGCCGTGCAGGCGCGAACCAACAAGCTCAAAGGCCCGATCCTGTGCCTCGTCGGCCCGCCGGGCGTGGGCAAGACGAGCCTGGGCAAATCGATCGCCAAGGCGACCGGGCGGCAATTCATCCGCCAGTCGCTGGGCGGCGTGCGCGACGAAGCGGAAATCCGCGGCCACCGGCGCACCTATATCGGCTCGCTGCCGGGCAAGATCGTGACCAACCTGCGCAAGGCGGAAACGATGAATCCGCTGTTCCTGCTCGATGAAATCGACAAGCTGGGACAGGATTTCCGGGGCGATCCGGCCTCGGCGCTGCTCGAAGTGCTCGATCCCGAACAGAACGCAAAGTTTCAGGATCACTATCTCGAAATCGACGTCGATCTGTCCGACGTGATGTTCGTGTGCACGGCAAACAGCCTCAACCTGCCGCAGGCGCTGCTCGACCGCATGGAGATCATCCGGCTCGAAGGCTACACCGAAGACGAAAAGCTCGAAATCGCGGAACGTCACCTGATTGCCAAGCAAGTCGAGGCGCACGGGTTGAAGTCGGGCGAATTCACGCTGACGTCCGAGGCCTTGCGCGACCTCATCCGCTATTACACGCGGGAGGCCGGGGTGCGCACGCTTGAGCGCGAGATCGCGCGTCTGGCACGCAAGTCGCTGCGCCGCATCCTGGAAGGCAAGGACAAGGCCGTGACGATCACGCCCGAAAACCTTGCCGATTTTGCCGGGGTGCGCAAATTCCGCCATGGCATGTCGGACGAGGAAAACCAGGTCGGCGCGGTCACCGGGCTTGCCTGGACCGAAGTCGGCGGCGAACTGCTGACGATCGAAAGCGTGACCGTTCCCGGCAAGGGCGCGGTTCGCACGACCGGCAAGCTGGGCGAAGTGATGAGCGAAAGCGTCCAGATGGCGTTCAGCTTCGTCAAGGCGCGCGGGCCGAGCTATGGCATCAAGCCTTCGATCTTTCAGCGCAAGGATCTGCACATCCACTTGCCCGAGGGCGCCGTGCCCAAGGACGGGCCGAGCGCAGGCGTTGGCATGGTGACGGCGATGGTATCGACCCTGACCGGGATTCCGGTGCGCGCGGATGTGGCGATGACGGGCGAAGTCACGCTGCGCGGGCGCGTGCTGGCGATCGGCGGGTTGAAGGAAAAGCTGTTGGCCGCGTTGCGCGGCGGCATCAAGACCGTGTTGATCCCCGAGGAAAACCGCAAGGATCTGGTGGAGATTCCCGCCAACATCCGCGACGGGCTCGAGATCATTCCGGTTTCCCACGTTGATGAAGTTCTGGCTCTCGCGCTGGTCGCGCGGCCCGAACCGATCGAATGGACCGAAGCGGACGATCTGGCCAGCCAACCCACGGCGCAAGTCGCGCCAGGGATTGCGCCCCAGACGGCGCACTAAGTCTGCGCACTGATTCTGCGCGAAATTGTTGAAGAAACTGCACCGGGCGCCCTTGGGGGGCGGCCGGTGCAGCCATTTTTGAGACGTGCGGACGCCTTTGGTGACGCCGCTCTATCACACTCCATCATGAAAACGGCGCGCTTCACCTCTGGGGCAAGCCTTTGCACCTCCGGAATCGCCCGGATTCCGGGGATAAATTCGCCAGATGGCAGTGATTTGCCTTTGACAGTGACGGGGTTTCCCGTTCATGTCCGCCAACCCGTCACATTGATTCCGACGCAACAAGACCTGCACAAAGCCAAGTAGGGGGTTCCCGGTATGAACAAGAACGATCTGATCAGTGCTGTTGCCGACGCAAGCGGCCTGACCAAGGGTGATGCGACCAAGGCGGTTGAAGCCGTGTTTGAATCGGTCACCGGTGCGCTGGCCAAGGGCGACGAAGTCCGCCTGGTCGGTTTCGGCACGTTTTCGGTTGCCAAGCGCAAGGCCTCGACCGGCCGTAACCCGCGCACGGGCGAGCCGATGTCGATCAAGGCTTCGGCTCAGCCGAAGTTCAAGGCCGGCAAGGGTCTGAAGGACGCCGTCAACTGAGCCTTGCGCGCCGGGTCAGCCGGGCGATTGTGCCCGGCGCCTGACGCACAAAAAACCGCGCCGGGGGGTATCCCTTCCGGCGCGGTTTTTGTTTGCCCGGCAAAAAGCCCAGTCCCAAAAGCCTTCAGTCCCAAAAGCCCTTAGTCCCAAAAACCCTTAGTCTGTGCCGCCGGTATCGCGCGTTGCCGCAGCATAAAGCGCGATTGCGGCTGCGTTCGAGACGTTGAGGCTTTCGATCTTGCCCGAAATCGGCAGGCGCGCCACCGCGTCGCAATGTTGCAGGACATTGTGGCGAATCCCTTCGCCTTCGGCGCCGAGC
>Ga0302157_10000285_pt1 | contig 66741 bp, 57 predicted proteins | sample I_Bog_N3_3_FD_193502 | JGI IMG/M metagenome (GOLD analysis project Ga0302157, IMG submission 193502) | Peat permafrost microbial communities from Stordalen Mire near Abisko, Sweden - I_Bog_N3_3 | ecosystem: Environmental > Terrestrial > Soil > Wetlands > Peat | place: Sweden: Abisko, Stordalen... | reverse complement strand
GAAACAATCGACAGGATCAGCAGGCATGGCCAAAGCAGGCCGTGACGCGTAGTGCGCATGGCTACTCCCCTTCCCCGAGCGGGCTTCTGGCCAAGTGTCCCGCCTGTCTGAAGGTCAGCCTAGCAACGTGCGCTATCCGCTTCCAAGCCTATTCGCTCGCATTCATTTCGCGTTGAAAATCCGCTATCGCCTATCTAGCCTGTTGAATTGCCGAAAGAATCCAGCGTCCACCCGGCGAACGGACGAACGTCCACAGCTCCGTCGCGGTAACGTGCTCGTTGGGGTTGCCGTCCACGATGCGGCCGGTTGCATCATAGGTGACGTCCACCATCGAGAATTTCATCGCAACGGTGGCGTATTCGCGCCCCTGTTCCGCCCAGGACTGCGCCAGGTCCCCCTGGACCAGCCGCACGTCGGTAACCACGTTCCGCACGCCGCGGCTGGTCTGATGGGTGAGTTCCTCGGCGAAGTAGCTGAGCATCTCCGGCGTCACCATGGGGCGCAGCGCGTTGATATCCTGCGCGCTTCCGGCGGCCTGGATGGCTTGCAGCAGCCGCTCGAACTCCTTGAAGTCGTCGGGGCTGATCGCAACCGGCGTCAGGCCGGGCCGGCCGCCGCCAGGCGGCGCACCGCCGTAGACCGGCCGTGGACCGCCCTGCGGCTGGCCACCCCCTTGTCCACCCCCTGGGCCACCACGCGCAAACAGGTTCGGGCCGGCGAAGGCGGGCGATGACCGCCCGCGGAACAGACCGATCAAGTAGCGCACGACGATCACGACCAGGAAGATCTGCAGCAGCAGGCCGAGGAAGCCGAACACCCCCATTCCGCCGCCGAAGAACCCATGGCCGAGCAGCAGCCCGCCAAGTCCCGCGCCGATCAGGCCGCCCATCAGCCCAGGCATGAAGCCGGAGCGCTGCTGGAATGCAGGCGCACCGCCAGGGGCCCCGAAGCCTGGCCCCGGCGACGGCGCATTGGGCGTTAGGCTGCGCTGCATCGGCTCGGCCCCGGACGGCGCCGTGCGCGTCATGGGCGGCGGCGTGTAGGTCTGGCTGCCGCGGCTGCCGAACGAACCGCCGCCGCCGAGCCGCGCCTCTGCAAGGCCCGGCGCGAGCGCCAGGCTCAGGGCGGCAAATATGGCAAGCATAAGCCTGGTGCGACGCATGGTGTTTCGCTGTCCCGTGAACACGGGGCCGATATGGGGGCGCACCAACCCTTGTGGCAAGGGCCGCCCCTGTCGCGTGCGAAGCGGCTACGCGCCCGCCATCGTTAGCCCCTCCACCCGCACCGTCGGTGAATCCGTGCCGCGGCGGAACCGCAAGTCGTTGGCGGGGGTCAGGTTAAGGTACATGTCGATCAGGTTGCCGGCGATGGTGATCTCCGCCACCGGCTCGGCGAGTGCCCCGTCGCGGATCATGAACCCCGCGGCACCGCGGCTGTAGTCGCCGGTGACGCCGTTGATGCCCATGCCGATCAACTCGGTGACGTACAGCCCCAGCTTGATGTCGGCGATCAGCTCGGCCGGCGTCAGCGCGCCGGGCGCCAGATACAGGTTGGAGGGAGACGGCGAGGGCGGGCCGCCCGGTCCGCGCGCCGCATGCCCGGTGGAGTGCAAGCCAAGCTGGCGGGCAGAGCGGCTGTCCAGCAGCCAGGTCGTCAGCACCCCATCCTCGATCAGCACGCGGGCGGCGGTCGGTGTACCCTCGCCGTCGAACACGCGGGAGCGCAGGCCGCGCACCCGGCGCGGGTCGTCGTGCACCGTGATCCCGGCGGCGAAGATCCGCTCACCCATCTTGTCCTTGAGGAAGCTGGTGCCGCGCGCCACACCGGAGCCGTTGATCGCACTGGCAAAGTGGCCAATCAGCCCGCCGGCGACCCGCGGGTCGTAAACCACCGGCACCTTTGCGGTCTTTGGCCGCGTCGGGTTCATCCGGGCCACCGCGCGCTCACCGGCGCTGCGGCCGATCGCCGCCGGGTCGTCCAGATCGTCCAGATGGATGACGGAGTGGTAGTCGTAGTCGCGCTGCATGTCGGTGCCGCTGCCGGTCAACGCGGTGGCGGAGACCGAATGCGAGCTGCGCGAAACCCGGCCCACGAAGCCCGCCGAGGTGACCAGCATGGCCTCGCTGCGGCCGAACCCTGCATCGGCGCCCTCGGAGTTGTTCACGCCGGGCACAGCCAGCGCCGCTTCCTCCGCCGCCGCGGCACGGGCGATCAGTTCGGCCGCGTCAGGCTCTTCGCTGTCCTCCAGGTCAAGCGCCACCGCCTCCGGCGGGGCGGCGGTGTCGGCGAGGCCGGTATACGGGTCCTCGGGGACCACCTTGGCCATCGCCACGGCGCGCTCGGCCAGCGCGGCGAATCCGGCGGGATCGATGGTGCTGGATGACACCACCGCAGCATGCTTGCCCAGGAACACGCGCAGGCCGAGGTCGCGCCCTTCGGAGCGCTCGATCTGCTCGGTCTTGCCGAGCCGGCGCTGCACGGACAACGACGTGCCGGCGACCAGGACCGCATCCGCCGCATCCGCCCCGGCAGCGCGGGCGTGGGCGATGAGGTCCTGCAGCAGGTCAAGGGTGTCGGTCATTACGGGGCAATCCGCTGTGTGAGAGAGGGATGTGGTTGGTCGATGCCAGTCTGGCGAGATGCGCAGGGGACTTGGGACTTCCGGGTCCACGGTAGAACGGCGAGCCGATTGCGTCACCGATTGGGACGCCTGGTCGAACGACCCTGCACGGCGGAGCGCTCGGTCCCGGGATCACCGACGCGGTCACCCGTCGCCATACTGGCTCGGCAGGTGACGTTCGACCTCCATCGCATCGTGCAGGACCCGGCCGACGCCGATCAGGTCGGGACGTGATACCCGGAAAAGCAGGATGTGGCGGGGTCGCCTTACGGTCCCGCCGCGGACTCGGTCACGACTATGGCGCAGGTGATAGGTGCGAACGTCCTGGCCGAGTTCTGGACGTATGACGCTGCCTGGACGCTCGTGGTTGGCCGAGATGTCGAGCAGGCCCGTCAACAGCAGAGCCTCGTAACGAAGCCGTGCGATGTCGCCGAACCGGTCTTCCGTGTAATCAAGAAGGTCGAAGATGTCGTCCTCAGCCTCGGCTGAAAGCCGATAGGTCCGCATGTCCTAGCGTCTTGTCGAGCGGACCCGTTCGCTGGCGCGCTTACCAAGGCTTGCGATGAAATCCGCCAGTTCATCTTCCGGCACGTCGCGATAGCGACCCTCATCGATAGCGGCAAATCCGACGCGCGCGGCTGCTTGCAGTGCCTTCAGCTTGGCGGCCTCCCGGGTCTCGCGCTCTTCAACGAGACGAAGCCCATCACGAAGCACTTCGCTGGCATTCTGGTAGCGGCCGGAGCCGACCAGCGCTTCGATAACGCTTTCGTGGTGGTCGGTCAGCACGACATTGCGAGTCGGCATGGTTTTCTCCCATGGGCCGCGGGCTTTCGAAGGCACTCATTTAGCTGTCATGGCATATTATGCCAGCACTTCGCCCCCGAAAAACCCAGGCGAAGCCACGCGTGTCGAAAGCACGACACTGGTCATGCCATCGATGGCATGCCGTTCAGTCCAGGATGTCAGGCCAGCGTCCGCGGCGCTGCCGCCGGAGCGCAGCTCCCTTACGGATTACCCTGTTCCCTCAATCGGGCAGTTAGACAAGCGCCGTCGCGGTATTGGGCCGCCGCTCCGCTATGCCGCCAACGTCACCACGATCTCAGACAGTTTGGGCACCCGCGTCGCCGGCCCCATCACCGCCAGCGTCGGCACGGCGCGAAAATGCCGGGCGGCAGCGCGGCCGACATCCTCGGCCGTCACCGCATTGATCTTCCCAACCGTCTCCGCGATCGGCATCACCCGGCCGAACACCTGCATCTGCCGGGCGAGCTGCTCCGACCGGCTGCCGGTGCTTTCCAGCGACATCAGCAGCGACGCCTTCACCTGCGCCCGCGCCCGCGCCAGCTCGGTCTCGGTCACGCCGGTCTGCACCTTGCGCAGCTCGTCCAGCGTCACCGGCACCAGTTCTTCCGCCTCGCTCTCGCCGGTACCGGCATAGATGCCGAGCAGCCCGCCATCCATGAACGGCGCGCTGAACGAGTAGATCGAGTACACCAGCCCGCGCTTCTCCCGCACCTCCTGGAACAGCCGCGACGACATCCCGCCGCCCAGCAGCGTGGAAAGCAGCAGCGTCGGGTAGTAGTCCGGCTCGCCATAGCCGACCGAGGGGAACCCCAGCACGATATGCACCTGGTCCAGGTCGCGTGCCTCGCGGAACTCGCCCCCCTGGTACAGGCCGGGCGGCGTGGCGGGCGCCGTCTCGCCAGGAAGGTCGGCGAAATGCGCCTGCACGAGATCGAGAATCTGCGCGTGGTGCAGGTTGCCGGCCGCCGCCACCACCACATTCGGGGCGGCATAGTGCCGCTTCATGTAGGCGGTCAGCGTGCTGCGCGGCATCGACCGGATGCTCTCCTCAGAGCCCAGCACCGACCGCCCCAGCGGTTGGGACGGATAGGCGGCCTCCTGGAAATGATCGAAGATGATGTCGTCCGGCGTATCGTTCGCCTGCCCAATCTCCTGCAGGATCACGCCGCGCTCGCGCTCCAGCTCCTCCGGCTCGAAGGTGGAGTGGGTCAGGATGTCGCCGATGATATCGGCGGCCAGCACCGTATCCTCCTTCAGCACCTTCACGTAGTAGGCGGTCTGCTCGCGCGCGGTGTAGGCGTTGATATGCCCGCCGACCGCCTCGATCTCCTCGGCGATCTGCGCCGCGGAGCGCCGTTCGGTGCCCTTGAAGGCCATGTGCTCCAGGAAGTGGGAGACACCGTTCTCCTCGGCCGTCTCGTTGCGGGAGCCGGTGGCCACGTACGCGCCGAACGATACAGTCTCGACACGGTCCATGCGCTCCGTGACGACGGTAAGGCCGGAGGACAGGCGAGACACCTGGATGGCGGGTTTCACGGAAATTCATTCCTGATCAGGGCGGCTTACCTGACCATATAGGCACGGTGGCGCCAAGACATCATCCCCGCACATGGTCGCCCGCCATGATCGCTGGACGTCTTCGCCTCGGGCTGGGGCCGCTAGCCGCTCGCTGCACGGGCCGTATAGCTGCCATGCAATTGTAACTCGGGTTTCTTGCCGTATTCCGACAACCGCATTTCTGCGTTCATGTGGCAATGGACGGCGGATGCGCCGCCTCCGCCATTGCCATTTGCAGCGCCGCAGCGGTGGACGGCGCTGCGCTGGTCCACCCTGCTGTTCGTCGAGCGGCGTCATGCCTGCCTACCGGCATCGCGCGTTCCAGGGCCATCACGCACTCGTCAACGCGAAACCTGACTGATATAGGGTCGGCAGACAGGGACGCACGGCAAAGATCGGGGGCGGAACGTCTTGACCGCTGTAAAGAAATTTCTGGACCAAACCACCGCATTGGACGCGGCCTCCATGGAGTCCGCTGACCAGGCGCGACCGCTGACCGGCAACGAAGCGATCGCTCGCGGCGCGTGGGAAGCGGGGGTGCGCGTGGCAGCCGCCTACCCGGGCACGCCGAGCACGGAAATCCTGGAAAGCCTCGCCCGATACCCGGCCGAGGACATCCACGCCCAGTGGTCCACCAACGAAAAAGTCGCGCTGGATGTCGCCATCGGTGCGTCGTTCGCCGGCGTGCGGGCGATGGCCTCGATGAAGCATGTCGGCCTGAATGTGGCTGCCGATGCGCTGATGTCGCTGACCTATATCGGCGTGAACGGCGGGCTGGTGATCGTGGTCTGCGACGATCCTGGTATCCATAGCTCGCAGAACGAGCAGGACACGCGCCTGCTCTGCCGCATGGCGATGGTGCCCTGCCTGGAGCCTTCCGACGCGCAGGAAGCGCTGGACATGACGCGCTTCGCGTTCGAGCTGAGCGAGCGCTTCGACACGCCGGTGATCGTCCGCAGCACCACCCGCCTGTCACACACGCGCAGCGTCGTGGCGCTCGGAACACGCGAGGTCCCCACCGGCCGCGGGTTCCGCGAAGATCCGAAGAAGAACGTGATGATTCCGGCGCACGCGCGCCTCAAGCATCCGCAACTGATCGAGCGGGAACGGCGGCTGAGCGACTTTTTCGCCTCCAGCGAACGCAACCGCTGGGAGAAGGCGGACAGGGCGATCGGCGTGATCACCGCCGGGACCCCTTACACCTACATCAAAGAGGTCCTGCCGACGGCAAGCGTGCTGAAACTGGCCGCGTCCTATCCACTGCCGATCGAGTTGATCCAGGCGTTTTGCCAATCGGTCGAGCGCGTGTTCGTCGTCGAGGAGCTGGAGCCGGCGATCGAAACGGAGATCCGCGCCGCAGGAATCGACGTCTTCGGCAAGGCGTTCTTTCCGCGCACCGGGGAATTCTCGCCGGAGGTCGTGCGCGAGGCATTCGAGAATGCCGGCGTCCTGGCGCCGCGGGCAAAGGTTGCGCCGTGGCCGGTGCAATCGCCTGCCCGTCCGCCGGTGCTGTGTCCAGGCTGTCCTCACACCATGAGCTACATGGCGATCCGCGCGCTCAACGCCCGCGTCGCCGGCGACATCGGCTGCTACACGCTCGCGACCATCGAGCCGTTGCGCTCGATCGACACCTGCGTGTCGATGGGATCGAGTATCGCCAACGCCGTGGGCATCGCCAAGGCCGGCACGGAAACGAAGCCGATCATCGCCACCATCGGCGATTCAACATTCCTGCACGCCGGCATCCCGCCGCTGATCGACGCGGTCTACAACGATGCCAACATCACGGTGATCATCCTAGACAACCACATCACGGCGATGACCGGCGGCCAGCATCATCCCGGCACCGGCCTTACGCTGCGCGGCGAGACCGCGAACCGGATCGATTTCGAGCAGATGGTGCGTGCGTGCGGCGTGACCTGGGTGCGCCGCATCGACTCGTACGACGTCGCCGAGATGTATCAGACCTTCCGCGAGGCAGCGTCGTTCAAAGGCGTGTCGGTGGTGATCTCCGACCGGCCTTGCGTGATCGATCCGGTCCGCATCAAGGGGCCGGCGCTGGCGGTAAACAGCGATGGGTGCACCGCGTGTCAGTCGTGCATGAACCTGGGCTGCCCGGCGCTTGGCTGGGACGACGGGCTGTACGACGGCCACCACAAGGTGAAGATCGACGCGGCGCTGTGCATCGGCTGCACGCTGTGCGCCCAGATCTGCGGCTCGGACTGCATTCAGCCCGCCGCACGGTAGCCGGGACCCACCAGGGAAAACCCAGACGGAATCACCAGTCGGAATGACCAAGACGCAATGACCCAGACGAGTGCGATCGCGCCGCCGACCAACGTCCTGATCGTGGGCGTCGGCGGCCAGGGCGTGATCATGGTCTCCAAGGTGCTGGCGGCGCTCTGTCAGCGGCACGGACTGCAGGTGAAGCAGAGCGAAGTGCATGGCATGGCCAAGCGCGGCGGCAGCGTGTTCAGCCATGTCCGCTTCGGCGAGCAGGTCTGGTCGCCGATCATCCCGTTCGGGGACGCCGACATCCTGGTGGCGCTGGAATGGGCGGAAGGGCTGCGCTGGCTGAACTGCCTGAAGCGGGACACGGGCACGTTCATCGCCGATACCCAGCAGATCGTGCCGCCGGTTGCCTTTCGCGACCGGCGCCGCGGCGCCCGCTCGGGCTACGCACCGGCCTCGCCGGCAGCGATTCTGGAGATGGTCGGCAATGGCTTCGCCCTGGACGCGACGCAGATCGCGACCGGGCTCGGAAATGCGCGCTTTGCCAACACCGTCCTGCTGGGGGCGCTATCGACCGCGCTGCCGTTTCCGGTCGATGGCTGGACATCGGTGCTGAAAGACATGGTGCCCGCGGCCACGGTCACGCCCAACCTGCAGGCGTTCCGCGCCGGGCGCGACTGGGTGGAAAGCGGCAGCCGTCCGGCCGAGGAAACCGCGCGACCGGCCGGCGAAGGCGTCGCGGTCACCGCCGCCTTGACACATCGACTTGAGATCACGGAGGCATGGTGCAAGGGCTGCGACATCTGCGTCAAAATGTGTCCGGAGCGCTGCCTGCGCCTGAACGCACGCCGCGTCGCCGAAGTCGCAAACCCGGCGGCCTGTACCGCGTGCCGGCGCTGCGAGTGGCTGTGCCCGGACTTCGCCATCCGCGTGCTCACCGACGCACCGCTCGCGGCGGCAGCCCAATGAGTATGAGCCAGTGACGATGGGCCAATGAGATGGCAATGACCGGACGGCAGAATCTTCAGGGCAACCAGGCGTGCGCGCTGGCCGCGATCGCCGCCGGCTGCCGCTTCTTTGGAGGCTACCCGATCACCCCGTCGTCGGAAATCGCCGAGCGGATGTCGCACGAACTGCCGCGCGCGGGCGGCGTGTTCATCCAGATGGAGGATGAGATCGCCTCGATGGCCGCGGTGATCGGTGCCTCGATGGGCGGGGTAAAGGCGATGACCGCCACCAGCGGTCCGGGGTTTTCGCTGAAGCAGGAAAACCTCGGCTACGCCGCGATGACCGAGGTGCCGTGCGTGATCGTCAACGTCATGCGCGGCGGTCCCAGCACCGGCATGCCCACAAGGCCGGCGCAAGGCGACATCATGCAGTCGCGCTGGGGCACCCATGGCGATCATCCGATCATCGTGCTGACGCCATGCTCGGTGAAGGAGATCTACGACCAGACCATCCGCGCCTTCAATCTGTCGGAAGTCCTGCGGACGCCGGTCGTCGTGCTGTACGATGAAACGATCGGCCATCTGGTCGAGACCGTCGATCTGCCCGATCCGGCCTCGGTCGGGCGTGCCCACCGCAAGTGGGCGACCGGTCCGCGCGAGGACTATCTCCCGTATGCCGACACCGGCGATGGCATCCCGGCGATGGCGCTGCCAGGCGACGGCTACCGGTGTCACACCACCGGCCTGACCCATGGCGAAAGCGGCTTCCCGACGCAGAAGCCGGACGAAGTGGCAGCCCTGATGCAGCGGCTGCTGGGCAAGCTCGACCAGCACCGCGCCATCGTGGACCAGTTCGAGACGCTGCACGCGGACGACGCCGATGTGCTGGTGGTCGCCATCGGCATCACTGCCCGTGCGGCGCACCGCGCGGTCCAGCAGGCCCGGCAGCATGGCGTGCGCGCCGGACTGTTCCGGCCGGTGACGCTGTGGCCGTTCCCCGAGCAGGCATTCCGCGACCACGCCGCCCGCGCGTCGAAGGTTCTGGTGGCGGAAATGAACGCCGGGCAATTGAGCCTGGAAATCGAGCGGCTGTGCGCCAGCCCCGGCAAGGTGGCACGGCTGACCCGCGTTACCGGCCAGCCGATCGGACCCGCCGAGATTTTAGCCTCCATCGAGGACCTTGCCGGCCATGGACGCATTTAGCCTCGATACGTTCGACATCCGCGACTACCTGCGCGAAGAACTGCTGCCGCATTTCATGTGCCCCGGCTGCGGCCACGGCATCGCGCTGCGGGCACTGCTGTGGGCGGTGCATGAGCGGGCGATCCCGAAGGACCGGCTGGCGGTCGTGTGCGGGATCGGCTGTTCGGGTCGGGTGGGAGCCTATATCGACGCCAACACGTTCCATACCACGCATGGCAGGCCCCTCGCCTTCGCCACCGGCCTGGCGCTGGCGCGGCCCGACCTTGAGGTGGTGGTCATCACCGGCGACGGCGATTGCCTGGCGATCGGCGGCAACCACCTAATCCATGCCTGCCGCCGCAACCTGAACCTGACCTGCCTGATGCTGAACAACGAGATCTACGGCATGACCGGCGGCCAGGTCTCCCCGACCACGGGCGAAGGCCGGCTGACCAGCACCACGCCGCAGGGCAATGCCGAGCCAACCTTCGATGCCTGCGCCCTCGCCGCCGCCGCCGGCGCCAGCTTCGTCGGGCGCGGCATGACGCTGCAGACCGCGGCGCTGAAGGACCTGATCAGCGAGGGACTCGCGCACCAGGGCTTCGCGTTCATCGAGGTGATTTCCGACTGCACGGAGATTTTCGGCCGCAAGAACGACCTGGGCTCGTCGCCGGAGATCATCCTGCGGCAGAAGGGCAGCATGCGGCCCGACACCTACGGCAATGTCGTGGACCAGCCATTCCGCGCCAGGGCGGTGCGGACCGGCGTGCTGTCGCGCAGCGACCGGCCGGAGTATGGCGCTGCGTATCGCGCCGCGCTGCCCGACAGCGCGGCCCCTTGAGGATGACGGCGATGGATGGCGAAATTCAGGTCCGGCTCGGCGGCAGCGGCGGCCAGGGCCTGCAGTTGTCGTCCAAGATATTGGCGGCTTCGCTTCTGCGCGGCGGCCGGACGGTGGCTTTGTCGCAAAGCTACGAGCCGACCTCGCGCGGCGGCGTCAGCCAGTCCGATCTCGTCGTCGGCGACGGCGCGGCCGCGATCGATTATCCGCTGGTCACCGCGATCGACTACCTGGTGCTGCTCGATGAGGTCGCGGCGCCGGCCTCCTTGCGGCTGGTCAGGGCCGGCGGCGTGGTGCTGGCGGACGCCGCCCGGGTTGACGCTGCCGGGCTGACAAGCCGGGGTGGCTCCGGGGCAGCCGAAGGCGATGAGCTTGTCGTGCGGCGACTGCCGTTCACGGAGTTGGCCCGGTCGCTCGGCAACGAGCGGATCGCGAACATCATCGCGCTCGGCGCGCTGATCGCGGCGGCCGATCTCTGCCCGCTGGCGACGGTCCATGCCGTGCTGCGGAAGGAAACACCGCCGAAATTCCTCGATATCAATATCGAGGCGCTTGCCGCCGGCCATCGGCTGATCAGCGCGCCGGCGCCGGAAGCCCTTCCGCGGGTTGGCCGGTTCGCAAGCGGCCCTGTCCGATGACCGCTCTCGCTCCATAGGTCGGACGGCGAACGATTGATGGAATAGCGAACATGTCCCAGCCCATCGCCAAGGACCCCGGCGTCGTGCGTGCCGCCGAGTCGAAAACCGCGCCGGTATGGGCGCCCCCGGTGGCCGCGGCGGTCCCCCGGAAGCTGTGCACGGATTGCGGCATCTCCCGCTCCGCCGATCCGAAGCGCTGCGGCCATGCGTGCCAGTTCATCCAGCCTGATTACCCCGGTCTCGAACAGCGCGTGCATGGTCGCACCCGCGATCCGGCACGCCCGGACGAGCCGTTCTTCGGGCCGTTTCGCCGCATGCTACGGGCCTGGCTGGCTCCCCCGCGCGACGGAGCGCAGTGGACCGGCATCACCACGCGGATCGCCGAGCGGCTGCTCGAAACCGGCGCCGTCGACGCGGTGCTAACGATGGCACCGGACCCCGACGACAAATGGCGGCCGATGCCGGTGCTGGTGACCTCGGCGGCGGGAATGGCGCAGTGCCGCGGCATGCGCATGGGATACGCACCGTTGCTTGCGCTGCTCGAACCGGCGCGCGCGAAAGGCTACAAGCGCCTGGCGGTGATCGGCATCCCCTGCCAGGTCTATGCGCTGCGGGCGCTGGAGCAGGAGCTTGGGTTCGAGCGCCTGTACGTAATCGGCACGCCGTGTTCGGACAACACCACCACCGAGCGGTTCCACGACTTCCTCGCGCTGCTGGCGGACGATCCCAGCACCATCACCTACCTGGAGTTCCGCGCGGACTATTACGTGGAGCTTCGCTTTACGGATGGCCGGGTGAAGGAAATTCCGTTCCTGCTGCTGCCGATTTCCAGGCTGCCGCGCGATTTCTTTCCGCTGACCTGCCGCACCTGCGTGGACTACACCAACTCGCTGGCGGATATCACGGTGGGCTACATGGGCGGCCAGGGCCAGCAATGGCTGCTGGTCCGCAACGAGCGCGGCGAGGAGCTGCTGGGCCTGCTCGGCGATGAGATCCGCACCTCCGCACCGGGGAGCGCCGGCAAGCGGGCGGGACCGGTCAAGGGGTTCCTGGCCAACGTGGAGCGCGCGGCCGGCGGGCTGCCCACGCGCGGCATGCCACGTATTCTGCGGCCGATCGTCGGCTGGCTGATGCCGAAGGTGGGTCCCCGCGGGCTGGAATTCGCGCGCGCCCGGGTGGAGATGAAGGCGGTCGAGACCGTCCTGCATCTGCGCCGCGAGGAACCGCGGCGCATGCGGCACATGATCCCCGCCCACGTGTGGTCGCTGGTCAAACCGTATGGGCTGGAGCCGGGGAAAGACGAGCAATCCTGACGACGGCCGTGGGCGACCGGACGCATGCAAGAGCGCGGGCAAGCGGAAACGCCGCACCCCGCGTCCGGTCGCCGACCGACCAGGGTCCGGCGCGGCCGGAGGACTCGCCGCCGCTCCGCGTCAGGCCGGTTCCAGGACACGGGTCTCGGATGCGCGCTCCAGGACCGGACCCGTCTGCAGGTTCGGGATCAGGCAATCCGGCAGCGGGCGCAGGGCCGGCGGCAGGGACGGCTCGCAGTCCGGAGGCGGTGGCGTGGGGGGCGCTGGGTTCCCCCAATCTCCTCCGGGGCCGCGGTCGCGTCTGAGAACGATCAACTCCCGGACCGCGATCATAAGGGGCACCCCGAACGTCACCGCGCCACTGAGCAGAGCCTGAACGTCCGCATTCATCTCGCTACCCTCGGCTGAACCAACTGAAGCCTATCGCGGCCCGCGCCGGAATGCGATGCAATTGCAAGCCGCCCCATCAACCGGCATCGCGCGCGCCACCGCCCACAAACGAAAACGGCGCCCGAAGGCGCCGTCAGGGCGTGACGCAGCCGCGGCGAGCCGCGATCAGAAAGCGCGACGGCGGCGCGCTATTCAGGCCCCCGGCCGGGGCAGCTCGCGCTGTTCAGCCACGACGCGCGGCGCCAGCGTCGCGTCCAGAATCCGCTCCAGGTCATCTTCCAGGTACGGCTTCGTCAGCGTCGGCCAGGTTCGGTAGTCGGACCGCAAGCCCCCGGGGCCGGAGCCGGTGGAGAACACGAACGGAATGCCGCGGCGGCGAAGTTCGTCCGCCACGGGATAGACGTCCTGTCCAGCCACGTGCAGGTCCAGGATCGCGCCGTCAAAATCCGCAGTGGCCGCCAGGTCCATAGCCTTGCCAAGATGCCCGGCCTTGATGCTGCTGTAGCCGAGGTCTTCCAGCATTTGTTCCAGCATCATTACAAGGAGAGCCTCGTCTTCCACGATCAGGATGCACGGTCCGGAGCCAGAAGCGGCCGTGTGTCCCGCCAATCGCTCGCTCATTGATCCTTCTCCACCGTTTCAAGCGGCACGTCGAAGGTACAGCGGACCCCGTCTGGATCGAAATGAAACTGCACGTCGCCGTCGAGTTCAAACGCCAAACCGGAAATCATGCGGCTGCCGAATCCCTTGCGGGCGGTGGGCTCGACGATGGGACCGCCGCTCTCGGCCCACAACACGCGGAGCCTGCGCCCGGTGTCGGCTGTGTCATTGTGCCAGGACACATCGACCCTTCCGGCGGGCGCCGAAAACGCGCCGTATTTCGCAGCGTTGGTAGCAAGCTCATGAAACGCCATACCGAATGCCAAAACCATTTTCGGAGGAAGATGGATGTCGGCACCCGTGGCCACCCAGCGGCCATGCTTCTCGCCGGCGTATGGCGCCAATTCAGTCTCTAACACATCGCGCAGCAATGCGCCCTCCCATTCTCCTTGCGTCAGGAGGTTGTGGGTCTTCGACAATGCCACGAGCCGCGACAGGAAGGCCTCCCGGAAGGCATCGAGCGTCGGCGCTGTCCGGAGCGTCTCCATCGCCAGTGATTGCACACTGGCAAGGGTGTTTTTCACCCGGTGGCTCAATTCGTGCTGCATCAGCTCACGCCGCGCCTCGGCTCGCATGCGGTCCGAGATGTCGTGCGCTTCGGCGGCAAGGGCGACGACCGTTCCGTCCGGTCCGCGGATCGGCACCAGCGTAAGTTCCACCTGCACATCGGTTCCATCCTGCCGCCGGCAGGCCGTCTCGACCGGTCCTGCCACCTCCCCGGCGCGCGCCTCAGCGAGCAAAGCGGCCTGCTGGCCGGTGTGTCCGGCGGCGGCCAGGACCGAAACCGGCTGGCCGATCGCTGTCCTGGCGGGATAGCCGAACAACTTCGCCGCCGCGGGATTCCACGCATGCATGACGCCGCCGAGATCGACGCCGATAAGAGCGTCGTGCGAGAACTCGACGATGGCGGCATGCTCCCGCAGCACCATCTCGGTCCGCTTGTGCTCGGTGATGTCGACAAAGGTGATCACGACACCATCGACGATGCCGTCCGACGTGTTGTAGGGCCGGATGCGCATGATGAACGTGGCATCGTCGCCCTTGACCTGAACCTCGCGCTCGATCAAGGCCCGGTCCCGCAAGACCTTTGTCACATCGTCACGCAGGTTGCCGTAGGAGAGCCGGGTGACGATGTCGGTAATCGGCCGGGTCAGGTCGCCCTCGCGCAGGTGAAACAGCTCCTTCATCGCCGGCGTGAAGCCTTTGATGCGCATGTCGTTATCAAGGAAGATCGTCGCGATCTGCGTGCTCTCCAGCAAATTCTGCATGTCGCTGTTCAGGCGCGTCAGCAGATCGTTCTTGGTGGCAAGCTCGGCGTTGATCGTCTGCAGCTCCTCGTTGATCGACTGCATCTCCTCCTTGGCGGTTTCGAGTTCCTCGTTGGAGGATTGCAGCTCCTCATTGACCGACAGATATTCCTCGCCGCTCGATTTCATCTCCTCGGTGACGGTTTCCGCCTCGTCGATCGCGGCCTGCAACTGCGCCTGCGTCGTGAGCAGCTCGTCTTCCAGTGCCTGAACCGCAGCGGCCCCGGTGTCGCTTGCGTCCTTCCCGCCGCGAGCCCTGACGACCCGGCCGAGATCACGGAAGGCGACGACCCACAGGCCCAGTTCGCGACCGGCGTCGCTGAGCGGCTCCACGATCACCGTGACGGTGCGGGGGTGGCCATCGATCTTCAGCGCCACATGCTCCTGCACCACCGGCTGCCGGTCGGCGAACGCCTTCTGCAGAGCGGCCCGGACCGCGGGCCGCAGCGATTTCCGCAGCATGCCGAACAGACTGAGGCTCGCGGTGCCGGCGGCCGGTTCCAGGTAGCGGCCGGCCTCGCCGCCCGAAAACCGCAGGATGTCGTATCGATCGTTGACGACCAGATAGGCGGGGGAGTGCTTCTCCAGGGCGCTGCGGACGCTCTTGTCGATCCGATCCTCGCCCTCCGCGCGCCCCTGCTGCGGGATGTGGCGGGTCCCCGGCAGCGCGACGGCGGCGCGATAATCGGGTACCAGCGCCGGCGTTGGGGCGTCCCGGCGCTCGAACAGCCGAACCTTGGGATCAAGCTGAGAAAACAGGCTGGAGTTGCGTGTGATGCCTTCCGACCGCCCGAGGAACAGGGTGCCGCCGGGCACCAGCGCGTAATGAAAACTGCGTATCACCCGTTCCTGCAACTCGGTGCCCATGTAGATCATCACATTGCGACACGAGACCAGGTCGAGCTTCGAGAACGGCGGGTCCTTGATGACGTTGTGGACCGAGAAGATGCACATCTCGCGGATCGGCTTGATCACGCGGTATCCGTCGCCGTCCTCGACGAAATAGTGCGCGAGCCGCTCCGGCGTTACGCCGGCCATGGTGGTGTGGTAGCGTCCTGCGCGCGCGGTCGCGATCGCATTTTCGTCGATGTCGGTGCCGAAGATCTGCACCTTCGGCGCGATCGCGCGCCGTGTCATTTCCTCCTGCAGGATGATGGCGATCGAATAGACCTCCTCCCCGGTCGCACAGCCCGGCACCCAGACACGGACCTGGTCGTCGGCGCCGGTCTTGCCCGCCAGGATTGCCGGTATGATAGCGACCTGCAATGCCGCGAATTCCGGGGCGTCGCGAAAGAACTGGGTGACGCCGATCAGCAACTCGTGGAACAGCAGGTCGAGCTGACGCGGCTCCTGCCGCAGGCGCTCGATGAAGGCGGGCACCGTGTCGATCTGCAGCACCTGCATCCGGCGCTGGATACGCCGGACCAGCGTGTTCGGCTTGTACTGGCTGAAGTCGTGGCCGATCCTGGCGCGCAGCAACGAGGTGATCGTCGCGAGGTACTCTTCCGCGTCCAGGCGGGTGCCCTTATCATCCTTTCGGCCGGCGACCTGGATCAGGTGCTGCCGGTAGTCGGCGAGCAGTGCGGGCATATCCTCGACCGGCACGACATGATCGACCAGACCAGTGGCGGCGGCGCTCTGCGGCATGCCGCTCATGGCCGTATCGTCGAACTCGGACTGGGCGAGGGTGAGCCCGCCTTCCTCCTTGATGCTCCGAAGCCCCAGCGTCCCGTCCGTGCCGGTGCCGGACAGCACGATGCACACCGCATTCTCCCCCTGGTCCTGGGCCAGCGATAGGAAGAACGCGTCGATCGGCATGCGGCGCTCGCGCGGCGGCGCCGGCCGCGCAACCCGAAGAATGCCGTCGCTGATGGTCAGCGTGGCGTCAGGCGGGATGATGACGACGCTATTGGCGGCAGCAGGCATGCCGTCCTCGGCTTCCCGCACCGGCATCGCGGTCTGGCGGCCGATCAGTTCCACCAGCAGGCTCTTGTGGTTCGGGTCGAGATGCTGGACCAGCACGAACGCCATGCCGCTGTCCGCCGGCATGTTGGCAAAAAACGTCTTGAACGCGTTGAGGCCGCCGGCCGAGGCGCCGATCCCGACGATCAGGGGAGTGTGGTGCGGATCGGTCGGAGGCAGATCGGGAGAGTCGGGCGACACTTCAGGAGCACTGCCTGACCCCTTACGGCCGGGAGCGCTCCCGTCGCCACGTTTTCCGACTCTAGAAATCAGCCGCGCCATTTCGAGCGCTCCCCCGGGGGTCACGATTGAGCGTACCCGTTTTTTTGATAGTGGGCGGTTCGCACCGATTTTGCAACCTAAATCACGAGCCAGGGATAAAAAATCTCGCCAAGTACATGAAGGCTAAATAAAAGGACACCCCCCGTCCCTCGAACTGCTGTCACGCAAAGCTGCGTAATAATCATCGTTCGTGATGCCGTTTCGATTAAGACGCCTCAAAGGCCGATTTGAAATAACACTTTCTCGGCACATAACTGGTGATGAAAAGCATGCTACAACACAGACCGACTCTCGATATTGTTGAGAAAGAAAAATCGGATGTAAACTCGTGAACATTCTTTATACGAACTGTCTGTGTCTCGTTGACTGCGACGATACCGCAGACGCCCCGCGGCATCTTGGTACCGGCCGTCCAGCGCTGGCCGGCGAGGCTGCACCTTGACTGCATCAGGAGGACCGGCGGGCATCGTGCCTCCCGGCCGGGCTGGATCAGCGCCCGGCCTTCGGCGCGGCCGCCCGGCACTGGGCACACGCTGGCGGCACCGGGCGAGCAGACCGTGCCGGCGGCATGGCAGCGGGGCGCGGGCCGGCGATGCGGCGGGCGATGGCGGATCAGAACGACCCGAACAGAGTCCCCAGGACGATAACGCCGGCAAGCGCAATCATGGCGCCGACGATGCACGTCATGACCATATCCAGGTAACTCTCCCGGTGGGTCGATCCGCACACCGCGAGAAGCGTCACCACGGCGCCGTTGTGGGGAAGGCTGTCGAGCGTACCGGAGCCGATCACGGCGACCCGGTGCAGCAAAGCGGGATCGATGCCGGCCTCGGCGGCGATGCGCATATACGTCGAACCAAGCGCATCCAGCGCGATCGTCAGGCCGCCCGACGCCGAACCGGTCAGTGCGGCCAGCACGTTGACCGCAACCGTCAGCGAAACCAGCGGTCCGCCCTCGATCGACAGCACCCAATCGCGTACCAGCGTGAAGGCAGGCAGCGCCGCGACCACGGCCCCGAAGCCGACCAGGCTGGCGACGCTGAACGCCGGCAGCACCGATGCATTGGCACCGGCGTCCATGCTCGCGCGCAGCGCGGGCAGGCGCCGGACGCTGGTGGCCAACAGAACCAGGATCGCAGCAGCGAGCGCGACCACGACCGACCACACGCCGCCCACGGCGCCGAGCGAGGTGCCGCCCCATTGCGGCTCGGCCAGAAAGCTGGTGTCCAGGCGCGGCAGAACGACGAACGACATCAGCAGATTGACGGCGATCACCACGCCCAGCGGCAACGCAGCCAGGGCTATCGGCGGCAGGGAACTGCTCCGCTGGCCATGATGGATTTCGGCCGGATCGAACTCGCGGGCCGTGGTTGCGCGCTCGCGCACGAGCAGGTCGTCGGCCGCTGCATCCGCGGCGCCGTGCACCTCCCTGCCATAGCCCTCGCCGGCGCGCCGTGCCACGGCTTCGGCGCGACCCAGCCACCACAGGCCGAACGCCAGCATGATGGCCGATGCGATGATCCCGAGGCCGGGTGCCGCGAATGGCGTGGTGCCGAAAAACGGCATCGGGATCGCATTCTGGATCGCTGGCGTGCCCGGCAGCGCCGACATGGTGAAGGTCGAGGTGCCGAGGGCGATCGCCGCCGGCATCAGCCGGCGTGGAATGTCGGCTGCGCGGAACAGCGCCTGCGCCATGGGCACCAGCACGAAGAAGGCGACGAACAGGCTGACCCCGCCATACGTGACCAGGGCCCCGGCCAATACGACGGCGAGCATGGCCCGGCTTTGGCCAAGCCGCTCGGTCATGAAGGCCGAGATCGCGGACACCGAGCCGCTGTCTTCCATCAGTTTGCCGAACAGGGCGCCCAGCAGGAAGATCGGGAAGAACTGCGCGAGGAATCGGGTCGCGCTGCCCATGAAGGTCTGCGTCCAGTGGGCGAGCAGCGGCTCGCCCGCGAAGGCTGCCGCGACGATGGCCGCCGCAGGGGCAAGCAACAAGACGCTCCAGCCCCGGAAGGCGAACCACACGAGCAGCCCAAGGCCAAGAAAGATGCCGAGAAGACCCATCGCTTCACACACCCCGCAGTGATGGTTCGATACCGTACGACGAGCGGCGGCCCTTCCCGGCGGCGGCCGGCAACCCGCCGGCCGCGCCTACCCCGCAGCGCGCCGCGAGGTCACGCCGCATCTCCCTTGAGGGCATCTTGCTCACTGGCGCTGGACGGAGCGGCGGCGGAGACAGCGTTGGCCATCTCAACGCCCCAGAGCGCATGCTCCAGCGGATATGTCGACCTGGCGCCCAGATCGTCCCAATGCGCGGCGATCCACTCATCTGCGGCACGCCAGCCGATGTCGTGCAGATGCTCCAGGAACGCCCATTCAGAGTTCATCTTCGAAGACACGCCGAGATCGACGAGGTCGTGTTCCGCGTGAATGCGATGGAGCATCAGGTTGCTCAGGCGCTCGTCGTGATGCTCCGCTGCGCTGGCGAACCCCTTCAGCAGCAGAATGGCACGGATGTCTTTCACCAGACTCGCGTTGAAACTGATCTCGTTAACGCGGTTGAGGATATCGCGCGCGCTCCTGGGCACGCCCTCGCGGACGAGCGGGTTGATTTGCACCACAACCAGGTCGCGCGCCGTGGTCTCGTCAATCAGCGGATAGAGCACGGGATTGCCCATGTAGCCGCCGTCCCAATAGGCCTCGCCGTCGATTTCCACCGCCTGGAACATGAACGGAAGGCAGGCCGAGGCCATGACCGCATCGACCGTGATATGCGGCGCCTTGAACACATGCGGACGGCCGGTGCTGACATGCGTTGCGCTGAGGAAGACCTTCGGCGTCCCGCAGCGGTTGACGCGTTCGAAGTCCACCAATCCCGCCACCAGGTCGCGCAGCGGGTTGATGTTCAGCGGGTTGAGGTCGTACGGCGATACAAGACGGCTGACCAGGTCCATGGCAATGAAGCCGGGCGAGAAATCGAGCGTCCAACGGCCGAGCATCTGGTCGAGCCACGTGCGCTGGATCGGGCTGGATCGCCCGGCGTCGCTGACCGCGCGCCAGAACCGTGCCAGCGCCTCGCGCGCGGCGTTGCGGCCTCCCTCAACGAGACCGTCGGCCACAACCACGGCGTTCATCGCCCCGGCCGAGGTGCCACTGATCCCCTCGATCTCGATCCGGTCCTCCGCCAAAAGCCGGTCGAGCACGCCCCAGGTGAACGCACCATGCGCGCCGCCGCCCTGAAGGCCGAGGTCGATCTTCTTGACGGTTGAGGGCGCTGCAGCCGTGCCGCGGGGCTGTGCGGCTGCTTTCGATGGCTTTTGCATGCGGGTCAGGCTCCAGGTTACGCCCGAGACGGAAGCGCTACGCCTCGTCGCCAGCGCATGGCGGACAACGATACACGCCGGTCGCGCCGCGAAGCGGGCGCCGGGAGGCGACCCCAGTTATAGCTTAACCGCTATGGCGCCACAATCATTGGACCACGCGTGCACGGAGACGCGCGTGTTCCTCGTTGGAAATGGCGCCGGAAGCCTTGAGCCGATCGAGCTTCTCGATCTCGTCGGCGGGGCTGACGCCAAGAAAGTGGCGCAGATCATTCCGGGTTCGCTGGGTCTGTTCGGCGTTCCGCTCGGCCATGCCCCGGCTTTGCGACACGAGGTAAGCGAAGACCCCGATATAGGGAATCACGATCAGCACGATAACCCAAACTGCCTTGGCCACGCCGGAGACGTCGGCGCGGCGGAACAGATCGCTCAAGACCGAGACGAGCAGCCATAGCCAGACGATGAATATGAATACCGTGAACGCATCGACGAGAAAATTCGTAAAGCTGAAACCTTCCTGGAATAGCACTCTTTACCCTCCGTTTCTTGCGGCACATGACGGTTATTCTTGAGCAGGTTGCGGCATCGGCGCTGGTAGTATGCCGACGCCGATGCCGCGCATCGGACCTGCCGAGGCGGGGATTGGAATCAGGAGGCGATCTGTCCTGTCATGGACGCTGCCCGTTGCAGCGCCACCCTGCACGATCGCGTTCGATCGTCCCATCCCCGGCCATCGTAGGGTTGTTCGGCTCAGCTTTCGATTGCGAGCGTGGTCGTATTGAACTTGACCGCATCCGTTTTGCCATCGGTCAACTCGACGACCGCGACGCCCCTGCCGAAGTCCAGGGCGACGATGCGGCTTGCCGGATGCTTTACCTTGATGCTGTTCAGCAGGATAGTCTGCAGCACTTCGGTGACCGTGTTGCCATTGACGGCACGCGCCTGCACCTCCGCCCGCTTCTCCGGGCTCAGCCCGGCAAGCTCGGCCTGTTCCAACGTCGTGGCTATCTGGGCGTAGGCGGCCGATGACAAGAGCAACGCAGCACCGATCGCGGCGGGAATGATGGCAAGGGTTTTCGCGTAAGTCGCCATGAGCTTGACTCCGTTTCCGATTCAGTTTGAATCTGGGTATGAAGATGCAGGGCTGACCTTGAACGCTGCATACGCGTATGCAGGGCGAACCGTACCAGGACAGGGACAGTTTCGCAACAGCGCTTTATCCCGACACTATACGCAATGTGCAATACTCGGCGTCCCAATACCACGCTGGTCTATTCATCACAAATTCGGCATTAGCGCCCGGCCAGCATCGCCGCGCCCAGAACGAGCGCGACCATCAGCATCGACACGCCTGCCACCGGCCATTGCCGCAACAGCACGTCCAACCGCTCCAATGCGTCGCCCGTGGCACGGGCGGCGCTACTGGCACCATCGGTCAGCACCACCACGTCGCCCTCCGGGACTCGCGGCAGGCGGTCTCCCCAGCGCCACAACCCGACCGCCAGGACGCCACCAACCAGCACCGGCCAGACTGCCGTCAAGACAGAAGCCGGATCAAGCGCCTCGGAGACGGTGCCGAGACCGAATAGCAGGTACAGCGCCCAGGGGACCGCGACCGAGGCAAACGCCGTCGCAAGCCAGGGCACGGCAAGCCGGGCTGGCGCCGCCCCCTCTGCATCCGGTGCGGCAGCCGGTATTAGGCGGGCAAGGAAATGCAGCATCAGCAGCGTGGTCCCAGCCGCCGACACCGTGGCGAGCAGGCCCACCACGCCATCGCCCAGGGGCGCCTTCACTGCCAGCTTTGCCAGCGCGCCGCCGGTCAGCGGCAGGCCGGCAAGGCTCAGCGCCAGCACCGCGGCCGGCAGCAGAACCGTCCACAGCCGGCGCCGGCTGGTCGCCTGCGCTGCGCCCACGGCCAGGAACAGCCCGCCTTTTACCAGGATGTGGTGCGCCGCGTAGAAACTCGCCGCCAGCGCGGTTCCGCCAGCGCGGCCGCTGGCCAGTCCCATGCCGAACACCGCGGCGATCACGCCCATCTGGCTGACGCTGGAATAGGCCAGCACCGTCTTCGGATTGGCCTGGGTGATCCCCACCGCCACGCCGTAGAAGGCCGAGAGCAGCCCCACGGCGGCCAGCGCCAGGCCCCAGTCCGGCATGGCGGCGTCGAGGGGCAGGAACCGTATCAGCCCGATCACGCCGGCCTTGACCGCCGCGCCGCTGAGCACGGCGGCGGCCGGTATCGGAGCGGCCGTATAGGCAAGCGGCATCCACACATGCAGCGGCACGAGCCCGATCTTCAGCCCGAACCCCAGGATTAACAGCAGCAGCGTCGACTCGCGCCAGGGCGATGCGGGGAGCGCCGTCACGGCATCATGGATCAGCAGGCTGCCACCCGGCGCGGCTGCCGCCAGCAACACGAAGCCCATCAGCAGGAACGCCTCGCCCAGCACCGCGAGCGAGACATAGACGGCCCCAGCCCGCCGGGCGCGCGGTGTGCCGTCATCAACGACGAGGCCATACGCCGAGAGGCTGACTATGGCGAACACCAGATAAAAGCTAATCAGGTCCGCGGCCATGAACACGCCAAGGCTGCCGGCCAGCGTCGCCAGCCACCACACGGCGAACCGGCCGGCATTGGGCCTGCCCCGCAGGGTCGCCGCAGCATACAGGCCCGCGACGATCCACAGCAGCGCAGCGGTTCCAAGCAGGATCGCGCCTGGCAGATCAAGCGCGAGGGTCACGCCCAGCAGCGCCTGTGGCAGTGCGATACGCCCGCCATCCGCAAGCGATGCCGCCGCCAGCGCCGGCACGGGCGCGATTGCCAGCAGCGGCGGCATGCGTGCCCTCATGCGGGATGACAGACAACACGCCAGCATGGCGAGCGGCGTCGCCAACCCGACGGCGAGCAACGCCCCGGCAGCGGTCACGGCCAAGGACCCCCGAAGCATGGCAAGCTGCCGGTCATCGCACGATCACCGCCGATGCGGCCGGCACCAACGCGGCCGGCACCAACGCGGCAGGGCGGCCTATCTGCAGCAATTGCGAGGGCCGCAGCGGCAGCAGCCCAAGCAGCAGCGCGCAAACCGCAAGTGCCAGCACCGCGCCCTCCCGGCGCCGCGACACGCGTGCCTGTAGCGTCAGGGTCTTCGTGGCGGCCAGCGCCGGGGCCAGCACCCGAAACACGTAGCCGGCCGCGAGCAACCCGCCCAGCAGAATCACGACGGCCCACCACCATTGTTCCTCCGTGACGGACGCGGTCAGCAGCATCAGTTTCGCCACGAAGCCACCGCTTGGCGGCAACCCCATCAGCGACATGCCCGCAAGACCGAACGCAAAGACCGTCACCGGCAGCGCCCGGCCGATGCCGCCAAGCTCCGCGATCCGGTCATGCCCGAGTGCCTCGCCGATCAGCCCCGCCGCCATGAACATCGCCGCTTTGGCGACGGCGTGGGAGACAAGCTGGTAGACCCCGCCGGTCCAGGCGATGCTGCCCCATATCCCTGCCGCCGCGGCGCCGGTGGCCAGCGGGAAGACCAGAAACAGATAGCCGATCTGCGCGATCGTCGAGTAGGCGATCAGCAGCTTCAACCGCGCCTGCCGCAACGCGAGCACGCTGCCGAACACGATCGCCGCCGCGCCCAGCGTGCCCAGCGCCTGCGCCGCTGGCACGCCCGGCAGCCCGGGCAGCACGTCGAACCACAGCCGCAGGACCAGGATGAACGAGCCTTTCACCACGAGCGCCGACAGCACGGCGCTGGCCGCGGCCGGCGCGCCGGCATGGGCCGGAGGCAGCCAAAGATGCAGCGGAAAAAGCGCGGTCTTGGCCAGCAGCCCTGCCGTCATCAGCGCGGCCGCTATCCAGACGACAGGTTCGGGACGCACGCGGCTGGCCAGCAGCCCGATGTCGAGCGTGCCATAGGCGCCGTAGAACAGCGCCACGCCGAGCAGGTAGAGCACCGAGCCGACCAGCGCGAACAGCAGGTAGCGCAGCGCCGCGGCGAGCGTTTCGGCGCGGCCATCCAGGCACACCAGCGGCACGGCGCTGAACGTCAGCAGCTCCAGGGCAACGTACAGGTTGAACAGGTCGGCACCGAGCCAGACCGCGTTCAGCGCGCTCCATACGCCCATCAGCATGGTCCAGAACACGAGCGGCTTTCGGGTCTCGCGCCCGGCCACATTCTCGCTGAAGCCGCCGCGCGCGAACAATCCGACCGCGCAGATCACCAGCGCCGTGGTCACCAGCATGATCGCCGACAGCCCGTCGGCGCGCAGGGCGATCCCAAGCGGCGGCGCCCAGCCGCCTATCAGGTAAACCAGCGGGGTGCCCGATCGCCAGACCTCGGCGATGATGGCGAGGGCGATGCCGATCCCGGCCGGCATCAGCACCAGTGCGACGCGTTCGGCACAACGCCCCACGGCCAGCGACAGCACCACGCCGGCGGCAGGCAGGATAACCGCCAGCACGAGCAGGAAGCCTGCCACGCCCCCGCCGGACAGAGCGACTGTCGGCGGCATCAAGGGCCGGCCTCATCGTTGCTCGGCCGCGGTGGCGCATCGGAGCGCAAGGTTGCGTCGCCCGTCGCCTCGAACAGCCGCAGGACCAGGGCAACCGCGAGCGCCGTGGCCGAGAAGGCGACGACGATGCCGGTGATGACCATCGCTTGCGGGACCGGATCGGCTCCCATCCCGGCAACCGCGCCCCGGCGGGCGATGATGCCGAACAGCAGAAACACGCCGCCGCCGAGCAGGTTGAAGGACAGGATCTTGCGCAGCGGCTGAGGGTCCACGATGCTGCCGAACAGGCCCAGGCCAACCAGGGAAGCGGCACATAGCCCGTACAAGGTCTCGGCGTTCATGGCCGTCGCTCGCGTTCGGGCGGCCCGGCCACCAGCAGACCGAGGATGACGGCGATGGACAGCGTCAGCACCACTTCGATCGCAATGATCAGCGGTTTGGCATAGCGCACCGGATAGGACAGGAAGCCGTCCGCTACCACGAAGCCAGCCAGCCCGACCGCCAGGAAAACCGCCGGCCCGACGACCAGCAGGAACCGCACCCAATGCCGGCTGATCTCGGGCGCATCGTGCAGCCCCGCGATCATGACCAGTATCCACATGGCGGCAAGGATCGCGCCGCCCTGGAACGCCCCTCCCGGCGCGACCGCCCCGACCCACAGGATGTAGACGCCAACGACGATCCCCACAGGTGGCAGCAGCCGCGCAAGCAGGGTCAGCGTGCCGTCCCGGGCGTCACGTCGCTGTCCCGGAGCGCCACCCCAGAAACGGTCGGGCGCAAGCGACCACACGCCAAGCAAAGCGAGCAGCAGCACAACTTTTTCGAGCAGCGTATCAATCGCGCGGTAGGCAATCAGAACAGCGGTGACGGGATTGCCGACGCCAAGCGCCGGCAGGTGCACCGCCGCCGCCGGCGCCAGGCTGGGCGCCGGGTTCGGCGGATAGAGAACGAGCACCGCGAGCCCCGCCGAAACCAGCGCCGACAAAACGCCTGCCGCTATGCGCAGAGCCGCGCCGGGCCGCTCGGCCGCGGATCGCGCCTCGGTCGGGCGCAGGCGTGCGGCGGCGGCGATCAGCACCGCGCCGGTCACGCCGCCGCCGATCGCGGCCTCGGTCAGCGCCACGTCCACCGCGGCGATGCGCACCCAGACGATCGCCAGCAACAGACCGTACGTCACGAAGCCAACGACTGCGGCGAAGGCCGCGCGCGCGGCGATGGTCCAGACGGCCACCGCCAGCACCAGCACAGCCAAACCAGCATCGAGCGCGAGGCCGGCGGTCACGCGCGCGGTCCGCTTCGCCGCGTTGCGCTGTTCAGGACCGCCCGGGCCAGCGCCAGAGCGGCGAACCCGGCGTCGAGACCGGTCATGCGCGAGGCCCTTCCGGCCGCACCGCGCGCGCGACAAGCTGGGTGACGGTCGCGCCGGCCAGTTGGGCCAGCAGCCAGACCGCGACCAGTTTCAGGCCGCCGAGCACACCGTTCGCCTGCGGCAGCAGGCCCAGGACCACCAGGCCAAGGCCAAGGTTGTCCGCCTTGGTCAGGGCGTGCAGGCGCGTCAGCGGGTCCGGGAAGCGGAGCAGCCCGACCGTGCCCGCCAGGAAAAAGAATGCACCTGCCACGACGGCAATAACGGTGAAGATGTCGAGCGCCTGGCTCATCCGCCGTCCGTCGCGTTGTGTTCCCCTCGGTCCGGGCGGGGAACGCTGTTGACGAACGCGACCGAGGCGAAGGCCGCGAGCAGCGCCAGCGTCAGCGCGGCATCCACCGCCGCCGGCACCCCGGTACCGACGGCCAGCAGCAGCAGCGCCGCAATGCCGCCCGAGCCAAGCAGTTGCGCCGCCATCAGGCGATCCGCGTCCCCCGGACCGCGCAGGACGCGAACCAATCCCAAGGCGACCATCGCCAGCACGAAGCCGGCCGCTCCGACCAGGAACTCAGCCATCGGCGTGCCGTCCCCCCACCGCCTCGACGCACCGCGCCTCCTCCCCCGCCAACTGCGCCACCACCGGACGCCCGACATCGAGGCAGTGGACGAGCAGCGTCCCCTGTTCGTCCGAGCCAACCGGCAGCGTGCCCGGCATTAGGCTGGCAAGCGTGCAGAACGCGTCGCGGCCGGTACCGGGTGAAATCTGGGAGCGAAACGTCACGAACCCCGGGCGCAACGGCAGCTTCGGATCAAGCGCCCGCCACGCCACATCCACCCCGGCAATGACGGATTGAACCGGAAACCGCAGCGCGAGTCTGGCCACGCCAATCGGCGACAGGCGCCACGTGCCCGGCGGCAACAGATGCAGGCTCGTCCAGGTCGCCGCCACGACCGCGATCACCGCCGCCGGAAGGTCGGCCGGATTGACGCCAGCCAGCATCAGCCAAAAGGCGAGGAAGCCTGTCGCCCGCGCAATCGCGGCGGACACCAAACCGACAGGCTTGGCGGCCCTGGTCACAGACCGAGGCCGGCGCACGGATGGAAGGACATGGCCGTCAGCTCCCGTGCGCCGGTGCCAGCGCGCCGTTCCGTGCCGCGGTCTCCTTGATCCGGAACCACGCGACGTAAAGTGCGGGCAGGAAGACCAGGGTGATGACCGTGCCCACCAGGAAGCCGCCCATGATGGCGAAGGCCATCGGCCCCCAGAAGATCGTCGCCGCGATCGGGATCAGGCCGAGAACCGTGGAAATCGCCGTCAGCATGATGGGCCGGAAACGGGACACGCTGGCTTCGATCACCGCGTCCCATGGCGCCCTGCCCTCGCGTCGTTCGATTTCGATCTGCTCGATCAGGATCACGGCGTTGCGGGCAATCATGCCGACCAGCGCCAGGATGCCGAGGATCGCCACGAAGCCCAGCGGCCGTTGGAAGATCACCAGCGCCGCGACAACCCCGGTCAGCGCCATGGGCACAACGCTGAGCACCAGGAACAGGCGATTGAAGCTCTGCAACTGGATCATCAGGAAGGTGATCATCAGGAACAGCATCGCCGGCACGACCGCGATCACCGACGCCCTGGAGTTTGCGCTTTCCTCGACCGTTCCGCCAACTTCGATGCGGTAGGGAAGCGGCAGGCTGGCATTCAGTTTCTCGACCGCCGGCGCCAGTGCATCGACCACGGATTCGGGCAAGGCCCCCGGCGCGACGTCGGCCTGAACGGTCAATGTGGGCACCCGGTCACGGCGCCAGATCAACGGATACTCCTGCTCGAAATCGAAGGTCGCGAGCTGGCTGAGCGGCACCGTCCGGCCATTCGGCAACGGGACCTGCACGGTGCGCAACGTCGAAAGCGAGACGCGCTGCTCGTCGGTGGCGCGGGCCACCACATCGACGAGGTAGATGCCATCGCGAAGCTGGGTGACGGGCGCACCTGTCACCACGGCGTTCAGCACGCCCGCGAGCGCCTGCGAACTCAGGCCGAGCAACCGCGCCTGATCCTGATCGACGCGGATGCGGACCATGCGCGCCGGCTCGATCCAATCGAAATTGACGCGCCGCAGGCCGGGCTCCGGCGCCATCACGGCCGCCAGACGCAACGCGATGTCCCGCACTTCGGTCAGATCAGGACCGCTGACGCGATACTGCACCGGCCAGCTCACCGGCGGGCCGAGCCCGAGCGGCGAGACCCGGCTCACCGCGGCCGGGAAATCCTCCGCCAGCGCCTTCTCAAGCTTGTCCTGGAGCCGCTTGCGCGCCGAAAAGTCCTTCGCGACGACAACGGCCTGGGCGAAGAAGTCGTTTGGCAGCTCCACCGCCAGCGGCAGGTAGAACCGGATCGCGCCGCGGCCGACATAGGTGCTCCAGCTCGCGACGTCCGGGTCGTCTTTCAGCAGCCCATCGAGCTTGCCGGCCAGCGCGTCCGTGGCATTGATCGAAGCGTTCTGCGGCAGCCTGAGATCGACCAGAAGATCCGGGCGATCCGACGGCGGGAAGAATTGCCGCGGTATCAGCGGCGATGCGAGCAGCGCGACGAGAAAGCAGGCGACCGTGATCCCGATGGTGACCCAGCGCGCCCGCATGGCGCCGACCAGAAGGCGCCGGAAAGCCCCCATGATCCTGCTGGGCTTCGCCGGCCCCGACGCTTTCGGCTTCTTGAGCAATACCACGCCGAGCAGCGGCGCGAACAGCACGGCCACGATCCAGGACACCAGCAGAGCGATGCCGACGACCGCGAAGATCGAGAACGTGTATTCGCCGGCCGAGCTTCGCGCGAACCCGATCGGCACGAAACCGGCGGCGGTGACGAAGCTTCCGGTCAGCATCGGCAGCGCGAGCGACTTGTAGGCGAAGGTCGCGGCCTGCTCCTTGCTGTCCCCCTCCGCGAGCCGCGAAGTCATGACGTCGATCGTGGTCATCGCGTCATCGACCAGCAGGCCAAGCGCGATGATCAGCGCGCCGAGCGAGATGCGTTGCAGGTCGATCCCACCGGCGTCCATGATCGGGAAGACTATCGCAAGCGTCAGCGGGATCGACAGTGCGACCACTGTGCCGGCACGCCAGCCGAGACTGATGAAGCTCACCGCCATGATGATGACGATCGCCTCGATCAGCGACGTGGTGAAGTCGCTGATCGCGTGCTCGACGACGTGGGGCTGATCGGCAACCAGAATCGGCTCGATCCCAACCGGCAGATCGGCCGAGATGTCCTTCATCGCCCGCTCGATGTTCCGCCCCAGCGTCAGGATATCGCCGCCCTCGCGCATCGCTATCGCGAGGCCGATAGCCGGCTGTCCGTTCACGCGGAACATCGGCTGCGGCGGGTCCGCGTAGCCGCGATGGATTTGGGCTATGTCGCGCAGGCGGATCAGGCGCCCATTGGCGACGAAATTGACGTTCTGGAGATCTTCCTCGGACTCGAACGCGCCTGAGACGCGCAGCAGCAGGTTCTCGTCCCCGGTTTGCACGGTGCCGGCCGGGCTGACGATGTTCTGCGCCTGCAGGGCAGCGATCAGGGCCGACCGGTCGATCCCGAGACCGGCAAGCTGTTGCATCGAGAACTCGACGAAGATCCGCTCGTCCTGGGCGCCGAGGATCTCGATCTGCGACACGTCCGGCACCAGCAGCAGCTTGGAGCGGATATCCTCGACATGGTCGCGCAGCTCGCGGTGGGTGAACCCGTCCGCGGTGAAGCCATAAATGATCCCGTAGGTATCGCCGAATTCGTCGTTGAAGCCGGGACCCACCACGCCCGCCGGCAAGGTGTGCCGCATGTCCGCGACGCTTTTGCGGACATGGTACCAGATGTCGGGAACCTCGCTTGCCGTGGTCTTGCCCTTGAGGTTGACAAAAATCGTGGTCAGGCCGGGGCGGGTGAAGCTGCGCAGGAAATCCAGGTTCGGCGTTTCCTGCAGCGTGCGCTCCAGCCGCTCGGTGACCTGCTGAAGCGTGTCGTTCATGGTGGCGCCTGGCCATGCGGCCTGCACAACCATGGTCTTGATGACGAAAGCGGGGTCCTCGTTACGGCCGAGACGCGTGTAAGCGAACAGTCCCGCAATGATCGACGCGATCATGCAGTAGACCACGAACGAGCGGTGCCGCAGCGCCCATTCCGACAGGTTGAAGCCCACTACGCCGCGGGCCCCAGCAGCCGGACCTTTTGGCCCGGATGGAGCGCCTGGACGCCGGCGGTCACAACGATGTCGCCGGTGTCGATGCCATTGGCGACGACAACGCTTCCGGGGTCATGGCGCAACAGTTCAATGGCCCGCATCGACACCGTCAGGCTGGAAGGATCGACGATCCAGACCGCGGGCTGGCGATTCAATTCGGTCAGGGCGGAGGCGGGGATCGTGATCACCGACGCGGTGTCCATCTGCACCCGGCCGGTCACGGTCGCGCCCAGCCGCATGGCCTCCGGCGGGTCGGTCAGGCCGACCTTCACCTCGAAGGTCCTGGTCACCGGATCGGCTTGCGGGCCGACCTCCCGCACCCGCCCGGTGGCGGTCACCGAGGGATCATCCGTCAGGCGCACCGCGACCGGCGAATCGCCCGACGCTGCGCGCAGCACCTGGGCGGGCACGTCGAACACAGCGTCCCTTCCGCCTTGGTGGGCAACCTGAACGATCATCTGTCCGGCCTGCACCACCTCACCGGGCGCCGCGCCCCGCGCCGTTACCGTGCCGGCCGTGTCCGCCTGCAGCAGGGTGTCGCTGACGCGCCTCGCGGCGATCTTCACCCGGCCCTGAACGTCATCGACCTCTGCCTGCGCGGTGCGAAACGCCTTCTCGGCGAGGTCGAACTGGGCGCGGGGCGTATGGCCTTGCCCCAACAGGATCCGCTGCCGCTCGAACGCCGCGCGTGTCTGGGTGACCCGCGCCTGCGCGGCCGTGAGGTTCGCCTGCGCCGAACGGAGCGCGTTCAGCTCGTCCTGCGGGTCCAGCCTGGCCAGTTCTTGCCCTGCCACGACCTTGTCGCCGACATTGACCGGCCGCTCGACCATGCGTCCCCCGATTCGGAACGCCATGGCGGTCTCATCGGCGGCGTGGACGTGACCGGTCAGAACCACGGTGTCGCCGGCCTCCTGCCGAGCGGCCGTCACGGTCCGGACGGGACGAGGCTGCGGGGCTTCGGCCTTTTTTTCCGGCTGACACGCCGCAAGAGCCAACATGGCAGCCGATATGACGAGCGTGCTGCACGACGGACCGAGTGCTCTCACAGGGTGCCTCTCACCACAATATTTTCGCTCGCGCGCGACCCGAGACCACTCGTGCCATCGTTGAGACTGGCCTTGCAAGTGTCTGTTCGCCCATGCTCGGCCATCCTCTGCCACTGCCCGCTGAGCCCGAAACATGACCTGCCAACCAGTAACGTACGGATGTGTCCGCAGTGCGATTAAGCCAGCACCTTCGCGGGTAGCCCGGACAGTCGAATGACAAGTCGAAGACAGATTCGCAAGAGGCTAATAGAGGCTCGTAACCAAAAGCGCTTGATCCGCTGTCCAGACTGTCCGCACTGTTGCCGGGTAAGCGGATTGGGCCTAGCTTCGCCTGGACGGCGTCATGTTGGCCTTCCATCACGGGACGCTTGAAAATGCCACTTTACGCGATCATCGCGTTTGTCCTGCTCGGTCTTTGTGCCGGATGGATCGGGGGAATGCTCCTGAAGCGCCGCGGCTTTGGCGTGGTCGGCCCGCTGGTCGCCGGCGTGCTCGGCGCCAGTGCCGCAGGTGTCGCGTTCAGCTTGTTCGGATTCTCGGAACCAGGCGCTGGCGGATCGCTGCTTGCCGCATCAGCGGGTGCGGTGCTTGTCCTGTTCGCCCTCGGCTTGCTGAAAAGGAAGACGCGCGGCGGCGACGGGGCGGCGATCCGCGCGGCTGGCTTCAACGACGGCCTCGCCGAGGACGAATAGCGGCGGAGGGTGGGCTGCGCGCGAAGACCCATCCAGCCGCCGGCGGCTGCCCCGTCGCTGGCGCCCCGGCGGCTGTCGGTGGCCGTCCTGAACCCTCGGAGACACCACCATGCAGTCTATCGAGAACAAAACGTTCGACGAGATCCGGGTCGGCGACACCGCATCGGCGCAGCGCAGCTTTCAGGCGAGCGACGTGCGGGCGTGGGCCACGGCCTTCGGCGATGCCGGGCTGCTCGACGAGACCAGCCATAGCCATGGCGCTGCGGGCATCGTCACCGCACTGCTGACCTCGTTGGTCGGCTCCGCGTTGCCCGGCCCCGGATCAGCGGTCCGCTCGACCGCGGTGCAGGTGCATGCTCCTCTGCCGATCGACGTCATCCTGACGGCGAAGGTCGTGGTGCGTGAGAAGCGCCCGGACCAGGGGATCGTGGTGCTCGACGGACAGTGCACCGACCCGGCGGGGCGGCACATCGTTACGGCGGTGCTGGAGGTCCTGGCGCCCAAGACCCGGCTGCGGCGCGAGGTGCCGGAGCACCGGCTGGAGGGACTGCTGCAACGCTGCGGCGGCCTGAAGCCGATGCTAACCGGCGTGGTGCACCCGTGCAGCGAAGACTCCCTCGCCGGCGCCGTGGAGGCTGCCGAGGCTGAACTGATCGTGCCGGTGCTGTTCGGGCCGGATGCCGAACTGCGCCGGATCGCCGCCGCGGCAAAGCTCGACCTGTCCCGCTGTCGAATCGTGACGACCGAGGGCGCAGAGGATTCCGCGGCCAAGGCAGCAGCAGCGGCCGGTGCCGGCGAGGTGAAGGCGTTGATGAAGGGCAGCCTGCACACCGATGTGCTGCTGCACGCAGCAATCCAGAAGGAAGCGAAGCTGCGCACCGGCCGGCTGCTGAGCCATTGCGCCATGGTTTCGGTGCCGACCTATGCCCGCCGCTTTGTCATCACCGACGTTGCGCTGAACATCGCGCCCGACACCGACCAGAAGCGCGACATCTGCCAGAACGCAATCGGCTTTGCGCGTGCGCTCGGCATCGAGGTGCCGAAGGTGGCGGTGCTGGCCGCGGTGGAGACGGTGCGCACCAAGATGCCGGCCACGCTCGACGGCGCGATCCTGGCGAAGATGGCCGACCGGCGGCAGATCGTCGGCGGCATCGTCGATGGACCGCTCGATCTGGATGCCGCGGTGGATGCCGAAGCCGCGCGGATCAAGCACATTACGTCGCCTGTGGCGGGCGTCGCCGATGTGCTGCTGGTGCCGAACATCGAAGCCGGCAACATGGTCTACAAGAACCTGGCCTTCATGGCCGACGCACAGACGGCCGGTCTGGTGGTCGGTGCGCGGGTGCCGATCGTGCTGACGAGCCGCGCCGATACCGCGGCCGCACGTCGCTTCTCTGCCGCCGCAGCCGTGCTGTACGCCGACGCGCTCGCACGCGATCCTGCGAGCATCCTGCCCGAACCCGCGGAGTAACCGTGCCACGGCCAATGCCCATCGCCGTGCGTGGGGATGAACCAAAGCACGGCGGCGGCGGCGTTTGTTTGACTGGCTGGCTGGCACCCGGTTCGTCCTTCCCTGCCTAGCCGATGGTACCGCGCCCGGCACCCTGCTGAAGCCTGCGATCAGCGATGCGGCCGGCGCGGAAGAATTGCAGTACTGAACTCCGGGCGTAACGCCATCGATGGCCAGATGCTCTGGTCCATATCGGCCACGTGGTACGAGTTGACCTGGGTGAAGAACTGGGTGACCTGCCGCTGGCCAAAGGCATCGTACAGCGTATGAGCGCTGGGCCGACTACTGGACCGGTGGAAAAGGCCGGTTCGTGATGACGGCGATGGAAGACAGCGGCGTGATCAATGCGATTCAGCGGCTTGAACAGGTCGGACGTGCCGACACGCACCGAATCCTGGTGTTGCGGACCGGCAGCGACTATTCAATGCAATACCCCGGCGAAGATGCTGTTACCAGCTTGGTGAGCGCCGACCCGGCCGGCCTGCAGGCCGCGCTCGATGCCGCACACATCGTCGGCAGCCGGGTCGTGAACGAGATCACCGGCCATTGGGACCTCTATCGCAACGCCATTCCAGGAGGCGTCCAGGACTGAAGCGCACGCTGCCGACTGTTCCTGTGCCAGCACGAAGTGTTCCGTTGCGGTTACCGTTGCGGTGTGCGGCGGTTTGCCTGGTAGCGATTCTGGCGAGACTGCCCGCGCTGGACGCCACCGGCCTTCGTCGGTGACTTAACGCGATTGCCAACGCTCGCTCGTCAGATATGGTTCAGCGGCTTGCCATCCGCATCGTACGCAGGCCACGCGTCGTTTAGTCCTAGCTTTTGCAGCGCTGCCTCGAGAAAGCGCGCGTTGAACCATCCGTCCATATCAACCTTACGGCGCAGCAGACCGAACACCCGCGCTTCCTCGTTATCCCATCGACCGAACGTCAGCGCCGCCCGACGGCGCATTCCGCACACCCAACAGCCACATCGGAAAGCCATACCATGACCGAACTTCGCCCGCTCGGGCGCACTGACCTTCGCGTATCGGCCATCACCCTCGGCACCATGACGTGGGGCCAGCAGAACACCGAGGCCGAAGGCCATCAGCAACTCGACTATGCCCTCGATCGGGGCATAAACTTCATCGACACGGCAGAGAACTATTCGATCCCGCCGCGCGCCGAGACCCAAGGGTCCACCGAGCGGATCATCGGCAACTGGCTCAAGGCACGGGGGACGCGCGCCAAGGTGGTCCTGGCGACAAAGGTCTCCGGACCCAGCCTTAGCACGTACCTGCGGCGCGATGGCCGGCCGCCGAGGCTCGACCGCCGCAACATCCGCGAGGCCATCGAAGGTTCGCTGCAGCGGCTGCAAACCGACTACGTCGACCTGTACCAACTGCATTGGCCTGATCGGCAGGTCCCTCTGTTCGGCGGCGGCAACCACGGCCCCGCGCGAAACCTGGAGCGCGACGAGGTTTCCATTGAGGAGACACTTGCCGCCCTTGACGAGCTGGTGAAGGAGGGAAAAGTCCGTCACGTCGGGCTATCAAACGAGACGGCCTGGGGCCTGTCCCGCTTCCTGCATCTCTCGGAAGTTGGCCGGTTACCGCGCGTCGTTTCAGTGCAGAACGCCTACAACCTGCTCAATCGCACCTACGAAGCGGGCCTGTCGGAGTTCGCCGCCCGCGAGCAGGTTGGGCTACTGGCGTATTCGCCGCTGGCGCAAGGTTTTCTGTCCGGCAAATACCAGCGAGGAGCCAGACCGGCCGGCGCCCGCACGACATTGTTTGAGCGCGCGAACCGGTATCAGAAGCCGGGAACCGAAGAAGCGATCGACAAATACCTCGCTATCGCGCGCGACTTCGCCCTCGACCCGTCGCAATTGGCGCTTGCGTATGTGACGAGCCGTCCGTTCGTGACCTCAAACATCATCGGTGCGACCAATCTGGATCAGCTCAGGATAGATCTCGACTCTGAGTATGTAAAAATCACGCCCGAGATCGAAGCGCGCATCGATGAAGTGCATCAGCTTCACGGCAGCCCGGCACCCTGATCGGGCCGGCCGAACGGAAAGGAGAGAGGACTTACGTCCTCTCCCCCCACCGGTCTATTTGAGGTCGATCGTCACGCTCTTGACTTTGCCGTTAAAGGCAAAGGGCGACTCATAGGACTTGCTCACCGGAGAGCCGCTGTCCCGGCCAACGTCGAAGGTTTCATTGATCGAACTGGCAAAGCCGCCGAACTGGGCGAAGTGCCGTTCGCCCGCCAGAGTTCCATCAACGAAAAGACGGCCTGTGCCGCTGGTCACTTTTGGCAAGCGCAGCGGCGACAGAGCCTGCTTCAGCAGGTCCTGCTGATACTCGAAGACAATCTGTGCCTTTCCGGTTGGCAGCGGACCGGATGCCACGATGGTTTCACCCGTGTTGCCGAAGGTGTTGTTCTCGTAGATCAGCCTTCCGTCCTTGACGTACAGGCTGAACCCGCCATAGCGCCCGCCGTCGGCCAGGATCACGCCTTCCGCATTGGCCGGCGGGAACTCAACCTCGGCGGTGATGAGATGGGAATGCGCCCCAAAGTCGGGTACCACCGCCAGCGGCAGCCGAGTCACCCCCTCACCGTACCGAAACGAGTTTTTGCCAGCCACCACCGACGGATAGTCCACCGGCAGCGGGACCAGCGGATAGACGCCGTTGCGCGTGGCCTCCTTATCGAACTCCTGCTGCAATTCCTTCAGCTTATCCGGATTGGTGGCCGCCAGGTCGTGGGCCTCACTGAAGTCTTCCGAGACGTGGTAGAGTTCCCATTGGTCGTCTTCGAACTTGCCAGCAAAAATCCTCGCTGGATTGGTGAAGAGCTCCCACGGAGCGTAGCGTCGCGCGCCGGCGACCCAGCCGTCCTTGTAGATCGCGCGGTTGCCGAAGATCTCGAAATACTGCTCGTTGTGCCCAGTCTTGGCCGACGGGTCGGTGAAGGCAGGGACGAGATTCTTGCCTTCCAGCGGCGTCTGTTTCACGCCGTTGACCTCGGTTGGAAAGTCGATCCCGGCCGCCGCGTAAATTGTGGGCGCCACGTCGTTCACGTGGCTGAATTGCTGCCGGACCACCTCGGACTGTGCGGTGTGACCGGGCCAGGCCACCACGAACCCGTCGCGGGTTCCGCCGAAATGCGACGCGATCTGCTTCATCCATTGGAACGGCGTGGTGGTCGCCCACGACCAGCCGGCAGCATAGTGATTGTCGTACAGCGGGCTGCCAAGATCAGAAAGATGGCTTAGCATCGTAGGAACCTCCTGCTTGGCCCCTGCGAGCGTGGCGAAGTTGTTCTCGGAGCCTTCAAGACCGCCCTCGGCACTGCCGCCGTTATCGCCGACGACGTAAAGCACCAGCGTGTTCTCGGACTTGCCTTCGTCTTTCAGCCCTTGCAGCAGGCGGCCGATCTCCGCATCAGTGTGGGACAGAAAGGCGGCGTACACCTCCATCTGCCGCGCGTAGAGCTTCTTCTGGTCAGCCGACAGCGATTGCCAGGCTGGGAGCTCTTTTGGGCGCGGGGTTAGCTCGGCGTTCGCGGGTATGACACCCAGCGCCTTCTGGCGGGCGAATGTTTCCTCGCGCAGCTTGTCCCAGCCTTGACCGAATTGACCCTTGTACTTGTCGATCCATTCCTTCGGCACATGATGCGGTGCGTGCGTTGCGCCTGTCGCGAAGTACAGGAAGAACGGCTTTTCCGCGGCCACTGCATCGTGTTGTCGCACCCAGGCCAGAGCGTCGTTCACCAGATCTGTGGTCAGGTGATAGCCCTGTTCCGGCTTGGCCGGCGGATCGACCGGCGTGGTGCCGCGATACAATCTGGGCTCCCACTGGCTGCTCTCGCCGTACAGGAAGCCGTAGAAGTATTCGAAGCCCAGGCCGGTTGGCCAATGATCAAACGGGCCGGCCGGGCTGATCTCCCAGATCGGCGTGTTGTGCCACTTGCCGAACGCCGCCGTGCTGTAGCCATTCTGCTTCAGGATCTCCGCGACCGAGGCTGTCTCCTTGTGCCAGATCGTGTTGTAGCCGGGAAAACCCGCCGGCACGTCCTGCAGGTTTCCAAATCCGGTCTGGTGCTGGTTCCGACCGGTCAACAGCGACGCGCGGGTCGGCGAACAGATCGCGGTGGTATGAAACTGGTTGAAGCGAAGGCCGGCAGCCGCCAGCTTGTCAAGCTCGGGCGTCGTCGCCGGCCCGCCGAACGTGCCAGGGGCACCGAAGCCCACATCGTCCAACAGGATCAGCACGATGTTGGGCGCGTTGCCGGTCGCCTTCAGCCGTTGCGGCCAGTCGGGAACCGACTTATCCCTTGTGACGTCCACCTTGCCTTTGAACGGCTGCTCCGGCTGGGGAAGCGCCGTAGGACTGGCGAGAGCCTGCGACGCTCCCAGCCAGGCGAGAGCGCCGCAAAGCGCCGCGCCTGCAGGATGCAAACGGATTGTCATGAGTCTTTCCTTGTTACGCAAACCGAGGGCCGAACGGCTGTCTGGCAGCCGCCTCGGCCCAGCCATTAATCGTGCCGCTTGTGGTTTCGCTCGCCGTTATCGCTGCCCAACGTGGATGATCCACAACCGGGCCAGATCCGCGGCATCGCCGGTCTGCACCGATCGGAAGGCTTGCAGCGCCTTGTCCTTCTGGCCGGCAGCGTTGTACGCAATCGCCAGATGCAGCTTCGCCTCATCCGGATTCTTCTGCACGCCCTTGGCGAGCCCCTGCTCGATCAACGTGGCCGCGCGTTGCGGTTGACCGAAGCCAAGGTAGTCGAGACCGGTGTGAACAAGGATCACCCCGTCGTTGCCAGCAGCAGCTTTCTTCTCGCTGTCTTCTATGGATTTCTGATCGTCCTCGGTCTTCTGCACGGCCAGAGCAAGCAGGCGCTTTTGCCGGTCCGCCTCGGGGCCGCCACCGCCCAGCGCCTTGCTGGCGAATCCCTGATCGAGCAGCGTTTTGGCCTCGCCCGGCAACCCGGCCGCCAGGGCCAGTTCCGCGGCATCGGTGTATTGCCTGGTTGAAGACAGCACGCCGACGGACTGCGCCAGGCGATAGACATCAAGCGTCAGCCGACGGGAAAACCCCGGCCGTGCGAGCAGGCGTTGGATCACGTCACCCCAGTATTCCGGCTTGGGATAGACCGCCACCAGCTTCTCCAGTGCCGCCTCATAACCCGCCGCATCGTTTTGCTTGTTCTCGGCGTTGACCAGCAACTGTAGCTGCGCCTCGGTGGGCTTGCGGCCGGCTTGTTCGACGGCGGCGATCTGCTGGTTCAGCGTGGTGGCGGCGCTGGCCCAATCCCCGTTCGCGTAATAGGCCTGCGCCCGCAACGCGAGCGTCGGCTCGTCCGTGCCGCCCGCCTCCTGATAGCGTTTCGCCCAATCGATGGTGGTGGGATAATCCTTCGCCTGATAGGAAAGTCCTGCCACCGTCTGGATCAACCGAAGCTGGTCCGCGGGCGCCAGCTTGCCCGAGGCGATCGCCGCCTCGAACGATTTGATCGCCGCCGGGTTGTCGCCCGTCCCGGCGGCGGCGATGCCGCGCAACTGCGCCAGCAGGCTGGTTTCCTTGGGCGACAACGGCGCGGCGGCCTCGGCCTTCTTGATTTGCGCCAGCGCCTCCTTGAACTTCTTCTGCTTGATCAGCCCCTGGGCGGCCTGCAGAGGTTTGCCCACCTCCGGCCGAAGCCCGTCATCCTGGCCGGCGGCCCACGACGACGAAGCCGGCGCGGCGGCAAGCAGCAAGGCGGCCAGCGCGAGGCCGCGAATTCGCATGGACATGGATGGTCCCCTCAATCCAGAAATGCTTCGTTGCCGATGAGACCGATCTTGTTGACCCCGAGCCGCTGGGCCGAGGCCAGCACCCAAGCCACGTATTTGTAGCTGACCAACCGGTGTGGATGCAGGTGCAGCTCCGGCTGCACAGTCTCGGCGGCGGCCACGCGCAGCTTCTGGTCGAGCGTCGCAATGTCGGCGACTGCCTCGCCGTTCCACAGGATGCTGCCGTCGAAATCGACATCGATGGTCACCACCTCGGGCAAGACGATTGCCGGCGGCGGCGTTCCAGGCGGCATGTCCAGCTTCACCGCGTGGGTCTGGATGGGGATGGTGATGATCAGCATGATCAGCAGCACCAGCATCACGTCGATCAGTGGCGTGGTGTTGATATCGACCACCACGTCGGGATCGGCGGAGCCGTTTCTTTTGTAATCGATTGCCATGGCGGTGTGCCGCTTATCCTCGGGGTGGCGGTTCTGTGATGAAGTTCACTTTGGCGATGCCGGCCCGCTGACAGGTTGCCACAATCTTGCCGACGAATTCGTATCGCGCTTCCTGGTCGCCGCGGATATGGACCTCGGGCTGCGGCTCCAGTACGGCGACCGCCTTCATCCGCTCGAACAGGGCGTTGCTGTCGGGCACCAGCGCGGTGTTCCAGAAGATGTTGCCTTCCCGGTCCACCGAGATCGTGATGTTCTCCGGTTTGGTCTGGGTCGGCTGGTTGGTTTCCTTCGGCAACACCAACGCGACGCTGTGCGCCACAACCGGAATGGTGATGAGAAAGATGATCAGCAGCACCAGCATGACGTCGACCAGCGGCGTCGTATTGATGGTGGAGATGACCTCGTCCTCACCGCCGTCTTCGGACGGCCCGACATGCATCGCCATATCAGGCGGCCTGCGCGATCACGGGCTTGGATGAAACGGCGGCCCGGACCCGCGGATTGCTGTGCACACCGCCGAGCAACACCGAGTGCAGGTCGGAACCGAAATGGCGGACTAGGTCGATTGCTACCTTGTTGCGACGCACCAGCCAGTTGTAGCCGAGCACAGCCGGCACCGCGACGGCGAGGCCGATGGCGGTCATGATGAGCGCCTCACCGACCGGCCCGGCGACCTTGTCGATCGACGCCTGGCCGGCGATCCCGATCGCGGTGAGCGCGTGGTAGATGCCCCACACGGTGCCGAACAAGCCGATGAACGGTGCCGTCGAACCCACCGTCGCCAGCACGACCAGCCCGCCCTGCAGGCGGTTGACGACCTGGTCCACCGCGCGCTGGATCGCCTGCGAGACCCAGGTGTTGCGGTCAATGTTCTCGACCAGAGAGCCGCCATGATGGGCGACGGCGTCAACGCCGGCGGCGGCAACCGCGCGGAACGGGCTGCGGTCCGGCAAGGCGGCGATGCCGGCCTCGACCGAGGGGGCCTTCCAGAACAGTTGGTTGGCTCTCTTGGCCTGGAGAAACAGCCTGGTCTGCTCCCACAGTTTGGTCAGCAGCACGTACCAGGACGCGGCGGACATGATGACGAGCGCGAGCAGGGTGCCGCGGGCGACGAAATCCCCCTGCGCCCACAACGCATCCAGGCCATAGGGATTGTCAACCGCCTGCGTCACCACCCCGTCGGCGGCGCGCGCGGCGGCGGGAACCATCGCCGCGGCGAGCGCCAAGGGAAGAACCCGGGGAAGAAACAGGGGAAGCCGGGTCAAAGCGAAACTCATGTCATAACCTCCGAACAAAGATAGTTGGGCTTGGTGCTATCCAATTTTCCAGACGTAGCGAAGCTTGGCCCAGGATTTCTCGGGCCTGCCGTCAACCGTTCCGGCCTTGAACCGGCAGAGCGACAGCGCGGCGCGGGCGGCCTCATCGAGCCGCGGGTGTCCGCTTGAACTTTCCACCTGGCTGTCCAGCACGGCGCCATTCACATCGACCAGGAACTTCAGCACCACGGCTCCGGTCTCACCCAGCAGCCTGGACTGCGGCGGGTATTCGGGCACACGGCAGCTCTTGCCGACTTCGACGGTCGGACCCACGCGCACCGCCGCAAGCGCCGGCTGGGCGATCATCGGCGGCGGTGCTGCCGGCGGCTGTTCCCGGCTCAGTGCAACGATGGCATTGGCCGCCGACTGTTGGCGGACCTGGATCTCCGGCGGGGGGATGAAGGGCGGCGGCGGTGCGGTAAGATCGGGCGGCGGCGGCGGGACGTCGGCGTCCGGCGGCTTGACCTCTTCGAGCAGCTTGGTTTCGAGCGGCGCCCGCAGCACTTCGACGACCTGCCGTCCCAGGCCGGTCACCAGCGCATAGATGATGAGCGCATGAAGCACCACCACGACGGCGATGCCGGCGAGGCGTTGCGAGGGCGGTGGCTGATCAGCTAAGTACATTGGAGAGGCGCCTACCTTGCGATATATCCACGTCCGTATGTGTTGTGTTATACGACATACGCCCGCCCGTCGCTAGTAGAATTCTCAACGGCAGCGCCGATGGGCCGGCAGCGACGACAAAAGCCAGCGCGGACACCCCAGGGGAAGTCGGGCTAGTATGCCTGTGGGAGTGCCCCACGACATCCGGCATGAGTTCGCCCGCTGTCGTGGGAGGCCCCGGCACACCAAATGGACAAGCCAGGCGGTGGATCGCGACAAATCAGGCCGCAAAAACCGCATGACGGTAGCAACGCCCGCCAGTCGTTGTTTTCCTGTTTGACATCCTACCGTCGTTGGTTACATTTCCCCTCAGGCCCACGCTGGCCCTGCAAGCTGGCCCGCTACGCATGTCGCGGCCGACCGGCCATGATGGGCAGCATCAGAACACCGAAGGAGCGTTGAATGGGCAATTTCAGAAGGCGCCGGCTGGCGGCTTGCCGGGCGGCGGCCCAGGCGATCTGGACTACTGACGAAGCACGTGATGCCGGCCCCGGTCAGGGCCGGCATCACCGTTCGCCGCGAATGGTCCGAGATGGAAGCCCAAGGCCGGCTTGAACTCCGTGGCGTAAGCAAGCAGTTCCGCGTAGCCGGAACCGTGCTGCCGGTGCTGCGGGAGATTGATCTTGCGGTCGCGGCGGGCGAATTCGTTGCCATCGTCGGCGCCAGCGGTTGCGGCAAATCGACCCTGCTTCGCCTGATCGCCGGGCTCGACCTGAACCATGGCGGCGACATTGTCTGCGACGGCGCGCGCGTAGACGGCCCAAGCCTGGAGCGCGGAATCGTGTTTCAGGAACCACGTTTGTTTCCCTGGCTGACGGTAAAGGAGAACGTGGCGCTGGGCCTGCTGAATGCGTCCGTCGATGCTCGCGCCAAGCGACGTGCCATCGCCGAACATATTGCCCTGGTCGGCCTCACCGGCTTCGAGGACGCCTATCCACATCAACTGTCGGGCGGCATGGCGCAGCGCGCCGCGATCGCCCGCGGCCTGGTCGCACGGCCTGGCCTACTGCTGCTTGACGAGCCGTTCGGTGCGCTCGATGCCCTGACCCGCGCGCGATTGCAGACCGAGTTGCAGCAGATCTGGGCGCGTGAGCGCATTACCATGCTGCTGGTGACCCACGATGTCGAGGAGGCGGTGCAGCTCGGCGACCGGGTCATAGTTTTTGCGCAGCGTCCTGGCCGCATCGCGCATATCGTCGCGGTGGACGTTCCCCATCCGCGGGTGCGGACCGACGAACGGCTGCTGCGGCTTCGCGCCGAGGTGCTGACCCTGCTTGAGGGCACCGCAACAAGGCCGGAACCCGGCGCGGTTGCCAACGAACGCACGACGGCGCGCGACCGCGGCAGCGACGCGTTGCATGGATCTGGCGCGGCGACCGATGGCCGGGACGCGCCGCATCACCGCCTGCCATGCGCGCTCGACGCCGCTCAGTCGCTGGACCGGCTGGTCGGCGCCGGCTGACGCAGCAAGCTGCGCCTTGGGGCATGGCGGATAATATACGTGCCACGGCGATGGCTATTGTTATGGACAGCTCTGTGGCGTATTTAAGTGAGCCGGTCGCAGGGACGGCCAGAGCGGGACCGGGCTCCACCGGCCGCGGGCTTATCGAGGAGCGAAACCTTCACCGACAGGAATGGAGAAACCGATGCCCGCAACTGGCAGCACGCCCGGACTGAAGAGCAGACTTTGGGAAGAGCTGGCGCTGAAGGCTGAGCTGATCACCGAAGGCGTCGCCATTACGGCGCAGGCGCTCGACCTCGCCGCGCCGGGCATCAAGTCTCAGGAACAGGTGCACACCCTGTTCGAGATGGATTTCGACACGCATGATTTCGAGCTGCCGTCAGGCTTCACCCTGCCGAACGGCCTGTCGGTGCCGTTCCGCTGGAATGCCCGCTCGTCCAGCGTTATTACGGCCGACGGCGATCGCGCGATTCTGGTCCGCGACGGCCACGCCCATGGCGAGGTAACGTTCCACCAGCGGCCGGGCTATTATGGCAAGCTCACCTCCGACGGCCAGGCGATGGAGACCGTCGCCGTGCTGGCGCGTCACCGGGCGCTGTTCGTCGCCTACAGCAACGAGTGCTCCTACAAGGAGAAGGGCGAGGACTGCCTGTTCTGCAACATCAACCACACCAAGGACGTCTATGGCGACCGCCACGGCATCTTCTGGAAGACCGCGCAGCAGATCGGCGAGACGGCGTCGGCGGCGTTCGACGAAGGCATCATCGACCACGTGACGATCAGCGGCGGGGTGATCCCGGAACGGCGTGAACTCGAATACTACAACGACGTCGCCGAGGCGATCCAGCGCCACTCCGGCCGCGAGGACTTCAACGGCACCGCGGTGGTCGCCGCACCGCTCGACCTGCGGCATATCGACCGCTTCAAGGAAGCCGGATTCCGCACCACGGCGATGAACATCGAGCTGTGGGACAAGGGTTTCTATGAAACCATCTGCCCCGGCAAGGCGCATGGCAGCGGCGGCTGGGACCATTGGCTCGCCGCGCTGGAATATGCCGTCACCGTGTTCGGCCATGGCCGTGTGCGCTCCAACATCGTCGCCGGGATCGAGCCGAAGAAGAAGACCTGGGAAGGGCTGCAGTATCTCGCCTCGAAGGGGGTGATCGGCACGTTCTCCATCTGGTGCCCGAATCCGGGCTCCGAGCTGGAAGGACACCGCGCGCCGGAAGCGGGCTGGTATCTCGATCTGGCGGAAAAGCTCGTCACCGCCTGGAAGCAGGCCGGCTTCACCTTCCAGCAGGTGTGCGACGCCAACGCCTCGTCCGACAGCCTGCAGCATGACGTCTGGCGCATCCAGGACGGGCTGCTGCCGGCATTCGGTGCAGCCGGCACAGGCGTTGCCGCCGATGCCGCGTAGCGCCGCCGCACCCCGCAGGTCCGCTGCCGCGCGCCGGCCCCGCCGCCCGGGTGCATGCCCGGACACAGGGATCTGTCGGGCATCCGAACTGGCAAGGGCACGACGTCGGAAAACATCCGTTGAATTGGAGCAGTCACCGTGAGCGAAGGCAACGCGAAACACATCGCCATCTACGGCAAGGGCGGCATCGGCAAATCGACGACGACGTCGAGCATCAGCGCGGCGCTCGCGGATGACGGCTTCCGCGTGATCCAGGTCGGCTGCGATCCGAAGGCCGATTCCACCACCATCCTGCGCGGCGGCGAAGACCTGCCGACTGTGCTCGACACGCTGCGCGAGCACAGCAAGGTCAAGATCGGGGACATCTCCGCCGTGGGCTATGGCGGCGTGCTGTGCATCGAGGCCGGCGGCCCGGTGCCAGGCGTGGGCTGCGCCGGCCGCGGCATCAGCGCCGCCGTCGATCTGCTGCACGAGCTGAACGTGTTCGACGAGTTCAACCCGGACTTCGTGCTGTATGACGTGCTGGGCGACGTGGTGTGCGGCGGCTTCGCGGTGCCGATCCGCGACGGCATCGCCGACAAGGCGTTCGTGGTCACGTCATCCGACTTCATGGCGATCTTCGCCGCCAACAACCTGTTCAAGGCGATCAACAAATACGCGCCGTCCGGCGGCGCGCGGCTGGGCGGCGTTATCGCCAACAACATGCAGGCGCCGTATGCTGAGCAGTTGGTGAACGACTTCGCCCGCCAGACCGGCACGCGGGTGGTCGGCTACGTGCCGCGCTCATCCGCGGTCGCGCAGGGCGAGCTGTACGGCCAGACCGTGATCGAATCCGCACCGCGTTCGGAGCAGGCCGACATCTATCGCCAGCTTGCCAGGTTCATCGCCACCGACGAATCCACCACGATCCCGAAGCCGCTCAACGGGCCGGAGCTGAAGGTGTGGGCGCGCACCTGGGGCGACCGGGTGTTCAAGGAAGAAGCTGGCTACGTCACCGACGGCGCGGGCGTGTAGCGTGGCACGCAAGGCCACACTCTCGACCCGGGAAAAGCGCCTGCAGGCGATCGGCGCCTATCTCGGGCCGCCCGGCCCGCTGCTGGCGGAGTTCGCCGCCGGTGAGATACCGCAGCGCATCCGCACGTTTGCGCAGGCCGCGCCCGACGACATCCTGGCGGCGCTGTCGGTGCTGAACGGCATCGACGGCGCGGCGACCGTGGTGCATGGGCCGGCAGGCTGCGTCGCGGCGCAGGCCCACGCCGCACCGGACGGACATTGGGCGGTGACCGGGCTGGACCAGCGCGACACCATACTCGGCGCCGACGCCGCGCTGTCGCGGACCATCCTGACGCTGTACCGGCGGCACACGCCGTGGGTGATCTTCATCGTGATGACGCCGGTGGTGGCGATCAACAACGACGATGCCCGGTCGGCTGCCGATTCGCTTAGTGCCGAACTAGGGATTCCGATCATCGTGCTGCGCACCGACGGATTCCACTCGCGCATCGCGGCGACCGGATTTGACGCCGCGGCGCAGGCGCTGCTGGCGCTGGTGCCCGCGTCGAACAACGGCACCAACGATGATCTGGTGAACCTGGTCACCGGACCACACGCGCTGGCCGGCGCCGCCGAACTCAGCGCAGTGCTCGCCGAGCTGGGACTGCAAACGACGATCCTGCCGCGTGGCGCCGGCGCGGCGGACTTCGCCCGCGCGGCACAGGCGCGGCTGTCGGTGTCGCTGGACGCGGATGCCGGCGACGCGTTCGCCGCCGGGCTGCAGAAAGCGCACGGCGTGCCGTTCCTTCACAACCCCGCGCCGATCGGCCTGGAAGCGACCGGCGCCTGGCTGCGCGCGGTCGGCGATGCAACCGGCCGCGGCTACGCGGCGGACCGTCTGCACGCCACCCGGCTGGCAGCGCTGCCGCAGGACACGCTGGACCGGCCGCTCGACGGGCTGCGCGTGCACCTCGCGCTGGACCCCAACGCCGCGCTCAGCGCCGCCGCGCTGGTGGCGGAACTTGGTGGCACGGTCGGCACCCTCACCGTCGATCACCTGGACACGGCGACGGCGGAGCGGCTGCACGTTGTGGCCGACCAGCATCCCGGGTTGATCCTGCATGTTGCGTCGAGCCACCCGTTCGAGGATGCCGGCGTGTTGGCCTCCGGGCAGCGGCCGGACCTGTTTGTCGGCACGCCGGAGCGCGCCGCCCTCGCCGCGTCCGCCGGCATCCCGACCGTCAGCCTGCGGGCCGACGCGCTGATCGGCTATCGCGGCGCCGCGCATCTGGCGCGGCAGGCCCGCAAGGCCCTGCGCAATCCCGCCTTCATCGCCCGCATCGCCGCCAGGCCATCGGTCTACGCGGCGTCCTGGTTCAAGCGCAGCGCCGACTGGCACATCAAGCAAGAGGTTCGATAAGTGGCGATTCCGCAGGAACGACCCGGCACCGGCTGCGCCCTGCACGGCGCGCTGCACAGCGCCACCGCGATCCCCGGCGTGGTGCCGATCCTGCACGCCACGCCCGGCTGCGGCGTGCAGTCCTACCATGGCGGGCTAGCCGCCGGATGGGCGACGCCGGGACCGGCCGGCGGCCTCGCCGTGCCGGCCACCAACTTGTCGGAAAAGCACATCGTGTTCGGCGGCGGCTCCCGCCTGCGCGAGCAAATCAAGAACACGCTGAAGATGATCGACGGCCGGCTTTATGTCGTGCTGACGAGCTGCGCGATCGAGATGATCGGCGACGACGTCCCTGCCCTCACCAAGGAAGCCCGCGACCAGGGGCATCCGATCCTGGAGATTTCCACCGCCGGCTTCCACGGCTCCGCGCCGGAGGGCTACGAGCTGTTCCTGCGTGGCATCCTCGCGCAGCACGACGTGCTGGGGCCGGTCGGGCCCGAGGACAGCACGCTGGTCACGATCCTTGGGCTTGTACCTGGCCAGGACGTGTTTTGGCAGGCCGAGCTGGAGGAGTGGTCGCGGCTGCTCGCCGGGATCGGGCTGCGCGCAAACCCCGTGTTCGGGCTGGCCGGCGGCGTAGACGGGCTGCGCGATCTGGCGCGAGCCGGGCTGACCCTGGTGCTGTCGCCATGGGGCGCCGGGGTGGCTCAGGAGCTTGAGACGCGGTTCGGCATCCCCTGGGTTAATGCCGGCGGCCTGCCGTTCGGCGCTGCCGCCACCGCCGAGGTGTTGCGCGCGGTGGCGTCCCGGCTCAGGCGCGTGGCCGATGCCGGCGAGCCCTTCATCGCCGCGGAGACCAGGCGGGAGGACCACTTCCTGCAGCGGCTGGCCGACGCCTACTTCCGGCTTGGGCTGCAGCGGGAGTTCGCGCTGGTCGCTGGCAGCAGCCAGGTCGTCGGGTTGGCCCGGTTCCTGGCTGGCACGCTGGGCTGGCTGCCCCGCGCCATCGTGGTGACCGACGCGCCACCCGAAGTGTTCCGTGGCACGATCGAGGCCGAGCTTGGTGCGCTGGCCGGCGGCGCGCGCATCCTGTTCACCGGAGACGCCGCCGAGATCGCCGACGCGGTGGCGGAAAGCGGCGCCGAGATCGTGCTGGGGCGCGCCTTCGATCGCGCGGCCGCGGTGCGGCTCGGCGTGCCGCTGGTCGAGGTCGCGTTCCCGGTGCTCGGCCGGCTGGCGCTGGACAAGGGCCTGTCCGGCAACCGCGGCGCGCTGACGCTGATCGAGGAGATCAGCCGCGCCATCCTGGCAGCCGAGCCGCGGTAACGGTCCAGAGAAACATCAAACCGTGCGCGCGCAGGGCGCGGAACGTTCGGGTAGATTGCAGTGGGCGGCATCAGTCCCGCGCGGGTAGGGAGGCGGTGATGGACAAATCTGCCTCGGTGTTGGCGGGCACCCAGACGGCCGGCGCGAGCTGGCGGCGCTGGGGGCCGGGCACGACCGTCCGCTATATCGCGGAGGCGGCGGTGCGCCAGTTGGCGACCGCGCCGCCGCTGGTGACGAGCCAGCCGATCACCGCTCTGCTTTGGCGGTATGGCGACGCGGAGACCCGGCTGCGCGAGACACTGGCCGATCTGTATCGGGAGCTCGGCCGGCGCGGAATGAATGTCGGCTCGACGGGCAACGTCTCCGCCCGCACGGAAGACGGCATGCTCATCACCCCATCCGGTGTGCGCGTAGACACCGTTTCGGGCGAGCGGTTGGTGAGCTGCGGCTTTGACGGGTCCTATGACGGCCCCCTCCTGCCCTCGTCGGAATGGGAGATGCACGCCGCCATCTACCGCCAGGCATCGAACGCGCGGGTGATCGTGCATACCCATTCCGACTATGCGACCGCGCTAGCCTGCCTGGGCCTGGCGTTGCCGGGGTTCCACTATGCCGTGGCGGAGTTCGGCGGCGACGATATCAGGTGCGCGCCGTACGCCACATTCGGCACTGCCGCGCTGGCGGACCTGGCCGTGGAGGCGATCGCCGGCCGCACCGCCTGTCTGTTGGCCAATCACGGCATGATCTGTCACGGAAGCGATGCGGACAAGGCGCTGCTGGCGGCGGTGCGGCTGGAAGGGTTGGCGCGACAGTATCTGATCGCCCGCACCGCCGGCGCCGTGCGCCTGCTGTCACCCGAGCAGATGACGGCGGCACAAATCCGCTACCGAACCTACGGCGTGCAACCGGCCGAGGCCGAAACCGTCGGGTAGCGATGGGCTGACGACACAACCAGTGTTCAAGGTACGTCTGTCGCTGGCCATGCCAAAGCAGGCCGACAGGCGGCCGAGCGTCAGACGATAGTGCCGGGCGCTGGCACCGATTCCAGATCGGACTTCACCGAACGAGCCTGCCGGTGCAACGGGCGCCGTTGCACCGGACATTGAATCTGGCGGTAGAAGCCGGCCTTAATTGCGAACCCGATGCTTGTATTGGGGCAGTTTGTCGCCGTCATGTTCGCCGCCCAGGATGCGGAACGCATCGTGGAACGCGGTGCTGGCGCCGAGGCCACCGAATAGTTGCTCCGTCGTATAGCCATAGCGGCGGAAAATGCCGGCGACCTTCAGCGTCAGGTCGTAATGCCATTCGGTCTCCGGCGTGCGATGACCTTCCAGCGCGGAGCCGGGATTCGGGCACCAGGCGCCCGCGTAGCAAAGCACACCCTTCGAGGCCAGGTATTCTACGCCCTCCAGGATCGAATCCTTCGGCTCGATGCCTGCCACGATGTTCGAGCGAACGTTGCCTCGCCCGAAAATCTCGGCGGCCGCTTCCAGCGCCTTCACCCAGTGATCCCAGCCGCCGCAGCGCTTCTGCTTGCCCGGGCAGATCGCCTTGAAAACATCTTTGTCCCAGATCTCGAGGTTCATCGCGATCGTGGTGTAGCCCGCCTGCTTATACTGCTCGATCACCTTGAGATCGAGCGGCGCGCCGATCACCGCCGTGCCGTGGATCTCTTCGACCCCGGTCCGGCTTTTGATCTCGTCGGCGACGTCCAGGTAGTATTCGACCTCGCGGCGCTCTGGAATGAAGCCGCCGGTCAGATTGATGTGATTGGCGAGCTTCTCTCTGTAGGCGGCAGCGTAGACCTCGCCCACCTGGCGCGGGGTCTTCAGGAAGATGTTGTCGCTGCGATAGGCATCGGCCGTCGAGTTGATGTTGCAGTATTTGCAGTCATCGCCGGTCTGCTTCAGGTCGCATTCATTGCTGAAGCACACAGCGACGCCGCCCTCGGGGCCGAAAGCGGCGATATGGGAGAAGCTTTCGCCATCGCTCGTGTTGAGATCCAGCAGCTTTGGCCGCCGGTAGAAGTCGATCTCCGCCAACCGCTCCTCGCGACGATACAGCACGGCCTTCCCGTCTTCCTCCTTCAGGCGAAACCGGGAGTCAGGGTCCCACCTGAATGCGGTGAACAGGCCATGCGGCAAATAGAAGGCGGCCGGCAGCTCGAAGCCGTCGTGATGGTGCTTGTCCATATCGAACAGAAGATGGATTTGCTCCGCGTACTCCGTGCCGATCGGAAACTTCTTGATATCTTCTTCGTCGAAGCTGATACCCTCGACTCCCAGCCTGATCTTGAGTTCGAGCTCCTTGAGCAACGTCTCCTGATCCGGGTTGAGCGACGACTGCCGGGATGGGTCCCGCTCCGGCGTGCGGTCGATGGCCACGTTCATTTCGAACTCTCCTGGGTTACTGGGAAGAACTGAGTCTGCAGCCACGGCAAGTGGCCGCCTAACTTGATGCCGGCGCGAACAAGACGAGGAGGCGAGCGCCGCAGCCCGGGACACGCCTGCGTCGAAGGACATGCTCATTTTGCCATTCCGATCGTCACACGTCCGAACTGCGTGGTCAAGGACGGACATAATGGTGCGGGGGTTCTCCAGCTTCCACCATTCAGGCCACCGTCAGCCGGGTGGCCACACCGCTACATCGCCGGGCACCCAAGGAATCGGCAGGCGAGCCGGGAGAGCACCTTCTGCAGCGTAATAACGCTACGTGCTTGTTGTTTTATGCGTCACACGCTAGCATGGCGTTGTCGGTGCCCGTGGGATCAGGCCGTGGTTGCGGTGTCGCCCGTGACGGCAGGCCGACGGGTGCTCGAAGCAGGGACGCACACGGACGACATTTCGACCGGCCGCCTCAGAATCGGGGGAGATATGACGCTTCATCTGCACTACTGGCCGACACCGAATGGCAAGAAGGTTGCGATTTTCCTCGAAGAGGCCGGTCTGGACTACAAGATCATCCCGTGCGACATCGGGCGGGGCGATCAGTTCGCGCCTGATTTCCTCAAACTCAATCCCAACAACCGCATGCCGGTCCTGCCAAGACCGCCAAAGTCGCAGCCGCGGCCTGACCGGCAAAATCACCGCGGACCCGGAGCCGCAATCGGCGACGGAGGCGGGTCTTCGTCCTCACCCTCAACCAGCACCGGACATCCAGATCATGCCTGACGACGTCATCCTGTTTCCCGGCCGCTTCGCCAAACTCGCCGATATCTACATAGCTGGCCGCCCCACCTATCCACGCTTGCTGGCGCGACGCGTCGCCGACCTGGTGGGACTGGACGGCAGCCAGGACGTGCTGGACCTCGGCACCGGACCGGGATTTCTCGCACGCGACTTCCGGCCGTTTGCACGTTCCGTGACCGGCATCGATCCGGAACCGGAGATGCTGCGCGTTGCGGCGGCCGAGTCGGAGCGATTCGGCCTCGACATCACCTTTTTGCGTGGCAGCTCAAATACCTTGAGCCCCAGCCTCGGGACGTTCCGGCTCGTGACGATCGGTCGCGCATTTCACTGGATGGACCGGAGCGCGACGCTCGAGTCGCTGGAGCGGCTGATCGACGCTCACGGCGCAGTAGCCTTGTTCCAGGAGTCCTATCCGAACGTGCCCGAGAACGAGTGGTTTACGACCTTTGACTCCATCGTGGACCGCTACGCGACGCATGATCCGGCAAAGGAGCAAACCGCCACCGCCAAGACGCATGAAGCGGTGCTGCTGCATTCCGCGTTCTCGCATTTGGAGCGGATGTCTGTCCTGGAGGTGAGGAAAACGCCGGTGGACCGAATCGTCGATCGTGCCCTCTCGTTTGCCCGTGCCTGGTACAGCGAGGGCGGTCCCCGACCTGACGCCCTGGCGCAGGAGGTGCGTGCCGGGATTGCGCCGTTCGCCCGTGATGGCGCTATCGAGGAAGTGCTAGAAGGAACTGCGCTGATCGCGCGGCGGCCGTTCGCGATCTGAAGATGCTTGACACCCTGATTGGCGGGCAAAGTTGAGGTCTGAACAAGAGTAGAAATTTGCGGCTGGATTGAGTAGATCTAGCCGATTTGCGCGGCGGCGCACAGAAAGCGCCATCGCGAATCGCTATGGTACTCTACTGGCGAACCCGGTGCCTGTACTGGGGCATCCTGTCCCCGTCGTACCACCGATGGTATCGGATCCTCAGCGAATCACTGCGGCACTACCTGCACGGCCGGCGCAAATCCGCTGGGTCCTGGTCCGCGATTCCGCCCGCTGGTGAACGCGGCCCTCAATCGTCTGTCGGCGAAGTCCAACCAGATATACTCTGCGATCGGGCGGCCTTCGATCCCGCCGCCCGAGCCAACTGCTGCGGGCGCTGCTGCTGCAGGCGCTGTTCACGGTCCGCTCGGAGCGGCAACTGATGGAGCAGTCGGCAGAGATGCAGTCCCCTGCCGGCCCCAAGCCGCGGCGCCGCTCCTCGCGGCCGGCGAAATTGATCTCGGTCGTATCCTGCGCCACGACGATCTGGCGTCCCGCGCAGGCAGCCGCGGTGCAGGACGCCCGGGTCTCGATCATTTCCCCCGTCGTGACCGAAGGCGCCGACAGAACCGATGGATCGCCATCTCGCCGGCGCGATCACAGCCAAGCTTGCGCACGACCAGCAATCTGGTCTCCATCACCCGCTCGATCAGCGTGGTGCCAACCGCCGCACGACGGGTATCCCCAAAATAACCAATATCTTCACACTGTCGCCGCCCCATGATACCCCGAATCGAGAAGGTGGGCGGCGCAGGTTAAGCCCCTCGAGTGCGGGGTTCTCCAGATATTCGCCCAGAACAACGCCGCAGCAAACGCCGACGCCTGCCGCCCCAATCAATTACTCCCAACCGCCAACCCCGGCTCCCGAGGGTCCTCTGCCCACCCGCAGCTTCCCGGATCACCCGGCAGATACCGGCTGCAAGCGATCACCGTCGCGCGCCCAGGCTCGGGCACCGGAGCCGGCATCGGCGTCCCACTGCGCAGCGCATTCGACAGCGCCACCGCCAGCGCCAGCGGCGCCCCCGCCTGACCCGAGCCACCGACACCAGCACGAAACGCGTGGATCGACGGGTTCCAGGCCAGCGCGGCGGCGTACAAAGGCGGAGGCACCGCCACGGGCGACGCCGCCAGCAGGAACCCCAGCCCGGGCAGGATCCGCCCGGTGCCGAACAGATTGTCCATGCTCAGCGCACACACCACCGCGTTCCCGTCCCGATCCAGCGTCACGAAACTGGTCGAGGCCGGCAGCGCCGGCAGCCCGGCCGACGACACATCGGACCCGCGCAGCAGGACCTCCGGGTCCTCATGCCCCGACCGCCAGCGCGCCGCCACCGCCAGCGCGCGCGCGTTCGCCGTCTGCACATCGGACGGGTTGGCCTGCAATACCCGGAAGGCAGCGGCAGCAGCCAGACCGCCATCGGCCGGCGGCGGCAGGAACGCCACCTGGTCGTGGCCGGCGCTCGTCACCAGCCCGGGCGTCGCCGACGGCAGCGCGGCGCGCAGGTCCGCCACCGTCACCGGCCCACCAACCAGCACGGATGCCTGCGCGATCCGCCCCGCCAGCCCGCCCTGGAAGAAGTCCCCAACCCCCGCCGTCCGGATTTGCGACAGCGTGGTGGCAAGGTCCGGCTGGACCAGACCCTGCCCCTCGGCGATTGGCACGCCCCCGCGCCCGAACACCGAAGCCGCGTTCGGGTCCGCGAACAGCGGGCCGGCCACCAGCGCCACGTCCCGCGCCAGCGCCCGCGAGGTCGGGGTGCCGAAGCGGGCAAGCTGTTCGGCCGGCGCGACCAGGCTCTCGAACCGGCTGCGACCATAGCGGGAGTGCAGAAGGTACAACCCGCGTGCCAGCATAGGCACCGCCGCCGGCCGGTCCGCGCGCGGCCCCCCCAGCGTCGCCGGGTTCAGCGTGAACAGCACCGCCTCCGGCACGCCGCCGTTCACTGACTTAGCCGCCGCCGCATAGGCGATGCACGCCCCCCCGCCGCCCAGCCCGGCGCGCGACGGCAGCGTCACCGCCAGCGCGAAGCCGAGCGCCGTCGCCGCGTCGGCCGCGGAGCCGCCGGCGGACAGCACCTCGCGCGCCACCAGCGCAGCCCGCGGCTCGTCCGCAACCACCCCGCCCAGGAAGCCGGAGACGTGGCCAGGCGCGCCCTCGCCCGGGCCGCCGGCAAGCACCCCGTTGCCCAGGCCGATATCACTGAGCGTGCTGCACCCAGGCAGGACCAGCGACGGCGCAAGCAGGACGCACGCAAAAAGACGCGCTAGAACGGGCCGCATGCCGCGCCGTATCCCCACTTGGCCAGCCACGCCATCGCCTGGCCGCCGCGCCCCAAACCGGGACGCGATGCCGCGGGCTTCAAGTCGTGTCGAACTGATCGGGGGCGCCGAGGCCGAGACCGTGCTCCACACTATTGCCAATTCCCTGTTCCGGGCGGCCAGCCCGGAGTCCCGGCCGGTCCGCGTGGTGCGCGTAAGGGTCCGTGCCATAAACGCCTTCGTAAGCACCGGCAACCGGCGCTTCGCCGCCGCCGGCCTTCGCGCACCGATGCGCAGCACCCCCGAAACCAGCCCTACTCTGTGAAGAGCGAGAAGCCATGATGAAGCCATTGCGATTTCGTGCGCCTGCCGCCGTGCGGACAGCGGAGCCAGGCCGGCGGAGCGGTTACAGCGGGCGCATGGGCCTCGCCCTGCTCGCGGCCGTCGCGCTGCTGCCGGTCGCCACGACCCGCGCCGCCGAGTTCACCGCCGCGCAGCGCGCCGAGATCGTGCAAATCCTGCGCGACTCGCTGAAGCAGGACCCAACGATCCTGCGCGATGCCGTCGTGGCACTGCAGGCCGAGGAAGGCGACCGCCAAGCCGCCGCCAGCCGCGCCGCCATCGCCGCCCATCATGACACGCTGACGACCGCCGCCGACCCGGTCGCCGGCAACCCCGTGGGCGACGTCACGGTGATCGAGTTCTTCGACACGCGCTGCCCGTATTGCCGCAAGTTCGACCCGATCATGGCGTCGCTGCTGGCGCAGGACCATGGCGTGCGGCTGGTCTACAAGGACATGCCGATCCTCGGCCCGGCCAGCCTGCTCAGCGCCAAGGCGCTCCTCGCCGCCAAGCGCCAGGGCGCCTATGAGCCGCTGCGCGAAGCGGTCATGCAAGCGCCGCCCGACGCCACCAAGGAGTCGCTCCGCGCCCTGGCCGAGAAGCTGAAGCTGGACTGGCCGCGCCTGGAACGCGATATGGACGACCCGGCGATCGCTGCGCAGCTCCAGGCCAACGTGAGCCTCGCGCGCGACCTCGGCGTGCAGGGCACCCCGGCGCTGGTGATCGGCCAGACGCTGGTGCCCGGGGCGATCGACCTTCCCGAGCTGAAGGCCGCCGTAGCGGACGCCCGCCGCACCCATTGAACCGGCGCGGCGTTTCCGCTTAGCCGCGCCCTCGCCTGCGTCCCGTCGCCCTGACACTGTCGCCGCCCCGCGTTGTTCGCACCGGCTTCTTTGCCGCTATGGCGGGGGCTAAAATCCGGCTGGCCCAGTCGGTACAGCCAGAGGCTGAAAATCTTTCGGCGCGGCGGCGATCAACCGCCGTATTCAGGGTGTTGGCGCGGTTGTGTCGTGCTCGCGAACCATCCGCGCTGCCGGGGCGACCGGCATGTCGCGGACCATCTTCCCGGCATGGCGAGCGACCGCGAAGGCGCCGGAACGAGCACCACGCACGCCCCCCCTCAGACGCACGGCCTGGCAGCGTGCAGCAGCGCTGCCGCGCACTCGGCCAATGCGATGCCGGAGACCGGCTTCCGGAGCAATGCGGTGCTCCCCGCCTTGGCATCCTCGACAGCGAGCCGCACGCTCTCGTCGGCGAAGCCGGTCAGCAGCAGGGCGGACAGCTCCGGCCGGCGCCGCCGCGCCTCCCGGATCAGCGTCAGCCCGTCCATGCCGGGCATGGCAAAGTCGGATATCAGCAGGTCCACCGCCGCGCCGCCTTCAAGCTGCGCAAGTGCTTCCTGACCGTCCCCCGCCTGGGCAACGCGATAGCCCCGCTCCTCCATCATGCCGGCCAGCATCTCGCGTACCGTCGCATCATCGTCCACCACCAGCACACCGGTCAGAGCAGGGACAGAAGGCGCTATGCCCGCGAGCAACACCGCGTCGCTTGCCACCGGGGCACCGGCCGTCTCTCGAAACAACAGCGTAACGGTTGTGCCCTGGCCGAGCGTACTCTGGATCATGGAGCCGCCACCGGACTGGAGAGCGAAGCCGCGCGCCATCGCGAGGCCGAGGCCAGTGCCTTGGCCGAGCGGCTTCGTCGAGAAGAATGGCTCGCCCGCCCGCACCAGCGTGGCGGCATCCATGCCCGTGCCCGTGTCCGAGACCGATATGCGCAGGTAGCCCCCCGGCGCCAGGCCGGCCGGGTGCGCCTTTCCGTGCAAGACCGCCTCGTGTTCGGCAGTAAAGAGCAGCGTGCCGCCTTGCGGCATGGCATCACGTGCGTTGACCGCCAGGTTCACCAGCACGGTCTCCAACTGTCCCTTGTCGGCCAGCAGTGTCGGCAGGTCCTGGTCCGCGGCGATCTTTACCGCGATCCGGGTGCCCAGCGCATGCGACAGCATCTCGCGCATCCCCTGCAGCAGCGGCAAGAGTGGCACCGGCTCCGGCCGCAGCGCACCTCGCCGCGCGAACCCCAGCAGGCGTCCAGTGACCGAAGCCCCCCGCTGAGCGGCAGCATCGGCCATGCTGGCAAGTCGCCTCACGGCCTCCGCATCGCCCGACTGGCGCTGGATCAGGCTCAGCCCACCGCTCACCGCCTGAAGAACGTTGTTGAAGTCATGCGCGATGCCGCCCGCGAGTTGGCCAAGCGCCTCCATGCGCTGCGCCTGTGCAAGCCGGGCCTCGGTCTGCTCCCGCTCGCGCGTTTCCTTCGCAACGCGGTCGTATGCGGCCTGCAGAGCCGCCGTACGCTCGGCGACCCGTGTCTCCAGCGCTTCGTTCAACGCCGACAGTTGCGCTACCGCCACCTCCCGCTCCATGAGATAGGCCCGGATTTCGTATTGCTTGCGGCGAGCACGCAGGGCGGAGCGAAGCGCGCTCGCCAGCGCCGCGGCGCCAAGGGGACGTTCGAGCAGCACGGCGTTTCCAAGCCTACCGAACCACGCCGGCGCTCGCGCCCCTTGCGCGATGTCGCCGCCTGGCAAGGCCAGCACGACAAAAGGCAGATCGGCCCATGGCGGCTGCGCCGTCACCCAGTGCAGCAACACCCGTTCGTCGTCATCGCCGTCCAGCGATTCCTCGGCCACCAAGGCGGCCCCCGCGCCCTCTGCGGCGGCCCGCGCCAAGTCCGCGAGGTCGGCGCAGACACGGCAGGTCATCCCGGCTCTGCCGAGTATCCCGGCGGCCAATACTGCGTCCCGACCGCGTGGCGCTAATATGAGAACGTCGAGTTCCGCCGGCGTCTCCACATCGGCCTCAAGCGGCCCGCGGAGCCGGGGCCGGTTGCATCGTCTCCATCAAGGCGCCGGTGCCGCCACGGCATACGGGCGAGCCGCCCAGGACTCCGTCGAACTGATTCAGGACGGCCCCGATCGTCACGCCGCCGGGACCCAGGCTGAACTCGCGGATGGTGGGCTCGTGGTCCGAGGTGCGAGTCTTCACCACCGACAGGCACCGGCGCAGGGCACCAGCAACCTCGAAATAGCGCATCAGGATGATGGTGTCGCTGAGGTAGCTGAGGTCCACATCCGCGCGCAGGTCGCCGACCAAGCCATGCTGGCCGAGGACCAGCAGCGTCACAATGCCGTGCTGGTTCAGGTAGCTGAGCAGCTCGTGCATCTGGATAATGAGATACTCCTCGTTGGGCATCGCGTTCAGGTAGTTGTTCAGGCTGTCGATCAAGACCGCCCGCACGCCATCGGTCTCGACAGCGCGGCGGACGTAATGCACGAACTGTCCCGGCGACAGCTCGGCCGGCGTGAACTGGTGGACTTGAAGCCGCCCCATGTCCAGATGCGGACGAAGGTCCATTCCGAGGCCCGCGGAGCGCGCGAAAAACGTCGCGAGATCCTCGCCGAACTTGAAAATGGCGGCAGGTTCGCCGCGCTCGAGCGCAGCGAGAATGCATTGAGTGGTCGCGGAGGTCTTGCCCGTGCCGGTCGGTCCCATCACCAGCGAGTTGGTGCCGGGCACCAGTCCGCCGCCCAGCAAGGCGTCCAGTCCGGCAATCCCGGTGGCGACGGGCGCCGAAGACAACCCGTAGCGGTAGTCCTCCGAGACGAGGCGCGGATAGACTGCGAGGCCGCCCGTCTCGATGGTGTAGTCGTGGTAGCCGCCGCGGAACTTGATGCCGCGCACCTTCACCACGCGGAGCGACCGCCGCTCCGCTCCGTACCGACTGGTGCTCTGCTCCAGCACGATCACACCGTGGGCGATGCTTTGCAGTTGCAAATCCTGCGGCAGGCCGCTCATGTCGTCGAGCAGCAGCGCGGTGCATCGAAGGCTCCTGAGGCGGTTCTTCAGCGCGAGGATCTGCCGCCGGTACCGCAGCGGGGTCTGAGCCAGCAGGCGCAGCTCCGCCAGGCTGTCGAGGACGAGCCGCTCCGGGCGCTCCTGTCCAAGGCTTCCCAGGATCCGCCCGGTGGCCTCCCCGAGATCGAAATCGGCCGGATGAAGCAGGGTCTGCTCCTGCTCGGCGTCAAAGGCGGCCTCGGGCAACATCTCCACCACCGAGATACCGTCGAGCGACCAGCCATGGCTCGCCGCCGAGGCCCGGAGTTCGTCTGCCGTCTCGCTGAGCGTGACGTACATGCCGCGCTCTCCCAGGCGTCGGCCCTCAAACAGGAACTGCAACGCGAGCGTCGTCTTGCCCGTGCCGGGAGTGCCTTCGACCACATAGATTCTGGCGCGGGACAGGCCGCCGGCGAGGATGTCATCAAGGCCGGCGACGCCGGTCAGGGCGCGATCGTCGGCGCCGTCCGTGCTTACGGTGCGCATCCCCCAGCCGGACGTGTCGCTCATTCAGATCTCCAGGCCGTTTGGCTGGTGAAATAGCGTTCCCATCATAGCTATTTAGGCCTTCTCGGCGGCCAAACTAACCCCTTTGATCACAAGGGCCGGGACACGGGTCGGTCTGAGGCGCCGGCGGAGGCGGCTCGATCCTGGGACCTTGCGGAGCGCGCTTACCAATTCACGGAGGGCGATGGGACGCGGACTCCCGCACGCGCGGATTTCGCCGCTAGCCTGGCGGATCTCGGCGCGGCTGGCTTGGTTCGGCGTTGGCCGGCGCCCGCCCCGCCGGAGCCGTCAGACCCCGCCTTTCAGGCTGCCCGCCAGCAGGTGCGTGATGCGACGCGCGAACTGCGCGGGCTCGCGCGGCAGGTCGCCCTCCTGCACGCGGGCCAGGTCGAGCAGCGTCGCAGCCGCCTCCTCGATCAGCGCCGTGTCCTCGACCTTGGCGCCGAGTGCCTCGATCAGCGCATGGCGCGGGTTCACCTCCAGCACTGGAGCGGCCGGCGGCATGGGCCGGCCGGCGCGGCGCAGCAGGCGCTGCATCTGCAGGTCGGGGCCGCGATCGCCGGCCGCCAGCACCACGGCGCTGTCGGTCAGCCGCGCTGTGGCACGCACGTCGGAGACGCCCTCGCCCAGCGCCGTCTTCAGCGCCGCCAGCAGTATCGAAATGTCCGGCAGGTCAGCATCGGCGGGCAGATCGTTCGCCGCCTGCGTGATGCTGGTCAGCTTCTTGCCTTCGAACCCATCCAGCCGGTCCGGCCAGAACGCGTCGATCGAATCGGCGAGCAGCAGAACCTCGTAGCCCTTGGCGCGGAAGCCTTCGAGTTGCGGCGAGCTGCGCAGCGCGTCCGTGTTGTCGCCCGCGAGATAATAGATCGCCTCCTGGCCCGGCTGCATGCGCGCCACATAGTCGGCCAGCGAGGTCCACCCGTCCTGCCCGGACGACCGGAACCGCAGCAACGCCGCGATTTCGGTGCGGTGCTCGGAATCCTCCCAGATCCCCTCCTTCAGCACCGGACCGAAATTCTCCCAGAACTTCGCGTAGTCGTCGGCGTCCTTGCTGCGCGTCTTGAGTTCGGACAGCACGCGCCCAACCAGTGCTTTGCGGATGCGACCCAGCACCGGCGTCGTCTGCAGCATTTCGCGCGACACGTTCAGCGGCAGGTCCTCGGTGTCCACCACGCCGCTGACGAAGCGCAGCCAGGTGGGCAGCAGGTCCGCTTTGTCGGTGATGAACATGCGGCGGACATGCAGCCGGACATGCGAGCTGCGGTCGTTGTCCAGCGGCTCGAACGGGGTGATGCCGGGGACGAACAGAAGGGCGAAGAAATCCAGCACGCCCTCGGCCTTCCAGTGCAGGATGGCCCACGGCTCATCGAAATAATGACCGAGATGGCGATAGAATTCCTTGTAGGCCTCATCGCCGACTTCGGCCTTGGGCTTGCGCCACAGCGCGGTGCCTTCGTTGGCCGGCAGGTCCTTGCCATCCCGCGCGACGGTGATCGGCAGGGTCACGTGGTCGGCCCACTTGCGCACGATCGCCTCGATCCGGATCGGATCGAGAAACTCGTCGGCATCCGCCTTCAGGTGCAGCACCACGTCGGTCCCGGCGGTGTCCCGCGCGGCCGGAGCGATGGCGAACGTGCCGCGACCGTCCGACGACCAGGTGAAGCTCTCCTCGGAGCCGGCCTTGCGTGACGTCACCTCCACCCGGTCGGCGACCATGAAGGCGGAGTAGAAGCCGACGCCGAACTGGCCGATCAGGCTCGGCCGGTCCTCGGGCGTCGCCGAGGCAAGCTTTTCGCCGAACGCGCGGGTGCCGGAGCGCGCAATGGTGCCGAGATTGTCGATCATCTCCTGCCGTCCCATGCCGATGCCGTCATCGGCGATCAGCAGGGTCCGTGCCGTTTTGTCGGGCACGATGCGGATCTTCGCCTCGGCCGGTGGTGCAAGGTTCGAGTCGGTCAGCGACTCGAAGCGGCGGCGGTCCATCGCGTCGGCCGCGTTGGCGACCAGCTCGCGCAGGAAGATTTCGCGCTCGGAGTAGAGCGAGTGCACCACGAGGTCGAGCAGCCGCCCGACCTCGGCGCCAAAGGTATGTTGTTCAGCGGTCACTTCGTCCATCTCGGGGCCTCCTTGGCGGGCGCGATATGCGTCCGAAAACCCGGCGTTTCAATGCGTCGGCGTCACGGGAGCCTTGCCGGTGCCGAAGCGCGCGCCTGTGCCCGAGCGCCCTGCCATGGCCCGGCCGGTTGCAGTCCGATGACGTTACGCAAGCCATACGGCCGCCGGAGGCAGGCGGCGTCCGGCCAAACCTCCGCATCGGGCGCGCGCCAGCCTTGCCAGCATCCTCCCGCCGCCCGATCGAGACGCTTGCAATCGGCCGCATCAGCCCCAAACATCGGTCCATGTCCGGATTCGCCGCGCGCGTGAAGGCTGTGCTTGGTCCGACAAACACCGGCAAGACTCATCTCGCTATCGAACGGATGCTGGCGCACAGTTCCGGCATCATCGGCTTCCCGCTGCGTCTGTTGGCACGCGAGAACTACGATCGGATGGTGGCGCGCAAGGGTGCCCGTTACGTCGCCCTGATCACCGGAGAGGAGAAGATCGTGCCGCCCGAGGCACGCTGGTTCTCCTGCACCGTCGAGGCCATGCCGCTGGACCGCGACAGTCCTGGCACCTGGCGCGTCGCCGCCACCGCGAATGCCGGGCCGTCCAACCCGGCGCGGGGCGGCAGGACCTCCTCCGCCGGCACGTTCGGCGCCTCGCGCCGCGATCCGCCAGCCACCGCCGGCTTCGAGTTCCTCGCGGTCGATGAGATCCAGCTCTGCGCCGACCCCGACCGCGGCCACGTTTTTACCGACCGGCTGCTGCATGCACGCGGCCTGGTCGAGACCATGTTCCTGGGTGCGGAGACCATCCGCCCGCTGCTGAACCGCCTTGTGCCCGAAGCCGAGATCGAGACGAGGCCGCGCATGTCGCAGCTCGGCTACGCCGGGCCAGTCAAGCTGACGCGGCTGCCGCCCCGCTCGGCGGTGGTCGCGTTCAGCGCCGCGGAAGTCTACGCGATCGCAGAGCTGATCCGCCGGCGGCGGGGCGGCTGCGCCGTGGTGATGGGCCGGCTCAGCCCGCGCACCCGCAACGCCCAGGTGGCGCTCTACCAGGACAAGGAGGTCGATTTCCTGGTCGCGACCGACGCGATCGGCATGGGCCTCAACATGAGCGTGGACCACGTCGCCTTCGCCAGCCTGGCGAAATTCGACGGGCGCCGTCCGCGCCGGCTGACCCCGGCGGAGGTGGCGCAGATCGCCGGGCGTGCCGGACGCGGCATGCGCGACGGCACATTCGGCACCACCGGCGAGTGCCCGCCACTGCCCGACGAAGTGGCTACGGCGGTGGAGGCGCACAGCTTCCAGCCGCTGGAACGGCTCTGCTGGCGCAACAGTGCGCTGGATTTCGGCAGCATCGATGCCCTGCTCGACAGCCTGACCGCGCCGCCCCCCGGCCCTGGGCTGGTCAGGGGCAACGACGCAAGCGACCTGGAGACGCTGACGGCGCTCGGGCGCGACCCGGAGATCCGGCGGCTCGCCCAGGGACGGCGGGCGGTCGGCCGGCTATGGGAGGCTTGCCAGATCCCGGATTTCCGCAAGCTCGCCGACGACACCCATACCCAGCTTTGCGCCCGGGTGTTCGGACACGTTGCGCGCGAAGGGCGGCTGCCGACCGACTGGCTGGCGGGGCAGATCGCCGCCCTGGCCCGCCCCGAGGGCGACATCGACACACTGATGCAGCGGCTCTCCGGCGTCCGCGTCTGGTCCTACATCGCCGCCCGCGCCGATTGGGCAGCCGACGCAGTCCACTGGCAGGAACGCGCCCGGGCGGTGGAAGACCTGCTGTCGGACGCGCTGCACGAGCGGCTGACCAGCCGCTTCGTCGACCGCCGCTCTGCGCTGCTGATCCGGCACCTGGAGGCCGGCGACGCGCAGGAGCTGCTGTCCGCCGTCACCCGCCGCGGCGAGGTCGTGGTGGAGGGCCATCCGGTTGGCCACGTCGCCGGCTTCACCTTCTTCCCCGACCCGGCGACCGAGGGCGACGAGCGGCGCCTGGTGCTGCGCGCCGCCCGCCGCGCCCTGCGTGAGGAAATGCCTTTGCGGGTGGCCCGGGCGGAGGCGGCGCCCGATCCCGCATTCGAACTGACGGACGACCACCGTATGGTGTGGGACGGCGTTCCGGTCGCCCGGCTCCGGCGGGGCGCGAGCGCGCTGCACCCGGCCGTGCAGATCCTGGACAGCGAGTTCTTGGACGGCGCGCAGCGCGAGCGGCTGCGAGTCCGATTGCAGCGCTTTTTGGACGAGCGGGTCAGCGCCGACCTGGCGCCCCTGTTCCAGGCGAAGGCGCAGGCGGAGCGCCTGAGCGGCGCGCGCGGATTGCTCCACCGCCTGACCGAGCAGCTCGGGCTGGTGCCTGGCGCATCCGAAGACGGGCTCTCGCCGGAACTGCGCGCGGGGCTGAAGCGGATCGGCGTGCGCGCCGGCCGGTTCGCGCTGTTCCTGCCGGCATTGCTCAAGCCGCAGGCCGCGGCGACGCGCGCCCGGCTGTGGGCGCTGGCCCATGGGGTCGCTGTTCCGGGTCTGCCGGCGCCGGGCCTGGTCTCCATGCCCGCTCCGGGCGACTGGCCGCCGGGCTTCGCCGCCGCGATGGGCTGGCTGGAGGCGGGGCCGGTCCTGCTGCGCCTCGATGTCGCCGAGCGCGTGGCCGCGGAGCTGGGCTGGGCCTCGCGCCGCGGCGCAACGGCCTTGCATGGCGCGCTTGCATCGCGGTTCTCGGTCAAGGCCGAGCTGCTGCCCGTGGTGCTGCGCCGCCTGGGCTTCCGCATCCTGCCGGCGCGCGGCCTTGGCCCGGACGAGCACGGGCCGCCGGCACCGGCCATGCTCGCCCCGCCGCGGCGCCGCCCGCCCGCCAGTGTGCCACCGCCGACCGAAGCGCGAACGCCGGTTGGTCCCTTCGCCGCGCTGGCGGCGCTGAAACGCTGATGGCGGCCGTCACCGGCGAGGAAGACCGGGACTGGCAGCGGCTGGACAAATGGCTCTGGTGTGCCCGGTTCCTGCGCGCGCGCAGCGACTGCGCCGCCCTGGCCGCACAGGGCGTCATCCGCATCAACCGCCAGCCGACCGACAAGGCTCATGCGAGACTGCGCGTCGGCGACGTCCTGACGGTGCCAGTGCATGGCGACGTGCGCGTCGTGCGGGTCGTCGCGCTGGCGACCCGCCGCGGCCCTGCGGCAGAAGCACGGCTGCTTTACGAGGTCACGGAAACCGGCACGACGCCTTGCGCGTCAATGGAAACGTCGGCATACCGCCGCCTCTGATCTTCAATTTGCTGCCGACGGCTGAGGGTTTCCCAATGACCTACGTGGTCACCGAGAACTGCATTCGCTGCAAGTACATGGACTGCGTCGAAGTGTGTCCGGTGGACTGCTTCTATGTCGGCGCCAATATGCTGGTCATCAATCCGGAAGAATGCATCGATTGCGGCGTCTGCGAACCCGAATGTCCCGCGGAGGCAATTGTGCCCGACAGCGATGACCGGGCCACCGAGTGGGCCGAGCAGAACCGCACCTACTCGGCGCTATGGCCTAATCTGACCCGCAAGGGGGAGGTGCCGGCCGACGCCGACGAGTGGAAGGACAAGCCCGGAAAGGCTGAGCAGTTCTCCCCCGAACCAGGGCAGGTTTGACCTAGCCGCCAGACAGGCGCCTGCCACACGACCGATGCCTGCCAGACGACCGATGCCTGCCACACGGGGCGCCCGCCAGACGGGGTGCCTTCCAGCTCACGCCGAAAGCGGGTGCCGTTGCAAATAGCCTGCGGCACCCCCCTGACTTAACGGCATGTTCGTGCTATTATTATTTGTTGGACGAACGATGCCGTCCGCGTCGCGCGCGGCCGTCGTCCCTATATCCATGGAGCCGATCCATCGGACGGATCAGGCGAGCCGGCAGCAACCGGAGCGCTCCTGAATCGTTCGGCGGATTGGACGGTATGTAAGGACATGAGGTGTCAGGCATGAAGGCATCCGCCGCCACAGATCGCGCACCCTCTGCCGGCGATGGGAAGCCGGCGGGCGCGAGAGGAGGTGCCGAGATGTCCACCGGCAAGGCCGCGCCGGCTAAACGGCCCGCCGCGAAGCCTGCGGCGACCTCAGCCGTACCCGGCAAGAAGGCACCGGCTTCCAAGATCATGAACAAAGCCGCTTCAGACGAAACAGTCGCGAAGCCCGCGGCCGAACCGCAGGCCGAGAAGGCGGCCGGGCCGGCAATCGATGTCTCGACCGGCGCCCGGACCAACACTTCGATCGGCGTCGGCGCGTCCCCTGTCGGCGCGTCCCCTGTCGGCGCGTCCCCTGTCGGCGCGTCCCCTGTCGGCGCGTCCCCTGTCGGCGCGTCCCCTGTCGGCGCGTCCCCTGTCGGCGCGTCCCCTGTCGGCGCGTCCCCTGTCGGCGCGTCCCCTGGGGTGGTCCCCCCTGGCGCTCATGGCGCATCCCCTCACGCGCGCCGGGCCGTTGCCGCCGCCATGCCTGCCGATGTGATCTCCGAGGCACATCCGGCCCCCGTCGAGGCGGCCAAGGACGTTGACGTGGTCGACGCCGCTGAGGCAGGCGCCCATCCGCCGGCCGCCGCAGCCGCCACCGAGGCCCCTGCCACAGAGCCGGACGAACCAGCGCCCGAAGCTGCGTTGCCTCCCGCAGCGGCTGCGCCGCCAGCGGCGGCGCCCGAGGCTCCGTTGACTCCCGCGGAGGCCGCGCCGCCAGCGGCGGTCGCGCCAGGCCTGCAGCCAGCACCGGAACGATCTGCCGAGCCCGAGCGCCGGCCGATGACCCACGCGGACCGCATACCGCCGCGTCTGCCATCCAAGGCTGAAATCTTTGTCGAGGGCGACCACGTGGTCTACCCGACCCATGGCGTCGGCAAAGTCGAGAAGATCGCGATCGAGGAGATCGCCGGCCACAAGCTGGAGCTGATCCACATCACCTTCGAAGAGAACCGGATGACGCTCCGCGTCCCGGTCTCCAAGGCGCGCAGTGCGGGGCTGCGCAAGCTGGCCACCAGGAAGCTGTTCGACGAAGCGCTCGGGGTGCTGAAGGGCCGCGCACGGATCAAGCGCACCATGTGGTCGCGCCGGGCGCAGGAATACGAGGCCAAGATCAACTCCGGCGATCCGCTGGCGATCGCGGAGGTGGTTCGCGATCTGCACCGCAATGCCGGCCAGCCGGACCAGAGCTTCTCCGAGAGGCAGATCTACGAAGCGGCGATGGACCGGCTGGCCGCCGAGCTGGCGGCGCTGGACGAGACCGACAAAATGACCGCTGTGATCAAGCTGGGGAATTTCCTCAAGACCGTGTGAGCCAGCCTTGTACGCAGGATCAGCACCAGCGTGCGTCCCAGGATACCGTGCAGTCTTCAGGCGGAGCTCAGAAAGCGGGGCCCAAATCTACATCACGGGCTTGCAGCACCGAGGGTGGACACTGGCTC
>Ga0302157_10000279_pt1 | contig 67222 bp, 55 predicted proteins | sample I_Bog_N3_3_FD_193502 | JGI IMG/M metagenome (GOLD analysis project Ga0302157, IMG submission 193502) | Peat permafrost microbial communities from Stordalen Mire near Abisko, Sweden - I_Bog_N3_3 | ecosystem: Environmental > Terrestrial > Soil > Wetlands > Peat | place: Sweden: Abisko, Stordalen... | reverse complement strand
TTCGGGGGTTTCGATTTGGCTCCGTGGGTTTCGCTGGAGGCTTCGGGGGTTTCGATTTGGCTCCGTGGGTTTCGCTGGAGGCTTCTGGGTTTCGATTTGGCTCTCCGGGTTTCGCTGGAGGCTCCGGGGGGGGGGCGTTCGGGCTCCGCGGGTTTCGTTGGAGGGCTTCGGAGCTTTCTCGACGTAACCCCCCTCGCGCCCCTAACGTTTCCGCATGTCGCTTCACGGTCGGACGATCGCCCTCGCCGTCACGGGCAGCATCGCCGCGTACAAGAGCGTCGAAGTCGCTCGTCTCCTCGTGAAAGCTGGCGCGCGCGTCCTGCCCGTCATGACCGCCAGCGCCTCGAAATTCGTCGGACCGGTCACGCTCTCGGGGATCTGCGGGCAGCCCGTGGCGCTCGACATGTGGAATCCCGCGTTCTCGGGGGAGATGCACGTGTCGATCGCCGACCGTGCGGACGCGATCGTCATCGCGCCGGCGACCGCCGATCTGCTCGCGCGCCTCGCGGAAGGGCGCGCCGACGATCTGGTGGCCGCGCTCGCTCTATGTGCGCGCGAAGTCCCCGTGCTGGTGGCGCCGGCGATGCACCCGCGCATGTGGAGCCACCCCGCCACGCAGGCGAACGTCGCCGAGATCGCGCGCCAGGGGCGGGTGACGTTCGTGGGGCCGGTGCACGGAGCCGTCGCATCGGGAGACGTGGGGTTCGGGCGGATGAGCGAGCCGCAGGCCATCGTCGACGCGCTGGACGCGGCGCTGGCTCCGCGCGATCTCGACGGCGTACGGATCGTCGTGAGCGCCGGGCCCACGCTCGAGGATCTCGATCCGGTGCGGTTCCTGGGGAATCGATCGAGCGGGAAGATGGGGTTCGCGATCGCGGAGCGGGCGGCGGCGCGAGGGGCGCGCGTGACGCTCGTGGCCGGTCCCGTGTCGCTCGAGACGCCGCGCGGGATCCGGCGCATCGACGTACGCGGTGCGATCGAGATGCGAGCGGCGTTGTGGGACGCGCTCGGCGCCGATCTCGCGGGGGCCGACGCGCTGGTGATGGCCGCGGCGGTCGCCGACTACCGCCCCGCCGAGACGAGCCCGACGAAGCTGAAGAAGGAGGGGGACGCGGCGGCGATCGCGCTCGTGAAGAACCCCGATCTGCTCGCGGAGATCGGCGCCGCCCGCGACGCGCGAAGGCGCCCCGTGCTCGTGGGCTTCGCGCTCGAGACGCAGGAGGGGGAGGCGCTCGTGGCGTACGCGCGCGGCAAGCTCACTTCGAAGAAGTGCGACTTCGTGGTCGCGAACGTCGCGAAGGACGCGCTCGGCGGCGACGAGAACCGCGCGACGTTCGTGGCGGGGGACGGGGAGCAAGCGCTGGCCCCGATGACGAAGCGGGCGCTCGCCGACGCGATCCTCGATCGCGTGAAGGGCACGCTCGCGCGCTGAGCTCGCGGGTCAGCCGATCCGCTCGGCGATCTCCTTGGCCAGCGTCGTGGGCCCCTTCTTCACGAGGGCGCGCGTCGCCCCCGCGCGGACGTGCGCATCGGCTTGGCTCTGCGACTCCGCGTTGAACGCGATCACGACCACCGCTTCGAACCCCCGCACGCCTCGAAGCGCGCGGATCGCCGCGTCCACGGCGATCTCGCGCGACGATGCGTCGATCGCGAGCACCGTAGGGGGCTCCCGCGCGGCCGCCACGATCCCCTCCATGGCGCTCGCGAAGGAGGCGAGCCCGACGCTCTTGCCGGCGACGGCCTTCTCGACCGCTCGCTCCCCGGTCGCCGCGATCCCGGCGAGCACGACGCGCGTCGCGTCCTCGCGCGCGAACGGCGGGACCCGCAGCCCCTCGCGCGCGCAGAAGTCGCGGACGTCGCTCGGGCGGACGCGGTAGTGCCCGCCCGGGCTCCGGATCGCCACCAGCCGCCCTGCTTTGATCCACTCGGGCAGCGTTCTGGGGTTCAGCTCCCAGAACCGGGCCAAGGCAGACGGCCGCAGGAGAGGCGCGCTCGGCATCGGGCGACGATAGCGCAGGGGCGACGCGACCGGTGGCGGGGGGGGCGTCCGGTTGACGCACGCTCGGTCCTTCGAGTACGGACGCAGCCGCGGTGAGGTTCGGCGCATTCCGCTCCGGTCCGAATCGCCTGTGTGTCGTCGTGATGGCGCGCGCTCTTCCTCTTCGGGGGGCACGCTCTTTCACATGGGAAGCCGGTGAGAATCCGGCGCGGCTCCCGCCACGGTGACCGGGGACGAACTCGAGCAAACCACTGGGCGCGCCACGCCTGGGAAGGGCCCGAGGGAGGACGATCCGGCAGCCCGGAGACCGGACTTCACGCGGTTTCACAACACTTCGGAGCGCACGCGGGCGAGCGCCGTGCTTTGGAGGCTTCATGCGACGAATCGTTCTCTCTTCCGCTTTCTCGTGCGTGGCGATGGCCATGCTCACCGCGTGCGGCGGTGACGACACCGAGGTGCCGCTCGACGGTGGCAACGCCCCCGCCGACGCAGGCCCCGACGTCACCGTCGTCACGAACGACTCCGGCCCGGACGCCGAGCCCGACGCCGCCGACGCCACGTCCGCGAGCGACGCCGCCGAGGACGCGCCCGACGCGGCCGACGCGGCCCCCTCGGGCCCCGGCTTCCTGCTCGTCTCGTACGCCTTCGACGAATTCCAGAAGAGCGAGCTCGACGCCGTCAATCTCGCGACGGGCCAGACCGCGGGGCGCTTCTCCTACGGCTCGGGCGGAACCAACGTCGCCACCAGCACGCACCCGTGGGTGCTCGAGCAGTTCAACGACGTCGTCGCCCGGATGAACCCGGCCCAGCCCTGGATGCCGCTCAGCACGTGGAACGTCGCTTCACGGGCGCCGGACGCCGGAGGCTACGCGTACGGCAATGCGTACTCCGTCGCCGAGAACGCGAGCTCCGCGTACGTCGCGCTCTACAACCGCAACCACGTCCCGGTCCTCGACACGAGCGTGGCCGTCGACGGCGGCGCCCCCGCTTCGTCGATCGACCTCTCCTCGCTCCTGCAGCCGGGCGACGGCGACGGCAGCGTCGAGGACACGGCCGCCATCTACGACCCGTCCACCAAGCGCGTGTGGCTGGTCCTCGGGAACATCGACGAGCTCACCGTCGCTCCGCCGTCGTACGATCTTTTGTGCGTCCCGAGCCTCAAGAGCACGGTCGTGGCGATCGACACGACGACCAACACGCTCGTGAGCGGGCTGAAGTACGAGCTCACCGGCGTCAATCCGACCTCGGTGCAGTTCGACGCGCCGAACGAGCGCCTCATCATCATGAGCGCCGGCTGCAACCGCGCGCCCGACGCGGGGAGCGACGCGGGGCCTGGCGCGCTCGAGGGGCGCCTGATCGAACAGATCGATCTGAACACCGGCATCTCCACCGTGCTCTACGAGGCGACGACGCAGCCGTACCCCGGTCAGCTCGCGTACGTGCAGCCGCACCTCGCGTTCGTGTCGTTCGGCTCTTCGACGTACGCCTGGGATCCGACGCTCACCGTGCTCGGCGCGCCGATCGCCAACGCGCCCGAGGCGTGGGTCTGGAACGGAACGGGTCTCCTCGGACCGCACACGACCTACCTCGCCGACGGCGGCGTCTCGAACAGCATCGTCTCGGTGAACCCGCTGACCGGCGAGGCGACGATCGTCGAGCCGTCGCCGTTCTCGGTGGAGGATCCGAGCGGGTACGTCGAGGGCATCGGCCTCTGGAACCCCTGAAGGGGCTCAGTCGCGCGAGTGCCACTCCCACGCGTCGCGCACGATCGCATCGAGCGACGTGCGCTTCGCGGTCCACCCGAGCACGCGCGCGGCCTTCTCGGCCGACGCGACGAGCACCGGGGGATCGCCCGCCCGGCGCGGGCCTTTGACGACGGGGATCTCACGCTTGGTCACCCGCGCCGCCGCGTCGATGACCTCGCGCACCGAGTGCCCGTGCCCGGTGCCGAGATTGAACGCGCCGCTCTCGCCGCCCCGCGTGAGGTAGTCGAGCGCGGCGAGGTGCGCCTCCGCGAGATCGAGGACGTGGATGTAGTCGCGCACGCAGGTGCCGTCCGGCGTCGGGTAGTCGTCGCCGAACACGCTCACGTGGGGCCGCTTGCCGAGAGCCGCTTCGAGGACGAGCGGGATCAGGTGCGTCTCGGGCTCGTGCCGCTCGCCGATGCCGGCCGCGACGTCCGCTCCCGAGGCGTTGAAGTAGCGTAGCGCCGCGTACTTCACGCCGTAGGCGCGCGCGTAGTCGGAGAGCATCCGTTCGAGCGCGAGCTTCGTCTCGCCGTACGGGTTCACGGGCGCGGTCGGGTGCTCTTCGTCGATGGGCGTGCGGATCGGGTCGCCGTACACCGCGGCCGTGGACGAGAGCACGAAATGCTTCACCTTCGCTTCGAGCGCCGTCTCCGCGAATGCGATGCCCGCAGCGAGATTGTCCCGCCAGTAGAGGAGGGGTTTCACCACCGACTCGCCGACCTGGATGCGCGAGGCGAAGTGGAGCACCGCTTCGACGCCGTGCTCGCGCAGCGCGCGCGACACCGCGTCCCTGTCGCGCACGTCGGCGCGAACGAACGCGACGTCTTTCGGCACCGTGTCCTCGTGCCCCGCGGAGAGATCGTCGACGACCACGACGGCGTGACCCGCTCGTCGCAACACGCGAACCATGTGCGAACCGATGTACCCGGCGCCTCCGGTGACACAGACGTTCATGAGGGGCACGGAGTCTCGCACAGATCGCGGCTCAGCCGCATCGAACGCTTGCTCACGGGCGTCTCCCGCGGCATGTGTCCTCGCCATGAAGAACCTGCGAATCCTGATCGCGTGCGCCGCCTTGACGGTCCCCTTCGTGACGGCCTGTGGGCACGACGCGCCCCCTCCCGCCACCACGCCGACGGCCCAGACCACGGCGCCGACGACGCTCACGGGCGCCGCGCCTCAGCGCAAGTCGGATCAGGACGTCTCGCTCTCGAAGAACATCCGGGACATCTGCCGGATCGACGACTCCGACCGCGCGCCGAAGTTCGACTTCGACTCGTCGCAGCTCTCGTCCTCCGACCGCGACATTCTCCAGCAGGTCGCCAAGTGCATGACCGACGGGGCGCTGAAGGGGAAGAACGTCGAGCTCATCGGCCGCGCCGATCCGCGCGGCGAGCAGGAGTACAACATGACCCTCGGCTCCTCGCGTTCGACGGCGGCGAGGATGTTCCTGAAGGGGCTCGGCATCACCGACTCGCGCATGAGCGAGACGTCGCGCGGCGCGCTCGATGCGACCGGCCACGACGAGGAGTCGTGGGCCAAGGACCGACGCGTCGACATCAAGGCCCAGTGACGCGCTGGCTCTACCACGCGCTCCCGCACGAGGAGTGGGAGCGCGTGGGCGAGTCGTACGCACCCGAGTCGCTGGCGCGCGAGGGGTTCATCCACGCGTCCTATCGCGAGGCGATCGAGGCGAGCGCACGGCTCTACGTGGCGCCGAAAGGTGCCTGCGTGATCGTGCGGATCGACCCGCGCGCGTTGAAGGTCCGCATCGACGTCGCCGATACTCCGCGCGGCCCCATGCCGCACGTCGTCGGCCCCATCCCGCGCGCGGCGATCGTGGAGGCCATCGATCTCGAGGCGTGGAGCAACGCCGCCGCGCCCGACTTCATCGATTGAGGCGGGCCGATCACGGAGCGGCGCGGACTCCTCGCGTCTCGTCGAGCGCTTGCAGGAAGTCCCCGATCATCCTCCCGCGGGCGCGAATGGCATCGGGCGTGGCGATCGCTCGCAGCGCGTTCGCGATCGCCGTCTCGTACGGCGCGTCGGCGTGCGCGCCGGTCGCCCGCGCCAGCCGCCCGAGGAACCGTATCGCCATGACGTTCTCCTCGAAGGGCTTCCGGCGCACGGCGAACACGCCGACGGCGTCGGGATCGACCGTGCTCCCGAAGAACCCGCCCCCCACCGGATCGAGCAGGTCGCGCATCATGAAGTCGGCCAACTTCGCCGCCGCCTCGAGCCAGGCGTGCTCGCCGGTCCCTTCGTAGAGACGCATCAGCGCGAAACCGAACGCCGCGTTGTCAGCGAGATGAAGCGTGGCCGCTTTTGCGTCCGCGTCATGTGCGATCCCCCCGCGCGCCGTGCCGTGCGTCGCCAGGGCTCTCCTCGCTGCCCGCTCGGCCGCCGCCAGCGCCGTCGCGTCGCCGGTCGCCTTCGCGAGCGTGACGTATGCCGCGATCGCGAGCCCGTTCTCCTTCCCGTACTCGTGCGCATCCACGCGCGGCACCCCCAGCGCCCGCCGGTGCGCGTCGTCGAGGGCGTAGTACTCGTGCCCCGTCAGAAAACGTCCCGGCTCGTGCGCGTGCAGGTCGGCATCCTGGGTTGCGTAGAAGCCCCCGTCGGGCGACGTGAGGAACTGGTCGATGTAGCTGCGCAGCGCGACGGCGCACGTCAGCCACTTCGGATCGTGCGTGAGCGCGTAGGCGTCGGCGTAGTTGTCGAGCGCACCGGCCTGGAACGTCATCAGCTTCTCGAAGTGAGGATGATTCCAGTCGCTCGCCGCCGAGTACTGGTAGACGCCCCCCCACACCGGATCGAAGAGCTTGCTCTGCGCGTCGAGCGTGAAGAGGACGCGCGCCTTCAGATCGTCGTCGCCGGCGCGTGCTCGCTCGAGCGCCCAGGCGTTGTCCATCGCCATGGCGGCCTTCTGCGCGTGCCCCCAGCCACCGGCATCCTCATCGTAGAAGTCGGCGAGCGCGAGCTCGGTCGCCCGCGCGATCCACGCGATCTCGTCTTCGGGGAGCGGCCCCGAGCCCCGCGTGATCGCCGCCTCGCTCGCGCGCGCCCTCGCGTCCCCCTTGGGCTCCACGACCTGTCGCAGGATGTCGGCGAACGCCTCGGGTGCGATGAACCCGCGGTACTTGCCGAGCTCTTCGCCCTCTGGCGAGAAGATCACCGTCGCCGGCCATCCGTACTCGGCGTAGCGCTCTTCGATGTCCGGTCGCGCGTCGATGTCGACCTTCGCTGCGATGAACCGGGCGTCCAGCAGCGAACGGACGGTTGCGTCGTGGTAGGTGACCGCCTCCATCACGTGGCACCAGTGGCACCACTCCGCCGCACCATCGAGCACGACGAAGCGGTGCTCGGCCCGCGCCTTGGCGAAGGTCGCAGCGTCGAACGGAGCCCACGGCAGGCTCGCACCAGGGGCGCCGCGGGTGTCGTTCTGAACCGCCTCCACGGGGGATTCGGGGAGGGCCCCCCGCGCGGGAACGCCCGGCGCCGCGGTGCCGCACGCCGCGAGGGCAAGAGCCATGAGAACGAGAACTAGAGGAGAGAGTCGCCGCACCCCGCGCGATTCCCGCAAGAACTCACCCTTCATCCTGGAAACTACGCCCGAGCGCCCCGGCCAGTTGCGCCCCCCCCGGGCGGGCGAGGTCCGCCCCCCCCGGATACGACCCATCGCAAGGACTCGTGTTTTCCCTTTTGCACGATTGCCACAAATCGAGGATGCTCCGCGACGCTTCGCGCCCAATGTGTGCGCGTGGGGTTCGATAGGAAGAGGAGCGATCATGCGTAGCGTCGGTCTTGGTCTCGCGTTCGCGGCGACCGTTCAGTTCGTTCTCGTCTCGACGCCCGCGTTTGCGCAGGGGCCTGGCACGGATGAGACGGGGATAAAGCCGGCGGCAGCACCCGCCGAAGCGACGCCGAGCACCGCGACGCCCGGCGCCACCGCCCCAGCCAAAGTGACCGTTCACATCCAATCGTCGAGGCCCGTCTCGCTCGAGCACCGCGCCCCCGGTCAGTCGGCGTGGGAGTTCGTCTGCGGCTCGCCCTGCGACCAGGCGATCTCCACGACCGACGAATATCACATCGTCGGCACGGGCCTGAACGACTCGAAGCCCTTCATGGTCGACACGTCCTCGGGCGACAAGATCACCCTCGACGTGTCGCCCGCGACGCACGGCAAATACAACACCGGCACGTGGATCCTCGTCGGTGGCGGCGTGCTCCTCGTCGGCGGCGTCATCGCGCTCCTCGCCGGCTCGAGCAGCAACGAGGTTCCGGGCAACAACGGCGTGACCACGACCGACAAGAACACGAACTGGATCTTCGTCGGGACCGCGGCGATTCTGGGTGGCGTCATTCTTGGCATCACCGGCGGCTCGATGATGGTCAACAACACGCACACGAAGGTCGATGCCACGGAGTCCGACAAGAAGGACGACCAGGCGGCGAAGTCGGGCGCGACCGCGAGCCGCCTCCCGACGTGGCACGACGAGAAGGGTCCGGTCGCCCCGGTCGCGAACGTCATGCCCCTCTTCCACACGACGTTCTGAGTCTCGCGCGCGATCCGGCGCGGCTCCTTGCCTCCGGCTAGGAGCCGCCGCGATCCATTCGACGCCAGTCGAGCATCGCCACGTTGCGTCCGCCGTAGCGGAGGTCGATCGATCGCCGCATTCCGACGGCATCGCCCCCTATCTGTACCGGCACCGGCCGCGAGAACGTCATTCGCACGTGCGTGGCGAACCAGTCGTGCATCCCACGCAGGGGATGCTCGCCGCGCCACAGCTTCGGGATGTTGGCGATCGCACCGAGTGCGTGACGGTCGTAGATGCGCACGTTGATCGTCCCCAGGAGTCGCTCGGCGAACGGGAACGCGCGAAAGCCATAGCCGAACTCGGGGCAAGTGCTGGCCGCCGCGACGCTCGCCGGCCCGTCGTAGAGCACGTCTCCGCGCTTCACCCCCGCCAGCTTCAGCAGCTTGCGATCCGCGGTCATCGTGAAGACGTCGTCGCCGAGGTTCTCGATGAGGACGTGCGGACGTCCGTGGATGATCGTCTTCGGCGCCGTGCGAAAGAGCGTCGCGGTGAGATACCCGTAGACGCTCTTGTTCACGCGATAAGCGGGCCCCTTCGAGACCGCGAGCTGCTTCTTGTACTCGTCGAGGATGTCGGCGTCCCACCCGGAGCCGGCGAAGTGGGTGAGCGTCCCGTCGCAGTCGAGCAGGCCGTAGTCGCGAAACGGGAGCTGAGCCGGGGGATGGGCCAGCAGACGAAGCGAAGCGTCGAGCTTCTGTGCGCCCGTGGCGTGCGCCCAGGCATTACCGGTGCCGAGCGGCAGTACGCCGATGGGGGGGAAGGGGGCGTCCGGGGGGATCACCCGGGCGAGCGCGTTGATGAGCGCGATCGCCGTCCCGTCGCCGCCGGCCGCGAGTATGCACGCGGGGTTCCGCAGCGACTTGAGCCAGACGGCGATCTCGTCGATCGTTTTCGTGAGGCGCACGCTCGCCGCTGGCAGCGCGCGCGCGATCTGAACCGCGACGCGGCGGCCGCCTCGCTTCGCGTTCGCGTTGACGAGGATCGCGAACCCCGCGCCAGCTCCGCTCACAGCCCGCTCTCGAGCGCGTCGCGCACCGCCGTCATGAGCGCCTCGCGCCCCTCCTTCAATCCGGCCTTCGCGTACTCGCTCGCATCGATCGGCGCGTGGATCGTGACGCGGACGTGGGCATGGCTGACCGATCGCGTCCCCTTGGCGGTGAGGATGTCTCTCGTCCCCTTGAGCGTCACGGGTAGCACGCGGAGCCCGGCTTCGAGGGCGAGGTTGAAGCCCCCCTTCTTGAAGGAGAGGAGCCGACCGTCCCGGCTCCGCGTCCCTTCGGGGGCGATCCAGACGTTGAGCCCGCCGGCAATCTTCGCCTTGGCGAGGGCGAGGCTCTCGAGTGCGCGCGTCCGGTTCGAGCGATCGATCTCGATGAAGCCGGAGGCCTTCATCGCCGGACCGAAGATCGGCACCTTGAAGAGCTCGCTCTTCGTGATCATCCGCAGGTTCGCCCCCAGCACGTGGAAGAGGACGGGGACGTCGTAGAGCGATTGGTGATTGCTCATGACTAGGAACGCCTCGCCGTGATCCCCTAGGTGCTCGCGCCCGACGACCTCGAGCTCGTATGCGGCGTTCTTCGCAATCTCGGCCGCCCACGAGGAGAGCCTGGCGTCGCACTCTTCCATGCTGACGCGGCCCAGGACGGCGTCGACGACCGTCGGCCAAGAGATGACCAAGGTCTCGAAGACATTTTGAAACGATAAAGTGAGGCTTTTTTTTCGCGCGGCAGGCATCCGAGGAACGGCGCGGAGGATAGCTCGAATCTTCGCGCGCGCCCGCTTGATATCGGCGAAGTCGACGCCTAGCATCGATGACTCCGCCGCAGCGTTTTCACGCGGAAAATCGCCTACTTTCCAGTTGGTCTCGCGTTCGCACGGTGATGGATGAGCGCTAATTCGATTCGAAACGCACTCGGTCTTCTCCAGGACGATCCCGATCGCGCGGAGGCGTGGGCGAAGATCCGCGAAGCGCTCGGGGTCAGCGAAGACGGCGCGACGCTTGCGTTGCCCGGCGACGTGGATTCGGGAGAAGCCGCGGCTCTCCTCGAGGCCGCGCGGACTTCGCACGCTGCTCGAAAGGAGGACGACGCCGTTGCAGCGCTACTCTCGCTGGAAGCCTTGCTCGCCAAGGGGAGCGAACGAGAGGCGAATCTCGTAGCGGAGCTGGCGCGGGTCCGCGACGAGGAGACCCTCGACGACGCAGGAGCGCGGGCAGCCTACGAGCGGTTGCTGGAGCTGCGTCCGGGCGACGCCAAGGCCGAGGAATTCCTCGAGACCAGCGACGCCAAGCAGAAGAAGTGGACGGACATCGTCGCAAAGTACGTCGACGAGGCGAAGCAGGGGAGCGACCCGGGGTTCAAGGCCTCCATGCTCGTGGGCGCTTCCGAGGTCGCGTATCGCTTCGGTCGTCCGCAGCTTGCGGGTGGCGGGAAGAAGAAGAAGCAGCAGCTCGGCGGGCTCGTCGACGAGGTCGTGAGCGGGCTTCGTGAGGCGATCGGTATCGATCCGCGAGGTACGCGCGCCCTGCACGTGCTGGAGCGCGTCCTCCGAAGCGAGGAGCGCTGGGACGAGCTCGCCGTGCTCCTCGAGCAGCGGGCGGAGTCCGCGGCGGCGAAGGACGACCGTGTCGCCGGGCTCCTTCGGCTCGCGCACGTGCTCGCGCGAAAGATGAACGCGCAGGATCGGGCGATGGACGTGTACGCGAAGATCCTCGATCTCCAGCCCGCCAATCGCGAGGCGACGAGCGCGCTCGTCGACTTGTTCACCGCGCAAGAGAGATGGGAGGAGCTCGTCTCGTTGTACGACGGCCAGCTGTCGACGCTCGGCCGCGAAGGCCAGGCGGGCACCATCCTGCAGATCGCGATGGTGCAGTGGAAGATGCGCGGTCGTCCGGACGCGGCCGAACCGTACTTCGAGCGACTCCGGAAACTCGAGCCCGCGCACCCCGGGATGCTCGAGTTCTTCCGCGAATGGTGCCCGGCGCACGGCGAGTCCGCCCGTCTGGCTCAGGTGCTGACGGACGCGTCGCGTGGGCTCGTGGAAGGGGCAGAACGCATGGCGATCGTCGCCGAGCTGGCAAAGATGAACGAGGAATCGGCTAACGCGACCAAGGCCATCGATGGGTGGCGGAACATCCTCCGACACGATCCGCAGAACAAAGAAGCGCGCGATGCGCTGAAGCGGCTCTATCGGCAGACCGGCGGCTGGAGCGCGCTCACGGACCTGCTCCGCGGAGAGCTCGAGAAGATCCCGCAGACCGATGCGGCAGCCCGCCTCTCCCACCTCCGCGAGATCGCCGGCATCTACAAGGACGCGATCAAGAGCGATTCGGCTCTCGTGACCGTGCTCACCCAGATCGTGGCGCTCGACACGCAGGACCTCGACAGTTGGCGAGAGCTGGCGCGCGTTCACGAGGCGCTCGGGCGCTGGCGTGACCTCCTGACGACCCAGGCGAAGCTCGCGGATCTCGAGGGCGACAAGGGGGTGAAGGTCGAGCTGTATCGAGCGATCGCCCGTCGGTGGCTCGATCAGTTCTCGAACGTGCAGAACGCCCTCGAGGCCTACGAGAAGCTCGCAGAGCTCGCGCCCGAGGACGGCGAGGCGATCGCAAAGCTCCGCGAGCTGTATACGAAGCGGCGCGCATTCAAGCCGCTCTACGACTTGCTCGACCGGCAGGCGCTGCGGCTCGAGGCCGGGCCAGCGCGTCGCGAGGTGTGGGCGGAGATGGCGAAGATCGCCGCCGAACGCCTCGACCGCGGCGCGGATGCGGCGGCGATCTACCGCAAGCTGCTCGAGGAGGATGCGCAGGCGCCCGGTGCGCTCGATGCCCTGGAGAAGCAGGCCGAGCGCGACAAGGACTGGAAGACGGTCGCCGAAGTGTTGGAGCGTCGCGTCGCGACGGCACCGGACGAGGCCCACAAGCTCGTCCTGTTGCAGCGACTCGGGGCGGTTTACACCGACCGGCTGCAGGAGCTGGAAGGGGCGAAGAACGCCTGGCGCCGCGTGCTCGACCTTCAGCCCGGCCATCCGAAGGCGCTACGCGTCCTGCGGGACGCCTATCTCACGCAGGCCGACTACGAAGGCCTCGCTGATCTGTACGTTGCGCAGGGGGACTTCGAGGGGCTCGCGGAGGTTCTTTCGGCCGCCGCCGACAAGGCGACCGATCCCACGCTCAAGGTCGACCTGTCGTACCGGGCGGCGGAGGTCTACGTACGGAGGCTGAAGGCTCCCGAGCGTGCCTTCCGCGCCTACGAGCGGATCCTGGCGTCGCGCCCGGGCGACGCGCGCGCGGCGGCGGCGCTCGTCCCGCTCTATGAGAAGGAAGAGAAGTGGGTGCGGCTGCCGCCGCTCTACGAGGTGCTCCTCTCTCAAGCCGAGAGCGACGAAGCGAAGCTACGCGTGCTCGACCGCCTCGCGCATGTCACGGGTCATCAGCTTGGTGACCGCGCGGCCTCGTTTGCCTACGCGCGGCGCGCGTACGAGCTCGCGGCGAAGGTCGACGCCAAGGGGGCGCTCGCAAAGCTCGAGGCGGCGGCGCAGGCGGCCGGTGCGTGGAGCGAGCTGATCGAGACGCTGGAGAAGCGGCTCGAAGAGGCAGGCAAGGGCGAGAGGCGCGATCTCCGTTCGAAGATTTGCGAGATCCAGGCGCGCGAGGGGCAAATCGACGACGCGGTTCGCGGCTACCGCGCGCTGGTCGAAGAAGACGAGAAAGACGAAGCGGCGCTGCATGCGCTGGACCGCATGCTTCGCGGCGCGGATCGGCGAGATGATCTGCGCTGGCTGTTCGAGCGCCGGGTGGAGCGTGCTGCCGACGCCGCCCAGAAGGTCGAGCTGCTCAGCGAGTGGGCAGCGCTCGAGGAAGACGCGTTCCAGGCGCCCGACAAAGCGATCGCTCTCTATCGCCGGATCGTCAAGGAAGCCCCGACGCACGCCGCCGCTCTTCGCGCGCTCTCGCGTCTGTTGCGCGCCGCCGGCGACATCGAAGGAGCCGTGGACGTCCTCGCGCAAGAGCGGGACACGAGAGAAGGGAAAGAGCGCGCGGCCTGCGAAATCGAGATCGCGCAGCTCGATCTAAAGCTGAAGAGGCCCGAGGCGGCTCTCGCTGCGGCCAAGCGTGCGCTGGAGATCACGAAGAACGCCCCCCAGGCGATCGCCGTAGTGGAGGAGCTGCTCACGGTCGGTGAGACGCGTTCGGCAGCGGCTGTGGTTCTCGACGAGTCGTACGGAGACACGAACCAGCTCGCGCGACAGGCCGAGGTGCTCGAGGTGCGGATCGCCACGGCGGCCGCGAAGGAAGATCGCGTCACGCTCTACGGGCGGCTCGCCGACGTGCACGAGAAGCTCGGTGCGCTCAGCGTCGCCTTCGACGTCGTTGCGCGCGCGGCGCGGGAGTTCCCCATCGAGCTGCCGCTGTGGGACAGGCTGGCGGTGCTCGCGCAGCGGACCAAGCGATCGCAGCATTTCGTCGCTGCGATCGCCGACGCGGTGCCCCCCACGGGCGAAACGGGCTTGCCTGCGGCGACCGAGATCGACCTCTCGGAACGCGCGGCGACTCTCTATGAGGAGATGCTCGGAGAGCCCGACCGCGCCCGCCCGTACCTGGAGAGGGTCCTGCGTCTCGAGCCGACGAACGATCGCGCCTTCGGTCGACTCAAGCAGATCCTGACCGCGCGTGAGCGCTGGGAAGAGCTCGAGCAGCTCTACGAGCGGGTCGTGGCCGCCACGGAGAGCGACGCGCGCAAAGCCGAGCTCCTGAGCGAGATTGCGCTCATCGCGGAGGAGATCACCGGAGACAGGGCGAAGGCGACCGCGTTCTACGAGCGGATCCTCGCGTTGCACCGTCACGATGAACGCGCGATGCGCGCGCTCGACTCGCTCTACGCGTCGCAGGAGCGGTGGCAGGAGCTGGCCTCGCTGCTCGAGAAGCGCGTGAAGCAGGCGCAGGACGATGGCTCGCCCACAGCGCTTATCTACAAACTGCGGTTGGCTCTGCTCCGCTTCGCGCGTCTGAACGACCCCAAAGGCGCGCTCGATGACCTCGAGGACGTGTTGCAGTCGGGTTCCGAGGCGCAGAGCCGCGAAGCACGCGACATCGTCGAAAAGTGCCTCGAAGTGCCCTCCCTTCGTGCACGCGCGGCGATGCTGCTCGAGCGCCTGTACGCGACGCGCGAAGAAACCCGCGACCTCGTGCGGGTGCTCGAGATCCGCATCGAGTTCGCGAGCGATCCGGGCGATAGGCGCGAGCTGCTCAGGCGCATCGCCGAGCTGCGCGACGAGAAGCTGACCGACGATCCCGGGGCGTTCGAGGCCTATGGCCGCTACGTACCGCTGGCCCCCAGCGACGACGATGCGCGAAAGCGATTGCTCGAGATCTCGCGACGCATCAGCGCCCACGAGCGTGCTGCCGGCGTTCTCCTCGAGGCCGCGGATGCCGCCGATGCGCCGCAGCCGCGGGCAGACATCCTGCGAGACGTGGCCGCGATCTACGAGGAGCAGATCAAAGATCCGTCGCGCGCCGAGGGAATTCACCGGCGCGTACTCGAGCTCGATCCGGCCGACGCTGCGCTCGCGCTCCCGGCGGCACAGGCACTCGAACGAATCTACGCGACGAGCGGACGCAACGCGGATCTCGCGAAGATGCTCGGCGTGCAGGTGAGGCTCGAGAGCGACGCGGAGAAGCGTCGTGAGCTACTGGCGAGGTTGGGCGACCTTTCGGAGAACGTGCTCTCGGAGCCGAAGGAAGCCATCCTCGCCTGGAAGCAGCGGCTCGACGACGACCCGATCGACGAGAAGGCGCTCGTTGCGCTCGATCGCCTGTACGAGAAGCAGGTCGACTGGCGAGCGCTGGTCGATGTGCTCCGTGCCCGCGAGCGTGGCGCGAGCGACAAGGATGCACGTCGCCCGTTCATGGTGCGAGCGGCGGGCGTCCTGGCCGACAAGCTGACCGATGTCCCCGAGGCGATCCTCGCGTACCGGGCCGTGCTCGACGATTTCGGCGCCGACAAGGCGACTCTCACCGCGCTCGAGTTGCTCTATGAGCTCGCAGAGCGATGGACCGATCTCGCCGACGCGATCGAGGCGCACCTCGGTCTCGCCGAAGGGAACGAAGAGAAGATCACGCTTCTCGCGCGACTCGGCAAAGTGCGCCAGGAGCGCACGAACGATCTCATCGGTGCTCTCGATGCCTACGGGCGCGCTCTTGCGATCGACGGGGCCCACGCGCCGAGCCGCGCCGCGCTCGAGGGGCTGCTGGACGACGCCAGCGTGAAGCTCGAAGCCGCCGGGATCCTGCGGCCGCTCTATGAGAGGGACGGCGAGCACGTTCGGCTCTTGCGCGTGCTGGAGATCGAGGCGGATCTCGCGGACGGTGCGGAGCCGAGGCTCGCGGTGCTCGCGCACGCCGTGCGGGTGGCCGAGGGGCCGCTCCACGATGCCGCGCGCGCGTGGGGCTATGCGGCTCGCGGCGTACGTGAGGCGGCTTCGGGGCCGGCGTTCGCCGAGTGGCTGGCGCACGCCGAGCGGATCAGCGAAGCGACTGCCGACTACGCGTCGCTGGTGGCGTTGCTGAAGGAAGTCATCCCCGAGATCGCCGATGGGGACGCGCAGCTCGAGGTCACGCTCAAGGTGGCGTCGCTCTCGCGCGGGAAGCTGGCGGACTCCAAGGGGGCCTGCGAGTACTACGTGAAGGCTCTCGAACAGCGCGGCGACGAGAAGCGCGCACTCGAGGCTCTGGAGTCCATCTACGGCGAGTTCAACGACGCTCCTGCGCTTCTGGACATCCTGAAGCGGCGGGCCGACGTCGCTGCGACCGACGACGAGCGCAAACCAATCCTCTTCCGCCAGGCGCGTCTCAGCGATGAGACGATGCACGACGCCCGCGCGGCCACGGAGACCTACGAGACGATCCTTTCGATCGCCCTCGATCCGGCAGCCATCAGCGCGCTCGAGCGCCTCTACACGGATGCGTCGCGATGGGACGACCTCGTCGCGCTCCACGAGCGCGAGCTTGCCGCGACGACGGACACGGCGCGCAAGGCGGATCTGCATTTTGCTCTGGGGCGAGTACAGGAGAAGCGCCTCGCGAATTTCGACGAGGCCTTCGCGCAGTACGAAGCTGCGCTCGCCGTATCGGGCAACCACGCGCCGACGGTCGAAGCGCTCGAGGCGCTCATGGGCGAACGCGCGCACTCGGCGCGCGCGGCGGAGATGTTGGAGGGGGTGTATCTCGCGCGGCTCGACTGGCGCCGCGTGATGACGACGCTGGAAGCACGGCTGGCGGTGAGCGAAGATCCGCTGGATCGTCGCGAGCTCCTGCGCCGCCTCTCGAAGCTGCACGAGGAACAAGGCGAGGACTACCGCGCTGCGCTCGATACGACCGCGAAGCTGCTCGCCGAGGACGTGACCGACGAGACGACCTGGGCCGAGCTCGAGAGGCTCGCGCGTGTCGCGAACGCGGAAGCGAGACTCGCCGAGATTTTTGCCACGGAGCTGGAGAAGGTCACCAGCGACGAACCGGCGACTGCTCGCCTCGCAAAGCGTACGGGAGAGCTGTTCGAGGCGCTCCAGCAGGTCGACCGCGCGCTCCTCTTCTATCGGCGCGCGCACGCCTTTGCGCCGGAGGAGAACAACGGGACGTTCGAGGCCATCGATCGGCTGCTCCGTGAGGCGCGACGCCCGGTCGAGCGGGTCGCGCTCTACCGGGGCGCGCTGGAGTGGCGTGACGACACGAAAGAGCGGCTCGCGACGCTCCACACGATCGCGTCGCTGGAAGAGGGCGACCTCAGCGACGACGACAAGGCGATAGAAACGCATCGCGCGGCGCTCGACGTGGACGAGGCCGACGTGCACTCGCTGGAGGCGCTGACGCGCCTCTACTCGCGCCGAGAGCGCTGGCGCGAGCTGGCCGACCTCACGCGGCGTCGCGCCGAGCAGAGCGCGCTGCCCGACGACGAGGCGAGGTTCCGACTCGAGCTCGGTCGTCTCCTCGAGCACAAGCTGGATGATGTGAAGGGGGCCATCGACGAATACCAGGCGACGACCGACCTCGCCGCTCCCCCCGCGGAGGTTGGAAATCAAGCCGTCACGGCGCTCGAAGCGATTCTCGCGCGAGGTGAGCACAAGGCTCGCCTGATCGAGATTCTGCGGCCGATGTACGAGAGGGCCGACGACTGGAAGAAGCTCGTTGCGCTCAACGAGGAGCGTCTGGCCATCACCGATGGCGCTTCGGACAAGATGAACATCCTCCGCGAGACGGCGCGGTTCTACGAGACGCGCGGCGGCGATGCGGGTCGTGCGTTCGACTCCGTGCGCGCGGCGTTCGTGCTCGACCCCGAGGACGGCGACACACGCGGTGAGCTCGACCGCCTAGCCGAAGCCACGAAGCGCTGGGACGACCTGGCCGACGCGTACGAGCAAGGGATCGCGAAGACGGAGGGCGTGGGACAGCGCGAGCTGCTCGGCGCCTTGGCCCGTGTTCACGACCGACGCCGCGACGATCCGCGGCACGCGCTGGAAGCCTGGGACCGTCTCTTCAAACAGGACGAGAGCGATCTCGAGCCGCTGGAAGAGATGGATGCGCTGGCAACGCTTCTGTCCGACTGGACCATCCTCGTTCGCGTTCTCGTGAAGAAGGCGGAGCTGGTCTCCAGCGACGAGGACCGCGCGAGCACGTGGCGGCGCGTGGGCGAAGCGAAGCGCGACATGTTGGACGACCTCCAGGGGGCGATCGAAGCGTACGAGCACGCGCTCGAGCTGGAGCCCGCCAGCACGTTCACGCTCGACAACATCATCCCGCTCTACGAGCAGAAGGGGGACGCCGCACGGCTCGTCGATCTGTATCGGCGGCGCATCGACTTGTGCGGCGAGGACGACGACGCGCTCAAGTTCGAGCTCCTGGTCGCGGCGGCCACCCGCTACGAGACGGGCCTCGAAGACCGTCGGGAGGCCATCGCTCTGCTCACCGAAGCACTGAGCGTACGGCACGCGATGGGCGACGTCCTCAAGCGGCTCGACGTTCTGTACACGCACGAACGCATGTGGCCGGAGCTGCTCCTGAACCTGCGGATGCAGGTGGCGTCCGCCCAAGACCCAGGGGCACGTCGGTACCTCACGAAGCGAATCGGTGCGCTCCTTGGGGGCCAATTGGAGGATCCGCAGGGCGCTCTCGCGGCATACCGCGAAGTCTTGGCCGGAGATTTCGACGCGGACTCCGCGGCGGCGATTCGCAAAATCGGCGAGGAGCGCGAGGACTTGCGCCTCGAGGCGGCCGACGCATTGGAGCCCGTGCTCAGGACCGCGTCGCTCTGGGGAGAGCTCGCAGAGACGCTCGAGATGCGTCTGCGTGCGCAGGCCGAGCCGGCTGAGCGAGCAAGGACGCTCCGGGCGTTGGCAGAGACCCACGAGTCGAGGCTCGCGAATGCGGATCGCGCGCTCGATGCGATCCTGCGCGCTCTCGCCGAGGAGCCTCACGACACGAAGTTGCACGACGACGCAGAGCGACTCGCCGGACGCATCGGCGAGGCCGGGTGGCGACGCTATGCAGACGCGATCGATGACCGCGCGACGAACCTGTTCGACGCTCAGGTGACGACCGATCTCTACACCCGCCTCGGGCGCATCGCAGAGGAGCAGCTGCACGACGACGCTCGCGCAGCCGGGGCGTACACGAAGGCTTCGGAGCAGGCCGGGGACACGCCGGCGATCCTCGCCGCGCTCGATCGCCTCTATGGCCGGCTGAATGACCCGCGAGCCCTCGCGGAGGTGCTCGAGCGACGCATCGCGGTCGAGGTGGACACGCTGGCACAGGCGGAGCTGCTGCATCGACTCGCCAGTCTGCAAATTCACGAGTTCGCCGATCGGTCGCGCGGGCTCGCGACACTGCGGCAGGCGCTGGAACGGGACCCGCGCCACGTCGCGAGCCGCGAGTCCGTGTCGGCTCTCCTCTCGGAGGACGCGCTCTTCGATGAAGCGTTCGACGCGCTCGAGTGGGTCTATCGACAGCTCTCGCAGGCCGAGGATCTCGCTGCGCTGTATGGACGTCGCGTCACGCGCGCACTGTCGTCGCGTGATCGAGCGCGTGCGCGGATGGATCTCGCGCGGGTGTTCGAGGTCGATGTGAAAGACGCGCAGCGCGCGCAGCGCGTTCTCGAAGAGGCGCTGTACGACGACCCGACGGACGTCGACGTTCTCCTCGAGGTCGAGCGGCTCGCGCCGCTCAACGGCGAACACGGCGAAGGGTGGAAGAAGGCGTCCGAGGCCCTCGCTCGCGCGCTCGGCGATGCCCGAGACGTCTCGTCGGGGACACGCGGAGAGCTCTGGCTGCGCTTGGCGACTTGGCGCCGTGACCGGCTGAACGATGCAGCCGGCGCTGAAGAGGCGTTCGTGCAGGCGCTCGTTGCCGATCCGGAGAACCTCGAGGTGCTGCGATCCATCGAGTCGCTGCGCCGCGCGCCCGGACGGGAGCGCGATCTCGTCGCGACGCTTCGGCAGATGGCGAAGCTGGAAGCCGACCTGCCAGCGAAGCGCGAGCTCTTGCGCGAGGCCCGCAGGCTTGCGGATCAACCGATCGGGGATCCATCACTCGCGGAGGAGGTCGTCCGCGACCTGCTGTCGGAGGACGAAGGAGATCGCTGGGCGATAGGTGAGCTCGTCGCGCTGAGGGAGGCCGCGAAGGATTGGAAAGAGGTGGCCGCGCTGCTCTTGCGGCTCGCAGAGCTCCAAAACGCACGCGAGATGGCCGACGTGCTCCACCGCGCGGCGAACGTCTTCGTCGAGCAGCTCGCGGATCTTCCGCGTGCCATCGAGATCTACGAAGGGATTCTGGAGCAGGATCCCAGCGATCGAGTCGCGTCGCAGAAACTTCGTGACCTCTACGTGCGTGAAGAGCGTGACAAGGATCTCGCGAAGCTCCTCGAGCTTCTCATCGAGACGTCGACGAGCGCTGTTGAACGGTCGCAACACCGGCTCGACCTCGCGCAGATTCAGGAGACGAAGTTCGGTGCGCCGCGCGATGCGGTGGAGACACTTCGAGCCATCCTCGAAGAAGAGCCGATGCACGAGGGGGCTGTCCGCGCGCTGTCGTCGCTGCTCGAGAAGACCGGGCAAGACGAGGAGCTCGCCGAGCTTCTGGCGTCGCAGATCGAGCGGGCGAAGGAGCGGGGGGACGTGCCTGCCGAGGTCTCTCTCCGCGTGAGGTTGGCCGAGACCTACGAGCTCCGCTTGAAGGACACGCCCCGAGCGCTTGCGGCGTACGAGGCCGTGCTCGAGCGAGAGGCCATGCACCGGCTTGCGCTTCAGGCGGTAGCGCGCCTCTCGGAGGGGCGCGCCGCCTGGGATCGCGCAGCAAGCGCCCTGGCGAAGCTCGTCGAGCTGGGGGCGAACGGAACCGACGGCATCGGCGAGGCGATCCGGCTCGCGAAGGCGCGGGAGCACCTGGGCGACGTGGCGGGGGTCGAGGAGGCGCTCCGACGGGCCCTCGAGATGCAGCCGTCGAACGCCGCCGTACGCGAGGACCTGCGTGCGCTCTACGAACGCGAGAAACGCTGGGACGCGCTCGCGTCTCTGCTCGTGGGGGACGCGGAGATCATCGCTGCGGCGAACCCCGATGCGCCGGCCGCACCGCAGATCATCGTCGCTTCGCAGTCGCAGTCGATCCCACCCCCGGGCCGAGCGTCGGTGGCGCCTGCCGCCACACTTCCGCCGCCGCCGCAGACCGGGCCCATCGCCGAACAGGTGCGTCTCCTCCGCCGCGCGGCTGAGATTCACGTGAAGGAGCGCCACGCACCGGGCGACGCCGTCCCGATTTTGGAGCGGGCCACGACGCTGACGCCGACCGATCGCGAGCTGATGCTCCTCCTCTGCGACGCCTATTCAGCGGCCGGAAGACCGCGCGATGCTGCGAGCGTGCTCGAGAAGGTCATCGCGTCGTTCGGAAACCGACGAACGAAGGAGCTTTCGCTCTACCACCACCGCCTCGGGCGAGCCCTCGCGTCGATGGGCGACAAGGATCTGGCGATCTCGCAGTTCGACATGGCCTTCAAGATCGACCCCGGGAGCGTCGGCGTCTTGAAGGATCTCGGCGTACTTGCGCTCGAGGCCAACGATCTCGACCGTGCACAGAAGACGTTCCGGGCGCTCCTCCTTCAGCGGCTCGATCCGAGCCTGGGGATTTCGAAGGGGGAGGTCTTCTTCTACCTCGGAGAAATCTCCGCGAAGCAGGGCGACAAGCAGAAGGCGGTGCAGATGCTCGAGCGGGCGATCGAGAACGAACCGTCGCTCGAGCGCGCGAAGGCGATGCTGAGCGAGTTGAAGGGGTGAGGGCGAGAGCGCTCCTCGGTGTGCTTCTGGGGATCGTCGCTCGCCTCTGGCTCGCGACTTTGCGTGTGAAGGTCGACGCCGATCCGGCACTCGCGGCGGCGTCATCGCGACCGTGGGTGCTGGCGTTCTTCCACGGAACCCAGTGGCCGCTCCTCGCGTGGAAGCGACGAAGGCCGACGCTGGTCATGGTCAGTCTTTCACGAGACGGTGCCATCCAATCACGCGCGCTCGCGCTGCAGGGGCTTCGGGTCGTACGCGGGTCGAGCTCGCGCGGAGGGGCGCGAGGTCTCGCCGCGCTCGTCCGCCAGATGCGGCGCGAGGATGCGGATGCGGCATTTGCGGTCGATGGTCCGCGAGGACCGTACGGCGTTGCCAAGGGGGGCGCGGTCTCGGCTGCTCGGGCGGCGGGCGCACTGCTCGTTCCGATGGGCGGAGGGGTTTCGCGCGGCATCGTTCTCGGGCGCGCGTGGGACAGATTCGCCGTCGCCTGGCCATTCTCGCGCGTGACCGTCCGGCTGGGGGCGCCCATCGATCCTCGGGATGAGGACGCGCTCCCACGCCTCCAGATCGCCATCGCGCGCGCGAATGCCGAGGCCCTCGCGTGACACGGATCGTGTCGATCGACGGCGAGCTCGTTCCGCCGTCGCGAGCCGTCGTGTCCGTCTACGATCGCGGCTTTCTCTACGGCGACGGCGTCTTCGAGTCACTGCGCGTTTACCAAGGGCGGCCGTTCGCATGCGACGAGCACATGGCGCGCCTCGCGCGGTCGTGCGCCGCGCTGCGGATCCCACTCCCCGCACCCGTGGAGCAGATCGCTCGAGAGCTCGAGCTCGCCGTTGCGGCGTCGGCTCTCGCGGATGCGTACGCTCGCGTGACCGTCACGCGTGGCGTCGGGGAGCGCACGTCACTCGTCCCCAGCGGCGCGGCACAGCCCCTGCGCGTCATGCTCGTGGAGCCACTCGCGTTGCCGCCCCGAGACGTCTACGCGAACGGTCTGCGCGCGATCACGCTCTCCTGGAGTAGGGTTCCCGAGAGTCCTGTCGGCAGCGCGAAGCTCATCTCGTACGCGACCCGCATGGCCGCCGTCGAAGAGGCGCGCGCGCGCGGAGCTGACGAGGCCATCTTCGTCGCAAGCGACGGGAGAGCTCGCGACGCCACGACCTCGAATGTGTTCCTCGTCGATGACACGGGGAGCCTGGTCACCCCCTCCGATGGAGCGGGTGTCCTCGGGGGTATCACGCGCCATCACGTGATCGAGCTCGCCTGTACGTTCGGTCTGTCGGTCTCCGTGGCGTCGATCACGGTGGCGGATCTGCTCCGCGCGCGGGAGGTGTTTCTCACGTCGAGCCTGCGCGAGCTTGCGAGCGTCGTCTCGATCGACGGGAAGACGATCGGCACCGGAGCCCCAGGTGAGGTCGCACGCAGGATTCACCGCGCGTATCGCGTGCGCGCGGGTGCCAGCGGGCCTCCCCCGTGGGAGTGAGCCCCGGCACCGGGGGGGCGCGCGACTACTTCGCTAGAGCGATCGCGTCGATTTCCACCTTCGAGCCGCGCGGGAGCGCCGCCACCTGAACCGTCGCTCGGGCAGGGGGCACGGCCTTGAAGTGGCGCCCGTAGATCTCGTTCACGAGCTGAAAATCCGCCAGGTTCACCAGGTAGATCGTCGTCCGCACGACGTCGTCGAACGAGCATCCGGCCGCCTCGAGCACGGCGCCGAGGTTTTTCATGACGCGCTCGGTTTGCGCCGCGATGTCGCCTTCGATCATCTGACCCGTCGCCGGATCGAGCGGGATCTGGCCGCTCAGGAAGACCATCCCGCCGGCCCTGATGGCTTGCGAGTACGGGCCGATCGCTGCAGGTGCGCTCGTGGTCGAGATGGGCTGCTTCATCGCGGATGTCTCCTTGGTCGGTTCGAGTTACAGGCGCTGGCGTCCCGAGAGCGCGCGCCCCATCGTAATCGGGTCGGCGAACTCGAGATCGCCACCGTGCGGTACCCCGCTCGCGATCCGCGAGAGGGCCACGCCGAGCGGTGCGAGCTCGCGCTTCAAGAGGAGCGCCGTCGCTTCGCCGTCGACGCTCGGCGGGGTAGCCACGATCACCTCCGTGACCCCCTCCTTGCGCACGCGCTCGATCAGCTTCGCGATCGGGAGCTCTTCAGGTCCCACTCCTTCGAGCGGCGAGAGCAGCTTGCCGAGCACGAAGTAGCGGCCGCGCATCGACCCGGCGCGCTCGATGGCGAGCAGGTCGTGTACGCGGCCGACGACGCAGAGCAGGTGCCCGTCGCGCTTCGAGTCGGCGCAAATGGCGCAGACGGCGCGATCGGTCGGCGCGTCGATTTCGGCGATGTTGCCGCATAGCTCGCAGGGACGCAGAACGTCGTGCAGGCGCGCCAGCTCGGCGCCCAGATCGCGCGAGAGCGATTCGCTCGAAGTGAGCAGGAACAGGACGTACCGCTGCGCCGTCTTCTCGCCCACGCCGGGCAGTCGAGACAAGAGCGAGATCGTTCGTTCGAGCTTTCGCGAGAGCAAGGCGCTTAGACCACGCCCGGGATCTTCACGCCGCCGGTGATCTTCTCGACCTCGGCTTCCATCGCCTTGTCGGCCTGCTCGATGCCCGAGTTCACCGCGGCGCACACCGCGTCGAGCGCCAGGTCGATGCCTTCGCTCTTCAGGAACTCGGGGTCGATTTCGATGCGCGACACCTTGCGCGCGAAGGTCACGGTGACCTTCACCTTGTCGCCGACGGCCGTCGAGACGATCTCCTTGTCGCCGACTTCCTTCTTCGTCTGCTCGATCTTGCGCTGCATGCGCGCTGCCTGGCGCATCAGCTCGTTCATCCCGCCGCGGAATTGCATCGATCGCTCTCTCGTTGTGGGTCAGTCATCGCCGCCGGGAAGGCGGACGTCTCGAAGCTCGGCGTGGAAGAGCGCGATGGCCTTCTGCACCAGCGGGTGTGTGGAGGCCGCTGCGCGTGCCTTCGCGAGCTGGTCACGGCGCTCCGCGGCGTCGATCGCCGCCACGGTCGTCCCGGCGCGAGCGGAAAGGTCGAGAGCGACCTTCGTGTCGGCACCGAAGTGCGCGCGAGCTTCGCGCTGCAGGACGTCCATCGCCTCGGGCTCGCTCGCTCGCGCGCCTTCGAACGACTCGCTCTGGTAGCCGACGAGCACGCGCGCCGCCGTGACTTCGAGGGGAACACCATGCTCGAAGATCGCCGCGGCTGCCGGCATGACGGCCCGCACGCGAGCCAGAATCGCGCGCCACTCGTCGAGATTCGCGGGGCGCTCGATGCGCGGCGGGGGCGCAGCAGGTGCTGGCTCGACGACGGGCTTCGGCGCCGCTTCGACGATCGGTCTCGGGGCCGCGGGTGCCGCGAGGGGAGGGGCGATCGGCTCGGCGAGAGCGAGCGCGCCGCGGGTTCGTTCCCCCGGTTGCGGTCCGCGAGGCGCCGAAGACGTGGATGTGCCCTCCGAGGGCTCCCAGTGCGTCGCTCCCGGCGCGAACACCGCGCCGGCACCACGGTCGGGCGAAGCCGCCTGCGCAGGACGACCACGCGGCGGTTCGCCCGCGCCTCCACGCCCCGCGGGTGAAGGGGGGGCAGCGCCGGTCGCCAGGCGCCTCTCCAGATCGCCCAGGCGTGCGAGGAGCTCGTCGAGCGGGAGCAAGGCAGGGCGCCGGGCGAGGCGTACGAGCGTCATCTCCAGCGCCGTCCGCGGCTGGCCGCTCCGCGCGATCTCGTCGAACGACCGAGAGAAGCCCTGGAAGAGCCTCTGCAGGTCGTCCGCATCGGCCTTCGTTGCGAGCGCGCGCACGTCGGCGACCTCTTCGTCCGCGAGATCGAGGAGCTCGCGATCAGCCGCTTCTCCACACACCTTTGCGACGACCAGGTTCCTGAGGTGCGCGAGCACGTCCTTCGCGACGTGCGTGAGATCGAACCCCTGCTTCGCGACCCGGTCGACGACCTTGAGCGCGGCCGCTCCGTCGCCGGACACGAGAGCGCTCGCGAGCTCGTGGAGAATGGCGCGATCGGCCACGCCGAGGACCCGCGCGACGTCCTCTGCCGTGAGCTTCGCGCCACCGTAGGCGATGACCTGGTCGAGCAGGCTCATGGCGTCGCGCATGGAGCCGGCCGCTTCGCGTGCCAGCACTGCGATCGCCGCGTCCTCTGCTTCGAGCTTCTCCTGCGTGAGCACTTCACGCAAACGCTTGGCGATCGTCTGCGTCGCGATCAGCTTGAAGTCGTAGCGCTGGCACCGCGAGAGGATCGTGACCGGAACCTTGTGCACCTCCGTCGTCGCGAAGATGAACTTCACGTGCGGCGGCGGCTCCTCGAGCGTCTTCAGGAAGGCGTTCCATGCCGCGTTCGACAGCATGTGAACTTCATCGACGATGTAGATCTTGAAGCGATCGCGGGCGGGACGAAACGCGAGTCCCTCCTGGAGCCGACGAACCTCGTCGACGCCGTTGTAGCTGGCGCCATCGATCTCCTGGACGTCGATGTCGTTGCCGGCGGCGATCTCCTTGCAAGCCGCGCACGTCTGGCACGGCGTGGCGGTCGGACCGGTCGCCTTGCCGTCGGCGCCCAGGCAATTGAGGCACTTTGCGAGCAAACGCGCGCTCGTCGTCTTGCCGACCCCGCGGACCCCCGTGAAAAGGAAGGCGTGCGCGACCCGGTTCTGGGCGATCGCGTTGGCCAGCGTGCGGGCGACGTGCGACTGGCCGACGAGGTCCTCGAACGACTGCGGCCTGTATTTTCGAGCGAGGACTAGGTAGCTCACGCGCGTGCGGACTCCGACCGCTTCTCTCGTTAGCGCAGCGGCGGCGCGGAGACCAGAGTGGAGGCCCCGTTCACGCTTTCAACCGTAGGAATCGCGCGAGGTTCGGATGATCGGCGAACCGCCAGACGCGCGAGTCGACGTAGTAATGCAGCGCGACGACGCACGTGATCGGTAGCTGCGACAGGGGCGTGCGGAAGATCGCGACGGGTGCGAGGAGAGCTGCGCCGTAAGCGAACGAGAGTGCGGCGTAGCGCCCCTGCTTGCCCGTTCGGATCCAGTCGATCGTGACGTTCTTCCCGGCCGGGGCGTGCTCGCGATCGGCGATGTCGGCCCGCGTTCGGTTGTGGAACCAGACGAGGCCCATGTACTGGAGGTTGTGAAACGCCGTGACGATCGCGATGGCGACGAGGATGTCGTTCACCACGAGGGTGGCCAGACCGAAGCACACGGTGACGGCGATGAGGTGCATCGCGCGCGGCCCTAGATTCCGGCGCCCCGTGAGCGCGAGGACGACGTGATGCACGACCGCGAGCAGGATCGTCGCCGCGTACGCGCTCGCGACCGCCTGCCAGACGATCGGCGGGAGGATGGGGTGGCGAATCCATACGGCGCGCCCCGCCGCGTGGATCGTCATCAGGTTCGGGTCACGAAACCGGATGAGAAGTGGCGCGTACGAGACGACGTCGATGAAGCGCGCGTAGAGCTTCGACTCGAGGGGCGGTGCGGGAGTACCCGCGATGGCCATCCGTCGCTCGTACAGACGAAGGATGCCGTAGTGCTGCCGGACGAGGTGGTAGTAACCCCAGTACACGAGCGCGTCGCGCAGCCAGGGCGCTACCCCCTCGGGCGACAGGAGCGCTGGCACGGCGAACACGACGAGGATGATCCCGAGCGCGATCGCATACCTTCGCCCGTTCTTGGAGCGATCCTCGTCGTCGAAGATCGACATCGTCCAGGTCTGCGCGTTGTGCGGCAGGTTGAACGCGAGCTGGAACACGGCGTAAACGGCAACGCCCGTGAGCCACCCGAGACCGAACGCTCCCCACAAGAGCAGCGGAGCGGCAAGGCTCGCGAAGAAGAAGGTGACGTCGTAGGCCGGCGATACGATGAACGCCGACGGACGCACCTGCATCAGGCTTGTTTCTTCAGCTCCGCCACCAGCTCGGGCACGGCGACGAAGAGGTCCGCGACCAGGCCGTAGTCGGCCACCTGGAAGATGGGGGCGTCGGGGTCCTTGTTGATGGCCACGATCGTCTTCGAGCTCTTCATGCCGGCGAGGTGCTGAATGGCCCCGCTGATGCCGATGGCCACATAGAGCTGAGGGGCGACGACGCGGCCCGTCTGACCGACCTGGAGCTCCGGCGGGGCGTAGCCCGCGTCGCATGCGGCGCGGCTCGCGCCGACCGCAGCGCCGAGGAGGTTTGCCAGCGGGTCGAGCACTTCGGCGAACTTCTCCTTGAGCGCGCGCCCACCGGAGATGATGACGCGCGCCTCGCCCAGATCGGGTCGCTCACTCTTCGCCGCTTCGAGGCCGAGGAACTCGACGCGCGCGGCGGCTGCATCCGGTGCCGTCGCCGCGACGCTCTCGACCGGGCTCGCGCCACCGGACGGCTCGGCAGCCTGGAACTCGCTCTGACGGACGCTCACGACCTGAACGGGGGTCGTGATCTCGCAGAGGCCGTAGGCGTTCCCGGCGTAGATCGGGCGCTTGTAGGTGAGCTTGCCCCCCTCGGCCTTCACGCCCGAGATATCCGGCGCGTACCCCGCGCTCAGCTTGGCGGCGACGCGTGGCGCGACGTCCTTGCCGAACGAGCTCGCCGTCGTGGCGATGACGTCGAACCCTCCGCTCTTCGCGATGGCGGCGATCGTCGGCGCGACCGCTTCGCACACCGGGTTCGCGAGCTTCGCATCTTCGGCGGCGATGACCTTCGTCGCCCCGAACCCCGTGACCTCCGCGGCCGCGGCCTTCGCCGTGGCGCCGACCACCAGGATGGCGAAGGGGAGCCCCGTCGCCCGGGCGAACGTGATCGCCGAGTGGGTCGACTTGCGGACGTGTCCCTCGTGAAGCTCTGCGACGACGAGAATCTGAGTGCTCATGTTGGCTCCGCTCTTGTCCTTGTGCGCCGTCGCGACCTAGAGAACCTTGGCTTCGGTCTTGAGCTTCTGGACGAGCTCGGCGACCGTCTTGACCTTCACGCCGGCCTTGCGCCCCGGAGGAGCCTCGAAGCCGGTGTACTTGATCTTCAGCGCCCCGTCGGCGGCGAGGTCCGCCAGCTTCTCTTCGACCAGCGGCTTCTTCTTTGCGGCCATGATCGCCATGAGCGCCGCGAAGCGAACGCCGTCCGCGTACGTGTGGTTCGGGGAGAGAACCGACTGAACGGCGTGCGGCGCGACGATGCGAAGGTCGACCGAAACGACCGCCGGGAGCGTGACCCTCACCTTGATCGTCCCGCCGTCGACCTCGCGCCCGACGACCAGCGTCTTGTCGCCCTCGCTCTTGATCGAGCCGGCGAACGTCACCTGAGGCCAACCGAGGTACTCGGCGAGGAGCTGCGCGACCTGGTTCGAATCGCCGTCGACCTGCTGCTTGCCGAGAAGCACCATGTCGGGCTTCTCCTTCTCGACCAGGGTCTTGAGCGCGCGCGCCACCAGGTCGCCGTCGAGCTGCTCGTCGGTCGCATCGACGCGAATGGCGCGATCGGCTCCGGTCGCGAGGGCCTGGCGCAGCGTCGCCTCCGTCTCCTTCGGTCCGAACGTCACGACCACGACCTCACCGGCGCGCGTCTTGGGCGACGCGCCGTTCTCGGTCAGGCGGAGCGCCGTCTCGACGGCGTACTCGTCGAACGGGTTCGGCTTCCACTCGAGGCCCGTCGTTTCCACCTTGGGGCCGGTGACCTTCACCTTGTTGGCGTTGTCAGGGTCGGCGACTCGCTTGAGGGGGACCAGGATTTTCACGGTGCTCTCTCTTCCGGCGTTCGGGGCTGCTGGGGCTGCTTGGGCCGGGCCCGGAGCGGCCAGCTGGCCAATGAATCGCGATTCAGTTGCGCTCTTAGGGGGGCCCGCGTCGCATGTCAACTCAGCCGGCACGGGCGCGGACGGAGCGGAGGATTCTCCTCGATTTCGCGGCGCAAGTGATGGCCAAACGGAACGTGCCGCTCTATCGACCACTCATCCCGCTTCGGCGGGCGTCGGAGAGGCGCCCGCGAGAAATGATACGGTCTGCGCGTCATGCCCATCACGTGCGAAACACTCGTCATTGGTAGCGGCATCGCGGGCCTGTCGTTCGCCCTCGAGGCCGCAACGCACGGTGACGTCGTGCTCGTGACGAAGCGCTCCCGCGACGAGTCGAACACCAAGTACGCGCAGGGGGGCATCGCGGCCGTGCTCGCGGCGGGCGACTCGTTCGAAGCGCACACGCAGGACACGCTCGTGGCGGGGGCGGGGCTGAGCCACGAGCGCGTGGTCGATCTCTGCGTGAAGGAGGGGCCCGCGCGCATCGCGATGCTCCAGGCGATCGGCGCGCATTTCGACAAGCGGGAGCCGGGCGACGGCGCGGTGGCGGAGGGGGACGTCGATCTCGATTTGCACCTCGAGGCGGCGCACAGCGCGCGGCGGATCGTGCACTCGAAGGACATGACGGGGCGGGAGGTGGAGCGCGCGTTGCTCGAGGCCGTCGCAGCGCAGCCGCGCATTCGCGTGCTCGAGGAGCACATGGCGATCGATCTCATCACGCTCGCGCGCTACGGCGGGCCCGAGATCTGCGCGGGCGCGTACGTGCTGGACGTGGCGGCAGGGCGCGTCGAGACGATCCTCGCGCGCGCGACGGTGCTCGCCACCGGCGGCGCCGGGAAGGTCTACCTCTATACGACCAACCCCGACGTCGCGACGGGCGACGGCGTCGCGATGGCCTTCCGCGCCGGAGCCGAGGTCGCGAACATGGAATTCTATCAATTCCATCCCACGTGCCTCTTCCACCCGCAGGCCAAGAGCTTCCTCCTCAGCGAGGCCTTGCGTGGCGAAGGGGCCGTGCTGCGTCGGCTCGACGGGACCCCGTTCATGAAGAGCTACGATCCGCGCGCCGAGCTCGCGCCGCGCGACATCGTCGCTCGCGCCGTCGACCACGAGATGAAGCGCACCGGGGCGGACTACGTCTACCTCGACATCACCGACAAGAAGCCTTCGTTCGTGAAAGAGCGGTTCCCGGGCATCTACGCCGAGTGCCTTCGCTACGGCATCGACATCACGGCGCAGCCAATCCCCATCGTGCCCGCCGCGCACTTCGCGTGCGGAGGCGTGTCCACCGACCTCGATGGACGCACCACGATCCCCGGCCTCTGGGCGCTCGGCGAGTGCGCGTGCACGGGGCTCCACGGAGCGAACCGGCTGGCGTCGAACTCGCTGCTCGAGGGGCTCGTCTTCGCGCATCGGGCGGCCATCGCCCTGGCCGAGGAGGCCCAGAAGCGCGACCGGGGTAAGCCGTGGCCGGAAGTGCCGGAGTGGGACGCGGGGGCCGCGGGAGCGAGCGACGAGGCGGTCGTCATCACGCAGAGCTGGGACGAGCTGCGTCGTCTGATGTGGAACTACGTCGGCATCGTGCGTAGCGACAAGCGCTTGCGCCGCGCGTCACGGCGGATCGCGCTCCTCCACGAAGAGATCGCCGAGTACTACTGGAAGTACTTCGTCACTCGCGACTTCCTCGAGCTACGAAACATCGCGACCGTGGCCGAGCTCATCGTGGAGTGCGCCGCGGCGCGCCGCGAGAGCCGAGGCCTCCACTACACGATCGACCACCTCGCGCTCGACCCGGCCCAGGCCCGCGACATGGTCGTGAAGCGCGGGGTGCCCGCTCACCTCCGCGGGCGCTAGCGGTACGGCGATGTTCGAAGGACCGAATCACGACAAGGACGGTTCGCTGGGGCTCACGCATCCCTCGCGCCCGATCTCGTTCTTCGCTGCAGCGGCGTGGACCATCGCCGTCGGGTTCGTGCTTCAAGTTGCGGTGCAGATCACCGACGGCGCGCGTCCGGGCGCTGCGGTCGACATGGTGAACCTCACCGCATGCTTCGTGCTCGCGTACTCGGTGCTGCTGTTCGCGATCCTTCGCGTCTATGCCCCCGATGCGTCGGTGCGGGAGGTGCTCGGCGTGCGCGTGGCGTCGCCCCTCGCGACGCTGCTCGCCGTCGCCGCCGGCGTCGCGCTGTGCCCGGCGCTCGGTGTCGTTGACGACTACATGACGAAGCGTTTCCCGCCGGCGCAGGAGGACACCGACGTCATCGAGAAGCTCTTGCAGGCAAGCACGCTCGCCGAGCGGATCGTGTTGGTCGTGGCGCTGAGCGTGGTCATCCCGCTGAGCAAGGAGATCTTCTTCCGCGGCGCGCTCTTCGGCGGGCTGCGCCGAGGGAGGGCCGAGGGGCTCGCGGTGCTCGGGTCGGCGGCGTTCTTCGCCATGTCGCAGCTCGATCCACGATCGTTTCTCACGTCTCTGGTGCTCGGGCTGTTCGCGTCGTGGCTCCGCGGACGAAGCGGAAGCATCGTACCGGCGGCGTTGGCGGTCATCGCGTACAACGCGGCCGAGGTCGTCCCGGACGTGCTGGGGAAGGGGGAGGTCTCCTTTGGACCGCGCGTCGCCGTGGGGGGGGCGGTGGCGGCCGCGGTGCTGTCGTGGGGGGCGGGGATGATCTTCGCGCGGGATCGAAGGGCAGAGACGGGGCGGTTGCTGGACGCGTGAACGGACCGTTGGCGCGCCGTACGCCGAGCCGCCTCGATCGCGATGCTATTCTGACGGGAGTCGATGCAGGAGCACGTCATCGTCCCGTTCCCGGACACGCTCGCTGCTGAGCCGACCGCCACGCACTGCCGCAGCACGCTCCTCATCAGCTCGATGCAAGCCGTCAAGCGGCACGGACATTACGACCGCTACGTCCGAGCCATCGACCCGCGCCGCCTCGACAGCATCCTGTCGTCGGCAGCAGGCGTCTGGATCCCCATCGACGTGGGCGTGGCGCATTACGCGGCCTGCGATGCACTCGATCTCTCCGCCGACGAGACGCTTGCGATCGGAGGGGAGGTCGTGCGCGCGCTTCAGAAGACGTTCATCGGGAGCGTCGTGAGGTCGGCGAGCTCCGGCATGGGAATCTCTCCGCTCACCGGGCTCGAGAAGTTCACGAGCGTTCGCGCGCGGTCGATCAAGGGGGGAGGCGCGCGCGTCGTACGCTGCGGCCCGAAGGACGTGCGCATCGAGTTCAAGGGGGAGCCGTTCGCCGCAATTCGCTACTTTCGCATCGCCTATCGCGGGTTCATCCAGGCGGGATGCGAGTTCTTCTCGCGGCGTGTCGTGGTCGCGGAGCTGGAGGCGTTTCGGTCTGCGACGACGCTCGGGTACCGGATCGCGTGGGTGTGAGGCCGGTTCGAGGTGAGGAGCCGTTGAGCTCACGGTCGGGTGGTGTCCACGCTCGTTTCGCTGCGGGAGCGTGAGACACCGGTGGAGCGATGGTGACGCCAGACCGGGATGTTCATGAGCGGAGAGACGGCGACGGCCTTCTGGGAGCCTACGGTCTCCCCCAGGAAGAGATGGTCTCCATCCGAGGACGATAGGTCTCCTCCCGGGAGGAGATGCTCTCGCGTCCCAGGAGGAGATGGTCTCGTCCCAGGAGGAGATGGTCTCGTCCCAGGAGGAGATGGTCTCGTCCCAGGAGGAGATGGTCTCGTCCCAGGAGGAGATGCTCTCGTCCGAGGACGATGGGGTCTCCTCCCGGGAAGAGATGCTCTCGTCCGAGGAAGCGGTGCGCTCGTCCGAGGACGATGGGGTCTCCTCCCGGGGAGAGATGCTCTCGTCCGAGGACGAGAGGGGCTCCTCCCAGGAAGACCCGGTCGTCTCCGCGGAGCGTAGGAGACCGAGGTCCCCGCGGCCTCAGCTCTGCGACGTGAACAGCGGCTCGATCAGCACGAACTGAACGACGCCGCTCAGCCGGTACCGCGTCTTGCCGTACTCGCCTGCGTCGCGCACGCGCTCGATGGCCGCGGGATCGCCCAGCAGGTCGCGCACGCGCGAGATCAATACGCGCACGCGGTGCTCCGCGTCGGCCGACTCCGGGCCGGGCCCGCCCGCTGCCCGGAGGATCTCCTCGGCGCTGAGCCCTTCCTTCGCGCGGCGAAGCAGCTGCACGACCAGTGGCTCCAGCGCGCGACGGCGCTCCAGCGACACTTCGCGATCATCGACGCGCAGGGCGTGCGCCAGCGTATCGACGACCAACGTCGCTCCCGCGCAGTGCTTCTGAAGCTCGCTCCGCCGGATCCGATTCACGCCGTTCGGCGTCGTCACGTAGATGAGCGCCTCGGCGCCCTCCACGTGCTGCTCGGCCATGCGCTCGGCGTCCTGCCCCTGGTTCGCGGCCATCTCGGAGAGGGAAGGGAAGGAGCGGCGCGACGTCGGCGGCGGCATCGACGGGGGGGCTGCCACCTCCCGCGACGCGGTCATGATCTTTTCGGCAAACCGCACGACGCGGCTGTCGCCCGACTTCATCGCCATGCCCCAGAGGCCCGCGCTCGCCTGTCGATCGGGGAACACCCAGCCGTGCTTGTCGCCGCTCAGGGCGGCACGCTCGACGGCGATGCGCGCGAGACCCTGATCACCGCTCGCCAGGGCGCATCGACCGAGCACGAGGTTCAGGTTGCCGGTGACGAAGGCGTCGGGGAGGCGCTCGGCGTGTGCCTGCGCGATCTGGATGGCGTCGCGGAGCTGCCCGCACGCTTCGAGCGTCCGGGCGCGCGTGGCCACGAGATCCTGCTCGTCGATGGCGTCGACCGACGCCAGCTCCGAGCGGAGCTTGTCGGTCTTGGTCAGCCACTGCTTGGCGAGCGTCCCCTTGCCGAGAACGGCGAGCGCCCAGGTCCGGTGCTCGGCGAGCTGGTAGCGGAGCGTCGCTTGCTCGAGATCGCCGAGCACGGCGAGCGCCTCGTCGATGGCGGTGATCGCCTCGTTGGGGCGGTCCGAGGCGATCTCCACGATCGCCAGGACGTCGTACGCGTCGGCGTGACGCCACCCCGATGCGATCTCACCGGCGATGCCGATGGCGGCCATCGCGCTCGCGCGGGCCTCGTCGAAGCGACCGACCGATCCGAGCGAGATCGCCATGTTCCCGTGGGCATTCATGGCGGCGACGCCCCGCGCCGGGGAGCGTGCGAGCGCGGTCGCGTAGTGCTTCGCCGCGGTGCGGGGCTCGGCGAGGCGCATGGAGAGATGCCCCAGCGTCATCGACACCGAGACCCTCCACGCCCCTTCTTCCAGCCGCTCGGCCACGTGCTCGGCGAGCCGGAGCGCGCCGGCGGCCTGCTGCGGGCGATTCATCCGGAGCTCGAGCTGCGCCTGCGTGAGGTGCATGTCGAGCTGCTCGCGGAGCCCCGCGCCGCGCGGCGCCACCTGTAGCGCACGGGACGCTTGTCGGAGCTCGGCGTCGGCGTGGTCGGGGCGCCCGTCGATCGTCGCGAAGATGGCGCGCTCGATGGCAAGGCGCGCCGTGTCGAGCGGATTCCAGGAGGACGGGGAGCTAGGCAGCGTCGCGGCGAGCTCCCGCGCGCGATCCAGCCGCCCCACCTCGCGGTATGCACGAAGGAGCCGAACGGCGAGCGACGAATCGATCCGCGAGCGTCCACCCAGGACGGACTCGATCCACGCCACGATGAACGCAGCTTCGTCGGCTGCAGCCAGCCGGTCGAGGAGCTGCGCGCAAGCCGCCATGGAGACCTGATCGAGCACACTCGTAGCCCCGGGCGGGGACGACAGGCGCTCGGCACCGCCCAATCCCGACGGTGGCGGCGGTACCGTACGGGGTGCGCTCGGAGGCCCACCCGGCCCCCCAGTTACGGGGGACGGCGTGCCAGGAGGAGGCGGAACGGTGGGGATAAAGGCGCGTCGCGCCATCCCTGGGAATGTAGCGCAGCAATGCGAATCCGTCTCCTTCGGATTTCAGACTTGGCCTAGACGCGGGCCCAAGGAAGAAAAACTGGCTTCATTCCACGGGGGCCACGCTACCCCTCGGTAGACGACGGCGCGGCTCGGCTTGACGCACACCGTGGGCCCGGCCCACTCTGGGGGTCGCATGCCGACCAAGCTCCTTTGTGTCGCGGGGGCGCGGCCGAATTTCATGAAGATCGCGCCTCTGATGCGCGCGCTGCGGGCCAACCCGAAGTGGGACGCGCGCCTGGTCCACACCGGCCAGCACTACGACGCCGCCATGTCGAAGGTGTTCTTCGACGATCTCGCCATTCCGCGGCCCGACATCGAGCTGGAGGTCGGGAGCGGCTCGCACGCCGCGCAAACGGCCGAAATCATGAAGCGGTTCGAGCCGGTGATCATCGCGGAGCAGCCGCAAGGGGTCATCGTCGTGGGCGACGTGAACTCCACCATCGCCTGCGCGCTCGTCACCGCGAAGCTGACGCTCGAGAAGTCGTTCCCGAGCTCGTTCGGTGAGCGACGGCGGCCGCTCGTGATCCACGTCGAGGCCGGCCTCCGCAGCTTCGACGACGACATGCCCGAGGAGATCAACCGCAAGCTCACCGACGCCATCAGCGACGTCCTGTTCGTGTCCGACCCGGCCGGGGTGGAGAACCTCGCGAAGGAAGGGGTCGCGAAGGAGCGCGTCGTCTTCGTGGGCAACGTGATGATCGACACGTTGATCGCGGCCAAGGGGCGCGCGATGGAGTCGCGCGTGCTCGAGACGCTCGGCCTGCGCGAGCGAGAGTACGCGCTGCTCACGCTGCACCGCCCGAGCAACGTGGACGATCCGAAGACGCTCGGGCCGCTGCTCGAGACGATCGACGAGATCGCCAAGGAGGTTCGCATCGTGTTCCCGGTTCACCCGAGGACGCGCGCGCGGATTGCGGCGCACGGGATCACGCTCGACCCGTCGCGATGGACCGTCGTGGAGCCGCTGGGGTACCTCGACTTCCTCAAGCTCACGGCGACCGCGAAGGTCGTCTTGACCGACTCGGGTGGCATCCAGGAGGAGACGACCGTGCTCGGCGTGCCGTGCATCACGCTGCGCGAGAACACCGAGCGTCCGGTCACGATCACCGAGGGGACCAACGTGCTCGCAGGGACCAAGCGCGAGGCGATCTTGGCGGCGTACGAGCGCTTCCAGAAGTCGCCGCCGCCGGGGCGCGCGCCTCGCTTCTGGGACGGAAAGTCGGCCGCGCGGATCGACGAGGCGCTCTCGGCCATCTTCCGATGAGCACGGACCGAACGCGCGTCTACTTCACGGTCGACGTCGAGGGGGCCGAGGAGCGCGTCGTCCGCGGGCGTCCGGTGCCGCCACAGGGGTACGACCTGCGTGTCTGGTGCAAGTTCCGTAATCGGCGCGACGAGCTCGGGCTCGGCCTCATCACGCGTGAGCTCGACGCCTTCGGTTTCAAGGGGACGTTCTTCACCGAGGTCTTCGGCTCGTACTTCTTCGGCGAGGGGGGGCTCCGCGCGATCTGCTCGCGGCTCCGGGATGGAGGGCACGACGTCCAGCTCCACACGCACCCCATTCAGCGAAACGCCGGCTTCCGTAGCAAGGGGGACCCTCCAGCCGCGGACAACCTCGCTGCGTACGACGAAGACGAGCAGACGGCACTCATTCGCGAAGGGATCGAGCTGCTCGCGCGCGCCGGGGTCCCGAAGGACGACGTCGTCGCGCTCCGCGCCGGGAACTTCGGCGCCAGCAACGAGACCTGGACCGCGATGAAGCGCGCGGGGCTCGCGCTCTCGAGCAACTACAACCCCTGCTACTTCGCCAAGGGGTGCGTGATGCGCAGCGACGATGCGCGCGCCGGGCTCTTCGCGGCGACCGACGGGGTGTGGGAGCTGCCGATCACCAACTTCGTCGAGCGGAGCGGCGCGCCGCGCCACCTCCAGATCACCGCGGTCTCGAGCGACGAGATCTACGCCGCGATGAGAGACGCGCGGGCACGAGGGGTGCGCGAGATCTGCATCGTGACGCACTCCTTCGAATTTTGTCACATCGACTCGGTTGAGGAGCGGCGCGGTCGCCCGAACACCCTCAATGTCCATCGATTGAAGTCGTTGTGCCGGTTCCTGGCCGCGAGCTCGGCCGACTTCGAGGTCGACACGTGCGGGGCGCTCGGCAAGAGGCTGGCTCGCGGCGAGGAGCGGGCCGATCCTGCCGCGCCGCGCGATCTGCCGCGAGGGCGAACGTCGCTGCGGGCCAGGCGATTGGTGGAGCAGGCGTTCAAGCGAATCGAGGCGCGCGTTCCGTTCGCCCTGCCGTAAGCTGCTCGGCATGATGACCGGCGAGAACATCATCTGCTTCGCCAAGGACTGGAGCGAGGACCCCACGAGCAACAACCACGTGATGCGGATGCTCGCTCACGACAACCGCGTCCTCTGGCTCAACTCGATCTCCACGCGCACCCCGACGTTCACGAGTGGGCGCGACCTGCAGAAGATCGGGCGCAAGCTGAAGAGCTTCTCGGAGGGGCCGCGGCACATCGAAAACGGGCTCGACGTGTACACGCCCATCGTCCTCCCGTTCCCGCACTCCAAGGCGGCGACCACGCTCAACCGCGGCATCCTGCGCGCCACGCTGGCGATGCTCCGAAAGGGGCGCGGGATGGACGACTTCCAGCTCTGGACGTTCATCCCCACGGCGGTCGACTACGTCGGCAAGCTCGGCGAGTCGCTCGTCGTCTACTACTGCACCGACGAGTGGTCGCACTTCAGCTACGTCGACGGGCCGAAGATCGTCGCGATGGAAAAGGAGCTCTGCGAGAAGGCAGACATCGTCTTCTGCACGGCGCGTACGCTCGTCGAGCGCAAGCGCGCGTACAACCCGGAGACGCACCTCGCGTCGCACGGGGTCGACCACGACCACTTCGCCAAGGCGCTGCTCCCGGAGACGACGATCGCCGACGAGATCGCCCGCCTGCCGAAGCCGGTCCTCGGGTTCATCGGCCTCGTGCAGGACTGGGTCGATCTCGACCTCATCGGCAAGATTGCCGAGACCTACAAGGACGGCAGCGTCGTCATCGTGGGCAAGTCGCTCGTCGACATGTCGCGCCTCGCGAAGTACCCGAACGTGCACCTGCTCGGTCGCAGACCCTACGCGGACCTCCCGACGTACTGCAAAGGGTTCGACGTCGCGCTCATCCCGTTCGTCCTCAACGAGCTCACGCGGAACGTGAACCCCATCAAACTTCGCGAGTACCTGTCGGCCGGGCTCCCGGTGGTCTCGACCGAGCTGCCGGAGGTCGCTTTCTACAAGGACCGCTGCAGCGTGGCGAAGACGCACGATGAGTTCATGGCGGGTATCGTGAAGGAGCTGCGCGAGGGGTCGCCCGCGGCGCGGAAGAAGCGCAGCGACGCGATGCAGGACGAGACGTGGGAGAAGAAGGTGGAGCAGCTTGGCGAGCAGATCGCTCGCGTGAAGGAGAAGAAGAAGCGACGCGCGGCGTGATGCGAGCCAAACCGTTGCGCTAGACTCGCTGCCCGAGTGGCCAAGCGCGCGCGCACCGAGAGACGAGAGGCCGCGAGGGCCGCGGAGAAGCTCGTCCTTCAGCGCGAGAAGCTCGCGGCGCTGGAGCCGGGCGGCACGCCCACTCGACCGATCGCGGTCACGACGGCGTCGGTGATCGAACCGCACGCGCGCGCGCTCGCCTGTCTCCGGTGCGGCGAGTCGGGCGTGCGGCTCGAAGAGCACGACGCTCGCGAGATCGACGGACATCGCTTGCGGGTCGTTCGCCTGGCGTGCCCGCTGTGCGGGGCGCGGCGCGTGATCTACTTCCGCATCGTCGAAACCAACTGAGGCAGCCGCGCGGGAGCGGCGAGGTGGGCGGGCTCGAGCCGCCTCAGGCCCAGGCGATGCGATAGCCGGCCGTGAACGACGTGCACAGCTGAGGCACTTCGCTCACGTACACCTGCGTGCAGAACGGCTTGATCATGCTCGTCAGAATCCCGCGATACGAGATGCGGTTGTAGGCGATCCGCGCGAGCGGCCAGGCAATCATCTCCATGCGTGCTTCCTTGGGGCCGATCTTCATGACGCCGACCGAGCTCCCCTGGAACATTCGCTCCCAGAGCCGGCGAGACTGCGCGAGGACGGTCCACGGCGTGGCACCACCACCTGCCGCGAGCTTGGCCGCGAGACTCAGCGCCGATTGGGTCGAGCGCGCGCCCACGCTTTCGCCGATCGTGAGCAGTTCGGCGACCGGGAGCCGGAGACGATCACAAGCGTCGTAGTGCGCGAGGCCGCGCTCGATCGGGGCCCAGAGTCCCGCGATCGTGGCCGGCAGCTCGTCACGGAGCGCAGGGGCGAGGTTTGCGCGGTATGCGTCGAAGAGACCGCGCGCGCGCAAGGACGCGACCGACGACGCGATCAGCGTGCTCCGAACATGCGTCGCCATGGGAGCGTGGGCTCGATCAGGCACGAACGGGACGAACACCTCGCCGGGCTCGAGCGTGCGCTTCGCCTCCATCTGCGCTCAAACGGCGGAAGGTTCGGACGCGAACGACGATGTCGTGGACGTCTGCCGGTTCGGCGTCGAAAACTCCATCGAGCCGTCATCGATGGGCGCATACCGGAGGGTCATCAGGTCGAGCGCATAGTTCTGATAGACCTTCCACGGAACGGCCGACCCCTGCTTCGGGAGCTCGTCGAGCGCGCGTCGCACGTAGCCCGACGAGAAGTCGAGCAGCGGCTCCTCCTTGAGCGACGCATCCTTTCTCCGCGGGCAGCACCGCGTGGCTCCACGTGCGTCCATCGTGTCGAGGAGTCGACACACGTACTCGGCGGTCAGGTCGCACTTCAGCGTCCACGAAGCGTTCGTGTACCCGATGGCAAACGCGAGGTTGGGCACGTCGCTGAGCATCATGCCGCGGTACACGAGCGCCTTGGCGGCCTCGAAGCGCCGGCCGTCCACGTCGATCGCGAGACCGCCCATAAGCTTGAGCTTGAAGCCCGTGGCGGTGACCACCAGGTCCGCGTCGAGCTGCGCGCCCGACCGCAGGCGCATGCCGGTCTCCGTGAAGGTCTCGATCTGATCGGTGACGACCGACGCGCGCCCCGAGCGCAGCGCCTTGAACAGGTCGCCGTTGGGGACCAGACACAGGCGCTGATCCCAGGGGTTGTACGAGGGCGTGAAGTGGGGGTCCGCGGAGACGTCGCGCCCGAGCTGCTTTTTCACCTGATGGATGAGGAGCTTCTTCGCTTGCTGCGGGAACTGGCGGCAGAAGGCGTAGAAGCCCATCCCGAGCAGCACGTTCTTCCACCGCGTGATCGCGTGGGCCGGCTCCGACCCGAAGTGCTCTCGCAGCCAGTCGGCCACGGGGTCGCGCTCTGGTGCGGAGACGACGTAGGTGGGCGAGCGCTGAAGCATCGTGACGTGCGCCGCACGCTTCGCCATCTCGGGCACGAGCGTCACCGCCGTGGCGCCGCTGCCGATGACCACCACGCGCTTTCCTTCGTAGTCGATGTCCTGCGACCAGGCTTGCGGGTGGACGATGCGACCACCGAAGCGCTCCTTGCCTGGAAAGTCGGGTGTGTAGCCCTCCGCGTAGTCGTAGTAGCCGGCGCACACGTAGAGGAAGCCGCACGTGAAGTGGAGCGTCCGGCCCGACGTCGCGTCGCGCGCCTCGACCGTCCATCGCGCCGAGTCGCTCGACCAGCGGGCGCTCTCGACGCGCAGGCCGTAGCGGATCTTGCGATCGATGCCGTACGCCTCCGCGGTGTCCCTCACGTACGCGAGGATCGAAGGGCCGTCTGCGATCGCCTTGGGGTTCGTCCACGGTCGGAACGAGTAGCCGAGCGTGTGCATGTCGGAGTCGGACCGGATGCCCGGGTAGCGGAATAGATCCCAGGTGCCACCGAGCTGCGGGCGCGCTTCGAGGATCGCGTAGGTCTTCCCGGGGCAGCGGGTCTGCAGGTGATATCCGGCGCCGATTCCCGAAAGGCCGGCACCAACGATCAGCACGTCGAAGTGAGTCGAGCTCAACGCTGCTCCTTTTCGCGTCTTCGCGGAGACGCGCCCCTCAGGATAGCCGGGCGGGTCCGAGCGCGAGCTCGGTTGTATAAAGTTGATGGAGCGATCAATTTTGTTGTTCCGAAGGTTGACAATGTGACGTCGAGCACTAAATAAAAGGCCATCCCGATGGCAAAGCTCGTCGTTGCATGCCCCAGCTGCGGGGGAGACCTCCGTGCCACCCGCCTGGCGTGCGGCGCGTGCGGGACGAACCTGGAGGGTCAGTTCGACATTCCCGTTCTGCTTCAGCTCCCCCCCGACGACCTCTCGTTCGTCGTCGAGTTCGTCCGGCTCTCGGGGAGCCTCAAGGCGATGGCCGCCAAAGGGGGAACGAGCTACCCCACCGTGCGCAATCGGCTCGATCAGGTCATCCAGCGCCTCGAAGCGCTCGAGAGCGGCGTGCAGAAGAAACGGAACGAGATCCTCGATGCTCTTGAAGGGGGGCGCCTCTCGACGAAGGAGGCCGAGGAGCAGCTTCGAAAGGTCGGACTATGACGACGCCCGCGGATCGCATCGGAAACCTGGTGAGCAGCGGGAAGATCTCCGCCGCGGAGGGGGAGCGTCTGCTGCTCGCGATCACGCCGAGCGCGCGGGCGCGCTCTCCCTGGCAGGCGATCTTCAATCCGTTCGAACGCTTCGGCGGCGAGCGGGCGGCGGTCGTCGGAGTCGTGGTGTGCGCCCTGAGCCTCGGCGTCGGGCGTCTCGGGGCGCACTTCAACGGCTTCATGGACGTGCACCTCGGCGAGGGGGGTGAGGTCCCGACGCTCGGGACCTCGCTGCTGGAGCAGGCCGCCAGCTGGCTCGCCCCGGCGATCCTCTTCTGGGTCTACGCCCGCTTTGCCTCGTCGCACGGGCGACTGGTCGACTTCGTCGGCTTCGTCGGGCTCTCTCGCGCGCTACTGGTCGTGGTGGCATTCATCACGGTCGTGCTGGACCCCTTGCCGCCGACGGGGAAGGACCCCCACATCACGCCCGCGATCGCGCTCCTCGCGATCACCACCGTTCCGCTCATCGCGTGGTTCGGCACCCTCCTCTACACCGGCTTCAAGAATGCGTCGGGGCTCAGGGGGACGAAGCTCGTCGGTGGATTCATCGGCATGCTCGTGTCGTGCGAAATCGCTTCCAGGCTCGTCTTGCACTTGCCTCACTGAAGGGAGGATTCGATGCGCAACATTCATGGTCGTCGCCGTCGCGGCTCGCGCACGTTGTTCGCTCTCGTCTCGGCGCTCCTCGTCGCCTCCTCCGTGGGGCTGGCGGCCAGGTCGGGGTGGGACTCCGAGTGCACGCGCGTCGCGTATGGTCACGGTGCGAACGTCAACCTGTCGATCGCGAACCCGAACGCTCTCCGCGTGATCGCCAAGGCGCTTTCGAAGCTCGTCCTGGCTCACTCGTTCTGAATCGCGGGCCTTCACTCCTCGGGGTCGGTCTCGTCGATGCGCGGCGCGACCGTCAGCACCCCGTTCTTGACCTCGCCGCGGATCACGAACTCCGATGTTTGCCCGTCACCGTTCAGATCGCCGTGCGCGGTGGCCGTGAACGTGGGCGGGTTGGTCAGCGAGACGGCGTACGAGTACTGGTAGTACTGAGGCATATCCATCGAGAACTCGAGGCACGCGAAGCCGGCGTTCCTCGTCTTGTCGACCGCCCACTCCGCCGCCGTGGACTGGTATTTCGTCCCCTTCAGCGACGTCATGCTCGCGGGTACCGGGTGCGAGGCCGACGGGCAGAGCGCGTGGTTCTTCTCGTAGGCGACCGCGGCATCCTTCGCGATCTGGCCGAGCGCGTACCGCGCCTCGGCTGTCTTCGCGTTCGCGATGTACTTGCGGACTCCGTAGACGCCGACGACGGCCAGGACCGGCAGGACGACGATCGCTGCGCCTGCGAGACACAGGATGACGATGACCCAGGTGGGAAGGCCTTTGCGCGGTGCGGCTTGGGGCGGGGGAGCGTTCATGCGGGAATCCTAGCCTTCCGCTGCAACGCGTAGGTGGCGTTCATGCTGCCCCTTCCGCGCGGGCAACATTCGACTAATGTCGCGCCACTCTCGCATGCAAGGCGCCGCCCCCGCACCTCACGCCGCTCCGACCGCGCCGCTCGAGGACGACGTCGTCCGCGTTCTGCGGGACGACGGTTCGCTCGATCCCGAGCACGATCCGAAGCTCGACCCCGACGCCGTCGTCGCCATCTATGGCGCGATGGTCCGCGTCCGCCTGCTCGACGAACGCCTCGTCGGGCTCCAGCGCCAGGGCCGGATCGGCTTCCACATCGGGTCGCAAGGGGAAGAGGCCGCCATCCTCGGCTCGGCCGCGGCGCTCCGGGAGCACGACTGGATCTTCCCCTGCTACCGCGAGTTCGGCGCCGCCCTCTGGCGCGGGATGCCGCTGGCCGCCTACGTGAACCACATGTTCGGCAATGAGCAGGACCCCATGAAGGGGCGGCAGATGCCGGACCACTACGGCGCGAAGGGAGCGCGCTTCACGTCGATCAGCTCGCCCGTCGGGACCCAGATCACGCACGCCGCCGGGTTCGCTTGGGCGGCGAAGATCGACCGGGCGACGGCGCGGCGCGAAGGTCGCGCGCTCGTCGGCGCCGAGGACGTCGCGACTCTCGTCTACTTCGGCGAGGGGGCCACCAGCTCGGGCGAGTTCCACAACGGGATGAACTTCGCCGGCGTGTTCAAGGTACCGCTCGTGCTGCTTTGCCGGAACAACGGCTGGGCGCAGGGGCATGCCGCCGAAAAGCAGAGCGCCTCGGTGTCGTTCGCGGCGAAGGGGGTCGCGTACGGCATCCCGGGCGTGCGCTGCGACGGGAACGACCTCTTCGCCGTGCTCGCGGTGACCCGCGAGGCGAGAGCGCGCGCGGCACGCGGCGATGGGCCGACGTTGATCGAGGCGCTGACCGCGCGCATGCCGCCAGCGCGCGAGGGGGCGAAGGACGCGAGCGAAGCGTGGAAGAAGCGCGACCCGATCCTCCGCGTGCGTCGCCACCTGGAGCTGCGCGGCGTCTGGTCCGAGGCGAAGCAGCGCGAGTACGAAGCGGCCACGCTCGCCGAGATCGACGCCGCCATCGAGCTGGCCGAGCGCGTCGCCCCGCCTGCGCTGGGGACGATGTTCGACGACGTCTTCGCGACTCCGACGGGGTCGCTCGACGAGCAGCGCGCGGAGCTCCTCGGCTCGCCGCGCGCCACCGGCCTCGCCAAGCCCTGAGATCCCGAGACGAGACAAGCGAGAGAAGACGACACGATGCCCACGATGAACATGGTCCAAGCCATCAACGACGCTCTCCGCGGGGAGATGCGTCGCGATTCGCGCGTCGTCGTCCTCGGCGAAGACGTCGGCAAGGTGGGTGGGGTCTTCCGCGTCACGCAGGGGCTGTACGACGAGTTTGGCGACGAACGCGTCATCGATACCCCGCTCAGCGAGGGGGGGATCATCGGCTGCGCGATCGGCATGGCCCTCTACGGCCTCGTGCCCGTCCCTGAGATTCAGTTCTCCGACTTCATCTTCCCCGCGTACGACCAGATCGTCAGCGAGCTCGCGAAGTACCGGTATCGCTCGGGTGGGGAGTATTCGGCCAAGCTCGTCATTCGTACACCGGTCGGCGGCGGCATTCGCGGCGGCCACTACCACTCGCAATCGCCCGAATCGCTGTTCATCCACGTAGCCGGTCTGAAGGTCGTCTGTCCGGCGACGCCCGCCGATGCCAAAGGGCTCCTGCTCGCGTCGATCCGGGATCCCGACCCCGTCCTCTTCTTCGAGCCGAAGCGCATCTACCGCGCGGCCAAGGGGGAGGTCCCCGAGGGGGACTACGTCGTCGAGATCGGGAGGGCGCGGATCGCGCGCGAGGGGAAGGACGTCACGGTCATCGCCTGGGGCGCGATGCTCTACGAGGCGATCGCCGCGGCCGATCAGGCGAAGGAAAAGGGGATCGAGTGCGAGGTCATCGACCTGCGCACTCTGTGGCCGGTCGACATCGAAACGATCGTCGCCAGCGTCAAGAAGACGGGGCGCGTCATCGTCGTGCACGAAGCGCCCAAGACCTGCGGGTTCGGGGCCGAGCTCGTCGCGCTCATCAACGAGAAGGCGTTCGTCCACCTCGAGGCGCCGCCGGTCCGCGTGACGGGATGGGACACTCCGTTCCCCTACACGCTCGAGATGGAGTACCTCCCGCTGGCACACCGCATTCTGCCGGCTATCGTCACCACCGCTCAGTACCAGTAACTCACCGAGATCGAGACCACACATGGCGCGCTGGGAATTCAAGCTTCCGGACATCGGCGAAGGAGTCACCGAGGGCGAAGTCGTCAGCTGGCTGGTGAAGCCGGGCGACGTCGTCAAAGAAGATCAGCCCATGGTCGAGGTCATGACCGACAAGGCGACGGTCACCATCGGTGCGCCTCGCGCGGGCACGATCGTCGAGACGGCCGGCAAGGTCGGCGAGATCGTGAAGGTGCACTCGACTCTGGTGGTCTTCGAGCTGGGGGGCGCGGCGCCCGCGGCCAAGGCTGACGGCCATTCCTCGAACGGCAACGGCAACGGTCACGCGCCGACGAACGGGACACCGCGCAAAGACGACGGGCCTGCCGCGACGGCCGTCGGGGACATCAAGGAGAACCTGCCGGGGATGGGGGCGCCGGTGGCGTCGCGTGCGTCCTCGTCCGCGGGGGGCGGCGCGGTGCAGACCTTCAAGAACGAGAAGCCGCTGGCGACGCCGGCGACCCGCCGGCTCGCGCGCGAGATGAACATCGACCTCACCACCGTCCCTCCGACGGGGCCGCAGGGGCGGACGACGAAGGCCGACGTTCAGATGTTTGCGAAGAGCGGGCCGGTCGCGGCGCCCGCGCAGGCACCGCAAGCCGCGGGGCAGTCCGAGGCGCCGCGAGCGGCGAGCGCTCCCACGTCGGGGATCGTGGCGCGCGAACCGGTGAAGATCCACGCGCCCTCCGCCGCGCAGTCGGCGCAGGAGGAGCGGGTTCCGTTCGCCGGGCTGCGCCGCAAGATCGCGACGAAGATGCAGCAGTCGACGCAGACCGCTGCGCACTTCACGTTCGTCGAGGAGTGCGACGTCTCGGCCATCAAGGCGCTGCGCGCGCGCATGAAGCCCCAGGCGGAGACGCTGGGGGTGAAGCTGTCGTTCCTGCCGTTCATCGTGAAGGCGTGCGTGGCCGGGCTGAAGAAGCACCCGATCCTCAACTCCGCGCTCGACGAGTCGACCAACGAGCTCGTCTACCGCAAGTACTACAACATCGGGATCGCAGCCTCGACCGACGCGGGGCTCATCGTGCCCGTGGTGAAGGACTGCGATCGCAAGAGCATCCTCGACATCGCGCGCGACATCGAGCGCCTGGCGACCGACGCGAAGAACGGCAAGTCGAAGCTGGAAGACCTCAGCGGGTCGACCTTCACGATCACGTCGCTCGGCGCGCAAGGGGGCCTCTTCGCGACGCCGATCATCAACTTCCCCGAAGTGGCGATTCTCGGCATCCACCAGATCAAGCAGAAGCCCGTCGTGAAGGACGGGCAGATCGTCGTCGGCGAGGTGATGCTCCTGTCGCTGTCGTTCGACCATCGCATCGTCGATGGTCACGTCGGCGCGGCCTTCGCCTACGACGTCATCGGGTACCTGCAGAACCCGGATAGGCTGTTCCTCGAGATGGCGTGAGCCCTGGCCGCGGGCCACCGCTTCCACGCCTAGCTCACGCGGCGACCGGCGCCCCGGAAGGTGCTTTAATGTCGTCATGAATCGTGCGGACCGCGTGTGGAGCGCCGCCGTCGTGGTCGCCTCGCTCGGGCTGGGGTTGGCGCTCTCCGCGTCGCAGTCGGCGGCCGTTTCGTCTCTCTCCCAAGCGACGACCCGCGTGGACGAGACTCCGCCGTCGCGCGAGCTCGCGCCGCCGTCATTTCCGGGGCCCGTCGTCATGAAGGACGCGGGACACGACGCCGCTCTGCCAGGCCCGCCCCGCGCCGGCCAGGTCCAACCTTCGTGGCCGACGCGCGTCCAACGGACGGTGACGCCGTCTTCCGCGGTCTCCGACGACGTCCCGTTCACCCCGAGTCGCTGAGCACGCCATGGTTCGTCCCCACCGCCGTCGCGTCGCGACGCTCGCGTGCGCGCTGCTCGCCGCCGCGTGCGGAGCCGCGTCGCGTGGTGGGGAGATGGAGCCGCGCTTCATCGCCGTTCACAACGCCTTCGCGGCGATGGGGCTCGCCCAGGTGGGCCCCATCCAGCGGGGCTCGCTCGGGGAGGGGCGCGAGTCGCGCGTGCCGGTCGAGCTCGCGGCCGGATGCACCACGGTCGTGGCGCTCGGTGGCGACGGCGTTCGCGATCTCGACGCCTCGCTCGTCGACCCAAGCGGAGCCTCGATCGCTCACGACGCGACGCGCGATCCGCAGGCGGTCGTGCGCGTCTGCATCGATCATCCCGGGACGTACGCGCTCGTCGTCAAGATGAGCGAAGGCGCGGGGGACTTTCTCGCAGCGACGTGGTCCGGTGGCGCTCTGCCGACGACCCAAGGGGGCGCCGGTGAGGCAATCGCCGCGGGCTCACCCGCCGCGCAGGGGACGTGCGAGGCGCCCATTCCGCTGACGGCGGGTCAGTTCCAGGGGACGACCGCGCACGGCGAGAGCGAGAACGAAGGCTCCTGCGCCGGCTCGTCGTCCCGCGAGCTCGTGTACCGGCTGGACGTGGCGACGCGGCAGCGGGCGGTCATCGACGTCGACCCCCGCTTCGACTCCGTCCTCTACGTACGCAAGGACGACTGCGCCGACACCGAGGCGGAGATCGCGTGCAACGACGACGTGGGGCACGAGCGCCGGTCACGAATCGACGCCGTGCTCGATCCCGGCACGTACTTCGTCTTCGTGGATGGCCTCGCGAACGAGTCGGGGGCGTTTCATCTGAAGGTGGCGCTCGACGACGTGCCGACGATCGCCGACGTCTGTCGCTCGGCCCGGACCTTGGCCCCGGGGATCGCGCTCGCAGGGTCTACGTCAGGAGCTTTCGACAGCGCGGAGTCGACGTGCGGCGACGAGGCGAAGGGGGACGACGTCGCCTACCGTCTCGATCTCATGACGCGCTCGCGCGTGCGCCTCACCGAGCGCTCGAGCGAGATCTCGCCGGTGGTTCACCTGCGGCGCACGTGCACCGACGAGCAGTCGGAGGTGGCGTGCTCCGAGGACGGCATGAGCGATGACGTCGCCACGTACACCGGCATGCTCGACGTGGGCTCGTACGCGGTGTTCGCCGACTCGAGCGGCCGCGAGCAGACCGACGGAAACTTCACGCTCCTGGGCGAGACCGCGCCTCCGCAGGGGGTGGGGTCGCAGGGGGACTCGTGCGGTGACGCGCTCCCTCTGGCCAACGGGAAGGTCGATGGCGACACGTTCCCTTCGCGCGACGACGTCCTCGGCACGTGCGGTGGAGCCGGCGCGCCCGACGAGGTGTACCGCGTGGACGTCACGCGCCGGTCGCGCATCACGACGCGCATGGTGCGGCAGGAAGGGCACCACGTCTTCGTCCTCACGCGCGCGTGCGGCGACCGCGCGTCGGAGCTCGCGTGCGGCCCCGCCATCGACCAGATCGTCGGACCGGGCACGTACTGGCTCGTGGTCGACGGGGCCACCGCCGGGGACTTCGGGCGCTACGAGCTCGAGGCGCGCGTCCGCGACGTCGCCGGGCAGGAGGCCGCGTGCAAGGGGGCCCCTTCGCTGCACGCCGGAACGGTCGTGAACGGGACCACGACGGGTGCCGGCGACAGGTTCACGACGTCGTGCGGCGGGCGCGAGGAAGACCAGGCGAACCCGGACCGCGTCTACCGGCTCGAGCTCTCGCACCGCGCGCACGTGCAGCTCAACCTCGGGACCCCCGCGTGGGACGGCGTGCTCGTCCTCCGGCGCAGCTGCGTCGACGCCCCGTCGAGCGGCGCGAACGGGTCCGCGGCCGCCGAGATCCGCTGCAACAACGACTACGAGGACGTCCACCACGCACGCCTCGATCTCACGCTCGACCCGGGGACGTACTACGTCGTCGTCGACGGTCACGCGCGCGGCAACGAGGGGGCGTTCACGCTCGAGTACAAGGTCCTGAAGTAGACCCGGTATCCCCCCGACGAAACGGCGCTCCTGTCCGTTCCAATCGCCGTCCCTGATTTCGAGCGATCGCCCAAATCGGGAACGGCAAGCGGAACGGATCGAGGCAAGACATTGATGTCATGAAGGAATGCGGCGGGACAAAAGTCATGGAATTCCATCTTCGGAAGATGAAGCTCCATCTTCCGAAGTAGGACGTTCATCTTCCGAAGATGGAGCTCCATCTTCGGAAGATGAAGTTCCATCTCCGGAAGCAGGAGATCCATCATCCGCAAGATGAAATTCCATCTTCGGAAGTAGGACGTTCTGCTTCGGAAGATGGATCTCCATCATCCCCAAGATGAAATTCCATCTTCGGAAGCAGGCCGTCCTGCCTCCGAAGAGGAACGCTCACCTTCGCCCGCGGGCGCTCAGCGCAGAGACTTCGCGTACGAGTACGCCGTGTAGGCCGCCGCGATGTGGCAGATCCAGCCGAAGAACCCGGCCGAGAACAGCCAGAGCCCCGGCGTCACGATGAGCCAGAAGAGCCCTCGAAGGAACTTGCCGTTGTAGAACTGCCCCAGGCCGGGGATGAAGAACGACAACACGGCCGCCGTACCCGGGTTCGGCAATTGCGATCCACTCACGATCATCTCCTTCGACATGACGAAAGCCTCCGTCCCCACCGCCCGCCGTGCCTCCTCGCGTTCGCGGGGTGCTGCGGCGTCCACTGCTTCCGTAGGTACTTCGAACCAGGCGGCCGCGAAATTTCGACGGAACAGTCCGGCGCACCCGGAACATGCGCACGCCGAGCCCGGTTCGCAACCGCTTCCCGACGCGGAGACGGTACAGCTCCTGCATTCGTCGCTCCTCACCTGGTACGCCCGGGAGCGGCGCGATCTTCCGTGGCGACGCACGCGCGACCCGTACGCCATCTGGCTGAGCGAGGTGATGCTCCAGCAGACGCGGGTGGAGACGGTGATCCCGTACTACGAGCGGTTCCTCGCGCGCTGGCCCACGGTGAGCGCGCTCGCGGAGGCGCCCATCGACGACGTGCTCGCGTCGTGGAGTGGGCTCGGCTACTACCGGCGCGCGCGCATGCTGCACGCGGCGGCGCAGTCGATCGCGAACGAGCCTGCGTTCCCGCGCGACGCCGAGAGCCTCGCCCGGGTGAAGGGGATCGGCCGCTACACGGCGGGCGCGGTCGCGAGCATCGCGTACGGCGAGGCGGCTCCGCTGGTCGACGGCAACGTGGCCCGCGTGTTCGCTCGCCTCTTCGCGATCGAGGAGGACGTACGGAGCACGAAGGGTATCGCGCGCCTCTGGTCGCTCGCCGAGGCGCTCGTCGCCGAGCGGGATCCCGGCGCATGGAACCAGGCGCTCATGGAGCTCGGCGCGACCGTGTGCGTCCCGCGCGACCCGCGATGCCTCCTGTGCCCCGTGCAGGCGCTCTGTCGTGCGCGCGCGGAAGGGAAGGAGCGGGAGCTGCCGCGCGTGAAGGCGAAGGCGAAGCCGCGCGAGCAGAGGCGCTGGGCGCTCGTGGCGACGAAAGGGGGCGCGGTGCTCCTGGGGCAGCGGCGCGCGGACGTGCGGTTCGGGGGGCTCTGGGAGCCGCCGACGATCGACGCGCTCGAGACGGACGAGCCCGACGCGGTGGCCGCGGCGCGCCTGGCGTCGCTGGTGGGCGTGAAGCTCGGCCCCCTGAAGCGCGCGCCCGACGTGACGCACGTGCTCTCGCACCGCCGGCTCGAGATCGCCGTCCTCCGCGCCGAGATCGCGCGCGCTCCTTCGGCAGACGCGGTCAAAGGCAGCCTCGAGTACACGCATTTCGCGCTGGTCGACGTGGCGCAGTTGCACGACCGCGGTGTCGCCACGCTCGCGCGAAAGCTCCTCGCCGCCGGCCTTCGCGACAATGAGATAGACTGAGCACACATGGCCGCGCGCCCAGCGCCCAACGGCGAATCACCGTACCGGCCTCTCATCGTCGTCGCCGACGACGACGCGGTCACGCGTGACCTGCTCGCCGGGCTCCTCCGCGCGAACGGCTACGAGGTCGTCACGTGCGCCGACGGCCAGGAGGCGGTCGAGCGGGTGGGGAAGGGGGGGGTCGATCTGGCCCTGCTCGACGCGATGATGCCGCGCCTCTCGGGCCTGGAGGCGTGTCGCGTGCTGAAGGGGATGACCTCCGACGGCTTCCTCCCCGTCGTCATCGCGACGGTGAAGACCGATCCGTCGAGCCGCGTCGACGGTCTCAAGGTGGGCGCGGACGACTACGTCTGCAAGCCGTTCGAAGAAGGGGAGCTGCTCGCGCGCGTCGCGGCCGTGCTCCGCATCAAGAAGCTCCACGACGAGATGCAGACGGTGAAGGCGACGCTCGAGCGCGTCAGCATCCACGACGAGCTCACGGGGCTTCACAACTACCGCTACCTCCACGCGCGGCTCTCGGAGGAGTTCAAGCGCGCCGAACGGCAGCACGAGCCGCTCGCCTGCTGCGTGCTCGACGTCGACAGGCTCAAGTCGCACAACGACGCGGGCGGTCGCGCGCTCGGCGATCTCGTTCTCCGAGGGGTGGCCGACGTCATCCGGCGGAGCGTGCGCGAAGCGGACGTCGTCGCGCGCTACGGGGGGGACGAGTTCCTGGTGATCCTGCCGGCGACCCACTTCGCCGGATCACTCAGCGTCGCGGAACGAATCTGGCGCGATGTCGCGGCCATCGAGTGGGCGGCGGCGCCGGGGCTGGTCGTGGGTGGGGAGACGGGTCCCTCGATGCAGGTGACTCGCGCGACGGTGTCGATGGGCGTCGCGCTCTACCCCACGCGCGACGTCCGCTCCCGGGACGCGCTCCTCAAGGCCGCGGATTCGGCGCTCCTGCACGCCAAGCGCGAAGGTGCGAACCGCATCTGCGTCTTCCAGCAGCAAGGGTTCATCTACACGCCCAACACCGCCGCGCCCGACAAGGGGCCCCTCAAGCGATCGCGCTCGCCGTACCCGACGAGGAAACGCGACGCCTGAGCGCCCCGCGCATTTGCGCGTTTGATTTGAACAGGGCCGTTGCTACTGTCCCGCCCGATGCGCCGTGGTCGCGCTTTGGCTTTCTTCGTCTCCGTCGTCGGGCTCGGCGTGCTCTCGCATCGTGCGCTCGCGGGGGACGGTCCGTCGACGAGCGACGCATCGCGAGGGAGCGTGGATGCAGGAGCGCTCGACCCCTTCCAGGGGGCCGCGCCGCCCATCGCGACCATCCGTCCGCACGCGTACACGCTCGCCGAGTGTCTCGCTCTCGCCGACCGCAATTTCCCCAATCTGTGGGCCGCGCGCGCGCGACTCGCGTACGCGCATGCGCAGCTCGACGAAGCCAAGTGGCTACCGTTCTGGAACTGGAACGTGTCGTCGAACGCCACCGTGCTCAGCCCCATCGGCGGCACGACGACCTACACGGCCACGGGGCAGACCGCTCGCAACATCACGCTCGCCGATGGGCTCCAGCCCTGGTGGACGGTCGACATCAACGGAACGATCCCGCTCTACACGTTCGGCAAGATCACCGCCGGGCGACAGGCGGCCGAAGCGAACGTCCGCCTGAACGAGTGGGATCTCGAGAAGTGGCGACAGGCGGCTCGAATGGACGTCCGCCGCGCCTACTTCGGGGTGCTCCTCGCGCGCGACGCGCGCTACATCCTGCAGGACGTCGACACCAGGCTGGACGACGCGCTGGCGCACATGAAGGAGAAAGTCGCCGCCGGGAAGCCCGGGATCGACGAGACCGATCAGATCAGCCTCGAGTACTACAAAGACACGCTGCTCGCGCGCTCGGGCGAGCCCGACAAAGGGGAGCGGTATGCGATGGCCGCGCTCCGCTTCTACACCGGAGTGCAGACGGCGTTCGACATCCCCGACGAGCCGCTGAAGCGCCCCGACGTTTCGTTCGCGCCGCTCATCCGCTACCTCGCAGCGGCCCGAATCTTTCGCCCCGAAGTGAACGTCGCGCGCGCGGGCATGTCAGCGCGGCAAGCGCTCCTCGACCTGGCGCGCGCCAACCTCTTCCCCGACATCGGCGCCGGCTTCGGCGCCAGCTACGCCATCGCGCCGGGCGCGGTCCCTCAGTACGGCAACATCTGGGCGAGCGATCCGTTCAACCACTTCTATGCGGGCGCCGGCCTCGGCCTCCGCTGGACGCTCGACTTCCTCCCGAAGGCCGCGCGCATCAGCCAGGCCGAGTCGCAGCTCGAAGAGGCGCGGGCGCTCGAGCGCATGGCGCTGGGGGGGATCGCCGTCGAAGTGGAGAACGCCTACGGCACCGCCGTCGAGGCCGACACGCGCGAACGGAGCTGGGACGCGGCGGAGCACAAGGCGAAGCAGTGGATCGTGACCATCCAGGATCAGATCGATCTCGGCTCGAAGAACGAGAAGGACATGATGTTCCCGCTGCGGAACTACATCGACGCGCGCGTGAACCACGAGCAGTCGCTGATGGACCTGAACGTCGCCCTCAGTGATCTCGCGCGCGCCGCGGGGTGGGACTCGGCGGCGCCGACGGGGGGCTGAGGGGGGGGCTGAGGGCTCGCAGCTCGCGTCACCAGTTGCACGTGGAGAGGGCGAGCACGGCAGCGATGCGGTTCTTCACGAGCGTGAACTGCTGGATCGCGTAGTTGATCTCGGCTTGCCGCCGCGACGCTGCGGCGACGACGAGATCGAGGCTCGTGAGCTGGCCCGCTCGGTACGCCGTCTGCGTCAGCTCGTCGTTCTGGATGGCGAGGGCGCGCGCGCGGTCGGCCACGCGCAGCTCGTCCTCGGCCACGGCGACGTTGCGCTTCGCCTGGATGACCTGGATCGTCGCCTGGCGCTTGTCGGATTCGAGCGTCTGCTTCGCTTCGTCCTCGAGCGCCTGGAAGTTGTGCACCAGGCCGTACTTCGTGCCGCCATCCCAGATGGGCACGGAGAGCACGGCTTCGATGTTCCACGTGTACGTGTTGGGCAACGAGGGGTCGAAGTTCTTGTAGTCGGATACGCCTGCCTGGGCGCCGAGCGTCGGCAGGAACTGCAACCACTGGTCAGTCACCTTGCGGTGCGCGACCTCGATCTGCTGCCGGGCGGCCCTGATGTCCGAGCGCTCGTCGATCGAGTCAGCGGAGCGGCACACGCCGTGCGCGTCGGCTTCCAGCGCGTCGAGATTGAGCGTGGGCGTGACGCCGACTTGATCCGGAACGCCGAGCGCGAGGCCCAGCGACTCGCGCGCCTCCCGGAGCGATTCGTCCCCCGTGACCAGCGTCGTTCGTGCCGATTCGACGTCCTGCTGCGCGCGAACGACGTCGAGGCCGTTGGCGGCGCCGAGCTTCTGCTTGCGCACCGTGAGATCGAGCCGCTCGAGCGACTGCTGGAGCCCACTTCGATTCAGCTCCGCGACGCGCTCCGCGGTGACGACGCCGACGAGCGCGTTGGCGACACCGAGGGCGAGCGTTCTCTTGAGGTCCTCGAAGGCGAGCTGATTCGCGACGGTGTTCGCCTTGGCCGTACCGAGCGCGAAGAACTGCTCGTAGTTGAACAGCGTTTGCTGCGCGACCGCGCCGGCCGTCCCGTTCGTGAGGGGGCTGCTCGTGAGCGAGACGCCGCTGTAGACGAGGCCATTTTGATGGTTCAGGACAGCCTGCCCGTTGATCTGCGGCAGGACGTTCGCCAGCGCGATCCGCTGTTGTGCCTCCGCTCGCCGAATCTCGTCATAGGCGGTTCGCAGGTCCGTCGATCGCGAACGAAGGAGCGCCAGCGCCTCGCGCCACGTCATCACGACCTTCTCGGCGGGGGGAACGGGCACGAGCATCGGGTCGCTGACGTTCGCAACGGGCAGGGCGACGGGCGTGGAGACCTGCGGGCTCGTTGGGGCAGCCGTCGGCGCGGTGGAGGGGGGGAGCTGCTGCGCTTCGCCCTGCGCCAGCGCAGGGGAGGGGGCGGCCAGGGGGGCGAGCGCGATCAGCGCGACGAGCGGGCGAAACCAAGCGAGACGCATCGGACCTCTCTACGTGGACATGTGCGCGGAAAGCGCGCGGAATCGGAAGGGGATGGGGGTAAGCGGTGAGACGCGCACACCGGATGTGGGGCTACCTAGTGTCGCCGGAGAGCACCGCAAAATTTCGCGAATCGGACGGGGCGCTGGCTTTGGACGCCCGGCGGCGGAGCTTTATGCCGCACGCCGGCCCTTGGATGCCACAACGGCAGGTCGCGTTGGGTCGCCAGTCAGGGGCGCGTGGCGTAGCGGACGTCGCCCGGCGTCAGATCGAGCCGTGCGCGTAGCTCGCCGAACCGGCCGCGAAGGGCCGCAGGGCTCACCCTGAACGTCGCCGCGACCTCCGCTGTGCTGAGGGGCACGCGATCGACGAAGACGACGGCGTACGCGATCGCGGCGGCCACGCTCCGCGCGCCAATGGCGGCCTCCGCGGCCTCGGCTCCCGAGCCGGTGGCCCGCGCGAGCTCTTTCGCACGGGCGCGCTGCTTGTCGTCCAGGGGGAGGCGGTCGAGGCCCCGGGCGAGCGCCAGATCCACGGCCCGTCGAGTCGTCCCGGAGCGCTGTTTGCTCGAGGTGGAGGCCGTGCGCACGCGCTTCGTCGAGACCCCGCGAGGCTGCGAAGGCTTGTCAGCGGCCACGCCTCCGGCGCCGTGCGTCGGCCCCCCCGCGTCTTCTGCAGCCGGGGCACCTCGCTCGAGCCACGACAGCAGCGCCGAGTGCTCACGCGACCCGCCCGCCTTGATCGCCCGCAGGAGGACTCGCTTCGCTTCGCGGACCTTCCCGGCGCGTGCGAGCGCGTGGGCGAACGACGCTGCGATGTCGCCGCTCGCGCCGCTGCCGAGCTGCGACGCTTCGGTGTACGCCGTACGGAGCCACTGGAGGGCATCGCCGGCACGGTCGAGCGCCACGTCGAGCAGGTGTCCCAGGTTGTGTGCGTACCACGGGTTCTTCGGCGCGCACGCCAGCGCCTTCTGGTAGGCCGTCACCGCGAACCGGTAGTGACCCAGCAGGGTCTGCGACAGCCCCAGGAGCGCCCACCCGCGATCGTCTTCCGGCCGCTCCTCGGTCACGCGTTTCGCGTAGATGGCGGCGCGCCAGGGGTTCTTCTCGGCCAGGAGCTCCGCGAGCTGCCGGTGCGCGAACACCCGCTCGTCGCTCCCCGGCGCTGCCGTGCGCGCGAGCCGATGGAGCATCGGCAGCACGTCGCTCGGATCGAGCGCCCGTCGCAGCGCCCACTCCACATCGCGGCGAAGGCGGGTCGTAGGTTCGATGCGGTCTGTCCCCACTCCATGTCCGGTGTAGCGAGTGCCGCGTGGCCGCGCAACGTGGACTCTGTGGGTGGTCGGATTTCGCTTGCGTGACCTTGATCTCCAGTCACGCTTTGGCTCTTCGGGCCGCGGAAGCAGCGCGGTTGACGCGCTGCTCGAGCCGTCGCTCACCGCATCGCGATGACGCGCTGCTGGACGAGCTCACAGAGGATCTTCAGCGCGTCGAGCATCGGCATCCCGCTCACGTCGAGGATCATCTCGAGGTTCGACACGCCGTCGATGTGCGACAGCAAGAACCCCGCGCGGTGATCGATCGAGAGCCAGCGGAGCTGCTCGGACGCGACCATGACCGTCGGGACGCGATCGAGGGGCCCGATCCTCGCCGAATACATCTGGATCAGCTTGGTCCGGCACTCCTCGGCGCACGTCAGCGCAGCCTCGTTCGCCGGGTCGCCCTGAAGGCACACCTCGGCGAGCTCCAGCGCGCCGGTGAAGTCGCCGAGCGAGAAGCGATTGCGCATGTCCTTCAGCGCGCGCTCCGGGTCCGGTGCAGCGCTCGTCTGAGCGGCCAGGCGAGCGAAGGGGTCCCTCTCGTACTCCGCGGGGTAGGCGACCGTCGCGGGCCCCTCCTCTTCGGCCCCTGGCTGGCTACTGGCTCGTCTCCGTGGCGGCAGATCGCTCGGGATCAAGACCGAGCGGAGGCGTGCTTCCTCGATCACGTCCTCGTCGGTGAGCGTGATCTGTGGCGGGCGCGGGCGATCGATGTTCGAGTCGTCTTCGTCGCGCTCGAAGCGGAGCGCAGGGGGGGGCCTGGTCGAGAACTCGCTCTTCTGGGGCGGCGTCGGCGTCCGTGCGGCGGCCTTCACCTTCGCTTCGGACGCCCGCGCATAGTCCTCCACGTTGAACGGCGGTGAAACGGTCGGTCGCTCGTCGGGCACGGCGTCGGCGGGCGTGGTCGGACGTTCGGCCCCGAACGGGTCGTCGAAGTCCTCCTCGTCGTCATCGCCGTTCATCTTCGGCGGCTCTTTCGGTCGATCGATCACGATTGACGAGCCTCACGGTCCTTACTCACCCACGTCTCAGGTCTTGGCCACGACCCCCTTGAACATCCGGTGCGTGCGCGTGAGGCCTTCGATCTGCTCCTTCACGAGGGCGACGTCGCGCTTCTGAATGGCTTGTCGCGCTTTGCCGACGATGGCGCGCGCCTTCTCGATCGCGTCGCGGCCGAAGTCGCTCGACGCGACGATCTGCTCGACCTGCGGGAAGAGGCGCTCGATCTCGCCGATGAGCTTCTCCGCCTCCTGCTTCACCCCTTCGAACTCTTCGCTCGTTCGTCGCTCGACGAGCTCGTCCTTCGCGCCGTCGATCATGTTCTTGATCTCGTCGCGCGTGAGCCCGCTCGTCGCGGTCACCTGGATCTGCTGCTCGACGCCGGTCTCGAGATCCTTGGCGCGGACGCTCACGATGCCGTCGGCGTTGATCTCGAACGTGACCTCGATCTCGACCGAGCCCTTCGTCGCGCGGCGGAGCCCGGTGAGGATGAACTCGCCGAGCAGCTCGTTCTCCTCGGCGTTCTCGTGCTCGCCCTGCATGACGAGGATCTTCACGGCAGTCTGGTTGTCCCGGCTGGTCGTGAAGATCTTCGTGCGGTGCGTCGGCACCGTCGTGTTCTGCGGGATGAGCTCTTCGAAGTAGTTGCCGTGCGTCATGATGCCGAGCGCGTGCGGCGTGACGTCGAGCAGGATCATCTCCTGCTTCTCGTCGAGCAGCGCCGAGCCCTGGATGGCGGCGCCGAGCGCGACGACCTCGTCCGGATGAACGCCCTTGCTGGGATCGCGCTCGAAGAACTCGGCGACGACCTGCTGGATCTTCGGCATGCGCGTCATGCCGCCGACCAGGAGCACCTCGTCGATCTCGGTCTTGCCGAGCCGTGCGTCCTCCAGCGTCTGGCGGCAGATGTCGACCGTGCGTTCGATGAGATCCTCGCTGAGCTCTTCGAGCGTCGCGCGGTTGAGCGCACGCTGGAGGTGGAGCGCTTCGTTGCGGCCGCTCGAAATGATGAACGGAAGGTTCACCTCGGTTTCGCGGACGCTGGAGAGCTCGCACTTGGCCTTCTCGGCCGCGTCCTTCAAGCGCTGAAGCGCCATCCGGTCCTGCCGCAGATCGATCCCGTGCTCTTCCTTGAAGCCCTGCACGAGCCAATCGATGATTCGCGCGTCGACGTCCTCGCCGCCGAGGAACGTGTCGCCGGCGGTGGCGATGACCTTGAAGACGCCGTGGCCGCCGATCTCGAGGATCGAGATGTCGAACGTGCCGCCGCCGAAGTCGTACACGGCGACGACCTTCTCCAGGTTCCGTCCGTGGCCATAGGCGAGCGCCGCCGCCGTCGGCTCGTTGATGATGCGGATGACGTCGAGCCCGGCGATTTCGCCTGCGTCGCGCGTCGCCTGGCGCTGGTTGTCGTTGAAGTAGGCCGGGACGGTGACCACGGCCTTCACGACGGTCTCTCCGAGGTAGTCCTCGGCGATGACCTTCATCTCCTGGAGCACCATCGCGCTGATTTCAGGGACGCTGTACTCCTTGTCGCGGAGCACGATGCGCACGTCGCGGTGCGGGCCCTCGACGATCCGGTAACTCGACGTGGCGACAGCGTTCTTCACCTGCGGCGAGTTCCACTTTCGGCCGATGAGCCGCTTGGCCGCGTAGACCGTGTTCTCGGCGTTGGTGATCGCTTGCCGCTTCGCGATGTGGCCAACGAGCCGCTTGCCCGCTTCGGTCACCGCGACCATCGAGGGGGTCGTTTTGTACCCCCCGCGGTTCGGGATGACGACAGGGCTTCCGTTTTCCACGATCGCGACGCAAGAGTTCGTCGTGCCGAGGTCGATACCGATGACCTTCTCCATCCCTGAATCTCCCAGCACAAAAGGATGCCCTAATTCACTGCGTCGCGAGCGTTTTTTCGCGGGCGGTCTTCAGCGTTGACTCAATCCGACTTGCCGATCCGTTTCAATAAGGATGCGATGCTCGCATCGTTTGGAGCGAGCTGGGCTGCCGTCTCGAGCTCGCGCCGCGCATTGAGCGCCAGACCCGCGGCCAGGTAGACGTTCGCCAGCGTGACGCGAACCGCCGCGTCCCTCGGCGCGAGCTGTACGGCGCGCTGGGCGAGGGCCGAGGCGTCGTGCAGGTTGCCCGCGGCCTTCACGAGGCAGTGAGCGGCGCGCTCATGCGCCCTTGCATCGTCTTCGCGCGCACGCGCGACGCGCCGCCACGAACGGGCGGCCTCCGCCCACTTCTCCGCCTTCTCTTCGTAATCGGCTTGCTTCAGGTACTGCTCGCCCAGGATCTGATCGGACGCCCGCTGCGCCTTATCGTACGCGGCCTTGAGCTCCGCGTTCTCCCCATCGAACGTGAGCGCCACGCGTAGCGAGTTCGCGGCCGCCACCACGTCGCCCTTTTCGAGCGCCGCCATACCCGTCTCCGAGTACTTGCGCGCTTGTGCCGTGCGAGCCGCCGTGACCTTGTCCTCGTAGCGACGCTTGAGCGAGTCGACCGCGTCCTCGGTCTTCGCATAGCCAATGGAGGGCACTTTCGGCGCCTGCGGTCCGTGAAACGGCCCCGACGACGTGCGGCTCCCCGTGAGCCGGCGGGCCAGCGTATCGCGTCGCGACTGTGCGCCCGGCGGCTGGCTCTGGAGGGGCGCGACGCTGATGCGGGGGTTGCTCGAGGGGCGATCGGCGGGGCCTTTGCTGATGGCGTCGCCGATGAGAGCGTTCAGCTCGGGCGCGGACGGCCCGACCGACGGCGAGGTCGGCGGCTCGTTACCGAAGCGCACTCGGGGCTCGCTCCGGGGAGACTCGATCGGGAGCGACCGCGACGAGCCCGGTGGCTCCAGCATGGCCGCCGACGAAGGGGGCGGCGGTATCGACGACACGCTCACTCCCTGCGTCGCTTCCTCCGCGCGTCGCATCTCGGCCGCCGCCTCCGCGACCATCTGCTCGATCCCGCGCGTCTTCTCGACGGAGGCGAGGTAGCCGTCATAGTCGGAGCGGCGCGTGGCCTCCGTCAGCGTGTCGTGCGCCTCGGTCATCCGGCGGAAGATCGCCTCCATCTGCAACTTGAAGGGACCTATCTCCCTCCGGAAGAACCGATCGGGATGGAACTTCGCGGTGAGCTCGAAGTACGCGCGCTTGATCCCTTTCCTGTCTGTGCCGCGCGCGACGCCGAGGAGCGCGTAGTGATCGAGAACGTCGAGCTGCGCGAAGATCGTCGCGATCTGCGCTTGGTGCTCGGGAGCGAGATCGACGTTCGAGACAGGGGTGAACTTCGCGCCCGCGGTGGAGGAGGGGGTCGAAGGTGGTGGCGCGGGAGCCGACGCTCTCGGCATCGCACGCGGCGCGACGGGGGAGGGGTCTCGTGGGGCGGGCGGCGCTTGGACCGGGGGGGCGCGCGAGGCGTTGCGCGGCTTCGCTCGATCCTCGACGGGAGGACGCGGGGTCTTCGGCGGTCGCGACTTCCGCTTCGGCAGCTCGACGAGTTGCAGGGACTCCAGCTTGAGGAGCGACGCGACGACGTCCTCGATCGCAAGGCCCGTCGCCTGCGCCAGATCGCTCACGCTGCTCTCGCCGTCGACGCGAGACAGGACGAAGCCGTCTGCCGGTGAGAGCGGCATCGACCTCACCCGTTCGGTGTCGATCTCGCCGCGCGGTCTCGGGATCAGGGACTCGGGCTCGAGCACGATCAGACTGAGTCTACGGGATTCGAATCCTCGAAGCGATTGTGCATCCAGAGCCATTCGTTCGGTAGGGCCAGGATTCGCGCGGAGATCTCCGCATTGATGCGCTCTGTCAGAAGGCGCTCTCCCTCGTCGTCGGCAGCGAGATCGTCGGTACGGATCTCCGTGCAGCTGATCCGCAGCTCCGAGGCGCTTTCACCCGCATTCTCCCGTGGCGCAGCGGTCCCCACCACCACCGCCGCGCGCGTCCGTAGAGCAATGCGCGCGGGCCCGACGGGCGTCGGCGCCGGGTGCCCGAGAAACGGCGCCAGGATCGACGGAACCCGCGATCGCAGGTCCATCGGGATCCCGAGAACCCCCCCAGCGCGCAGCGTCCGAAGGATCCGCGTCGCGGAACCTGCGTGGCCGCGGTAGATGGCCCTCACGCCGCGAGACGCTCGGAGTCGATCGTAGACGTGCGAAAGGCGCGGGTCGTAGGTCTCTCGCGCCAGCACGGTCAGCGCGACTCCGCGATGAACGAGCGACTGGGCGACGCGCTCCCAGGGGCCGAGGTGTGCAGAGACGAAGACGACTCCGCTGGAAGCGCGAGTGAGCAGGGCGAGCGAAGCGGCGTCGATGGGGAGTGGCTCGAGCGGGTAACCCGGATCGAGCGAAGCGACTGCGTCGCCGAGGTGCTCGCCGAGGGTCCGGTACGCACGGCGCACGAGGGCGCGACGAGCATGCGCGCCCATTCCGGGGAAGGCTCGCGAGACGTTCGCCATCGCCGTCGCTCTCTCCGCCGGGAGCGCGACGAATGCGACGCGGCCGACGAGCCGCCCGAGTGCCCGTAGGAGCTCACGCGGCAGTGGAACCAGAAGCGCGAGCGCCACGCGGACCACCCGCGCGATGACGCCGTTCTTGAGCGCCTGCGCGCGGGTCCATGTCCCCCCATCACGCAGGTCGCGAGATACCCGGTTCGTCACGGCGCCGCTCATCGAGTGGAGGGACCCTTCGCGGCAGGGGTGGCGGCCGCCCCGCCGCCGAGGGGGCGTTGCCCCAGGACGAACATGACCGCGGCGGTCACGACGAGGAGGACCACCACCACGAGTCCCAGGCGCACCCGCCGCGTTCTCTGGCTCGAACGCCGGACTTCGCCGCGCACGATCGAGCGCGCCGCGATGGCCGCGTGCGCGGGTACGGGGAGCTCGAGTGGCTGGTGCGACAGGGCTACGGACCGCAAGAAGTCCGCCGGTGCGCTCGTCAGCGATGGGTCCGCGAGAGCCTGGCGCAGCGCTTCGGCCTCCGCGGTCTCGTCGGGCGTCGTCGGCGCGTCCGGGCTCTCGTCACGTTCCGCCATCGCCGCTGCCGTCTCCACCATGCGCGCGCGTTACCCGTTCCAAAGCGCCAACCGCTCGATGCAGTAGCACGTCGAATGCGGCCGGCGTCACCTCCAGCGCGCTGGCCGCCTGGTCGCGTGGGCGCGCGTCCAAGATGCGCAGGCGGATCGCGCGCGCGTACCGCGGGTGAATCTGGGCGAGCGCGGTCTCGACCTTGGCACGCGCGGCCTCTCGGTCTCGCTGCGACGAAAGCGAGGGGGCCACCGGCGTCGCCTTCGACGAAACGTCGAGCTCGCGCTGCACGTCGCCTGCTCCCCAGAAGAGGACCCGTTTCCGCGAGGCGAGCTGGTCGATCGCGACCTGAAGAGCGACCGTTCGCAGCCATGGTTGGAAGCCGGCCGCGCTCCAGGAGAACGTGCCGATGCGAGCGACCACCCTCGAATACGTCTCGCCGAGCGCCTCCTTTGCAGCCGCTTCGGAGCCCACGCGCGGCAGAAGCACGTTTTGGTAGAGCGCCGGCCCGTACGTACCCAGCAGGGCGTCGAGAGCGCGCCGACTGCCGGCCTTCGCCCGCGCGACGAGCTGCCGCTCGCGCTCCAGCGCGTCACTCCGGCCGCCGTCCATGCGCCGCTAGCGTAAGCGAAGCGGCGCCTTCGCGGGACGGCGATCGCCGTCGCGAGCACGTCCGCCCTTGATGCACCCGAGGTGCGTGATGGTAGGGTGCGCGCCATGCGATTCCGTGTCTCTCTGGCGCTCGCGCTGGCGTGCGCGACCCTCGTGTCATCGACGGCGCACGCGGCTGACGACATCGCCATCCCGTTCACCAAGACGGTGCTGCCCAACGGCATGACGGTGATCTTCAGCGAGGACCACTCGCTGCCGAAGGTCGTCGTCGACATCGTCTACCGCGTGGGGTCGCGTTTCGAGGAGCCTCACCGCACCGGCTTCGCGCACCTCTTCGAGCACCTCATGTTCATGGGGACGCGGCGCGCGCCGAGCGGGGAGTTCGACCGGTCGATGGAAGCCGCCGGCGGGATGAACAACGCCAATACCTCCGAGGATCGCACGGACTTCTACGACGTGGCCCCGGCAGGCTCACTACCGCTCCTGCTGTGGCTCGAAGCGGACCGGCTGCGCGACCTGGGGCCGCTCATGACGAAGGAGAAACTCGACCTTCAGCGCGACGTCGTGCGCAATGAGCGACGCCAGCAGATCGAAAACCGGCCCTACGGCCTCGTGCGTCTGCGCATGCCGGAGTTGCTCTATCCCGAAGGGCATCCGTACCACCATCCGGTGATCGGCTCGCACGAGGACCTCGAAGCGGCGCAGGTCGATGACGTGAAGGCCTTCTTCGCGAAGTACTACGACCCGGCGAACGCTTCGCTCTGCATCGCCGGCGACTTCAAGCCCGACGAGGCGACGCAGCTCTTGCAGAGCTGGTTCGCGACGATCCCGTCGAAGGGGAAGCCGCAGGACCCGGGCATGGGCGCAATCGACCCCGCTTCGGTCGCGTTGAAGAGCGTGGTGCGTGAGACGGTCCAGGATCACGTCGAGCTCGCGCGGACGTACTTGGCGTGGCAGTCGCCGAAGGCCATGGCGAAGGGCGACGCCGAGCTCGATCTGCTCGCGAGCGTGCTCACGAAGGGGAAGGCGAGCCGCCTCTACCAGGCGCTCGTGTACGAGAAGAAGCTCGCGCAGGACGTCAGCGCCAATCAGGAGTCGGGGGTGCTGGGGTCGACCTTCGAGATCCGCGCGACCGCGCGCCCCGGGGTGTCGCTGGATGCCATCGAGGCCGCCGTCGACGCCGAGCTGGCGAAGGTCACCCAGAGGCCGGTCACGAAGGACGAGCTGGCGCGCGCGAAGAACGGCTTCGAGACGGAGTTCGTGGAGCGGCTGGAGAGCGTCGATGAACGGGCGGCGATCTTGAACGAGTACCAGGCGCAGATGGGGGACCCGGGGTACGCCCAGCGCGATCTCGATCGGTACCGGAACGCGACCGTCGAGGACGTGCAGGCCACGGCGTTGAAGGTGCTCGACCCCAATGCGCGGGTGATTCTGCGCGTCGTGCCGAAGGGAGGGGCGAAGTGAAGGCGCTGTCTACGCTCGGGCTCGCACTCCTCGTCGCCGCGTGTGGCGGAGCCGCGCCGGTGGTCCCACCTCCGGTCGCGCCGCCAGCAGCCCCGCCACCGCCGCCCGCAGCGAGCGCCCCCGCCGACCCGCTGGGGCCCGAACCCGTGCCCACGCTCGCGCCGACGTTCCAACCGCCGGCGCCGACGGTCTACACGACGGCGAACGGACTCACGGTGTGGCTCCTCGAGCGGCACGTGCTCCCGCTCGTCGCCGTGACCGTGACGATTCCGAACGGAGCTGCGAGTGATCCCAAGGGGGAGGCCGGGCTCGCGCGCGAATCCGCCGACATGCTCGACGAAGGGGCCGGGAAGCGCGGCGCCATCGAGTACTCCAAAGCGGTCGACGATCTCGGCGCGCGCGTCTCGAGCGGCGCGTCGTCCGATCGAAGCTACGTGCAGCTCAGCGTCACCAAGCGCGAGTTTGCCGCGGGGATGCAGCTCCTGGGCGACGCTGTCGTCCGTCCGCGCTTCGAAGCGAAGGAGTGGAAGCGCGTTCACGATCTTTGGATGAACGTGCTGAAGCAGCGACAGACCGTGCCACGCGAGGTCGCGCGCGTGGTCGCCGCGGCGACGCTCTACGGCATCGACCACCCCTACGGCCATCCCGTGGACGGGCTCGTGTCGACCGCGCCGAACGTGGCGCTCGAGGCCGCGAAGAAGTTCCACGACGCGGCGTGGAGGCCCGATCGCGCGACGATCGTCGTCGTGGGCGACGTGACGAAGGGGGATCTCGACGCGCAGCTCGATGCGGCCTTCGGCGCGTGGAAGGCGCCGAAGAGCGCGCCGATGCCGATCGTGACGCCGCCGCCTCCTGCGCCGAGCGGCGCCGATCAGCCGAGGATCGTGATGGTCGATCGCGAGGACGCATCGCAGGCGGTCGTTTCTTTCGTGCGCCCTGGGCTCGCGGCCGCCGATCCGCGCGACCCGGTGCTGGAGCGCGCGAACGTCGCGCTCGGCGGCAGCTTCACGTCCCGCTTGAACGAGGACCTCCGCGAGAAGCACGGGTGGAGCTATGGCGCCAGCTCGGGCGTGCAGCTGATGCGAGGAGTGGGGATGGTGGTGGCGAGCGGGTCGTTCGTGACCGACAAGACGCCAGAGGCGCTGAAGGCGATGCTGGGCGACATCGACGACTTCGGGCACGCCGGCATGACCGAAGACGAGGCGCAGAAGACGCGCCTGCAAACGCGCGCCGAGTTCGTCGAGCAGTACGAGACGATCGAGCACACCTGCCTCGCCCTCGCCCACGATGCGTCGCTCGGTCTCGGGCCCGACTGGGAGGCCAAGGAGGCGGCGCTCGCCGATCAGGCCGATCGCCAGGCGCTGAACGGCGTCGCGGCGACGTTCTTCGGGCGAGCCGGTGCGACGGTCGTGATCGTAGGGCCGCGAGCGAAGCTCGAGGGGCCGCTCACCCAAGCGGGCTTCGGGCCGATCGCCTTCGTGGATGCCGAGGGGAAGTCGGTCGTCGCAGCGGCGGCGGCGACCAAGACCAAGGGGACGAAGTAGTGGCGTTCGTCATCCAGCTCGCTCCGGGCGCCGAAGAGAACGGTCTCGCCTCGATGCTCTCGGACCTCGTCCGCCAGAACCTGGAAGCCAAGCCGCACAAGGTTGCCGACTTCGAGGGGTGCGAAGGGACGGTCGCCATCGTCGCCGACGACGCCGACGTGTGCCTCACCCTTCGCTTCGCCCCCCGGGGAACCCTGACGATCTTCGACGGAATCGTGGGCATTCCGGACATCGCGATACGGGCGACCTCCGACATGATCCTGGCTTTGTCGAACATGCCCCTCTCGATGGGCTTGCCGTTCCCCAATCCGCGTGACAAAGACGCAGTCGCCGTCAGCCGTTCAGTGATGGCGGCGATGAAGACCGGCGAGCTCCAGATGTTCGGCTCGCTTCTTCATCCACTGCTGGCGATGCGACTGACGCGCGTGATGTCGATCAATGGCTGAGCAGTGGGAAAAGCGCGCATTTCCACTTGCGCAACCGCCCGTCCTGCCTCAATGTGCGCGCCCCATGCGAGCGGATCGGCTCGCGCATAGAACCGAGTAGAGAAAGCTCCCCAATGGCCGTCCACATTCGTCTCTCGCGCGCCGGCGCCAAGAAGAAGCCGTTTTATCGGCTCGTCGTGACTGATCACCGCTCGCCGCGTGGCGGCCGCTTCCTCGAGAAGATCGGCACGTTCGATCCGGCGAAGAAGGAGCTCGGTTCGGGCCTCATCGTCGATCTGGCGCGCCTCGAGTACTGGCGCGGTCACGGTGCGACGCCGTCGGA
>Ga0302157_10000274_pt1 | contig 67955 bp, 64 predicted proteins | sample I_Bog_N3_3_FD_193502 | JGI IMG/M metagenome (GOLD analysis project Ga0302157, IMG submission 193502) | Peat permafrost microbial communities from Stordalen Mire near Abisko, Sweden - I_Bog_N3_3 | ecosystem: Environmental > Terrestrial > Soil > Wetlands > Peat | place: Sweden: Abisko, Stordalen... | reverse complement strand
TTCCCATGCCCGTAGTCGGGGCGATCCAGGTACTCGAAGACCTCCCAATAGGAGTGGCCCGTCGCCTGCGCCTGGCTCCAGCCCGTGATGCGTTCGGCGACGGCGTTCATCTTCACGACGTTGCCCCTCAGATCCGTCGTGATGAGACCGGCATCGATGCTTGCGAGCGTCAGGGCCAGGTTCTGTTCGATGTCGGCGACGTGCTCCTCCGCGCTCCTGCGCTGGCCGACTTCGCGTTCCAGCGCGACGATGGCAGAGCGCATGTCGTCGGCGCGCGGGATCTTCAATGCCGCCGGGATCAATCGCCAGACCGCGATCGCCGTCGCCGCGGAAATCAGGGCGGTCACGACCTTGGTCAGCGCCTGGAGTCCGTAGTCGGGCTTCCAGATCGTCCAGATATCCATCAGGTGCGTGATGCCGCACGCGAAGATGAATGCGCTGAAGAGCAACGCCACGCTGTGGAACTTCGCGTCCGGCCGCTTGCGCATGAAGACAAGGATGCCTAGCGGGATCGAGAAGTACGCCAACGCAACGATCGCATCGGCCACGACCATCGACCACAGCACCCCTGGCGACCAGGTGAAGCAGTAGCCGTGCGGCAGGTAGCCGTTTCGACCAAGAAAGGACAGCAGATCCAAGCGAGTTCCTCTTGCCTCTGGGGGCGTTGCTGCCGACATGCTCAAGGCTTCGGCGCTGAGATTCTTCGCGGAAGAGGTCGCTCCAGCGACACGCCCTGTCGCGAGCTGGCCTCGATTTCAATCAATTCGAAGCTTCCGCCGATGCAAGGTCAGGTTCGCTTGGTCAGCGGCCAATATTGCGCTTCGCCTTCTCATCGGTATGTCGGGAGTTATCCACGCCTCCGGCATCTGCGCGACAGTCGGCACCTATACTCCAAGTTCTTGCGAATACAGCGTACGCCTGTGCGCGCTCGCCGTCTGCCAGTCGCCCTACCGGTCTATCGTGCCCGCCGAATTTCGCTCCTATACAACCATCGAGGTCGCCAGGCGGCTCGGCGTCTCCTTGCAGACGGTCCAGCGTTGGGTGGATGCGGGCCGGCTGAAAGCCTGGAAGACGCTGGGCGGCCATCGACGCATCGATGCTGAAAGCGCCGAGGCGCTGTTCAGGACGCAATCCAGCGAGGTGGGGGCCGAGCCAGCGACCGCCGCGAACCTTCACCGCATCCTGATCGTCGACGACGACCCCCTCGATCTCGAGCTGATGGTGGCGTTCGTTCGACGGACATCGCCAGATTCCGCGATCGATCTCGCGACGGACGGGTTCCAGGCCCTGCTCCGAGCGGGCAAGGCCATGCCCGACATCCTGATTACCGACGTCAACATGCCGCACATGGACGGCTTCGAGATGATCCGGGCGCTCGCCGAGGAAAGCGCGCAGTCGCCGTCGACCATCATCGCGGTGTCCTCGCTGTCGCCTTCGGACCTGGCGTCGCGTGGACGGCTCCTGCCCGGCGTGCACTTCCTGTCGAAACCCGTCGACCAGGAACGACTGGCGGCGCTTCTTCTTCGTCGTGCGAGCGCTGCGAAGGCCTGACCCCTTGCCTTGAACGCCCACGGCGCGCGACCTGCAGTCGCGCGCGCGCGTCGGCCAATGGCCAGCCCGGACGCGGCCCCGTCCACGTCGTCTTCAGGGAACGACCCAGGACGAACCTGCCACCCCGAAGTTGTCGTGTTGGAGACTTCATCGCGAAATCATTTTGATTCCAGTGCTTGGCGTTTATGACTTAATTCGTCATAAATAACTAAAGCGCAGGCAATTGATGTCGAAGTCCTGGGAGCTCGCCAGCGCCGCCACCTCGTCGTGGAAGTGCCGCGGACGAGCCGGCCCAACACGACACCATCGGAATCAACATGACAAAAGCAAGACTGCGCCTGCTTTGCGCCTCCGGCGCGCTGGCGCTCCTTGGCGCCATCCCCCCTGGCGCCGCCCAAGCGGTCGAACTTGGCGACCGCATCGACTTGCACGGCTACGGCTACCAGGACTATGCGCAGTCGTCGGCGAACAGCTACCTGGGCGCCGACAAGCACGGCACCTGGGACAACAACTTCCTGGGGCTCGTCCTGACTGCGACGCTCACGGACAAGAGCAAGCTCTGGGCGCAGCTCGAAGACACGTCGACCGAGGGCACATCCTTCACCTGGATCTTCGTCGACTATGAGCTGACCGACAACGTTCGAGCGCATGTCGGGCGCGTCAAATTGCCTCTCGGCTTCTACAACGAGATCATCGACGCCAAGCCATTGCAGCCCGCAGCACTGGAGCCCTCGCTGTACCAGGAGGCCGCGGACATGGTCCACGACTCCTACCAAGGGGTCGGCATCGACTACGAGCAGGACATCGCGGGCGGACATGTGCTGTGGCAGGCCTATGGGGGCAACGTCTACGACAACGATCCCGACATCGTCACTCGGGATCGTCGCGCCTTCGGCGGACGCGCCACCTACCGCCCGCCGTTGGACGGAGTCACCTTCATGGTTTCAGCCCTTCGTACGCAGGTCCAGTCCCTCGCCACAGGCACCCTGTCCGACGAAGATCGGGGCATTCTCTCGGCGGGCTACCTCGCCAACGCCTGGGACATCAAGGCGGAATATGCCGCGCACAAATTGCTGGGAGTCACCTCCGACGCGTGGTACGTGCAAGGTGCGTACGCATTGACGGAACACTGGAAGCCCTACGTGCGCCATGACTACGTGGTTACCGACCGGCGCCTGCGCGGCGATCCGTCGTACGAGGAGGCCACCTGGGTCGCCGGCATCAACTACCGGATCAACGACTCCCTCGGCCTGAAGCTGGAGAACCACTTCAACAATGGCTATGGATTGCCGGTCGCCGAGGGCAGCGTCACGCCCGGCAACGGCAAGAAGGCATGGAACCTCATGCTCGTCTCGGCCGACTTCCAGTTCTGAGCACGCCATGAACACTGCCATCATGAAAATCAGCACCCTCCTCTTCGGCGCGACCTTGTCGGCATGCCTCGTTCCGGCAGTCGCGTTCGCGGGCGGCATCGTCGTGATCGTCAACAAGGCCAACGACAACGCGATCGACAAGGCCCTGGTCGCCAAGATCTACCAGGGGGACTCGAGGACATGGCCCAACGGCGGCTCCATCGCGGCCCTCGACCTGCCCGAGGACAACTCGTCGCGGTCCGACTTCGACGCGGCGATCGTGGGAAAAGGCCAGGGCGCGCTCAAGTCGCTGTGGGCGCAGAACGTCTTCACCGGCAAGGCCTTGCCTCCCAAGACGGCGGCTTCCGACGAGGACGTCAAGAAGGCCGTCGCCGCCAACAAGAACGCCATCGGCTACATCCAGTCGGGCAGCGCGGACGATACCGTCAAGGTCGTCGTCCGCCAGTGAACGCACCGTCGTGCATGCGACGGCTGCGAGCGCGGCCAGGCCTGCATGGCCAACAGCAATCTGATCTCAAGGACAAGACGTGCGCGAGTTCTTTCGATACCACGGCCCGATGGCCATCGGCGTGCGGGTCTTCCGCCACCTCGACTTCAAGGCGAAGGCGGGTCTGATCTCGACCGCTTTCGCCATTCCCATCGCCTTGCTGGCGTGGAACTTCTACACGACGGGCGCGCGCGAGCGCGACGCCGTCTCGCTCGAACTCGTGGGGCTCGAAGCGACGACGCATACCGACGACGGCCTGGCGGCATTGCGAGCGCAGCGCATGGCGCTGTTGTCCGGCGAGATCAAGCAGCCCGACGTGACGGCCGCAAAGGCGGCGCTGGCGACGTTGCGAGCCAGTCCGCTCGCGGCACACGCGGCGTCCGGCGTGCAGGGCGCCGACGATTCTCTCGCCGCGGTCACGGCCGCTGGCCTGGGTGCCGACGAACAGACGATCCAGGCCAGCATCGACGCCATGTCCAAGCTTGCGTCCGACCTGGACGATGCCTCGGGCCTGTCGCTGGACCCGGCCGTCGACTCCTACTACCTGCAGTCCATCCTGGATGACGCCGTTCCCCAGGCGGAAGAATCGCTGTCGCATGCGCTGGCGCTCGGCGCGCAGTACCAGGCCAAGGCTGGCGCGCCGGAGACGATGGGGGCGCACCAGCTGTTCGCGATGACCTACTGGTCCGCCCGCCATCTGCAGGCGATCGCCCAGATGATCGATCGCATCAAGGCTGCATCCCCCGAAGAGGCCGCGCGCATCGACATGAAGGCGCCGATGGAGCAGGTATGGGACTTCGCAGGCAGTGCGAACGAAGACTGGTTCGGCGAGAAGTTCTCCGGAGCGCCGGCGGAATTGAGAACCAAGTCCGACGTCGCGATGAAAGGACTCGCGCAGATTCGATTCCAGGCCCGCCAGGTGCTCCAGGACACCCTGCAGCGACGCATCGCGAAGATCGACCGCATGCGCGCGATCATGGCTTCCGTTCTCTTCGCGGCGTTCTGCCTGAGCGGCTACCTGTTCTACGCGTTCTTCCTGGTCATCAGCGGAGGCCTCGGCGAAGTGCGCCGCCATCTGGTCGCCATGACCAACGGTGACCTGACGACGTCGCCCCAACCCTGGGGCCGCGACGAGGCGGCGTCGTTGATGCAGGCGCTGGCGAACATGCAGCGGTCCTTGCGCACGATCGTCTCGCGTGTGCGCCTCTCCTCGTCGTCCATCGTGGACGCGAGCGGAGAAATCGCATCGGCTTCGGTCGACCTGTCGAACCGGACGGAGGAATCGGCCGCGAACCTGGAGAAGAGCGCGTCATCGATGGAGCAGATGTCGGCCGCCGTCCAGGCCACCGCTGACAACGCGCAACTGGCGGCGCACGCTGCCAAGCGCAACGCGGAAGTCGCGGAGCAGGGCGGCCGCGTCATCGGCGACGTGGTGTCGACGATGCAGGCCATCCAGGCCTCCTCGCGCGAGATCGGAGAGATCGTCGGCGTCATCGACGGGATCGCCTTCCAGACGAATATCCTCGCGCTCAACGCCGCCGTCGAGGCGGCCCGTGCCGGCGAGCAGGGTCGCGGATTCGCGGTCGTGGCCACCGAGGTGCGCACGCTCGCACAGCGCAGCGCGGCGGCCGCTCGCGAGATCAAGGTGCTGATCGGCACCAGTGTGCAGCACGTCGACGCTGGCACGCGAAGCGTCCAGGGTGCCGGCGTCACGATGACGGAACTGGTGGCCAATGCCAACCGCATGAACACGCTGCTGTCGGAGATCTCGAGCGCCTCGACGCGCCAGAGCAGCGGCGTCGCCCAGGTCACGAAGGCGGTTCACGAGCTCGACAGGAACACCCAACAGAACGCCGCCCTTGTGGAAGAAACTGCCGCCGCGGCCCACTCGCTGCGCGATCGCGCAGTCGACCTGGCCGACGAGGTCTCGTTGTTCAACCTGCCCGAGTGATCTCGCCCAGGACGGCATCGACTCGCGTCACGACTGTGGGCGCTGCCCTGCTCCACCCGTGCCAGCCCGCCGGCGAGCGCGACCGCCATCGGGATCGATCCCTGGTCGGCTCCGAAGCCCCGGCCGGCGATCGACGTGCACGAAGCGAGGTTCGCGCGACAGATCGACTGACGCCGCACCGGCCGCCGGGGATCAGAATCCCATCGATGCCAGCAGGTCGTCGACGTCGTTCTGCTGCAGCGCATGTTCCGGGGTTTGCGGGCCCTGCAGCCCTGCTGCCAGGGGACTCGCCGCCACGAGTTCGGGATCGGCCTCGTCGACGAGCAGTTGAACCAGCTGGCGCTCCGTTCGCGTGTTCATGTCGATCACGTTCTTGATCACCTGCCCCGACAGATCCTGGAAATCCTGGGCCGGCATGATCTCGCCCAGGATGCTCCGCTGTCCATCGACGAATTCGGCGCTTGCCCGGGCGAGCAGGAGAGACGATCCCGGCTGTCCGGAATCTCCCGGATGACGCGCTGGAGTTCGGGCGTGGCGCCAAGCACGCGCAAGGCCTCGTGCAGCTCGCGCGTGAACATGCCAAGCCGAACGCTTGTCCCGGGGGATCGGGTCGGGTTCATGGAGCGCTCTTTCGACGAAGGATGTTGGTGATCTTGTCGCCAGGCATCCGGAACAGCCGTGCTCATCGCAGGCTTTATGGCGCTCGAAGGGCTTGAGGTGGCGCAGCAACTGCAAGCGGTTCGTCGTCCGGATCCATGTCGACCTCGGACACAAGTTCGCAGATCGGCGCCGGCCGGTGCAGCAGGAAGCCCTGGGCGAAATCGACGCCCATCTCGCGAATGCATTCCAGTGCGACGGGACGATCCACGTACTCTGCGACCGTCTCGATTCCCATCGCGCGCGCCACATCGACGAAACAGCGCACCGTCGCGGTGTCCAGGCGATCATCGGGAAGGCCGCGAATGAACTGCCCGTCGATCTTCAGGTAGTCCACCTTCAAGGTCTTCAGATAGCCGAACGACGAGGCCCCCGCGCCGAAGTCGTCCAATGCGATCTGCACGCCGAGCGCGCGCACCTGGTCAACGAATGCGGCCGCATCGAGCACATGCGTCACCGCCGCGGTTTCGGTGATCTCCAGGCACAGCCGGCGGCAGATACGCTCGCCGCTACCGGCCAGCAACGCGATCGCCCAGCGATGGAACTCCAGGTCACCAACCGACTGCCCCGAGAGGTTGACGTTGATGCGTTCGAGGTGGCCCAGGTCTGCGACGCCAAGCATCCACTCGATCGTGCGACGCAAGACCCAGCGGTCGATGCGCGTCGCCATCAGGAAGCGCTCGGCCGCGGGCAAGAACAGGCCGGGCGAAATCATCGACCCGTCGAGGTCGATCATTCTCAGCAAGACCTCGGCATGGAGGCCTCCGATGTGGGGGCCGAGCGGCTCGATGCGCTGCGCATAGAGGGAGAACCGGTTCTCGTCGAGTGCCTCCGCGATGTGCGCGGCGCACTGCATCTCGCTGTGACGCGCATGGATCGTCTCGTCGGTGTCGATCCACATCCGGACGCGGTTGCCGCCGGCTGCCTTGGCGGCGCAGCAGCAATCGTCGGCAGCCTGCACGGCCGCCTGGGCGCTCGACCAACGTGCCTCCATGCCCACCAGCCCGATGCTCGTGCCGACGCACAGGCGGTGGCCGGAGTGGAGAAACCTGAACTGCTCCATGCGATCGCACAGGGCCTGCGCGATGCGGTGCGCGGCAGGGAGGGGGCAGTTCTCGAGAATCACGGCGAATTCGTCACCTCCCAGTCGCGCGATCAGGTCCGAGTCACGCATCGAGTCGCGCAGGATGGCTGCCACCTGCTGCAGCAGCAGATCGCCCGCCGCGTGCCCACACGTGTCGTTGATCAGCTTCAAGTGATCCACGTCGATCATCAGCAGCGAATGTTCGGCCGAACCGGCCCTGGCGGACGCCCACGACTGTTCGAGACGGCTATCGAACTGCATCCGATTGCCCAGGCCGGTCAACGCATCGTGCGAATCGCGAAAGCGCGCGTCTTCCGACATGCGGCTCGCGCGCAGCATCGCGAAGCGGCCCTCGAGCGCGCGCGCGGCGGCATCGGCCAGGTGACGGAGCACGTCACGTTGCACGTTGGACAACTTGCGGCTCCTGCGATCGAGCACGCACAGCGTTCCCACGGTGCTCCCGTTGCTGAGTCGAACCGGCGCGCCCGCGTAGAAGCGGATGTCCGGAGCGCCGACCACCAGCGGGTTGTCGCGGAACCGGGGATCGCGCGTCGCGTCGGGAACCTCCAGGACGCCTTCGCCCAGGATGGTGTGGGCGCAGAAGGCGACCTCCCGACTCGTCTGCTGCGCGTCGGTCAGTCCGATCTTCGCCTTGAACCATTGCCGATCGTGATCCACCAGGCTCAGGAACGCCATCGGCGTGCGGCACACCACCGACGCGGCGAGCACGAGGGCGTCGAATTCCGCCTCCGGTGCGCTGTCGAGCACTTCCAGGGCGTACAGCGCATGAAGCCGGGTGGTTTCGCAGGGAGGGATCGAGGCAGAAATCATGTCGTCGCCGCAATAGCCGATCATCGACCGCAGGGTGTATCGGACGTCGCAGGAGAACCGGGGCTCCGGACAGGCGGAGCCCGTTGTCCGCCACGGCAGGTGTGTGTACACCCCGCCATCGGCAACAGCGGCAAATCATCACTTTGGATGTTTTCGACCTCTGGGATGATTTCATGAGGCCGCGGGCTCTTTTCTTTTGCGGATCCGCAAAATACTGACCCGGGTCGGACGAGCATGGCGGCCGCCTCGAAAGTCATGGACGGCTGGACGGCTTCGATCCCAGGCTTGACACCATAGTTCTTCATCACGCCCGCTAGCCAGTCGACCGGGATCCTTGAACAGGTGCGTGGTCAAGCCTTGATCGCCAGGCGCGTGGATCAGGAGACGACGCCTTGGGACGAGAGTCTTCTGATCGAACTCGGCCTGTCGAGCCCGCGATTCATCGAGCAGGCAAGGCAATTCCATCGGAGGGCATTGCGCCCGAGAATCTGCCCAGTGGAGGCAAGGTTCAACCAGGCCGAACGATGCGTGCAAAGACCTTGGTCGTGCCGCATCTCGATCGCGACACAGAATCTGATCCGGACACCGCATCGTTCGATGCGGATCCGCATTGCCTCACCCTACTCAGCAAGGAACAACCATGGCCAAGGTACTTGTGCTGTATCACAGCTTCTACGGGCACATCGAAGCGATGGCGACTGCCATTGCGGAGGGCGCACGCGAGGTCGCCGGGGCGACCGTCGACGTCAGGCGCGTCCCCGAGACCGTGCCTGAGGATGTCTTCAAGGGTGCAGGCGGGAAGGCCAACCAGGCGGCTCCGATCGCAGCCCCGGGCGAGCTTGCCGACTACGATGCCATCATATTCGGCACCGGCACCCGATTCGGCAACATGACGGGCCAGATGCGAACCTTCCTCGACCAGACGGGGCCTCTGTGGATGAGCGGCGCACTGGTCGGCAAGGTCGGCTCGGTCTTCGCCAGCAGCGCGACGCAGCACGGCGGCCAGGAAAGCACGATCCTCACCTTTCACCCGACACTGCTGCACCACGGCATGATCATCGTCGGCCTGCCCTACGCCGAGCCGCGGCAGATGGGGCTCGACGAAATAAAGGGGGGTAGCCCGTACGGCGCCTCGACGATCACCGGTGGCCAGGGAGAGCGCATGCCCAGCGAGCAGGAACTCGGCATGGCACGCTTCCAGGGTCGTCACGTCACGACGATCGCCACCAAGCTCTTTGGCTGACGAGGCGAAGCGATGTCGACGCAGCCTTGGCGCAGCAAGGCACCAAGCCGTGAAGAGGACTCCCCCTTCGCGGCCCGGCGTTCTCTCAGACCTGTTCCTTCGTCGCGTTCATCATGACCGGAATGGCCGCCAGCACAGGCGGCACGACGAAGCACCACATCGCGAACCGGCTGAAGATGCACGCGCCTGCGCCACAGCCGACCGCGAAGGCAATGACGTTCGGCGTCATCTTCGACAGCCTGGCCCTTGCGGCAGCAGCCTCCTCGGGTGCTACGCCGCGAATGAGATCGGCGATGTCGATCATGATCTGCGTGGTCGTGCCAGTCATGAGGGTGGTTGGAGGTGCCGTCGACAGGTGGACGCGTGACGCTGCATTCTGGATGGCCATCGCCGCCACCAGCACCATGCCAGTCAGGACGTCTTGCCAGTCGTCGCCCTGGTGACCTGGCGTCAACTCGATCGCCAGTACCGCACCGACCACCAACAGGACGCACTGCAGCGTGAGCATCGTGCGCAGTATCGGCACGCCCAGGCGAGGCAGTAGATGCGCCACCAGCCGCGTCGCGACGATCACGACACAGAACACCGGCAGAGCGAGCAGTTTCGCCAACGTGCCGGACGAACCGTGCACCAGCGAAGCGCCGAGCGTCACGAAGTTGCCCGTGACGTGGGCCGTGAACAATCCCTGCAGGGCAAGAAAGCCCGCCGTGTCGACATAGCCCGCGTTGGCGCTCATGCACACCGGCACGTTGAACCTGTTCATCGCCCAATCCTCCGTGGCGCGGTCAGCGCGACGCCAGCGCGAAGCCCGCCGGGCCCGTGGTGGACACCGCCGACGAAGCGGTGGCCTTGAGGGCGTGGATCTCGGCAACGTAGCCGCCGGGGAACTCCACCACCGACGAGGTGCGGTCCCCGTCGTCGAACGGCGCCACGATCACCGTGCAAGCGGCCGCCTGAGCATTGGCCAGGGTCGCCTGCAGGTTCGTCACTTCGTACCCGGTCGTCTCGCGACCATACGGATAGGCGAGGTGCCCAGAGGTGACGAACACGGCCATCTTGCCGAACGGGGATTCGATGCGGATGCGGCGATAGGTGGTCGACGGATCGCCGATCTCCGCGCCGGGCGCGTTCTTCACGTCCGACAGCAGCTTCCCGTGCGAGAAGGCCAAGAAGTCCTTGACGAAGGCGCCCACCCGGTCGGGCGAGACATAGACCCGGTTCTCCGGTACGTGTTCGAAGGCCGCGTAGGACGGCGGCGTGGCGTGCCAGTACAACTGCATGTCGACGCCGCCCGGCCACTGGATGACCGCGTCGCGGCCGATCGGATCGGGGAAAGCATCGACGACCACGTCGGCGCCCGCCTTGCGCGCCTCGGCGAGGGCCTTGTCAAGATCCGTCACCAGGTAGCCGGTGCGTTCCGCGCCGAAGGAATACGGAATGGGCGTCTTGAATCCGAAGACCGAGAGGGTGCCCACAGGCGTTTGAACGAGCTGCGTCGTCGTGCTGCTGGGAGTGGGCGTCACCGTCGCGATCGCCTGCTTCGTCGACTGGCCGCCAAACGTCGCGACGAAACTGTCGACGAAGCGATCGACCTGCTCGGGCGCCACGTACACGTGCGAGGTGTCGTACTGCGTGCCCACGGCAACGCCGGGGCTGGCCTTCGTCGCTGCCGCGGCGAGGCCCGAGGTGCCGAGGGTCAGGGCCACAGCCGCGCTGGCAAGGCACGCAGGAAGGCCGGGGATGTTTCTCATGGTTGTCCAGTTGAAGATGAAGGGGTGGAAGATGCGGAGCGACGCGACGAGTCAGAAGACGGCGGCGGCGCGCCGGGCCGCCAGAAGTGCGCGCCAATCGGCCAGGGCGACGACGAGAAACCCACCGACGAGCCCCAGGTGCTCGAAGAACCCGTTCTCGAGTCCGACGCGATCCGCGGGAGCCGCGGCCCAGAAGCGGTTGGCCAGGAGAGACGCGGCGAAGGTGAAGATCGCCAGCGCCAGGGCACCCAGCCATCTGAGACGTCCGACCAGGATCAGCACGGACGCACCCAGTTCCAGCACGATGGTCGCGATGGCGAACGGCACGGCGGGCTCGAGCCCGAAATGTCGCATCTCGCCTATCGCGCCGGAAAAGTCGGCCGCCTTGTCGAGGCCACCCTGCAGGTAGGCCGAAACCAGCAGCAGCAACGCGAACCAGTGCACCGGATCGAACGTCCGGCGGGAGTCGGGTCGGGCGGCCACGTCAGGCAGCCCAGCACGCACAACCGAGCGCACCCCAGAAGCTCTTCAGGTCGGAAACCGGCGCCTTGGACGCCCACGAGGCCGCGTGTGCATGGCCATGCACGCCGCAGCTTCGTTCGCAGGAACAGGCCGCGGCACTGCGGTTGACGACCGACTGCAGCGGACGCCCTTCGTCCCCCCACGCGCCATAGCCGCCGAAAGAACGCACGGGCGACCAGTCCGGCATCGCGGGCGGCACGACGCCGTCGTCATGGCCGACCAGCGAACCGGCCGCGTAGACGACCTTGCCTCCCACCATCGTGAGCACGGAAGTGATGTCCGGGATATCGGACTCGGGACAGCCGAAGAAGTCGCGATCGGGCACGACAAGGTCGGCGAACTGGCCCGCCTCGATCCGGCCCTTCTTGCCCTCCTCGTTGGAGAACCACGTGACGTTGTCCGTCCACATGCGCAGCGCCGTCTCGCGGTCGAGGCAGTTGCGCCGCGGGTACATCTGCAGGCCACCGACGGTCCTGCCGGTGATCATCCACGCGAGCGACACCCACGGGTTGTAGGAGGCCACCCGGGTCGCGTCCGTGCCGGCCGACACCTTGATGCCACGCTGCAGCATCTTGGCGATCGGCGGCGTGGCTTGCGCAGCGGCCGCGCCGTAGCGCTCGACGAAATACTCCCCCTGGTAGGCCATTCGGTGCTGCACCGCGATGCCGCCGCCGAGCGCGGCGATGCGGTCGATCGAGCGATCGGAGATCGTCTCCGCGTGATCGAAGAACCAGTTGAGGCCAGCGAGCGGAATGTCCTTGTTGACGCGCTCGAACACGTCCAGCGAGCGGCTGATCGTCTCGTCATAGGTCGCGTGCATGCGCCAGGGCCAGCGGTTTTCCGCGAGGATGCGCACCACCTCCTCGAGTTCGCCCTCCATCGCCTCCGGCATGTCGGGCCGCGGCTGCCGGAAGTCCTCGAAGTCGGCAGCCGAGAACACGAGCATTTCGCCCGCGCCGTTGTGACGGAAGTAGTCGTCACCCTGCTTGTACTTCGACGTGGCCGTCCAGTTGAGGAAATCTTCCTTTTCCCTCTTCGGCTTCTGCGTGAACAGGTTATAGGCGAAGCGCACCGTCAGTTGGTCTTGCGACTGCAACTGCTGAACGACCCTGTAGTCGTCGGGCCAGTTCTGCGACCCGCCGCCTGCGTCGATCACACCCGTGACGCCGAGGCGATTGAGTTCGCGCATGAAATGCCGCGTGGAATTGAGCTGGTACTCGTACGGCAGCTTCGGCCCCTTCGCAAGCGTCGCATAGAGGATGGCGGCATTCGGCTTCGCAAGCAGCAGGCCGGTCGGATTGCCCGAGGCGTCTCGAAGGATCTGCCCCCCCGGCGGCTCCGGCGTCTCGCGCGTGTAGCCGACCGCCCGCAGCGCAGCACCATTGAGCAACGCGCGATCGTAGAGGTGGAGGATGAAGACGGGCGTGTCCGGCGCCACCGCGTTCAGTTCCTCGATGGTGGGCAGGCGCCTCTCCTCGAACTGGTGCTCGGTGAAGCCACCGACCACCCTCACCCATTGCGGTGCCGGCGTGATCGCTACCTGTCGCTTGAGCATGTCCATGGCATCGGCCAGGCTGCGGACGCCGTCCCAGCGCAGTTCCATGTTGTAGTTCAGGCCGCCGCGGATGACGTGCGTGTGGTTGTCGATCAAGCCAGGCAGGACGCTTCGACCCTGGAGGTCGATGCGGCGCGTCCCCGCGGCGGCCAGCGCGAGGATTTCCTTGTCGTCGCCCACACGGGTGAAGCGTCCGTCCTTGATGGCGACCGCCGAGGCGGTCGGGCGGCTCCTGTCCAGCGTCGTGAACTTGCCGCCGTGCAGGATCAGATCTGGCGTGGCCTGGATGGTCATTTCTTGTCTTGCTCCGTTTCTGCGGCGCCGCTGCTCGGCGTCTCGGTTGAGGTAGGACGTGCCGTCGGCAACGAGCCGAAGGCGTGGGGCTTGACCTGGTCGCTCAGCCAGCTGGTCGCCGGCGGATCCATGACCCAGAACTGCTTGACCAAGGACGGCAACTGCTCGCCGACGAGGATGCCGAAGAGCCCCACCAGCGCGATGACCGGCGGCGCGGGCGATCGCACCTGGAACAGTGCATAGATGATGCCGACCAGGGTGCCGACGGCCAGGGACAGGAGGTAGGCCTTCACGGCAAGGCCCTCAGCCCTCGTGGGCGCCGAACATGCTCTGCGCGTAGTGCAGGCCGATGCCGTAGGCGCCGGCGAACTCCCGCGCCACGCCCGTGGTCATGGCATACGTCTCGCCGCGCGCCCAGTCGCGCTGCATCTCGAGCAAGTACTGCACGGAGGTCATCGGCTGGGCACCCGCTTGCACCATGCGGTCCATCGCGCGGTCGTGCGCCTCGGTCGTCACGTCGCCGCAGGCGTCGGCGATGACATAGACCTCGAACCCTTGGTCGAGCGCCGACAACGCGGGACCGACGATGCACACGCTCGTCCACAGTCCGGCGAGCACGATCCGCTTCTTGCCGATGGCATTGATCCGGTCGATGACCGCCTGATCCTCCCAGGTGTTCATCGACGTGCGATCGATCAGGCCCTGGCCTGGAAAGGGCCTCGTGATCTCGGGAAACATCGGCCCCGAGAACGTCTTCGCCGCAACCGTCGTCAGCACCGTCGGCACCTTGAAGCCCGCCGCGGCGCTGGCGATGAGCGCCGCATTGGTGCGCAGCACGATGGCATCGATCGACTTGGTCGCGAACGCCATCTGGGATTGGAAATCGATCAGCACCAGCGCGTGATCGGTCGGCGACAGCAGCCTGGCGCCGGGTGCGGCCTTGGCGGTGGGGGTCATCGGGGTCTCCTTTCGATGGGAAGGTCCGCAAACGAGAAGTGGTGCCTGGCATTGAGCCAGCCGTGTTCGGCACCGCCGAGGCGTTCGAAGGGTCTGCGTTCGATCATGGCTGCCACATCCCTTTCAGGCCTCCAGGCGAGGCCGATGTCGCTAAGATACGTCCGCAGGATTCCAAAAGGAATCGCTCAAATGGAATTTGATCCTTTCCGAAAGTGTCATGATGAAGCTGCCAGACCTCGAGGCGTGGGCTGTATTTGCGAAGGTAGTCGAAGTCGGCTCCTTTGCAAAGGCGGCGCCTGAGCTTGGGTTGTCCCAAGCCACTGTTTCGAAGGCCATTACCAGGCTCGAGACGCGACTGGGAACAGCGCTGTTCCATCGGACTTCACGCAAGATGTCGCTGACGGAAAGCGGCCGCGTGGCCGTCGATAGAGCCACACGGATCCTCGACGAGGGAGAGGCCGTGGAGGCTGAAGTCAAGGCGCAGTCCAATACGCCCAGGGGCACGGTGCGCCTGGCCGTGCCGATGTCGTTCGGCGTCGTTCACCTGGCGCCGATCCTGCCCGAGTTCATGAGCCGCTATCCCGACGTGTCGCTGGAAGTGGATTTCAGCGACGAGATGGTCGATCTCATCGGCGGCCGGTTCGACATCGCCCTGCGCATCTCCAGCCTTGCTGATTCGACGCTGCTCGCTCGGCGCCTGTGCACGGTCCGGATCCTGCTGGTCGGGGCTCCGTCCTACCTGGACGAGCACGGTCGGCCCGAACACCCGAGAGACCTGGCCGATCACCGGGGGCTGTTCTACACGAACAGTTCTGCCATCGATGCCTGGCGATTCAAGCATCGGCGCCATGGCGACTTTGCCATCGGCGTGAAGACGCCGCTCCGGGTCAACAACGCCGAAGCGCTGAACCCTGCACTGGCCGCCGGGCTCGGCCTGGCGCTACAGCCCGAGTTCCTGGTCTGGGAGCAGTTGCAGTCCGGCGAACTCGAGACGGTGATGCCCGACTGGTTCGCGCCGCATATCGCGCTGCACATCGTGACGCCGCCGAGCCGCGCTCGCGCAACGCGGGTGCAGTTGCTCATTGAATTCCTGGCCCAGCGCCTGGCAAATGCACCATGGGCCCAGACCGCCCCGACGAAGAAGCGCCGCGCTGGGGTGCGGGCGGTCTCATGAATGCTGGCCCTCCGGCCCTTGCCTTGCAGTGGCGCCAGCTGGTCCGCCGGCGACCGGCCTCAAGCGCGATCCGGGGCCTGCAGCAGCGCCAATCCCCCGCGCAGCCGATCGACGACCTCGGGCAACGCAACCTGGGCCAGTCCGTTCTTCCTCAGGAAGCCCATCCACTGCGCCTGTTTCGCCTTGTCGTGCGCGAAGGCATCGCCCAGGCCTGCCGGCCAGTCGCCCGGCACCGCCAGGCCTCGCCGTGCGAAAGTGGCCTGGATCGCCTGGCGCAACTCCGCCGGATCGCTCGACTCCTCGCGGAGGAGGATGTCCAGGTCGAAGTAGTCCTTCATCCTCGTGTTGGCCATGCCCAGCAGGCAGATCGCGTGCAGCTTTTCGGCGACAACCGTGGCCTTCGGATAGGCCCGCAGCTCCGGCGCCGGCAGGTCGTCGAGCAGGACTGGGTAGCGCACCGCCAGCGGCCCGGGTGTGACGACGTCGCCGAAGCCGATGTCGACCTGCAGCTTGATGCGCGCGCCTTCGAGGCGAGCCGGCACGTCGATGCGGATGCCACCGTAGCCCGCGGACTTGCGGATCTCGCCGCCCGTGACGCTCGCGACGTCGAAAACGATGCCGTCGTCGGCATCGATCGCGCAGATCTCGCGAAAGCTGGCGACCATCTCGTCGATGCCTTCCGGGCCGAAGGCCAGGAGGTCGGCGTCGCGGGTCGGCCGATGCGGTTGGTCGTACCAGAGCGAGAACAGAAGCGCGCCCTTGAGAAGGAAGCGGTCGGCATGGGGCGAGATCGACAGCCGGTAGAGCAGGCGCTCCAGGCCGTAGTGCGTCAGGGTGAGGTTGAAGTCCTCTCCCGCCGCTTTGGCGCGATTGAGCAGGCGCGCCCGGATCGACGCGGCCAGGTTGCCGCTCATGACGTGACGCTCTCGAGGTAGGGGCGCATCACGTTCGCCACGCGGTCGACGGTGGCGTAGCGCCAGAGCGCGTCCATCTGCAGCTTGCCTTGCGACCACGCGTCGCGCAGCGCCTCGAGGGCGACATCGAGGCCGATCTTGTTGCGGTACTTGAAGCAATCGGCGACTGTCTTCTCGGCGTTGAAGACCGGCACGTCGATGCCGTCGATCAGCACGCGCTCGATGCCCTCCGTCATCGCCGGCCCGGACATGCGCACGGCACGCAGCGCCGGCTGGTCCAGGCGCGGCGTGGGGAAGTGGTGCGGGATCGCCAGCCAGACCTCGAACGGCGCCTGCGTGCCGATGCCATGCAGACGGAGCGCGGACAGCAGGCAGACGACCCCCTGGGGCACGCGCAGGCTCACCTCGGCCAGCGAGCGGTGCTCGCTGAGCGCGCGGCCCGGCAGGCTGTACACGCCGCGGGCGACGCGTTCGAGCTTGCCGGCCGCGACCAGCCGGGTGAGGGCGACAGTCGGCAGGGATCGCTCGGCCAGGTCGCGGGCGCGCAGAAGGGAGCGCTCCTGCGCGAGTGCGAGGACGGCCTGTTCTTGGCTGGGATTGGGCGGAGCTGTCACAGCACGCAGTGTGTTGCAATATCTAGTCAATAGTCAATGAATGCAGAGATATGGCAACAGCCCCCGCAACGGGCACCGAGACGCGACAGCCGAGTAGACCTTCGAATGCCGATCATCGCCTCGTCTGCCGCGGCCGCCGATGATGGGCAGAAATGAAAAACGCGCCTCTTGGGCGCGTCTTTGCTCACTTCTTGGCGGAGAGGGTGGGATTCGAACCCACGGTACCTTGCGGTACGCCTGATTTCGAGTCAGGTACAATCGACCACTCTGCCACCTCTCCAGGATTCGGCTGCCGCTGTGGTCTGCTTAGCGGAGTCCGCGACTCTATCACGGAACAAGAGGGTTCGGCAAGTTCTGGTGCGACCACGGGCCATTTTTCAACCGCCGAAACGCAGGAACGTCACCCTCAGCTTCCCGTCCACGACCTTCACGTCGCGCACCGCCAGCTTGGCCAGCGCGGAGCGGGCGCTGTCGCCCTTGAGCGTGTAGATCGGGTGGCCTTCCAGGGCGCGGCGCAGCACGGCAGGGCCGCGTACCTGCACCACCTGCACGAACTCGGGCGGGAAGCCGGTGAGCGAGAAGTTGTCGACCTGCACCTCGTCGAGGAAGAAGTCGCCCTCGTAGCGCACGTAGCGCAGCACGCCGGAGAAGGCCAGCTTGCCGGGCATCTCGCGGTGGCCCAGGCTCACCAGCACGTCGGCGGACAGGCCGATGCGCGACGAGCCCTCGGCGAGCTTCACCACGGGCGCGCTGAGCGTGACGCAGGCCACGCCCATCGCGCAGTTCTTCTGCGGGAAGCGCTCGTCCAGGCGGTGCTGGAGCTGCGCCTGGTCGATCTCGATGAAGCCTTGTGGCATGAACGCAGTGACGGCCCACCAGGCGGCCGTGCCTGCTACGGCCGCGACGGCCAGGCCGATGGCGACGCGGCGTTGGTTCATGGGGCGGTCGAGTCCACGGGCGGCTCGGCCGGCAGTTCCAGCCGGCGGTTCTGCGCGACGCCGTACTTCACGCCCAGCAGGTTGCACGCGATGTCGCTGATGAAGAACAGCAGCACGAGGTCGGCGGGTGCGCCATCCGTGTCGGACATCAGCGCGGAGATCACGGCAATGCCGACGGCCATCACGGCGCCGACGATGTACTCGTTGCGTCGTGCGATGCGCGCGCAGACGTAGCCCGCGGCCACCGAGATCAGCGAGCCCAGCAGGATGCCGAGCACCGACAGCGGGGAATCGGACGGCATGCTGTTGACGAGGTCGTCGACCTGGGTCGGCGTCATCCCCGGCGTGCCGACCTGCGCCACGTACAGCGACGTGAGGACGATCTTCAGCAGCGTCGTGCCGCAGACGTCGACGCTGATGCCCACCAGCACCGCCCGCAGCGCGGCACTGCCGCGCACGGACGGCGGCCTTCGGGAATCGTCATCGGGAGGCTTGGGCGGGACTATGGGCATGGCTCACTGGAAACGGGCACTGGCAGCAGGAATGCCGAACGCTTGCAATTCCCGCGCCACGTCGGTGACAAAGAGGGGGTCGATCCCGGTGACGTCGGTCAAGGCGCTGCGCCCGGTCGACGGACTCGCACCCATCCTAGCGCGTCACGCCGTATCGCCCGGCGGCGCATCGCCCCGCATCAGCGCCAGCAGCTCGCGCGCCATCGGCACCGTCGCGGTGGCCTCGCCGTCGTTCTCCAACACGCTGTCGGCGAGTTCGCGCTTGGTCTGGTGCAGCGTGAGGATCTTCTCTTCCAGCGTGCCGGTGTTGACGAGCCGGTACACCGTCACCGGCCGTTGCTGGCCGATGCGGTGCGCGCGGCCGCTGGCCTGGTCCTCGGCCGCCGGGTTCCACCACGGGTCGGCGATGACCACGTAGTCGGCCACGGTCAGGTTCAGGCCGAAGCCCCCGGCCTTCAGGCTGATCAGGAACAGGTCGCCCTCGCCGCCCTGGAACGCGTCGACCCGGCGCGTGCGTTCGGCCGCGGGCGTGCTGCCGTCCAGGTACTGGTAGGGGATGCCGGCCTCGTCCAGCGGCTCGCGCAGCAAGGAAAGGAAATCGACGAACTGGCTGAAGACCAGCGCCTTGTGGCCGTTGGCGACGAGCTCGGTGGCGAGCTCCGCGAACGCGGTCACCTTGGCGCCGCGGCGCTTCAGCGTGGGCGTGACCAGGCGCGGGTCGCAGGCGGCGCGGCGCAGGCGCGTGAGGCCGGCCAGGATGTTGAGGTGGGCCTGTCCGGCGCCGTCGCCCGACAGGCTCTTCTCGGCAGCCACCAGCGCCTCGCGCCGCAAGGCCTCGTAGTGCGCCTTCTCGGCGTCGTCGCCCTGCACCTGCAGCACGAGCTCGGTGCGCGGCGGCAGGTCGGACAGCACCTGCGCCTTGGTGCGGCGCAGGATGAACGGCGCGATCAGGCGCTTCAAGGTGCGCTGCGCGCCGCGGTCGTTCTGGCGCTCGATGAGGCTCGCGAAGCGCTCGTTGAAGCGCGCCAGCGTGCCCAGCAGCCCCGGATTGCAGGCGCGCATCACCGACCACAGTTCGCCCAGCCGGTTCTCGATGGGCGTGCCCGACATCGCCAGCCGGAACGTGGCCTGCAGCGCGAACACGGCCTGGCTGCGCTTGGCCGCGGCGTTCTTGATCGCCTGCGCCTCGTCCAGCACCAGCGTGGCCCACACCTTGTCGGCGAAGGCCTCGCCGTCGATCTGCAGCATCGGGTACGACACCAGCAGCACGTCGTGCCGGCCCATCTCGCCGATCAGCGACGCGCGCTCGCTGGTGCTCCCGCGTTCCGCGTATACGTGCACGCGCAGGGACGGCGCGAAGCGCGACGCCTCCGAGCGCCAGTTGCCCAGCAGCGACGTGGGCATCACCACGAGCGCCGGCCCGTTGGCGGCGCGCGCGAGCAGCACCGCCAGCGCCTGCAGCGTCTTGCCCAGGCCCATGTCGTCGGCCAGGCAGGCGCCCAGGCCCGCGGCCGCGAGCCGCATCGCCCACTCGAAGCCTTCCTCCTGGTACGGCCGCAGCTGCGCCTGCAGCGTGGACGGCAACGCCGGCACGATGCGGCGCGCGTCGTCGAGCGCCATCAGCCGCGCCGCGTAGGCCGCGTCGTGCTCCACGCGCGCGCCTTCCATCGCGGCCTGCAGCCACGGCGCGGCGATGGCGGGGGCGCGCACCTCGTCGGGATTGTTGGCGCGCGCGGTCTGCTTCTCGGTGACGGCGGCGATGTCGGCCACGCGTTCGCGCAGCTCCTGCGTCAGCGCGAGAAAGCGGCCGTCGCCCAGCGGCATGAAGCGGCTCTTGCCTTCGGTGGCGAAGGTGATCAGCTGCTGCAGGCCCACCACCAGTTCCTCGTCCACCTTCAGCTTGCCATCGAGCTCCAGCCAGTTCTCGCGCGTCTTCACCTTGAGCATCAGCTGGTCGAGCGCGCCGGACGCCACGCGCATCGGACGACCCTGCGGCCAGTCGAGCGCCAGGATGGACGTGTGCGGCTGCAGCCGCTCCACCAGCGCGAGCGATTCGTCGGCGCCGTCCAGCAGCCATTCGCAAGGCGCGTCCTGCGGCAACTCGGCCAGCATGGGGCAGGTGTCGAGCACCGACTCCAGGTGCGAGCGTTCCAGCGCCAGGTCGCGCTGCACGCCCACGCTCTCGCCCTTCAACGTGGCCACCACGCGCGCGCGGCCGCGGCCCGGGATCAGGCGCGGGCCCACCGCGGCGTAGTCGGCGCCGAACGGCGCGGCCACGAGGCGCAGTTGCAGGCCGTCGCCCACGGGCTGCAGCTCGGCGCGCAGGCGCGACTCGGCGGGCAGCTCGCGCGCGGCCTGCGCGGTGGCGGCGTCGTCGGCGTGGATGCGGAAGTGGCTGCCCAGGCCCGTGAGCACCTCCTGCAGCTGCGCGGCGCCGTTGCGCGGGATGTCCAGCCCCGCGGGGCCCAGCAGCTGCGCCACGCGCTTCTGCGACGCGGTGAGGCGGATCAGGCGCGCGCGCTGCGGGCCGTCGCGCCAGATCGAGACCAGGCGCAGCGCGTCGAGCTCCTTCTGCTCCGCCTCGCTGCCGGCCCAGCGGGCGACGGCGGCGTCGCCGGCCACCTGCAGTGCGGGCTGCATGCGCACGCGCAGGCGTTCGCCCTCGTCCACCACCTCCAGTTCGGGGCCGGCCTCCACGAGTTCGATGAACTGGCCCGGCGCATCGACGAAGGCCACGTGCGGATGGCTGAACAGCGCGCCCATCGCCTGCGCAAGGTCGAGGCGCAGGCTGCGACCGAAGCTTTCCTGGCGAATCGCGCGCACCACGCCGGCGTCGGCCGGCGTGAGCGTCTGCGCGCCGCGTTGCAGCCGGCTCAGCGGCACCTCCTTCAGCGCGCCCCAGCCGCGCGGACCCCGCTTCTGTTCGTTCGGGACCAGGTCGTGGATCGCGCCATTCGCGCCGGAGTCGATGAGCCAGACGATGCGGCTGTCGGGGGCGCTCGCGCCCGCCGTCGGCGCCGCGGCAGGTTCGCCGAGCGCGCGCAACGCCGCCAGCGCCACCTGCCAGCGCTCCAGGCCCGCCGGCACGAAGAACCACGGCGGCGCGGGCTCGCCGCCCAGCACGCGCAGCGCGGCGCCGAGTTGCTCCGCCATCGCGTCCAGGCCCGCCGCCTCGTAGGCGCTCTTGAGCTGCTGCGCCGAGTCGGCCTCGGCCGGCGGCAGGCCTTCGGCGAGCGAGCCTTCCTTGAGCCATGCGCGCATCAGCCAGCGGTTGTGATCCAGTGGCGACACCACGCGCGAGGCGCCGCCGCGATAGCCCCACTGGCTGCCGTAGGGCAGGAAGGGCTTGGTCTCGCGCGGCGCGGCGCCCAGGCGCATCTGGATCGCCAGCGCGATGGCGCCCAGCGGATGATCGAGCACCGGATCGCGCTTGCCGCCTTCGGTGAGGCAGAACTTCAGCGCCTTGTCCAGGTGGGCCGGCGTCTGCTGCGCCAGCAGCGCCAGGACGTTGGCCAATGCGACCGCGGGCGGCACCAGGCCGCGCCGCTTGCCGCTGATCCTGCGCAGCGTGGCGAGCGCGGCGTCGAACTCGGGTTCGGCATCCGACCAGCGGCCCTGCGTGGCGAGGGCGGCCGCGCCGATGGCCTGGGCCAGCGCGTGCCGGCCCTGGTCGGACGAGGGCGGCGAGGTCGCAGGCCGGGGCGCGGCCAGTTGGCCGTGCGAGGCGCGCATCGCGTCCAGCAGGTCGCCGTCGCCGCTCGCGGCCAGCGCCGGCGCCAGCAAGGCCCCGAACGACGCCGCCCACACCGGGCCACGACGTTCCGCGCCGTCGGACAGCAGCCGGTCGAACGCCAGCGACCAGCGCAGGCCGTGCGTGTGCGGCGTCGTCGCGTCCTCCACGAGACGCGCCGAGCGTTCGCGCACGAAGGCCGCGCTCAGGCCGATGCCCGTGTGCAGCGTCGTGCCCAGGCGATCGAGCGCACCCGCCAGCAGGTCGCCCTGCATGCCGGGGTGCAGGCGTTCGAACAGCGGCTCGGCGATGCAGTCGGCGATGGCCGAGTCGAGCAGCGCGGGGATGTCGTGCAGCCCTGGCGGCAGGCGATCGAGAAGCTGCGCCACCGCCACCGCGTCGGCGCCGCACAGCGCATCCAGGCGCACGCGCGCGATCGCGGCGGTGAGCGTGGGAAAACGCCCGTGGGCCTGGCGGCCGAGGCTGGCGGCGGCGTACGCGTCGGCATGCGCCAGCGCCTCCTGCAACGCGGCCAGCGGCGCACGGGCCAGCAGGCCGGCATACACCACCGGGTACACGTTCATCGGCAGCGTCCAGAAGCCGGGGCGCCGGTCGTCCTCGTTGGCGAGGCCCGCCTTCTGCAATCGCGCCAGCGTGTGCCGCACCAGTTCCTGCGGCGGCGCCACGCTGCCGGGGCTGCGCACGGCCGGCGACGCGAGCACATCGGTCAGCCACGTGCGCGATCGCGCCAGCGCGCCGAGCGCGAGCGCCGCGAGCGCGTCACGCGCGGGGGCGTCGAGGCCGGAGAGCGGATCGTCGGATGTCACGAAGGCCGGCGAGCGTGGAGCTTGAGCACCACGTCGGCGGCCACGCGGCTCAGCTGGTCGCGCACCTGCGGATCGTCGAGATCCTCGGCGTCTTCCGCACCGCCCTCCTCCACGTCGCCGCCCAGCATCGCGATGGTGGCCAGGCCCGGCCCGATCTCGGGGTCGGACTGCAGCGCGGCCCAGGCGTCGGGCGCGAGGTCGGTGGCGGCCAGGAAGCCCAGGCACCAGTCGGTGGCGTCGGCCAGTTCCTCGCCCTGCGTGCCCGGCAGCTCGGCCACCGAGAACACCGGCTCCCACGCCTCGGGCGTGTCGGCGAGCGCGGCCTCGATGGCGCGCAGGTGGCGCAGCACCAGCACCGTGCTGCGCTTGCGCTGCTGGTTGCTGCGGAACGGCGCCGGCGCGGGCTCCTGGTCGCCGCCCCACACCGCGGGCAGCCAGTCGGCGGAGTTCAGCGTGGACAACGGCACCGGCCCCACCAGCAGCGCGGTGAGGTAGCCGTCCATGCCGTCCAGCGTCATCGCGCCGTCGGACGGCAGGTTGGTGAGCAGGTCGTCGAAGGTGGCGAGCTCGTCCTCGGTGAGGGGCGTGTTCGGCGACTGCGGGTCGTACGACGGGTAATCCATGTCAGGCTTTCAGGACGGCGATGCCGCCCATGTAGGGGCGCAGCACCTCGGGAATGGTGACCGAGCCGTCGGCCTGCTGGTAGTTCTCCAGCACCGCCACCAGGGTGCGGCCCACGGCCAGGCCCGAGCCGTTGAGCGTGTGCACCAGTTCCGGCTTGCCGGCGGCATTGCGGAAGCGCGCCTGCATGCGGCGCGCCTGGAACGCGCCCATGTTCGAGACCGAGCTGATCTCGCGGTAGGTGTCCTGCGCGGGCAGCCACACCTCGAGGTCGTAGGTCTTGGTCGAGCCGAAGCCCATGTCGCCGGCGCACAGCAGCACCACGCGGTACGGCAGGCCCAGCTTCTGCAGGATCGCCTCGGCGTGCGCGGTCATGTCCTCGAGCGCCTGCATGCTTTGCTCGGGGTGCGCGATCTGCACCATCTCGACCTTGTCGAACTGGTGCTGGCGGATGAAGCCGCGCGTGTCGCGGCCGGCCGAGCCGGCCTCCGAACGGAAGCACGGGCTGTGGGCGGTGAGCTTGACCGGCAGGTCCTCGGCCTTCAGGATCTCGCCGCGCACGGTGTTGGTGAGCGAGATCTCCGAGGTCGAGATCAGGTATTGCTCGGGCTGGCCCTCGTCGCCACCGCGCAGCACCCAGAACATGTCTTCCTTGAATTTCGGCAGCTGGCCGGTGCCCTCGAGCACCTCGCGGTTGACGATGTAGGGCGTGTACATCTCGGTGTAGCCGTGCTCGCCGGTCTGCACGTCCAGCATGAACTGCGCGAGCGCGCGGTGCAGGCGGGCCATGCCGCCACGCAGCACGGTGAAGCGCGAGCCCGAGAGCTTCGCGCCGGTCTCGGGGTCGAGGCCCAGCGGCGCGCCGACGTCCACGTGATCCTTCACGGCGAAGTCGAACGTGGCGGGCGCGCCCCAGCGGCGCACCTCCACGTTCGCGGTCTCGTCGGCGCCCGGCGGCACCGACTCGTCGGGCAGGTTGGGCAGGCTCATCAGGATGGTGTCGAGCTCGCCCTGCAAGGCACCGAGGCGCTCGGCGCCGGCCTTGAGCTCGTCGCCGATGCCGGCCACCTCGGCCATCACCGGCGCGGTGTCCTCGCCCTTGCCCTTGAGCACGCCGATCTGCTTGCTGAGGCTGTTGCGGCGCGCCTGCAGTTCCTCGGTGCGGGTCTGCAGCGTCTTGCGCTCGGCCTCGAGGGCCGTGTACGCAGCCACGTCCAGGTAGGGCTGCGGGTTCTTTCGCTTTTCCAGGCCGGCGACGACGGCGGGCAGGTCGCGGCGCAATTGGTTGATGTCGAGCATGGGGAATTCGTCCTAGTTCTTGAATACGAGAAAGATCCGGCCCTGCCGCTCGGACATCTCAAAAGAGAAATCAAGGGAGCGCCGGAACCGGCTTCGCCGGGCCGGTCGCGGAGCGCCCCCGCGGGGGGCAGCGAACGAAGTGAGCGTGGGGGCTCATTTTCTGGACGCGCGCACTTCGGCCATGCTGCGGTCGCCGAGACCCAGGGGCAGCGGGAACTCCACCGTCTCCTTGACGCCGTCGATGTTGCGCACGCTGACGGCGCCGAGCTGCTTCAGGCGGTCGATGACGGCCTGCACCAGCACGTCGGGCGCCGAGGCGCCGGCGGTCAGGCCCACGCGGGCGCGGCCCTCGAACCACGCGGGATCGAGGTCCTGCGCGCCGTCGACCATGTAGGCCGGCGTGCCCAGGCGCTCGGCGAGCTCGCGCAGGCGGTTGCTGTTGGAGCTGGTGGGGCTGCCCACCACGATCACGATGTCGACCTTGGGCGCCATGAACTTCACGGCGTCCTGGCGGTTCTGCGTGGCGTAGCAGATGTCCTGCTTCTTGGGCTCGCGCACTTGCGGGAAGCGCTTCTTCACGGCCTCGAGGATCTCGTGCGCGTCGTCCACCGACAACGTGGTCTGCGTGACGACCGCCAGCCTGGCGGGGTTGTTCGGGTGCACGCTGGCCACGTCGGCCACGTCCTCCACGAGGTAGATGCCCTCGCGCAGCTGGCCCATCGTGCCCTCGACCTCGGGATGGCCCTTGTGGCCGATCATGATGAACTCGTAGCCCTCGCGCGCCAGCTTCGACACCTCGACATGCACCTTGGTCACCAGCGGGCAGGTGGCGTCGAACACCGAGAAGCCGCGCTGCGCCGCCTCCTCGCGCACGGCCTTGCTCACGCCGTGGGCCGAGAACACCAGCGTGGCGCCGGGCGGCACGTCGGCCAGGTCCTCGATGAAGATCGCGCCCTTGTTCTTCAGGTCGTTGACGACGAAGGTGTTGTGCACGATCTCGTGGCGCACGTAGATCGGGCGGCCGAACTTCTCCAGCGCGCGCTCGACGATCTCGATGGCGCGGTCGACGCCCGCGCAGAAGCCGCGCGGCTGGGCCAGCAGCACCTCGTCGACGAACCTGCCCTGGTCGGGAACGGTGGCGCTCATCACATCACCCCGATCAGTTGCGCTTCGAACGTCACCGGCTGGCCGGCCAGCGGGTGGTTGAAGTCGAACAGCAGCCAGTCGCCGCCCTCCTCGCGGACGACGCCGGCGAACTTGGCCGCGCCGTCGGGCGTGGGGAACTCGACGACGTCGCCCACCCGGTAGTCCTCGCTGGCGTCGCCATGCCGGGCCAGCAGGCTGCGCTTGACCCGCTGCAGCATGTCGGGGTTGCGCTGGCCGTAGGCGGCGCCCGCCTCCAGGTGCCAGGTCATGCGCGAGCCCTCCTCCATGCCCACCAGGCAGGCCTCGATGGCCGGCGCGAGCTGGCCCGCGCCCAGCGACAGCGTGGCGGGTTTGTCGTCGAACGTGCTGACGACTTCGGCGCCGTCCGGGCCGCAAAGGCGGTAGTGCAACGTCAGAAACGAGTCGGGCTGGACGATGTTCACGAATATCAGGCAGTTGGGCAGGCAGGACCTGCAGGGGTGCGCACGACACTGGGGAGGTCGGCTTCCCGGGCGCGCCAGAGGCGCCTCTCCCAGGACGAAACCCGATTTTACCCGCCACGCCCGCTGCCATGTCGATCAAGGAATTGCCCCGCGCCACCCGCCCGCGCGAGAAGCTGCTCGCCCACGGCGCCCCGGCCCTGGCCGACGTCGAGCTGCTGGCCCTGCTGCTGCGCACCGGCGCGCGCGGGCTGGGCGTGCTGCAACTGGCCGAACGGCTGATCGGCGAGTTCGACGGCCTGGCCGGGTTGCTGCATGCCTCGCCCGCCGAGCTGGCGCGCGCGCCGGGCCTCGGGCCGGCCAAGCGGGCCGAGCTGGCGGCCGTGCTGGAGATCTCTCACCGCGTGCTCGCGCAGCAACTGCGAGCCGCGCCCGTCTTCGATTCTCCGCAGAAGGTGAAGGACTTCGTAGCCCTGCGCCTGGGCGCGCTGACGCACGAGGTCTTCGCGGTGCTGTTCCTCGATTCCCAGCACCGCCTCATCGAGATGCAGGAACTCTTCCGCGGCACGCTGGCGCAGACGTCCGTCTATCCGCGGGAGGTGCTGCGCCAGGCGCTGCTGCTGAACGCGGGGGCGGCGATCCTGGTGCACAACCATCCGTCCGGGGTTGCGGAACCGTCCAAGGCTGACGAGGTGTTGACGCAGTCGCTGACGTCGGCGCTTCGTGTGATCGAAGTACGTGTGCTGGATCACTTGGTGGTCGGGGCTGGGTGCGTGGTGAGTTTTGCCGAGCGGGGGCTGCTCTAGGCATGTCATTCCGCGCGAAGTCGCGGAATCCACGCATGCGACCGCGTCATGCTCCGGCGTGGATCCTGCGACTTCGCGCAGGATGACGGTCAGGCGCCAGCCCGCGACCCCTGCAGATCGAACCCACCCTCCCCACTCACCCACGTGTCCTTGTCACGAACGACGGCCTGAGCCGGCAGCGTGGCAGTCGCAGTAGACAGCCCCTCCAGACGCTTGACAGCAGTTCCGACAGCCACGAATTCGATGAGCCCCGAGCCCAGCTCCACGATGTAGGTCTTGATGCCGACGACCTCGTCGGCGCCGAGTTGCGTGGCCTCCTGCTCGATGCGGTCGAACACCTGTTCGCGCGCGTCGTAGACCAGCGTCGTGAGGTCGCTGATCTCGCCCTTGACGAAGCCCTTGAACATCGCCTTGAAGCCGCCGAGTGCGCCCAGCGAGTACACCGACGTGGACATCAGCAGCTTCAGCGGCGCGAAGCCCATCGCTGTGAGGCTCCACAGCTCCTCGCCCGTCAGGTCGCTGGTGACGGGATCCTGCGTGTACTGCGGCGGCAGCGCCGGATGGCTGGCGGCGGTGCCGGCCATGAACATCTCGTGGGCGCCGTTGAAGCGCATGACGTTGGTGCGGATGCCCACCACCGCGTTGGCGCCCACCCGCTTCGCCTCCTTCACCGCGCGCTCCAGCGCATGGTGGCGGGTGGCGTTGAAGATGTCGCTGAACTCGCGGATCTCGCCGCGCACCATGGTCTTCAGGCCGCCGATGATGCCGCCGATGGCCCCCATCGAATAGGCGATGTTGCCGAACACGTAGCGCAGCGGCTTGTAGCCCGCGTCCATGTGGCAGTAGAGCTCCTGCGCGTCGCCTGCGCTGGTGAAGAACTCGTTGGACTCGGCGCGCCGCACGCTGGAGCCCACGAACAGGTACTCGGTGTTGCCGGCCAGGTTGCGCAGCTCCGACGTGACGCCCACGGCGCCGTGGGCCGCGCCCTCCTTCACCTCGGCCACCATGCGGTCGTAGGCGCTCTGGCGGCCCTCGTGGATGATCTCGGTGATCTGAGGGATCTCCCCGCCGATGACGCCGCGCACGCCCGAGGTGAGGCCGCCGATGAAGCCCATCGAGCGCACGCTGTTGCCCACGACGATGCCCACCGGCGCGAACCCCTTGAGGTGCATGCAGTAGATCTCGTTGCCGGACAGTCCGGAAATGCGGGGCTTGGTGGCCATGGGAACTCCTCTTTCACAAGTTGACGCGTCGTTGTGGGAACGTTGGTGCCCGCCCAGTGTCCACCAGGAACCGGGGACATCGCATGGTCGGCGAAAATGCGTCCTGGATACGAGGAACCTCTTCTTGAAAATGCGCAGCTTGCAGGATCTGGGCGCCGTGCGCGAGGCGCTCGTGCGCGCGCAACGCGAGGCGGCCGAGGCCGCGCGCCTGGCCGCCGAAGAAAAGGCGCGGCAGGATCGCGAGCGGCGCCAGTTCGAGCTGGCGGTGGGCGCGGTCAAGCCGGTGAAGGCCGCGGCGCGTGCCGACCTGCGCCCGGAGCCGCCGCCGGCGCATCCGCGCCAGAAGGAGCTCGACGAGGCGCGCGCGCTGGCCGAGGCCATGTCCGACGAGGTCGACGTGGAGTCGCTGCTGCTCACCGACGACGGCCTGGGCTTTCGCCGCCCGGGGGTGTCGCTGGACGTGCTGGGCCAGTTGCGCAAGGGCAAGTGGTCCATCCAGGACCAGCTCGACCTGCACGGCCTGCGCCGCGACGAGGCGCGCGAGGCCGTGGGCGCCTTCATCCGCAGCGCCGAGCAGCGCGGGCTGCGTTGCCTGCGCGTGATCCACGGCAAGGGCAACGGCTCGCCGGGGCGCGAGCCGGTGCTCAAGGCCAAGGTGCACAAATGGCTCGCGCAACGCCTGGAGGTGATCGCGTTCGCGCAGGCGGCCGGGCCGCAGGGCGGCGCCGGGGCGGTGATCGTGCTGCTGGCCTCCTGACGATGACAAGCCAGGTGTCGTGCGGCGTGCTGCTGGTCAACCGTCGCGACGAGGTGTTCGTCTGCCACGCCACCGGCACGCCGCGCTGGGACCTGCCCAAGGGCGTGGCCGACGCCGGAGAGGCCCCGCGCGACGCCGCCGTGCGCGAGGCCTGGGAGGAAAGCGGCGTGCGCCTGCCGGCCGACCGCCTCGTGGACCTGGGCGAGTTCGACTACCTGCCCGCCAAGCGATTGCACCTGTTCGCGCTTCGCGTGGCCGACGATGCGATCGCCCTCGCGCACTGCAGGTGCCGCTCGTTCTTCCCGCACCACCGCACCGGCGCCGCCACGCCCGAGGCCGACGCCTGGGGCTGGAAGCCGCGCGTGCAGGTGCCCGCATGGTGCGGCAAGAACATGGCGCGGGTGCTGGCGTCGCTGGATGCCGATGCGCTGGCGGCACTGCCCGAGGCCGCTCGCATCGAGGTCGACGTCAGCCCTTCGGGAACGGCCGGCTGAGGAGGCGCGAGCCGAGCAGGCCGAAGCGCCACGGCGCGTCGACCGCCTTGGAGATGCCGATGCGCGGGCCGACGACGGACGCGGTGGCTTCGTCCGGCGCCGCCACGAAGAACGGCGGGCGATCCAGCGGCAGGCCGTAATGCGCCAGCGTGATGCCCAGCGCCTGGCCCAGGCGCCCGGGGCCCGAGCACAGCAGGCGCAGGTCGTCGGCGCCGCGGCGCAAGCGCATCTGCTCGAGGCCCACGCGCGGCTCCAGCGCGCGGATCAGCACGCCCGCGCCGTGGCCCGGCGGCCGGCAGGTGAAGTTCAGGCACCAGTGGATGCCGTACGAGCGGTAGACGTAGGCATGGCCCGACGGCCCGAACATCGCGGCATTGCGCGCGGTCGGGCCCCTGTGGGTATGCGAGGCCGCGTCGCCCTGGTCGTAGGCTTCGGTCTCGACGATGACGCCGCCCACGCCGTCCACGAGCAGCGTGGCGCCGATCAGGGCGCGCGCGACCGCCTCGGCCGGCGCGTCGAAGTCGATCTCGCGAGAACGGTGCCGGCTCATTCCGAAGTGGCCTCCTGGTTGCGCCCGGACTCTACAGCGAACGTTGGCACGACCGGGTCGCGTGGCCATAATCGGCGCGTGCCGCACACCCCTCGCTTCCTCTGTGCCCTGGCGCTGGCCACGAGCCTCGCCGCCGCGGCCCACGCCGCCGATTCGCCGGACGCGCAGCTGGCCGCCATCGCCGGCGCCGTCGACCCGCAGGCGCTGCACGCCACCGTCGAGATGCTGGTGGGCTTCGGCACGCGCCACACGTTGTCGGACACCGTCTCCGAGACGCGCGGCATCGGCGCCGCAAGACGCTGGGCCAGGGCGCGCTTCGAAGCCATCTCGCGGGACTGCGGCGGCTGCCTCGAGATCGTCACGCCCACGCAGACCGTCACCGGCAAGCGCGCGCCCGACGGCGTCGAGATCGTCGACATCGTCGCGATCCAGCGCGGCACGGACGATGCCAACCGTGTCGTGGCCATCACCGGCCACATCGACTCGCGTATCACCGACGTGATGGACGCCACGCACGACGCGCCCGGCGCCAACGACGACGCATCAGGAACGGCCGCGGTGCTGGAGTCGGCGCGCGTGCTGAGCCGGCGCAGGTTCGCCGCCACCATCGTCTACGGTGTGCTCTCCGGCGAGGAGCAGGGCCTGTACGGCGGCAAGGTGCTGGCGGACTATGCGAAGACGCAGGGCTGGCAGGTGGAAGCCGACCTGAACAACGACATCGTGGGCAACAGCCACGGCCAGGACGGCGTCAACGACAACAGCGTGGTGCGCGTGTTCTCCGAAGGCACCAAGGCGCTGGAGACGCCCGCGCAGGCGAGCCGGCGGCGCTACAACGGCGGCGAGCTGGACTCGCCCTCGCGCAACCTGGCGCGCTTCGTGGCGAGCCTGGCCGAGCGCCAACTCGTGAACCTGCGCGTGAACATGGTGTACCGCACCGACCGCTACGGTCGCGGCGGCGACCAGGTGGAGTTCCTCGAGCACGGCTATCCGGCGCTGCGCTTGACCGAACCGCACGAGGACTACCGCAACGAGCACCAGGACGTGCGCACCGAGGCCGGCGTGCGCTACGGCGACAGCATCGACCGCGTCGACTTCGACTACCTCGCGCAGGTGACGCGCCTGAACGCGATCGCGCTGGCGGCGCTCGCGAACGCGCCCGCGCCCGTGCGCGGCGTGGCCATCGGCGGCGCCGTCACCACCGACACCGTGATGACCTGGACGCCGCAGCCCGGCGTGGCGCAGTACCGCGTGTGGTGGCGCGACACCACCGCGCCGCAGTGGCAGCACAGCCGCAGCTACGCGGCCGACGTCGACCCTGGCCACGCGCTGCTGAAGAACATCGATCTCGACGACTTCTTCTTCGGCGTGGCGGCCGTGTCCGCCGACGGCTGGGAGTCGCCGGTCACGTTCCCGGGCGACGCGGGCAGTTTCTAGCAGCGCCCATCTCGTCATCCTGCGCGAAGTCGCAGGATCCACGCTGGCGAGTGGCGTCGCCACAAGAGTGGATTCCGCGATTGCGCGCGGAATGACGAGGCGATGTCATCCTGCGCGAGGTCGCAGGAGCCACGGCCTCTCAGGCGTTGCCGAAAAGCTCGGCGATGCTCTCGTCCGTCAGCCGCATCGGCATCGCCTGCACCGATATCAGCGCCACGACGGCGCTTCCGTGACGGGCGGTGTCGCGCATCAACGGCGACAGGCGAGGCACGCCCGTCGCATCGGTGAGCGTCGCCACGAGCGGGTGATGGGCCTTCTCGCCGTTGCGCGTGACCATGCCCAGTTCGCCGGAGGCCAGCTTGACGAGGCTGCCGGGCGGGAAGATGCCGAAGGACTTGATCAGCGCGGCGGCGAGCGGGCTCTCGGCAGCCATCTGGTGCAGTTCGCGGCCGGCCTGCGTCGCACTCATCGCGGGCCGGTTGGCGCGGCTGCTCATGCGCGCCGTGTAGATGTCGGCGTAGCGCAGCAGCTCGGCCAGCTCCCCGACCGCCTTCAGGCCTTTCGGATAGCCCGAGCCGTCGGCCACTTCGTGGTGCTGGGCGACGGCAACCAGCCAGTCCTCGTCGGCGATGCCGGCCTGGCCCAGCAACTCCGAACTGCGCGTGGGATGTTCGTTGATGGTCTCGCGCTGCTTGGCCGTCAGGGGCGAGACCTGGGTCGCCAGCCGGGCCTGCAGGTCGATCATCGAGATGTTCATCGTCAACGCCGCCTGGAACGCGCGCCGCTGCTCGCCCGCGCTCCACCCCAGGTGGCGTGCCGCCGCCTGGCACGCCGTCGCGGCGTGGATCGAGTGGTTGACGCCGTAGTTGCCGGAGGCCGACCCGGATTCGTTCTTGCGAACGACCTGCGACAGCGCGAGGTCCGGCGCCTGCGCGATCAGCGCGAGCAGTCGATCGGTGCTGTGATCGATCGCCCCGGCCATGTCGACCGGCGCCGCGGTCAGCGCGAGCCGGACGTCGCTGCCGCACTTTTCCCATTCGGCCGGAAGCGCGGCCGACCTGCGCGCTCGGGATTCCTGGGCAGCGGGTTGGACGGCACCGGCCAGTTCGTCGACCTCGACCAGGGCGCCGCGCTCGAAAAGCTCCTGCAGTTGCGCTTCGTCGACGATCACCTGCCCACGCGCAAGCAGCAGCATGTGCGTCGAATCGCGCACACCGAATGGCAGCGGCGCGCCGAGCACGATCCGGTTCTTGACCGACGAAAGAGAGCAGACACGCATGGGTATCGATGGGAGTGGCGGTTCCGGAACTGCCGAGAAGCACAGCGAACCTTGACATCGACAGGACTCGACGCGACTTGAGGGCTCGACCCGCAAGAGGGAGTCCTCATCGCCTTGAAAGCTTCTTCAGGGAAGTCGTATCAGGAACGCTGGCGCGCCGTGCGCAGCGTGATCGACCAGCGCAGTTCGTCCACCGGGGCAACGCTGTGCTGCCACGCCCAGCGCGCCGGCCCGCGCAGCGCATAGATCGAGCGCGGCGCGGCGCGCAGCTTCACCACGTCCTCGCGCTTCGGGGCCACCGGCGGATAGGGGCGCAAGCGCAGCACGGCCGTCGAGCCCAGCGATACCCCGAACAAGTCCTCGTGGTCCGGCACGTCGCGATGCCAGCCCAGCGGCGTGCCGGGCGCGTACTCGGCCACCAGCACATGGCGCAGGGCCTCCGGCTCGACGCCCGCCCAGCGCGCGACACGCGCGCGCAGCGGGCAAAGGTCCTCGATCAGCGGCTGCGCGGGCAGCAGCTTGTTGGCGTCGTAGTCGTAGCTGCCGCCGAAGCTCGTCACGCGGCGGCGCGCGGTGTATTCCTTGTACTTGGCGGCATGCAGCGGCAGGCCGCGTATCAGCGCGATGAGCCCCTGCTCCTCGTCGCGCGAGAGGAAGTCCGTCTCGTAGGCCAGGCCCTCGGGAAGGTTGGCCGGCACGGGCTCGGGCAGCTCGTCGAACAGCGATCCTTGACTCAAACGACGCCCACGCCCTCGATCATGCGCGCCGCGATCGCGCGATGGAACGGCATGATGGCCGCGAGGTAGGCCCGTCCCCACGCGTTGTGCCAGCGCACGAGGGTGGTCAACGTGGCGAAGCCGCCGGCGATGGCCACCACGACACGGAAGTCGAGGTGCCTGTCGTCGAACCCCAGCACGACCTCGTCGCCGGACTGGCGCACCACCGGAAATCCACCGGGCGGCGCGGGCTTCAGGCCGACGAGGCGCCCCAGCCGATTGCGCAGGCCCATCAGCGACCGGATCCACAGCGGGCCATGGGCGAATGCCAGGCGCGTGGCCTCGATGGCGTCCAGGCCTTGCGGTGCCGGCACCCGGTACGCGTCGGCGAACTGGTAGCCGGGCAGGATGCCCGGCGCGCCGGCGCAGGGGAAGGCGGTTGTCGCGGTCGGTCGTCGGGCCATGGCTCGACTTTATGCCAGCGAGGCGTGGAATGCGACCGCGTCGCGCAATCCCGCGTCGAGGGCATCGCCTTCGATCGGGCCGCCTCCCGGGCCCCCGACTTGCCGCGACTCGCCTTTGCCTTCGAAGGCGTCGACCGGCGCCCACCTCACCATGCAGCTGCACGACTACGACGACTGGCTGACGCCCCTGGCCACCGCACTGGGCGCCGCCCTGGTGGGCATCCTCGCCTACGTGATCCTGCGGCCGATCGCGCGCCGCATCAGCCGCCACGCGCCGGTGGCAAACGCCGTCAACCGGCAACTCGACCGCCCGTTGCGCTTCCTGCTGCCGCTCATCGCCGTGCAGGTCGCGCTCGAAGGCGCGCCCGACAACCTGCCGCACGTCGACGGCGTGCGCCAGCTCGTCACCGTGCTGCTGATCGCGGCGTTCACCTCCGCCGCGATCGCGGCGGTGCGCGGCGTGGCGGACGCCGTGGCGGTGCTGCACCCGCAGGACGTGGCCGACAACCTCGCGGCCCGGCGCGTGCTCACGCAGACGCGCGTGCTGGCGCGCATCGCCATCGGCATCGCGATCTTCGCGGGCCTGGCGTTCATCCTGATGACCTTTCCGCGCGCGCGCCAGTTCGGGGCCAGCCTGCTCGCCTCGGCGGGCCTGTCGGCGCTGGTGATCGGCCTGGCCGCCAAGTCGGTGTTCGGCAACCTGCTGGCCGGCCTGCAGATCGCGCTGTCGCAGCCGATCCGCATCGACGACGTGCTGGTCGTGCAGGGCGAATGGGGCCGCGTCGAGGAGATCACCAGCACCTACGTCGTTCTCAAGATCTGGGACGAGCGCCGCCTGGTGATCCCGTTGCAGTGGTTCATCGACAACCCGTTCCAGAACTGGACGCGCACCAGCTCGCAGATCATCGGCAGCGTCTTCTTCTGGGTCGACTACACCACCGACCTCGCACCGCTGCGGGCAGAGGCCAGCCGCCTGGCCCAGGCCTCGAAGGACCACGACGGCCGCGTCTGCCTGCTGCAGGTGGTGGACACCAGCGAACGCGCCATGCAGCTGCGCCTGATCGTGAGTTCGCCCTCGTCCGGCCAGAACTGGGACCTGCGCTGCCTGGTGCGCGAGGGCCTGATCGCGCTGATGCAGCGCGATCATCCCGACGCCCTGCCCCGGATCCGCGCCGAGATGCGCGAGCCGGCGAGCAGCCATGGCACCCATGGCGACCTGGACGCCCGCATCGCCGGCCGGCGCACCGACGCGGGTACGGCCGAGGTCAACGACGACACCGGCCTCACGAGCCTCCTCGGGCCCACCGGCGGCGTCGTTCCGGCGCCTCGGCCACCGCGTTGAACGCCGCCACGCCGACATGCGCCCAAGGGTAACGAGGCGTAACGCGCGTGTCCTCGTGAAAGTCGCTGCCACAAAGGCCGGGTCCGCTCGACAATATTTTCGTGAAGTGGTGCACGAGTTCGGGAAATAAGCCACTTCCGCCCAACAATCCCTGACATCGCGCGTCTTGCGCCTGGACGACAATTTGGGTTCCCCCTAGTACACAGGCGCCCCCTCCAGCGCACCCAAATGACCATGAAACGCCGCACGATGCTGAGCTTGCTGGCCTCCCTGCCGGCAGCCACCGCTTTTTCAAGGGAATCGGGCAACCTGGTCCTGGGCCAGTCCGCCCCCTCCACCGGCCCGTCGGCCCAACTGGGCCTCCAGCTGAATCGCGGCGCACGGCTGTACTTCGACAAGGTCAACGCCGCCGGCGGCATCAACGGGCAGAAGATCGAACTGCGCATGCTCGACGACGGCTACGATCCGCCGCGCACCAAGGCCAACACCGAGACCTTCCTGAACCAGGACGTGTTCGCGCTGTTCGGCTACGTCGGCACACCCACCTCGCTGGCCGCGCTACCGCTGGTCAAGGACTCGGGCATCCCGTTCTTCGGCGCCTTCACCGGCGCGATGGCGCTGCGCACGCCGGGCCTGCACAACGTGTTCCACGTGCGCGCGTCCTACGACGACGAGACCGCGCTGATCGTCAACCAGCTGCACAACCTGGGCCTGACCAAGGTCGCCGTCTTCCGCCAGAACGACGCCTACGGCCAGGCCGGCCTGGACGGCACCGCCAAGGCGCTCAAGGCGCTGAACCTCGCGCCCGTGGCCGTCGGGACCTTCGAGCGCAACACGCTCAAGGTGGAAGACTCTGTCAAGGCCATCGTCGCCGCGCAGCCCGACGCCGTGGTGCAGATCGGCTCCTACAAGGCCTGCGCCGCGTTCATACGCCAGGCCCGCAAGGCCGGCTACGGCGGCCAGTTCTTCAACGTGTCGTTCGTCGGCACGCAGGCGCTGTCGGACGAGCTCAAGGAAGAAGCGCTGGGCGTCGTCGTGAGCCAGGTCATGCCCTATCCGTTCTCGCCGGCCGTGCCCATCGTGCGCGACTATCTCGACGCGGTGAAGGCCGCCGGCGGCGACGCCTCGGTCAACTACTCCAGCCTCGAAGGCTACGTCGACGCGCGCATCTTCGTCGAAGGCCTGCGCCGCGGCCACGCCAACACCCGCGAAGGCCTGGCCAGCGGCCTGGAATCGCTGCAGCACGTCGATTTCGACGGCTTCAACCTGAACATGAACCGCGAACACGCGGCGTCGCACTTCGTCGAGCTGTCGATGCTCACGGGCGACGGCGGCGTCCGTCGCTGAGACAGCGACCTTCAGTCGCCGCCCAGCCAGCGCGGAATGGCGCGCGGGCGGTGGTTCAGCACCAGCCCCGCGATGCGGTCCGGCCCGATGTCGGCGTCGTCCAGGGCCTGCTGGGCCGCCCGGCGCGAGGTGTGGCGCGAATCGACCACCAGCACGACGGCGTCGACCTCGGCCAGCAGCGCGCCGCAGGCGCCCAGCGGTGGCGCGTCCAGCACCGCCAGCGCGAAGCCGGCGCGCAGCGCCATGAGCCCCTTGCGCACCGTCTCGGGCCGCTGCAGCAGCGAGGGCTGCGCCAGCACGCCTCGACCCAGGCGCCACAGGCGATCCGGGCCGGCACCGGCCGGTGCAAGCCCCTGCAGCGAGCCCAGCGTCATGATCTCGGAGAAGCCCGATGCACCCCGGGCGGAGATGTCGCTCTCCTGCGGCGGCGCGTCGAACGCGGCGTCCACCCAGACGACGTCGCCGTGCTGCTGCTCGGCCAGCACGTGCGCGAGGCCCCGCGCGACGAAACTCTTGCCCTCGCCGGCGCGGGCGCTGCTGACAAGCACCACGCGGCCGGACAGCGTCGGCGTTTCCGCCCCGTCGGAGGGCTGCACGGGCGGCCCGTGCTGCCGGGTCAGGTGCGCCAGAACACCGAGGCCGATGCGCGTGAACAGGGTGGGGTCGTGGGCGATCTTCATGCAGGTTGCGCGGGCGCCACGTACAGGTTGCGGGCCCGGGCCGACAGCGTGGGAATGGCGCCCAGCACCGGCAAACCCAGGGCCCGTTCGGCCTCGCGCGGCGAGCGCATGCGGTCACCGCCCAGTTCGCGCTGCGCGGCCAGCAGCAGCCCCAGCAGCAGGCCGGCGATCGGGCCCAGCAGCGCCACCCCCTTCGTTTCGCCAGTGGTCGCTCCGGGTCGATCGGGGGCGGCGACGATCGCGCGCGTGCCCGCGCCGGGGGGCGGCAGTTGCAGGCTCAGGTCGACGTCCGTGCCCAGGTCGAACCCGAGGCCGCCGTCGGACGCCTGCGAGGCGGCCGAGACGCGGGCGACAGCAACGGCGGCGGCGTGGTGCGCCTCCCGCGGAGACCGCACCTGCGACGTCGCGGCGCCCGCGAGCACGCAGGCGGCGATGAGGCCCGCCTGGCGGTAGGGCACGGCCACCAGTGCGCGTACCAACTGCCACGGTGCGGCATGCGGATCGCCCGGCGAGAACAGGGGCAAGCGGCCGGGCATCAGGAACTCGCCGACGGGCACAGGAGGCCGTCCAGGCGCGCATAGAGTGCCGCGCGGGCCGCCGTGCCGGCGAACGTGGGATCCGCGTACTCGATCTCATGGACGTTCACGCCGTTCTCGCGCGCCCGCCTCATGCCGCCTCGTCCCGCCTGCGCCCGCAACAGCGCCAGGCCGGCTTCGCGGCGGGAGAACACGAAGTCCAGCGCGACGCCGCGGGCGCCGAGGCGCGCCAGGTCGGCGCCCAGTTCGAGGTCGAGCGGCCAACGCAGCGCGCGACGCGCCAGCGCCACCAGCGCCCGAACGATGGCGCCCAGGCCGGTGCCACCGTCCGCCGCGGCCGGCGGCCAGTGCAGGAACGCCGGATTGATGGCCACGACCTGCTGCACGTGCTGTCCCGCCAGCGCGGCGTGCCACGCCTGCGTCGCGCCGGATTGCAGCCCGACCAATGCAATGCGATCGACGCCGCGCTCGCGGCGCAACCAGGCGAGCGCACGCGCGATGTCGCCGCTGCCGCGTGCGTCGTAGGGCGCGGACCGCCGCTGCGCGTCGGGTTGCGGGTGGCCCGCGCTGTCGCCGATGCCCGCCAGGTCCAGCCTCAGCACGACGTCGCCGCGCGCCGCGCGCTGGCGCGCCCACGACACCCACAGCCGGTGCGGCCCGACGCGCCGCGCGCCGCCCGCAGACAGCAGCACGATGCCACGGCGCGGCGCCAGTCCCGCCAGGCCCGGCGCGGGCAGGTCGCGCTCGCCGAGCACGCCCGCCAGCAGCGGCGGCTCGTGGTCGCGCACATCGCCGATGCACACGACGCGCTCGCGCACCGCGACGCCGTTCGCATGCAGGCGCATCCAGGTCCGCGCGCCCGCGGCGGCCAGGGCCAGCACCGTGCCGGTGGCGGCCTCGAGCTGCGCCGTGGCCATGCCGACATCGGCCTGTTCGAACGACGCGTGCCGCGTGTCGACGGGAGCCAGCGACGGCGCGACGCGCGCAGCGGCCGCAGTGCCGGCCCGCTCGTGCAGCCAGCGCACGACGCCGGCCATGGCCGCGGGCGCGAGGCGAGCCGCTGGCGCGTCGCCTGGTTCGCCTTGGGCCTGTTCGCTCACGCGCACGCCCGAACGAACGAGGGCCAGCACGGCCGCGGCGGGCGCGGCCACCAGCAGCGCCTCTCGCAGGGACGGCGCGCTCGTCGCCGGCCACCGCAACGCCGCCAGCCCCTCCAGCCCGCGCACGCTCTGCGTGAAGCCACCGAGCGAGACCGGCAATTCCGCCGGGTCGAACGAGGTTCCTGGCCGCGGCGCCGGCGTGGGTGCCGGCACGCCCGCCGCGAGCTCGCGCTGCGCGCTGGCGAATGCCTGCCCGCTGGCCACGGGCAGCAGGCCCACCAGGGCCTCGATGTCGTCGCGCGCCGAGGCGGCCTGCGCGGCGAGCAAGGCGCCGAGGCGCAGCCCGACGAAGGCCAGGCGGCGGCAGCCGGACAGCGCCAGCGCCTGCGTGGCGGCGGCATCGAAGGCGGCGAGGGCGTCGGCCACGCATGCGGCGCCGGTGGCGGCCGAGGAATCGCCGGTGTCGGGCCACTCGAAGCGCAAGGTGGCCAGGCCGGCCTCGGCGAGTGCGACGGCGAGCGCGCGCTGGCCGTCGTAGCCCGCCATGTCCTCCTCGCCCCATGAGCTCGCCAGCACCACGGCCAGCGGCAACGCGGGGTCGGCCGCTGCGGGCGCATGCCACCAGGCGACGCAGGTGTGATCGGCGGCGACGATCAGCAACGGCTGCGGCGCCGGCGCGGCGGCGGACGCCCTCACGAGCTCGTCTCGACCACGATGCCCGGCGCGTCGTCGAATCCGGCCCGGACGCACCCGACCCCGGGACGCGCGGACAATGGCGCGTGCCCGGATTTCGGAGTGGTGGTGGCGCGCGTGGCAGACATGGTTACTAAACGTATCTGCAAATTCTACTGGGCAGATACGGCTCCGCCACGGCGAAATCCAGTCCATGCGCGACCATGCGCAGGCAAAAGACGGCGCCTTGCCACATATGTCACGCGGCGCCTGCCGCGCAACGCCTAAGTCGCGGTGGCCAGTTCCCGCACCAGGCGGCGCAGGCCCGTCCATGCCTGGAGGGGTATCTCGTGGCCGCCGTCGAACGCCGACCAGCGCACATCGGCCTGCTCCGCCAGCAGCGCGTCGCGCAAGGCCTGCGAGGCGGAGAGCGCGAGGTTGGCGTCGTCGCGTCCGTGCAGCAGGTCCGCGCGCACGCCGCGCACGCGATGCAGCCCCGGCACCCATTCGCTGAAGGCCAGGCGCGAGGCCGACCACAGCGCGAGCGCGTCGACCGCCAGCGGCGGCGCCTGCAGCACGCAATCGAGCGCCAGCATCGCGCCCTGCGAGAAGCCGGCGACGACCAGCGGCCGCCCCGGCGCACGCGCGCGCAACTCGCGGGCGGTGGCGTGCACGACGTCGCGTGCGCGGTCGCGCCCGGCCGGGTGGACGTCGTGGAGGTCGGACGGCCCGGCACGCAGCCGCGCCGCCCGCGCCGCGTCGTCCACCGGCCACCAGGCGCGCAGGCCGCCGGCCCGCGCCACCGGACCGGACGGCAGGGCCACCAGCGCGGGCAGCTTCAGCGAGCGCACCAGGGGCGCGAGTTGCGCCGGCGACATGTCCAGGCCGTGCAGGAGCAGCACCGCCACGCGGGGCGCGCCCGCCGGCTCGATCCAATCGAGGGCCGGCAGTGCGAGCGATGGCGGCCGGACGGGCGGGGCGTCGTTCTGGTTCACGGCGTGTATTCTGAGCGCAATACCTCGGACCCGAGGCATGGCGGCCACCCGACTGGCGTTGAAGGCGGCGGCGCCTCAATCGTCCGGGTAGAGCGTCTCCCACGGTACCCGCACCATCACGTCCGCGTCGGCCACCAGCGCGACGATCGCATTGGCCTTGTCCGAGGTTTCGCGGCGCGGCGGTCGCATCATCGGCTGGCCCGCGCAGTTGGTCAGGCATGCCACCACCGGCGTGCTGACCGTCTCGCCGCGGTGGATGACGATCGCGATCTCGCCCGAGGCCAGGCGCACGAAGCAGCCCGGCGGGTAGATGCCGAATTCCTTGACCAGGGCCGCCGCCAACGGATGGCCGGCGCTGCCGGTGAAGATGTCGCGTGCGGCGACATTGGGCGCCAGCGCAACTCGCGACGAGCGCGCGCTGAGCTTGGCGGTGAACACGTCGACGTAGTGCAGCGCCTGGGCCAGTTCCACGACATCGGTGCGGCGCATCGGATAGCCGGTGCCGTCGGTCAGCTCATGGTGCTGTTCGACGGCGGACAGCCACAGCGGGTCGGAGACGCCCGCGGCCGCGAGCATCTCAGCGCTCTTGACGGGATGATCCTGGATCGCGGTGCGCTGTTGCGGCGTCGGCGGGGCCGTCTGCACGGCCAGGCGGCCCTGCAGATCGATCATCGACAGGTTCATCGACATCGCCGCGCTCACCAGCCTGCGGCGCTGGCCATCGTCCCAGCCCATGCGCCTTCCGGTCAGGCCGCACACCGCGGCGCAATGCAGGGAATGCGACACGCCGTAGGACTGCAGCCGCGTCTGGTCGTGGCGCAAGATCTGGAACAGGACCTTGTCGGGGTACCGGTCTGCCAGCGCCATCAGCACGTCGACCACCTCGTGGAGTGCGGTGCACAGTTCCGCGGGCGAGGTAGTGAGCAAGGTGTTCAGGCGCCCGCTGGACAGGCGCCAGCGTCCGAAGAAGCCTTCGCGGGGGCGCGTGGCGGAGGTTCCGGCAGCGAGCGCGGCGCGCATTTCGGCCGCATCGACGAACATGCCGCGCGACAGGAGCGTGGCCAGCATCTGCGCGTCGGCGACGCGGTGCCCTCGCGCCAGAAGCAGCTTGCCGTTGCCGTCGCGGATGCCCCACGCGAGCGGCAGACCCGGCTTGATCTGGCTGGCGACTTCCTGGAGCGGCAACAACTGCATGCAGGATCCTCGGTGCGTTGGCGGCAAAAATGTATCCGCTGTTCCGCATCTTCGGGACATCCCCGCCAGCAACAAAGGTCCCGCACGCAGCGGAATCGCCGGCACGCCTACTAAATCACGATGATCAGCGCTGTCAGGAGATCTTGACGGTTCGCGTCGGGACACCTCGTGCGAGCGTGTGGATGTCGCACGATCCCGAACTGAACGAATTGCAACTAGCCGTTGCGATTTCGCATGTGGTCGGCGGTGTTCGCGAACGAGATCATCAGCCGTTCCTGCATGCCGGCCGTGAAGCCGCCGGCCTCGCCGATCTCGGCCATCGCCAGGCCCATGCAGGTGAGCCACTGGTCGCGCACCTGGACGCCGATGGGGAACGGCAGGTGGCGCGCGCGCAGCCGGGGGTGGCCGAAGCGCTCGACGTAGAGGTCGGGGCCGCCGAGCCAGCCGGTGAGGAACCACGAGAACTTGTCGCGCGAGCCGTCGAGCGTGGCGGGATGCAGCGCGCGCAGCTCGGCGAACCCGGGCTCGAGGTCCATCAAGTCGTAGAAGCGGTCGACGAGCGCGCGCACGCCGTCGACGCCGCCGAGCTGCTCGAAGGGCGCCGGCGGTTTCGGGTCGGGATCGGTCATGCCCGTATTGTCGGGCGTCGCGCAGGCGGCCGCCCGCGCGCGGGGAAGCGCGCTATGCGCTCACGCGCGAAGGCGGGTGGCGGCAGCCACCACGGCCTGGGCCGCGGCGGAACCCGGCAGGCAGTCGAGCAGCAGCTGGCGACGCTTGACGGCGTCGCGCACCGACGGGTCGATCGGGATCTCGCCGACGAACTCGAGCTTGACCGGCACTTCCAGCCCCGGGCTCACGAAGCGGTCGACCACCTGCTGCAGCTGGCCGCGGATGATCCGGCCCTCGCCGGGCTTGCTCACCTGGTTGACGATGACGCGGATGTCGCGCCGGCCCTGCGTCGTGGCCAGCACCTTGATGGTGGCGTAGGCGTCGGTGAGGGAGGTGGGCTCGGGCGTGGCCACGATCAGCACCTCGTCGGCCAGCGACACGGTGTAGAGCACCACGTCGGAGATGCCGGCGCCGGTGTCGAGCAGGATGCGGTCGAAGCGCGGCACCACCTGCTGCACCACCGAGACGAGCTGCTCGCGCACCTCGGGCGTCAGGCGCGAGTATTCGACCATGCCGGAGCCGGCCAGCAGCACCGAGAAGCCGCCCGAGGTCTCGAGGATGGCCTGGTCCAGCGTGTTCTTGCCGGTGAAGACATCGTGCAGCGTGATCTTGGGAAACAGGTTGAGCACGACGTCGAGGTTGGCGAGACCCAGGTCGGCGTCCAGCACCAGCACCTTCTCGCCCTGGCGCGCGAGCGCGCAGGCGAGGTTGGCCGACAGGAAGGTCTTGCCCACGCCGCCCTTGCCGCTGGTGATGGCGGTGATGCGCGCGCGTCGTCCGGCTTGTGGCGCCGTGGTCATCGTGAACGCTCCGTGCTGCGCACTGCGCTGTTTTCGCCCTTCGGGCGGCCGTGCGGGCTCATGAAAGATCTTCCCCAAAAATGGACGAAGCGAACAACAGGCCCTTCTCCTCGGCACTCACCACGGAGACGGGCGTCGGCTCGAGACAGGTGCGGTTGCGGCCTTCGGACTTGGCGCGGTAGAGCTGCAGGTCGGCGCGCTCCATCCACACGGCCGGCGTGGAACGCACCCATTGCGGGGCGTAGGCGCCGCCGATGCTGATCGTGCAGCCGAGCTGCTGGCCGCTCACCAGCGGGATGGCCTGGCTTTCGACACGGGCGCGGATGCGCTCGGCCACCGCGGTGCCGAAGGCCGGCGGGCAGTTGGGCAGGATGATGGCGAATTCCTCGCCGCCGATGCGCGCCACCAGGTCCATCGGGCGGACCGTGGCGTTGAGCGCCTCGGCCACGGCCTTGATGACCAGGTCGCCGGCCACGTGGCCGTGCTGGTCGTTGATGCGCTTGAAATGGTCGATGTCCAGCATCAGCAGCAGAGCCGCCTCGCCGGATCGCGCGACGCGGTCGGACTCGCGGCCCATCGCGTTCTCGAAATGGCGGCGGTTGGCCAGCCCGGTGAGCCCGTCCCGGCTGGACAGGTCGCACAGCGCGTCGATCAGCGACTGCAGCCACGGCGTGCTGCCTTCGACGCCCGCGGGCTGCCCCTGCCCCGACTGCGTGAGCAGCGACAGCGCCTGCTCCAGGCGCAGCGCGTCCAGGTCAGTGGGTTGCAGGAAAGGGGACTTCAAGTTCACGGGTGTAGGGAATTCTTGAGAGAGACGGTGCGGCGGACGCACGCGATGACGCTTGAACCGAGTCTACCGCCGCCCCCTTGCGCCGAGGAACGGGGAAAAGAACCCCCTTTCGGCCCCAACTCCACCCGCCGGGCAGCGCGAAGACTCTTGAGACTGGCCTGCACTGACCGATAACCCCATACCGATCCCTCGGTTCACGGGCCTATACACAAGACGATGAGCACTGACCTCGCATTCGACAGCGCCGCCGACGCCAGCCACGAATTCACGTTCTCCAACGGGGATTTCCAGCGCGTGCAGAAGCTGATCTACCAGCGCGCGGGCATCAGCCTGCACGATGGCAAGCGGGCCATGGTCTACAGCCGCCTGTCGCGCCGCCTGCGCGAGACGGGCGACCGCAGCTTCGCCGACTACCTGAACGGGCTGGAACGCGCCACCGGCGCCTCCGGCGACCAGGAATGGCAGGAGTTCATCAACTGCCTGACCACCAACCTGACCTCGTTCTTCCGCGAGGAACACCACTTCCTCGCGCTGGCCGAGGCCCTGAAGCCCCTGGCCGGCCGGTCGATCCGCATGTGGTGCAACGCCGCCTCCACCGGCGAGGAACCCTATTCGATCGCGATGACGCTGCTCGAGGGCGGCTGCTCGGGCGCCAGGCTGCTGGCCACCGACATCGACACCAAGGTGCTGGCCACCGCCCAGCGCGGCGTCTACGCGGCCGACGCGCGCGGCCTGTCGCCGCAGCGCCTCCAGAAGCACATGATGCGCGGCACCGGCGCCAACGCCGGTTTCATGCGCGTCAAGCCGGAACTGCAGAAGCTGATCGAGTTCCGCACGTTCAACCTGATGGCCACGTCGTGGTCGATGGGCGAGCCGTTCGACATGGTCTTCTGCCGCAACGTGATGATCTATTTCGACCACGAGACGCAGCGCAAGGTGCTCGAGCACATCCACACGGTGATGAAGCCCGGCGGCCTGCTGTTCGTCGGGCACTCCGAGAACTTCACCGAATCGCGCGACCTGTTCATCCTGCAGGGCAAGACGATCTACAAGCGAGTCTGACGAGCACGGCAACGCCGCTTCGCCAGATCTCGCCCCGGAACCCACCCCTCCAACTTCAGGCACCGCCCATGGCCTCCCTCCAACCCACGCCTTCCGTCCCTGGCACGCGTCCCCCGTTGCTGCGTGCGACCTCGGGCCCCGGCTCGCGCCTCGAGAAGCTGAAATCGGCCCAGCGCAAGCCGGGCGAGGCGTCGTTCTTCTACTACGACGCGCACTTCCAGAACGAGGCGGTGAAGGTGCTGCCGGGCGAGTACTACGTGGACAACGAGGAACTGCTGGTGATGACCACGCTGGGCTCGTGCATCGCCGCGTGCCTCTACGACCGGCAGGCGAAGATCGGTGGCATGAACCACTTCATGCTGCCCGAAGGCGCGGGCGACTCGGGCCGCTACGGCTCGTACGCGATGGAACTGCTGATCAACGAGATGATGAAGCGCGGTGCCACGCGCATGACGATGGAAGCCAAGGTGTTCGGCGGCGGCGCCGTCATCGCCGGCATGAACAGCATCAACGTGGGCGAGCGCAATACCAAGTTCGTGATGGAATTCCTGGCGATGGAACGCATCCCGGTCGTCTCCAAGGACGTGCTGGAGATCTATCCACGCAAGGTGTGCTTCCTGCCGGCCAGCGGCAAGGCCATGGTCAAGCGGCTCGCGCCGACGAACGCCGAGGCGCTGGTGCAGCAGGATCGCATCGCCGCGCAGAAGGCCGCGCCGGCCTCCACGGGCGGCGGCTCCGTCGACCTGTTCTGACCAGCACGAGATAGGGAGACAACCCATGGCAAAGACGCGTGTGGTGGTGGTGGACGACTCTGCGCTGGTGCGCAGCCTGCTGACCGAGATCATCAATCGCCAGACCGACATGGAATGCGTCGGCTCTGCCAGCGACCCGTTCGCGGCGCGCGAGATGATCCGCAACCTGAACCCGGACGTCCTCACGCTGGACATCGAGATGCCGCGCATGGACGGCATCGACTTCCTGTCGAAGCTGATGCGCCTGCGACCGATGCCGGTGGTGATGGTGTCCACGCTGACCGAGCGCGGCGCCGAGGTCACGCTCAAGGCCCTGGAGCTGGGCGCGATCGACTTCGTCGCCAAGCCCAAGATCGGCGTGGCCGACGGCCTGAAGCAGCTCGCCGACGAGATCACCGAGAAGGTGCGCACGGCGGCCAAGGCGCGCGTGTCCAAGCCGCATGCGCACGCGACCGCGGTGGCCGGCGCCGCCGCGCCCGCGCGACCGGCGGCCCAGTCCATCGGCCGCCTGTCCACGGAGAAGCTGATCTTCATCGGCGCCTCCACCGGCGGCACCGAGGCCACCAAGGAAGTGCTGATGAGCCTGCCGCCCGATTCGCCGGCGGTGGTCATCACGCAGCACATGCCGCCGGGCTTCACCAGGTCGTACGCCAACCGGCTCGACGGCCTGTGCAAGATCCGCGTGAAGGAGGCCACCGACGGCGAGCGCGTGCTGCCGGGCCACGCCTACATCGCCCCGGGCGGCTTCCACCTGAGCGTGGAGCGCTCGGGCGCCAACTACATCGCGCGGGTCACCGACGGCGAGCCGGTGAACCGCCACAAGCCCTCCGTGGAGGTGCTGTTCGAATCGGCGGCCCGCGTCGTCGGCCCGAACGCGCTGGGCATCATGCTCACCGGCATGGGCGCCGACGGCGCCCGGGCCATGCGCACGATGAAGGACGCCGGCAGCTACAACGTGTGCCAGGACGAGGCCACCTGCGTGGTGTTCGGCATGCCGCGCGAGGCGATCGCGCACGGCGCGGCCAACGAGGTGCTCCCCCTCGGCAAGATCGCGCAGCATGTCATTGACCGGTTGCGCAGCACGTCGGGGCTGTCGATGAACCGCGTCTGACCGCGGTTCCGGGTAAGGCGCCTTGACGACGCCATCGACCCGGGTGCATCCTGACTTCGACCGCCGCTCCAGCAAGGACGAGTTGCGATGCCCACGAACCAGGACGATGCGGACGATCTGTTCGGCGGTGCCTCTTCGCCTCCGACGGCGCCGTTGCCCGGCCCGGGTCCCGACAGTCGCAGGGAACCGCGGGTGCGGGCAAACTGGCAGGCGCGCGTGCTGCTCGCCAGCGACCGCATCGTCGAGCTCAACGTGTTCGACCTGTCGGAGGGCGGCATCGGGCTGGTCTCCGAGGTCGGCATCCCCGCGAACACCGTGCTGCAGCTCGCGCTGGCCGTGCCCGGGCTGAACGAGTCGACGAAGATCACGCCGGTCACCGGCACGATCAAGACCACGCACATGACCGTCAAGGGCCACTACATCCATTGCGGCGGCAGCTGGGTGACGATCTCCGCCGAGTCGCGCGACCTGCTCAACCAGTGGGTTCGACGGCTACGCAAGTGACGACCGGCGGCCGCGCGGTGTCATGATTCGGGCATGAACGAAGAACAACCCTGGATCACCTGGGAAGAATCCGGCGCGCCGCGGCGCGCCCGCTGGCGCTCCGAATCGCAGGCCAGGCCGGCCACCCTGCTGCCCGTCGACGACACGCTGGCCGCCAACGCCGCCTTCAAGGCCATCGACGCGGGCAGCGGCCTGCTGTGGCGCGGCGACTTCCACAACGGACGCCAGCTGCTGCAGGCGCTCGGCCGCCGCGTCGACCGCCCGCCGCGCGAGAACACGCCCCGCGCGGGGGCGCACGCCGCGGCGCCCGCTGACGCGGCCACGCTCGCGCGTGAGGCGTTCGCGCGCCACCGCGCGGCGCAGGCGCGCCGGGCCGCGCTGCTCGGGCGCGTGCTGCTGGCGTTCGAGCCGGATCACACACTGGCCCTGCGTCGCGCGCCGGACGTGCGCGCCGCGCTCGCCGAAGCCTGGGGCGCGCCCGACGGCACGCCGTCCATCGCCTCGCTGCGCGAGCTGCAGGGCCTGATCGGCGCACACGAATGGCGCAAGAAGGGCGTGGAGGTGCCGGCGCTCGGCGCGCGCATCCACCCGTGGTTCGGCGTGTTCTCGCCCTTGCGCGGCGAATACCTGGGCCTCATCGCGCAGGCCCCGCTGCCGCCCGGCGCGCAGTCGCTGGCGTTCGACGTGGGCACCGGCACCGGCGTCATCGCCGCCCTGCTCGCCCGCCGCGGCGTGCAGCAGGTGGTGGCCACCGACCTCGACCCGCGCGCGATCGCCTGCGCCACCGAGAACCTCGCCCGGCTGGGCCATGCGAAGCAGGTGCGCGTCGTGGCCGCCGACATGTTTCCCGAGGGGCGCGCGCCGCTGGTCGTGTGCAACCCGCCCTGGGTGCCGACGCCCGCCAACGCGGCCATCGAACGCGCCGTCTACGACCCCGACAGCGCGATGCTGCGCGCGTTCCTGGCCGGCCTCGCGGCGCACCTGAGCCCCGGCGGCGAAGGCTGGCTGGTGATGTCCGACCTCGCCGAACACCTGGGCCTGCGCACGCGCGCCGGGATGCTGCAATGGATCGCCGACGCGGGCCTGCGCGTGGTGGCGCGCCATGACACGCGCCCCACGCATCCCAAGGCCGGCGACCCCGCCGATCCGCTGTACGCCGCACGCAGCCGCGAGGTGACATCGCTCTGGCGGCTGGGGGCGCAATGAGCCCGGACGGCGCGTTCCCGTCGCTGTCGACGAGGCGCCTGCAGCTGCGCGAGATCGTCGCCAGCGACGCGCCCGCCCTGCTCGCGATCCACTCCGACCGCGAGACGATGAAGTGGTTCGGCACCGACCCGCTGGCCGACCTCGAGGCGGCGGAAAAGGTGATCGCCGGATTCGCCAACATGCGCACGCTGGCCAGTCCCGGCGTGCGCTGGGGCATCGTGCACGCCGACCCGGGGCGCAGCGGCGCGTTGCTGGGCACCTGCGGCGTGTTCCGCTGGAACCGCGGCTGGCGCACGTGCCTCACCGGCTACGAGCTTGCGCGCCACGCGCAGGGCCAGGGGCTGATGACCGAGGCGCTGCGAGCGATCTACGCCTGGGCCTTCCAGGCGATGGCCGTCGAGCGCATCGAGGCGCAGGTGCATCCGCTCAACGCCTCTTCGCTGAAGCTCCTTCGGGGGCTTGGCTTCGTCGAGGAAGGGCTGCTGCGCGAGGCGGGGTTCTGGATGGGCGAGCGGCGGGATCTGGTGCAACTGGGACTGCTCGCGCGGGAGTTCGTGCGGGGCTAGTTTGACTCGTCGCATGGAAGTGGACGCTTCGCGCGGGCACCCGGCCTGCGCGAAGCGTCTCCCCCATCAAGCTTCGTAAAGCTCCAGCGGCAAGTCATCCGGATCCGCGAAGAACGTGAAGCGCCGTCCGGTGTACTCGTCGACGCGGATCGCCTCCACGACGATGCCTTGCGCCTCCAGCGACGCCTTCGCGACGCCTGCGTCCGCGACAACGAATGCCAGATGCCGCAACCCGCGCGCCTCCGGATACGACGGCCGCGCCGGCCGATCCTCGAACGAGAACAACTCGATCTGCGACCCGTCCGGCAGCGCCAAGTCCAGCTTCCACGAACGACGCGCCTCGCGCCAGTGCTCGGCGATCACGGCCAGCCCCAGCACCTGCGTGTAGAAGCGCTTCGAGACCTCGTAGTCCGAACAGATGATCGCGGCGTGGTGGATGCGCAGGAGCATGGTCGGGGCGATTGTCGCCGAGCTCGGCCGCGGGCGACACGACCCCTGGGTTTTCCATTAATCAGTCCGCTTGATTTATTAATCCGAAGTTCACACAATCGCGTCACGCCACGCCGCCACAGAAGCGGCTCATCCATCAACGCATCGGAGACAACCATGCTGAAGTTCGCTTCCTCGCTTCTCGCCGCGGCCGTCCTGGCCGGCGCCGCCACCATCGCCGCGGGCGCCGACCAGCCCGTGATCGGCCTGATCACCAAGACCGACACCAACCCGTTCTTCGTGAAGATGAAGGAAGGCGCCACCGAGATGGCCAAGGCCAAGGGGGCCAAGCTGCTCACCGCCGCGGGCAAGCAGGACGGCGACAACGCCGCGCAGGTGACGGCCATCGAGAACATGATCACCGCCGGCGCGAAGACCATCATGATCACGGCCAACGATTCCAAGGCCATCGTGCCGGCGATCCAGAAGGCGCGCGCCAAGGGCGTGATGGTCATCGCGCTGGACAGCCCCACCGACCCGCAGGACGCCACCGACGCCTTGTTCGCCACCGACAACTACAAGGCCGGCATCCTGATCGGCCAGTACGCCAAGGCGGCACTCGGCGGCAAGCCGGCGCACATCGTCACGCTGGACCTGTTTCCCGGCCACCCGGTGGGCGCGCAGCGCCACAACGGCTTCATGAAGGGCTTCGGCCTGGCCGCGCCGGAACAGGCCGTCAACACGCTCGGCACGGCGCCGGAGATCGTCTGCGCCGCCGACAGCTACGGCGACCAGGCCAAGGCGCAGACGGCGATGGAGAACTGCCTGCAGAAGAACGGCGACGTGAACCTGATCTACACGATCAACGAGCCGGCCGCCGCGGGCGCGTACAACGCGCTCAAGCGCGCGGGCAAGGAAAAGGGCGTGATCATCGTGTCGGTGGACGGCGGCTGCGCCGGCATCCGCAACGTCAAGGCCGGCATCATCCAGGCGACCTCGCAGCAGTACCCGCTGAAGATGGCCGCGCTGGGCGTGGCCGCCGGCGTCGACTACGCCACCAAGGGCACCAAGGTCAGCGGCTACACCGACACGGGCGTCACGCTGATCGCCGACAAGGCCATGCCGGGCGTCGAGAGCAAGGACTCGAAGGTCGGCGAATCGCTGTGCTGGGGCAAGTGAGATGAGCGTCGCAGCCCCCAACACGGAGGCGACCAAGCCGAACGTCGGCGGGCTGCAATGGCCCGCGGGACTCAGCGTGGCCGTGCTCGGCCCGGTCATCGCCCTGGTGCTCGCCTGCGCCTTCTTCGCCACGCAGAGCGAGCACTTCCTGTCGGGCGGCAACTTCTCGCTGATCCTGCAGCAGGTGGCCGTCGTCGGCGTGATCGCCATCGGCCAGACGCTGGTGATCCTCACCGGCGGCATCGACCTGTCGTGCGGCATGCTGATGGCACTCGGCGGCATCGTGATGACGCGCTTCGCCACCACGCTGGGCATGCCGCCGGTGCTGGCGATCGCCTGCGGCATCGCCGTCACCGCGCTGTTCGGGCTGGTCAACGGCCTGCTGGTGACGCGCATCCGCCTGCCGTCGTTCATCGTCACGCTGGGCACGATGAACATCGCGTTCGCGGTCACGCAGCTGTACTCGGGCGCGCAGACCGTCACCGACGTGCCGCCGCTGATGACGCTGCTGGGCGACACGTTCTCGGTCGGCGGCACGCAGTTCGCGTGGGGCACGGTGGCGATGCTCGCGCTGTACGGCGTCGCGTGGTACGTGCTGCGCGAGACGGCGGCCGGACGCCACGTCTACGCGGTGGGCAACAACCCCGAGGCCACGCGCCTGGTGGGCATCCCGACGCAGCGCGTGCTGCTGGTCGTCTACGTGGTGGCCGGCGCGCTGTACGGCGTCGCGTCCCTGCTGAGCGTGGCGCGCACCGGCGTGGGCGACCCGAACGCGGGCCAGACCGACAACCTCGACGCGATCACCGCCGTCGTCCTCGGCGGCACCAGCCTGTTCGGCGGGCGCGGCGTCATCGTGGGTTCGCTGGTGGGCGCGCTGGTGGTGGGCGTGTTCCGCAACGGCCTCACGCTGATGGGCGTGTCGTCCATCTACCAGGTGCTGGTCACCGGCGTGCTGGTGATCCTCGCGGTCACGGCCGATCAACTCTCGCGCCGAGGTGCACGATGAGCGCAACCGCACAACCGCGCGTCGTGATGAAGGCCACCGCGCTCGTCAAGCGCTACGGCCAGGTCGTGGCACTCGACGGCACCGACTTCGAGCTGCGCGCCGGCGAGATCCTCGCGGTCATCGGCGACAACGGCGCCGGCAAGTCCTCGCTGATCAAGGCCTTGTCGGGCGCCACCGTGCCCGACTCCGGCGAGATCCAGCTGGATGGCGTCGTCACGAAGTTCCGCAGCCCGATCGAGGCGCGCCGCGCCGGCATCGAGACCGTGTACCAGGACCTCGCCGTCGCGCCCGCGATGACCATCGCCGAGAACCTGTTCCTGGGCCGCGAGATGCGCCGCCCGGGCTGGCGCGGCAGCGTGCTGCGCCAGCTGGACAAGCGCCGCATGATCGAGGAGAGCATCGCGCGCCTGGCCGAGCTGAAGGTGGGCATCCGTTCGATGTCGCAGGCGCTCGAGACGCTGTCGGGCGGCCAGCGCCAGTGCGTGGCCGTCGCGCGCGCGGCGGCGTTCGCCAAGCACGTGGTGATCATGGACGAGCCGACGGCCGCGCTCGGCGTCAAGGAAGGCGGCATGGTGCTGGAGCTGATCCGGCGCGTGCGCGACCGCGGCCTGGCCGTGGTGCTGATCTCGCACAACATGCCCCACGTGTTCGAGGTGGCCGACCGCATCCACGTGGCGCGCCTGGGCAGGCGCGGGTGCGTGCTCAACCCGAAGAAGATCGGCATGAGCGATACAGTGGCGGTGATGACCGGGGCGCTCCGGCCCGAAGACCTGCCCGCGGACGCCCTCGCCCATTGACCATCGCCCACCCCGTGACGACCGACTCGCCCGCCCGCGCCGAACGCGCCCACCTGCGCCCGCGCGGCTCCAGCCAGGGTGGCCTGCGCCAGTACAACGAACGCGTGGTGCTGCAGGCGATCCGGCTGCACGGCGCGCTGCCCGGCGCCGAGATCGCGCGGCTCACCGGTCTCACCGCGCAGACGGTGTCGATGATCACCAAGAGCCTCATCGACGACGGCTACCTGCGCAAGGGCGCGCCGCTGCGTGGCAAGGTGGGCCAGCCCTCGGTGCCGCTGTCGCTGGACCCCGACGGCGCCTTCGCCATCGGCATCAAGGTGGGCCGGCGGCGTCTCGACACGCTGCTGATCGACTTCTCCGGCAAGCCCTGCGCGCGCTGGTCGCTGGACTACCGCTTCCCCGATCCCGAGGACGTGCTGGCCGAGCTGCGCCTGCGCTTCACCGCGATCCGCCGCAAGCTGGGCCCGCAACGTCGCGACCGCCTGCAGGGCGTGGGCCTGGCGGCGCCGCTCGCGATGAGCAGCTGGCAGTCGCTGCTGGGCGTGACACCCGCCGCCGCGCAGCGCTGGAACGAGCTGGACCTGCGCGAGGCCGTCGCTGGCCTGTGCGACTGGCACGTGCACTCGATGAAGGACACGGCCGCGGCCTGCGTGGCCGAACTGGTGCAGGGCCGCGGTCGCGGCATGCACAGCTTCCTCTACATCTTCGTCGACACCTTCATCGGCGGTGGCCTGGTGATCGACAGCCACCTGCGCAATGGCCTCACCGGCAACGCCGGCGCCATCGGCTCGATGCCGCTGGGCCTGCCCGACGGCCGCGGCGCGTCGGCGCAACTGCTCAGCGTGGCCTCGCTGCACACGCTGGAGCAGGCCTGGCAGGACGCGGGGCTGGCCGACGCCGGCTTCGACGGCCCCGAGGCGTTGCTGGCCCCGTGGCGCGACGTCACGCGCGCCTGGATCGCGCGGGCCGCCACGGCCATCGCCCACGCGATCAACGGCGCCACCTGCCTGCTGGACCTCGACGGCGTGATCGTCGACGGCGCCCTCCACCGCAGCCTGCTCGACGAGCTGATCGCCGCCACCGAGGCCGCGATGCGGCGCTCGAACTGGGAGGGCGTGAGCGCGCCGCAACTGTTCGCCGGCACGATCGGCGCCGACGCGGGCGCGCTGGGCGGCGCGCTGCTGCCGCTGCACGCCAACTTCGCGCCCGATCGCGACCTGTTCATCAAGGAGCACGGCTGATGGCTTCATCGTTGCAAGGCCAGGTGGCCGTGGTCACCGGCGCCGCGTCGGGCATCGGCCTGGCGAGCGCGCGCGCGCTGGTGGGCGCGGGCGTGCGCGTGGTGATGGTCGACCGCGACGCCGCCGCGCTCCAGGCGGCCTGCGCGCCGCACGGCGACGCGATGCTGCCGCTGGTCATCGACCTGCTCGACGCGAAGGCCTGTGCCTCGCTGGTGCCCGCCGCGCTGGATCTCGCGGGCCGCATCGACATCCTGCACGCGAACGCCGGCCTCTACGTCGGCGGCGACCTCGTCGACACGCAGGCCGACGCCATCGACCGCATGCTCAACCTCAACGTGAACGTCGTGATGAAGAACGTGCGCGACGTGCTGCCGCACATGATCGCGCGCGGCTCGGGCGACATCCTGGTCACCAGCTCGCTGGCCGCGCACTTCCCCACGCCGTGGGAGCCGGTCTACGCGTCGTCCAAGTGGGCCATCGACTGCTTCGTGCAGACGGTGCGGCGCCAGGTGTTCAGGCACGGGCTGCGCGTGGGCGCGATCTCGCCCGGGCCGGTGGTGACGGCGCTGATCGCCGACTGGCCGGCCGACAAGCTCGCGCAGGCGCGCGCCTCGGGCAGCCTGCTCGATCCCGCCGAGGTGGCGGAGGTGATCCTGTTCATGCTCACGCGGCCGCGCGGCATGACGATCCGCGACGTGGTGATGCTGCCCACGAACTTCGACCTCTAGGTAGCTGCGTCATTGCGGGCGCAGTCGCGGAATCCATGCCTGTGGCAGCGGTGCTCGCCCGCGTGGATCCTGCGACTTCGCGCAGGATGACACGCGGCCTGTCATTCCGCGCGGAGTCGCGGAATCCACGCGAGTGGCAGCGTTGCTCGCCCGCGTGGATCCTGCGACTGCGCGCAGGATGACACCGCGGTCGCGGTGTCACTTCGGCTGCTCGTTGCCGTAGGTCTTCGCGAGGTAGTCCACGATCTCCGGCATGTCCTCGTCGGCGATGGGCGCCTTGAAGACGGCCTTCATGCGATGCACCATCGCGTCCCAGTACGGACGCGCCGCATTCGGTGGCTGGTAGCGCATGTACTCGGCCGAATGGCACATCGTGCAGTTGGCCTGCGCCTTCGCGAAGCCGGGCAGCGGGCTGGGCGTGAGCTGAACGCCGTCGGGCGGCAGCGTGATGTCCTTGGCGCCGGCGGGAACGCCCAGCACGACGCAGGCGACGAGGGTGACGATCAACGATGGCTTCATGTCCGCTCCTCAGCTCGCCTGGATCTTGACCGACTCGACCACGTTGCGCATGTAGCCCCCGGGCTGCCACAGCGGATCCATCGGCTGGCTCTCGCCCGAGCGGTTGAACGCGCGCACGCGCAGGTCGTAGGAGCCGGCCTGTGGCGTGAAGCCGAACCTGAATTCGCGAAACGAGAAGCGGCCCAGTTCCTCGCCGAGCGCCGCCTCGCGCCAGCTCTGGCCGCCGTCGGTGCTGTACGCCACCTCGCGGATGCCCTGGCCGCCGTCGAACGCGATGCCGCGCACCGCGAGCGGCGCACCGGCGTGCACGTGGGCGCCGTCGCTCACCGAGGTGATGAACGAGCGCACGTTGAAGCGTCCGATCGGCCGCGTGGCCGTGGGCGCGGTGCCGGGCTCGACGCAGGCGCAGGCGTTGTCCGGGATGCGGTAGGCCGGCTTCATCCAGAAGCCGTCGAACACCGTGTCGATGACCTGGATCTCGGACAGGTGCTTGACCCAGTACGTGCCGTAGTACCCCGGTACGACGAGGCGCACGGGATAGCCGTTGAGCATGGGCAGGTCGGCGCCGTTCATCTGGTACGCCACCATCACCTCGCCGTTGGTGGCCTGGGCGATGTCGAGCGCCTTGACGAAGTCCCCACCGCCCATCAGTGCGAGGTCGAGCCCGTCGAACGTGACCTGCCTGGCGGTGTTCTTCAATTCGGCGCGGGCCAGGACGTCCTTCAGCGGAACGCCCACCCAGCGCGCGTTGCCCATCGCGCCGTTGGTGAGCTGGCCGCCCGTGACACGGGGATCGAACAGCGCGCGGCTGTTGCCGGAACACTGGTTGACGGCCACCAGCTCGACGGGCTTGAACTGCGTGCGCAGGTCGGCCATCGTCAGCTCGAACGGCTTGCCGCAGGCGTTGCCGGTTATCCTGATCACGTGCTTGTCGCCGTCGATCGACGTCGGAATGCCCGCGTTGTGATAACGCACGAAGAACGCGTCGTTGGGCGTGATCAGCCCTTCGTTGAACACCTCGAACGGCGTCTCCAGCTGCGGCGGCCGCGACGTGAGCACGATCAGCGGACGCTTCTCGGGAAAGGCGACCAGGTTGCGGTGGCCGTTGACGATCGGCAGGTCGAGGCTGGTGGCCGCCGCCGCGGCGGCCTGCGCGAGGCGGCCCCATCCGGCGGTGGCGATGCCGGCACTGCCGGCGACGAGAAGCCTGCGGCGCAGCCGATTCCGGGGAGCGTTCGTCATGCGGGTTCCTTGGCCAGGAGAGTGACGGAAACAAGTCTTACGTCCGGGGCACTCGATTGGCTCGCGCAGCGAACGAAGACAACTCGTCGTCGAAGTGTAGTCCCGGCCTGTGTTTGTCCAGATCCTGTTGCGAGTGGATACAGCACCCCGTATACGAAACGCCTACGATGATTCGAGCGTCTGCATGAGGGAAGGAGACCCCGGGGCCCCGGCACCGAGAGAGTTTTCCGCGTGGCGTCGAACCGACCATCAATCAACGATCGTTATCGCTGTCATGAGGACGAAAGACGTGAAGAAACTCACCGCACTCCTGCTGTTGTGCCTGCTCAGCGCGCGGGCGCTCGCCGACGTCTCGGCCCTCGTGGTCATAGAGCCCAGCAATCGCAAGGACGGCCTGATGGTGTCGCGCGACGTGCTCGAGGCCCGGCTGACCAAGGTGCTCGGCGAGCACGTCAGCGTCACCATCTCCAACGACATGACCGACGCGATGCGCGCCACGCGCAGCGGCGGCTACGACGTGTTCATCTCGCCGGCGCAGGTCGCCGCATCGGCGCTCGCGCACGGCTACACGCTGGTGGGCGCCACCGACGCCGACGAGCAGTACGTGCTGGTGGGGCGCAGCGATGTCGCGTCGGTGGGCAGCCTGCGCGGCACGCAGATCTACCTGCCGCAGCAGGACTCGATCTACACCTACCTGGCGCGCGGCCTGCTCAACGCCAACGGCCTGAGCTTCAAGGACATGAAGAACGTGGAGTACGCCCACTACCCGCAGGCGGGCCTGTACGCGCTGCTGCTCAACTCGTCCGACGCCACCATGGTGCGGCGCGCCGAATGGGAAAGCTTCGACAGGGAACACGCCGGCGTCGGCAAGGTGCTGGCCGTCTCCAGCGCGGTGCCCGGCGGCCTGTCGGTGGCCCTGCGCAAGAAGCTGCCCGCCGACACGCGCGCGCGCCTCACCCATTGGTTCGAGACCGACGCCACGTCCTGCGGCCTGAAGCCGATCAACGCACACCCCGACCTGGCACCCTACCAGCGCGTCGCGGAACTGGGCACGTTCACGCCCAAGGCCCTGCCCGGCGCCACGGTGGTCGATCTCGAGGCGATGAAGGCGTTGGTCTCGCACGGAGCGGTGCTGGTCGACACGCGCATCGAGTCGGAATACAAGGACAAGCACATCCCCGGCGCGTTGTGGCTGCCCTATGGCGAGAAGAGCCTGAAGGACGTCGCCTTCGATCCCCACGCGGACAACTTCCCGGGCCTGGCGCGGCTGGATCGCGACAGGAACATCGTGTTCCAGTGCAACGGCCCGGAATGCTGGAAGTCGTACAAGGCCAGTCGCACGGCGCTCGCCGCCGGCTACAAGCACGTCTACTGGTTCCGCGGCGGCATGCCCGAATGGGAACTGGCCGGCGAACGCACCGAGACCACCCAGACCCTCGCGCTCGCGAACTGAATCCGGTCGCGCCGCGCCGCCCGTCCGCGCGGTGGGCGCGCGCATACTCCGTCCAACCCCATCGACGGAGAGCACCACAATGGCAGCGGAGACGATCACCTTCGACGACGGCGACGCCTACGAGGACTTCATGGGCAAGTGGAGCCTGCTCGCGGGCCACGCGTTCCTGGACTGGCTCGCGCCCGCGCCCGGCCTGCGCTGGGTGGACGTGGGTTGCGGCAACGGGGCGTTCACCGAACTGCTGATGGCGCGTTGCGCGCCGAAGGACGTGCAGGGCGTCGATCCGTCCGAGGGCCAGCTCGCCTTCGCGCGCAAGCGTCTCGCGCGCTTGCCCGCGACGTTCCGCGCGGGCGACGCGATGGCGCTGCCTTGGGCCGACGGCCAGTTCGACGCGGCCGTGATGGCGTTGGTGATCTTCTTCGTGCCCCAGCCCGCCAGGGGCATCGCGGAGATGGTGCGCGTGATCCGCCCCGGCGGCGGCGTGTGCGCGTACGCCTGGGACATCCTCGGCGGCGGCTTCCCCTACTTCGCGCTGCAGGACGAGATGACGAAGATGGGCCAGCAGCCGCTGTGGCCGCCCAGCGTGGAGGCCGCGCGCATGGACGTGCTGCGGCAGTCGTGGACGGACGCCGGCCTCGTCGACGTGGAGACGCACGAGATCGTGGTCGAACGCACCTACGCCGACTTCGACGCGTTCTGGAGCGCCGCACGCAAGGGCCCGCGCATCGCGCCGCGGCTGTCGGAACTGGGCGCCGGGGCCGCCGACGTGCTGACGGAACGCCTGCGCGAGCGGCTCGCGGCCGCGGCGGACGGCAGCATCACGATCGAAGCACGCGCCAACGCCGTGCGCGGACGCAGGCCCGGCTAGCAACACGCCCGTCATCCTGCGCGTAGTCGCAGGATCCACCCTTGCGATGACGCCCGTGGCCGGGGTCGATCCTGCGACTGCGCGCAGGATGACAAGGTCTCCGCGCGCAACGACTCCGCCGTCAGGCCTGCGGCCCGAACTCGAACGTGAAGCAGGCCCCGCCCAGCTCGCCGTCGGTGATGGCCACGGTGGCGCCGTGCAGCGTCGCCACGTCGTGCACGATCGCCAGTCCCAGGCCGGTGCCGTCCCAGCGCGGGCGCGAGCCGCGCGCGTAGCGCTCGAAGATCACCTTTCGCTCGGACGGCTTGATGCCGGGCCCGTTGTCGCAGATGCGCAGGCCTGGCGGCGATTCGATGACGGCCACCAGCACCTGCCCCTTGCGTCCGGCGGCCTTGAGCGCGTTGTCGATCAGGTTGGCCACCGCCTCCACCAGCAGGTCGGACTGCGCGACCACCATCACGGCTGTCGCCGGCACCTGCAGCTCGAGGTCGACGTGCTGCTCAAGCGCCACCTCGGCGAACAGGCCGCACACGTCGCGCCCGACGTCGCGCAGGTCGACTGGCGCGCGGTCGATGTCGCCGCGGCCTTCGGGATCGAGCCGGCCCAGCAGCATCAGTTGCTGCACCAGCCGGCCGGTGTGTTCGGTCACCTGCATCAGCTCGTCGAGCACGGCGCGGGCGCTCTGCAGGTCGGGACTGTTGCGCGCGCGGGTCATGCCCAGGCGCAGCGCGGTGAGCGGCGTGCGCAACTGGTGCGCGGCCGCGGCCGCGAACATGCGCTCGCGCACGAGGATGCCGCGGATGCGCGAGAGCAGGTCGTTCAGCGCGGTGGCGAACGGCGAGAGCTCGTGCGGCAGGTCGTCCTCGGGAATCGGCCGCAGCGAGGCGTGCGCCTGGCGGTTCCACCGGTCGGCCATCGCCTCCAGCGGCCGCACCGTGCTGCGCACCGCGATGTAGATGGCCGAGCAGGTGACCACGAGCATCAGGCCCAGCGGGATCAGCAGCCATTGCACGACGCGGTTGGAGCGCTCGCGCTTGAGCGTGGTCTCGGCCACCAGCACCACCACGTGCTCGCAGCCGGCGCAGGGCGCGCCCACCGCGGCCACGCGAACCGGGGCGCCCTGGTAGACGGCGTCGAACGCGCGCCCGTCGGCGTAGACCTGCGAATTCAGGCCGGCGGCGGGAATGCCGCTGTTGCCGATCAACATTCGGCCGTGGTCGCTGACGCTGAACCAGGTGTGGTCGATCTCGTCGTAGGCCAGCATCGTGCGCGCCGCCTCGGGCAGGTCGACGGCGTTGGCCCCCGTGCCGTTGCCGCTGCGCACCTGGTCGGCCAGCGAGACGGCCGCATCCAGCAGCCAGCGGTCGAACACGGTGGCCGTCTCGGAGCCCGCGCTGATCATGCCGATGGCGCCGACGACGGCCACGATCAGCACCAGCGGGATCATCAGGCGCAGCGTCAGCTGCCGGTACAGGATCGGCCGCGCCCGCGGCGGCCGCGGCCTCACGCCGAACCTTCCGGCGCGGCCCCCGGCGCCGGTGCGGAGATGGCCAGCTGGTAGCCCACGCCGCGCAGCGTGCGGATGCCGGTGCCGGTGCCATCGAGCTTCTTGCGCAGGCGCGACACGTACAGTTCCACAGCGGCGTCGTTGAGCTCGAGGTTGCTTTCGGACAACGCGTCCACCAGCGCGCGCTTGGCCACCAGGCGCGGCGCCGCGCGCATCAGGATGAACAGCAGCTCGTATTCGCGCGGCGACATGTCCACGCGCTTGCCGTCCAGCAGCACCTCGGAGGTCTCCTGCAAGAGATCGAGCCGGCCGAAGCGGATCGCCTGCGTGCGCGACAGGTTGGCCCGGCGCACCAGCACGTCGATGCGGGCGTCGAGTTCCTCGGGCGCGAACGGCTTGACGAGGTAGTCGTCGGCGCCCAGGCGCAATCCCCTCACGCGGTCGGCGACGCGGTCGCGAGCCGTCATCACCAGCACGGCGCCGTGCGGGTCGCGCGCGCGCCAGGCCGTCAGCCAGTCCATGCCGTCGCCGTCGGGCAGGCCCAGATCGAGCAGCACGATGTCGAAGGTCGCCTGCGCCAGCGCGGCGTCGGCCTCGGCCAGCGTGGCCGCGCGCTGCGCCAGGCGGTCGCTGTCGCGCCAGCGCAGCAGCAGCTCGCGCGCGATGTGGTTGTCGTCTTCGATCAGCAGGAGTCGCATGGCGTCGTCATTGTCTCCTTTGTGCTTGCATTGAATCGATACGGGGCGGATACAAACCGGAAACAATTTCCGACTGTTCCGTGGGGGGATAGCGATCCGACAGGTGGGCTTTCCACACTCGCACGCTCAGGGAGCGGGATTCCGCTCGATATACACCACGGATTCCATGCTTCTCACTTCACTCGACGCCCCGGGCGTCCATTCAAACGCCGGCACGCTGGCCTGGCCGGGTGCGCGAACGATGTTCGACGGCGCGTTCGAGCTGGACCTCGGCCGCCACCTCAAGTACCTGTGGCGCCTCGCGCTGACGTGGAAGGTGCGTGCGGGCCTGCTGCGCGAGTTCGACGGCCAGGCGAAGGCGGCCGCGCTGTTCCGTGCCCAGCCGCGTGCGTTCTACCCGGTGATGAGCCACCTGATCGACCGCCGCATGGGCGCGCAGGAGCGCCTGCGCACCACGCTCGCGAGCCTGCGCGTGGTCAGCCGTTCCGTGGGCGACGACGCCAACGTCACCAGCCTGCTGACGCAGGGCCTGACGCTGGTCGAGCTCACCGACCACACCCGCGTGGTGTTGTCGCTCAACGACGTGAGCTTCCACGAGGGCCTGTGGCAGATCGGCCTGGTCGGCGCCGACGGCGTGCGCCTGTACAGCATCGGCTTCGGCTTCACCGACGACCACAGCCTGCTGATGGGCAACGTGCAGGGCCCGTCGCTGAAGGACGACGGGCTCGACCGCATCCGCGACGCCACGCACGCCGCGCACGGCATGCGCCCGCCGCACCTGCTGGTGCACACGCTGCGCGTGCTGGCCGCCCAATGGGGGGCCACGCGGCTGCAGGGCGTCGACCCCGAGAACCACGTCAAGGGCCGCTGGAACCTGCGCGACTCGCGACTGCGCTTCGACTACCGCGCCTTCTGGCAGGAACACGAGGCCACCCGCGACGCGGCCGGCAACTGGTCGCTGCCGCTGGACACGGCACTGCGTCCGCTGGACGAGGTGCCGACCAAGCGCCGCGCCATGTACCGTCGCCGCTACGCGATGCTGGAGGCGCTGCAGCTGGCCGTCACGACCCTGGCCGACCATCGCCATGCCGCGCCATCGGCGCCGGTGCCGTCGCCGGAGTTGACGCTGGACGCGGCCAATGCGTCGACGCTGGAAGGCGCGCTGGTCGCCTGACTTCCGCCACCCCGCGCGAAGTCCGCCTTCCGTCATCCTGCGCGAAGTCGCAGGATGACGGCTACACCACCTTGGCGGCGACCCCCGCCGGCGTCGCCTCCGCGTTCACCGTCGGCAGCGCCACGGTGAACGTGCTGCCCTCGCCCAGCGTGCTCTCCACGCTGATCGTGCCGCCGTGCGCCTCCACCAGCTGCTTGGTGATGTACAGCCCCAGGCCGAGACCGGGCGTGCGCAGCCGGTCGCCCACGCGCACGAACTGCTCGAACACCCGGGCCCGGTCCTCGGGCGCGATGCCCACGCCCTGGTCGCTGACGCGGATGGCCGCCGCGCCGGGCAACTGGGCGAGCGTCACGCGGACCGGCTTGCCGGCGCCGTAGCGCAGCGCGTTCGTGAGCAGGTTCACGACGACCTGCTCGAGGCGGAACTCGTCCCACTCGCCCATCAGGTCGTCGCAGGCGATCTCGAGCGCGATGGGCACGTCGCTGCGCTGGCCCTGCACCTCGGCGACCACGCGCCGCAGCATCGCGCCGAGGTCGCAGCGGCCGCGCCGGATCGAGAGCTTGCCGTGCTGGATCTGCGAGACATCCAGCATGTCGTCGATCAGCCGGGTGAGGCTGCGCACCTGGCGCTGGTCGCGCTCGAACATCTTCGACAGGTTCTCGGGCACGAAGAACGTGGAGTTGCCGGCAGCCACCTGGTGCTGGCGCACGCGCACTTCCATGGCCAGCACGCTCAGCGGCGTGCGCAGTTCGTGGACCACCATCGACATGAACTCGTCGCGCATCTGCAGCGCGCGCTTCAGGTCGACCTGCGCCGTCTGCAGCTCGGAGACCAGCGCCTGCTGGCGCCGACGCGACTCCTCCAGCGCCGCCAGTTGCCGGCGCAGCTCGGTGCGTTGCCGGTACAGGTCGACGAACACCTGCACCTTGCTCTTGACCGCGTAGGCGTCGAGCGGCTTGTAGAGGAAGTCGACCGCGCCGTTCCCGTAGCCCTTGAACGCGTAGTCGAGCTCCTTGCCCGCGGCGCTGACGAACACGATGGGCAGGTGCTTCGTGCGCGCCATGCCGCGAATCAGCTCGGCCAGCTCGAAGCCGTTCATGCCCGGCATCTGCACGTCGAGGATGGCCAGCGCGAACTCGTGTTCGAGCAGCAGGGCCAGCGCCTGCTCGCCCGAGGAGGCCTGGTGGATGCTGTAGCCGTCGTCGCGGATCGACGCCTCGAGGGCCAGGAGATTCTCGGGGAGATCGTCGACGATCAGGAGCTTGATGCCGGGGTCTATCGTCATTGCGGTTGTCCAAGCCTGTGCAGCAAGGCGTTGATCTCGGCGAGGGAAAGGATCAGGTCGGGGGTCATTCGGCGGAGGGCGGCCTCGGGCATCGTCGCCACGTCGGCGGTGGCCGGGTCCTGGACGATGGTCAGTGCACCAGCAACCTGCATGCCCGCCAGGCCCGCGGCGCCATCGTAGTTTGCCCCGGTGAGGAGGATTCCCGCCAGGGACTTCCCGTAGGCGTCGGCGGCCGAGTCGAACAGCACGTCGATGGAGGGACGCGCGAAGCACACCCGGTCCTCGCAGCTGAGCGAGAAGCTGAGGTCGGTCTCGATCGACAGGTGGTAGCCGGACGGCGCGAAGTAGAGCGTGCCCGGCGCGAGCGATTCCTTGTCGCGCGCCTCGCGCACCTGCAGCGCCAGGCGGTAGCCGAACAGCTCCGCGAGGCGGCTCTCGTGGTGGTCCGGCAGGTGCAGCACGGCCACGAGCGGCACGGGAAAGCTCGCCGGAAGATCCTTGACCACGGCCAGGATGGCCTCGAAGCCGCCCGCGGACGCGCCGATCGCCACGGCCCGGATGGCGCGGCGCGCGACGGCATCGACGGCTTCGGCGGACGAACGGCTCATGACTTGCGGAACAGGCGATCGCGCTTGGACACCGGCTCGAACTTGTCGGAGAAGCTGGAGAAGTCCAGGCTCTCCTTGCTGCCCAGCCCCAGGAAGCCGCGATGGCACAACGACTCGTGGAACAGGCCCAACGCGCGGTTCTGCAGCGCCTTGTTGAAGTAGATCAGCACGTTGCGGCACGAGATGAAGTGCGTCTCCGAGAACACCGTGTCGGTGGCCAGGCTGTGGTCGGCGAAGGTGACGTTGCGCACCAGGTCGGGGTCGAAACGGGCCGAGTTGTAGGCGGCGCTGTAGTAGTCGGAGAACGCTCGCTTGCCGCCCGCGGCCTGGTAGTTGGCCGTGTGCTGGCGCACCGCAGCGATGGGGAAGATGCCCTGGCGCGCCTTCTCCAGCACCACCGGGTTGATGTCGGTGGCATAGACCAGCGTGCGTTCCAGCAGCCCCTCCTCCTGCAGCAGGATCGCCAGCGAGAACACCTCCTCGCCGGTGGCGCAGCCAGCCACCCACACCTTCAGCGACGGGTAGGTGCGCAGCAGCGGCACCACCTGCTGGCGCAGCGCAAGCCAGTAGCTCGGATCGCGGAACATCTCGGTGAACGGGATCGTGAGGATCTCCAGCAACTGCTGGAACGCGCCGGCGTCGTGCAGCACCCGGGACTGCAGCTGCGAGATCGTGTCGCAGCCGAACTGCAGCAACGCATGCTGCACGCGGCGCTTCAGCGACGCGCCGGAGTAGTCGCGGAAGTCGTGGCTGTACTTCGCGTAGACGGCCTCCAGCAGCAGGCGCATTTCGATATCGGCGGCGTGGGGCATGGAGGTCAGCGAACGAACGGGATGCACGCTTGAGGCAAGGAGGGGACCAGGGGGTTCAAAGCCGCTCGATGCTGGGCATCCACACGCGCATCAGCGAGAACAGGCGGTCGAGGTCGATCGGCTTGGCGAGGTAGTCGTTGGCGCCGGCGCGGCGGCACTGTTCCTGGTCGTCCTTCATCGCCTTGGCGGTGACCGCGATCACCGGCAGCTGCGCGAACTTCGGATTGGCGCGGATGCGGCGCGTGGCCTCCAGGCCGTCCATGCCGGGCATCATGATGTCCATCAGCACGAGGTCGATGTCGGGCACCTCGCCCAGCTTGGACAGCGCCTCGAAGCCGTTGCGGCCGATCTCCACCTGCAGGCCCTTCTGTTCCAGCGCGCTGGCCAGCGCGAAGATGTTGCGCACGTCGTCGTCCACCAGCAGCACCTTGCGGCCCTCGAACACCTTCTCGCGGTTGCGCGCGGTGCGCAGCATCGTCTGGCGTTCCGCGGAGAGCTGCGACTCCACCGTGTGCAGGAACAGCGTCACCTCGTCGAGCAGTCGTTCGGGCGAGCGCGCGCCCTTGATGATGATGGAGCGCGAATACTTGTTCAGGCGCGTCTCCTCCTCGCGCGTGAGGTTGCGGCCCGTGTAGACGATCACCGGCGGGAACGAGCAGATGTCCTCGGTGGTCATGCGCTCCAGCAGCTCGCTGCCGTCCATGTCGGGCAGCTTCAGGTCGATGATCATGCAGTCGTAGACCGTGCCCTTGAGCAGTTCCAGCGCCTCGGAGCCGGTGGCCACCGCAGCGATGTCGATGTCGTCTTCCTTGATCAGGTGCACCACGCTGTCGCGCTGGCGGGCGTCGTCCTCCACCACCAGCACGCGCTTGACCTTCTTGGCGCCCTTGTCCTCCAGGCGCTGGAAGATCTCCTTCAATTCGTCGCGCGTGGTGGGCTTGACCGCGAAGCCGATGGCGCCCATGTGCAGCGCGATCTCGGAGAAGTCCTCGCCGGCGACGATGTGCACGGGAATGTGGCGCGTGCGCGGATCGTCCTTGAGGAACTGCAGCACGCTCAGGCCCGAGTCGTCGGGCAGGCGGATGTCCAGCAGGATCGCGCTCGGAAGATGGGTGGTGGCGAGCTCCAGCGCCTCGCCGGCGCTCGTCGCCACGAGGCAGCGGTAGCGCATCTCGTGGGCCAGGTTGTAGAGCACGCCGGCGAAGGTCTCGTCGTCTTCCACCACCAGCAGCACGCGACCCTTCTCGGACGCCGCCGACTCGCGGTCGTCGGTGAACGCGGCGGGCGCGCGCACCGCCACGGGCGCCGCGGGCGCGGGCGTGACGCTGGCGGGCGCCGGCGCGCGCACGCTGGCGGGCGCGCGCGCGGAAGCCTTGTGATCGGGCGCGGTGGCGTCGTCGTCAGCGACCGGCACGGGCACGTCCGTCCACCTGGTCGGCAGCGTCAGCGTGAAGGTGCTGCCCTTGCCCGCCGCGCTCTCCACCGCGATCGTGCCGCCCAGCAGGCGCGCGAGCTCGCGCGAGATCGACAGGCCCAGCCCGGTGCCGCCGTAGCGCCGGTTGATGGTGCCGTCGGCCTGCCGGAAGGCCTCGAAGATGACGTCGTGCTGGCCTTCGGGAATCCCGATGCCCGAGTCCCTGACCGCGAACGCGACGCGGTCGTCCGGCCGCGAACTCACGCTCAGCATCACGCTGCCCGCGTCGGTGAACTTGAACGCGTTGGACAGCAGGTTCTTCAGGATCTGCTCGACGCGCAGGTTGTCGGTGACCATCGAGGCCGGCGCATCGGGCTCGAAGTGCGCCTCGAACACCAGCTTCTTCTCGTTGGCGAGCGGCGTGAACACGCGCTGCAGCGATTCGACGAGGCGCGGCACCGATACGAACTGCGGCTGCAGGTCCAGGCGGCCCGCCTCCACCTTGGACAGGTCGAGGATGTCGTTGATCAGGTTGAGCAGGTCGTTGCCGGCGCCGTAGATCGTCTGCGCGAACTTCAGCTGTTCCGCGCTGAGGTTGCCTTCCTTGTTCTCGCTGAGCAGCTTGGCCAGGATCAGCGAGCTGTTGAGCGGCGTGCGCAGCTCGTGCGACATGTTGGCCAGGAACTCCGACTTGTAGCGGCTCGCGCGCTGCAGTTCGTCGGCGCGCTCCTGCAGCGTGAGCTGGGCGTCGTTGAGCGCCTCGTTCTTGCGATCGAGCACGCTGGCCTGTTCGGCCAGCTGCGAGTTGGTGGCCTCCAGCTCGGCCTGCTGGTGCTCCAGGTGCTGCTGCGATTCGGTGAGCACGCGCGACTGTTCGCCCAGTTCCTCGTTGGCGGTGCGCAGCTCCTCCTGCTGCACCTGCAGTTCCTCGTTGAGCTGCTGGGTCTCCTCGATGGAGTCCTGCAGGCGCTTGCGGTACAGCGCCGAATCGACCGAGGCGCCGATGGCGGCGGCGATCACCTTGAGCAGGTCGAGATCGCGCTCGATCACCGGCCGCATGAAGCCCAGCTCGATCACGCCGTTGGTGACGCCGTCGTTGCTGGTCGGGGCGATGAGCAGTTCCGCGGGGGCGGTCTCGCCCAGGCCGGAGCCGACCTTGAAGTAGCCGCCCTTCAGGTTGGTGACGTGGTTGACGCGCCCATCGCGCAGGGCCTGGCCCACCAGGCCGTCGCGCGCGGCCGCGAGTTGCAAGCCATCCTCGGCCCCGTCGAAGCCGTGCGTGGACACGCGCTGCAACGCGCCGGCGTCGTCGCGCACGTACATCGCGGCCACCACCGGATCGAGGTAGCGGCCCGCGAACGCCAGCACGCTGCGACCCACGGTGGTGAGCGTCTGCTGGCCGATCAGCGTCTCGGCCAGCTGGGCCTGGCCGTCGCGCACCCAGGCCTGCTCGGACAGCACGTTGGCCGCGTCGG
>Ga0302157_10000272_pt1 | contig 68275 bp, 58 predicted proteins | sample I_Bog_N3_3_FD_193502 | JGI IMG/M metagenome (GOLD analysis project Ga0302157, IMG submission 193502) | Peat permafrost microbial communities from Stordalen Mire near Abisko, Sweden - I_Bog_N3_3 | ecosystem: Environmental > Terrestrial > Soil > Wetlands > Peat | place: Sweden: Abisko, Stordalen... | reverse complement strand
GAAGTGCAGTCATCGTAGTCTCCGGTTCCGGGGAACAATCCCCGGTGCAAAACTACGACTTGCATAATGTTGAGCTGACAGGGCGGCCAAACGTTCGCGCGCTGCCACCGCTTCAGCGGTTTAGTCCGTCGGCCACTACGTGACTGTCACGAGCGTCCGGTCTCGAGAAGCCCAGTTTCAAGCTGCAGCGTCTTCCTCGACCCGCTTCACCGCCGCGACGAGCGAGGCAGCGTTGGCTGGCTTTTGCATGTGGAAGTCGAAGCCGCACGCTTTGGCCTGCGGCACAACTTCCTGTCCGCGTCCGGTCAGCGCTACAACCAAGGGTGGGTCGAAGTCTTGAACGTCGCGAATCGTCTTCGCGACATCGAAGCCATTCAGCACCGGCATCTCGAGGTCTAGAAAAACAACCGGGTGGCGATGAGCGTTCCATGCGTCGAGCGCCTGGCGTCCATCGTGCGCCACATGCACCTCGTGCCCGGACATGTTGAGCAGAAGAGCAAGCGTCTCGGCCGCCTCCACGTCATCATCGACGACGAGCACTTTGGTCATGGGATTCTCCGATAAGGTATGCGAGGGGCATGCGCCGTGCCGGCAGATCGACATACTGTCGGGTCTGTCTCCTGTCGCGCTGCGGTAGCTCCGAGCGACGCCATGGTGATGTTGCCTGCGAGTCCGCGTCTATTTCGTGTCACGCTCGTTGGTGCTCCTTAGGCCGCGAGCTCCAGCATCCGGCCACTTGCACAACCGATCGTGAACGACCGGTATCCGGCAGGCTGGTGCAGGCAGTCGCGATATGACACCGACCGATGCCGAGACAAGCCAAGGCGTGATCCGGAGCTTCCAGACCAAGCTCGCCAGCGCGGGGACTCTTCCGGAGCGTTCGCTTCGCCGCAATAGCGGCGAGTACCCGCTGGTCTGCTGCATCAACAATGTCACGGCCCTGTTCGTCGGCGAGAACTGGAAGGCGGCCCCGATCTTCGTGGCTCGGGCGGCGGAACACATGATCGCTGCGACCTGCAGACAGCCAATCGAAGTCCTGCTACGCACTTGCCGGACGGTACCTTGGCCAGATCGTGCACCACCTGACCGTCGCTCGGGATGATCTATCTGCCGTTCGTCGCAACACGTCTCTTTCCCTGGCTACTGCCCGTTAGTGTCGACCGCGCGATACGGTTCTATCTGTCCGAAGTCCCGTGCGGCGTCGCGTCGCCCGGGCTGTGGTCGGGTACACCGTCGAACGCTGACATATTGTGGAAGGGCATTTGACATGCGCTATGAAATTCACCGTCTCCATCGGCGCGCTCTGATCGCCACGGCGGCTTTGGTGTTCATGGGCCTCGTGACGAGTGAGTGCGCTGCAGAAGAGCAGGGGGAATTCGAACGATTGCTCCAGCGTGTGGGAATCGACGCGTATTCCTCCGCTGTCGAGCACGGCGACCAGGCGACGGCGGACGCCCTGCTGGACGAGGACGTCCTGTTTTCGGGCGGCGATGGCCTTGTTCAGCGCGACGAAAAAAGGGATCGCAGCGATTCGATATCCGTCGCAATCAGATCGAGAACGCAGGTCATGCGTGCGATTCGATTCCCCGGTGATCGCACGCCCTTTGATCGGGATGTCGATCGCTCCATCGTCGCCGTCGACGAAGCGGGCGTCCCGATGCGCGTCGTTGAGTTTCCGAGGAATGAGGTCGCGATGTTCGCCGGCGGTCTCGACGTGTCTCGGACCATTCGCGACTGGGTTGTCCATCACGATGACAGGTTCGCGGTCGCCAGCTACGTCGAAGATCAGGCGACACGATTCGGTGGACAGGTGGTTCATTTCAATTCGCTCGTCGTCGACTCCTGGGCGCTTGAAGGGTCCGGCTGGAAGTTGCTGGCCAGCCAGGCCGTCGCCTTGCACAACGATCCTCCCACCGCTCCACTCGTCGCCAGCACGCTCGGCGACTACGTCGGCGCCTATGCGGTCGGGGCGGAAGCCTCGGTTTCGGTCGAAATCTATGAAGGAGGACTCAAGACTTCGCTGAACGGCGGGGCGCCGACGCACTATGTTTGCGAATCGACGGATGTGTTTTATGCGGCGGGGCTCCCTGCAGGAACTCCTCGAAGCCGGATCTATTTCCGGCGAGATGGCCGTCGAAGGATCGTGGGTTATGAATCCGGCATTGGGCTGAGCCTGCACAGGCTGGAGTCAATTCCAGCGTTGGGAAAGATCGCCGACCCGTCGGATACCGTGAGCTCCAGGATGCTTCCGGCCCAGAATCTGATCGTCCGGCGCTGGGGCGACATCGCGGTGGCGACGTTTATCCACGAGCGCGTGACCCAGTACGATGGCCAGGTATTGCACACGCGATATCGATCGACGGAGACCTGGGTCGACCGACACGGAACATGGAAGATGTTGGCATTGCAAAGCACGCAGCTCGAGAATGCTCCTCCAGGGATGCCCTTGCCGACTCGAGAATTGTCCCCGTACCTGGGGCGCTACACGGCGGGCGCAGACTCGCTGATCACGCTCGGTGAGCGGGACGGCGCCTTGTTCGTCTCACCCGCGATCGGCGCGGGCATATCGCTGCGTCAGGTGGCTCCGGACGACTTCGTAACGCCTTCGGCCCCTTGGATCTCGGTCATCTTTCAGCGCGACCGCACTGGGGAAATCGCGGCTCTTACCGAGCGAATCGAAGATCGTGACCTTGTCTTCGAAAGGATCGGCGACCGCAAGAGCGGGAACCACTGAACAGACTGGGCCTACCTGGCACGGCGGCCGTGGTTGCCACGGTGTCGGGAATATCGCGTCGGAGACGTGAGCAGCAGGCGGATGCGGGGGCAACTTGACGACAGGAGCCACCGGTTCCAGTCGCTGCAGCGCCAAGAACTGGGCGACGGTCGCTGATCGGGCACGAGCAGCCCTTCATGAACGACTGCAGTCCGGATGTCCGGAGCGCCGGATGATTCGAGCGCCTCCTCGGCTCACTTCACCAGGTTCGGACGGGCCGAACGATCTCGTCGGCGTTGCGAGCGATGCCGACCTGCCCGACAGGATGCTCTTGCGCTGACATCGCCGATCGCTCGTCAGGTGCCAGCCGCGACTGCAGGAGTCTTGCCGAGGTGCCGTTGGAAAAAAGAGAGCGCCTTGGCGTTGAAGTCGGCATGAAAGGCGGCGCGATCGAAACCGTGACTGTCGCTGCAGATTTCGGACTTCGCATTCAGCTGAGCCGGTGAACAAGGTGCGAGAAAACCGAAGTGCGCGGCACTTTCCGCGATATGCCAGTCCGGCGGCTCCGGCAGACTTCGTCGAACCGCGGCAACGCTGTCGGGTGTGACGCCATCGCCGCCGTATTCCGACGCCCATAGCTGAATTGGAATGCTCACGTTCTTCAGGCCGTCGGCATCAAAGACGGCGCTGAATGGATCGGCGATAACGGCCGCCTTGATCCTGGTGTCGCGAGCGAGAGGCGAAGCGAGCAGATCCCGGAATCCCTGTCGCATTCCTGCGCATGCCGGACCATCTGGCGCCGTCGCGCACGCAGAGGAGGGCAGGGGCGGAAGCCGTTCGAAATCCGGGTGGGCGCCGGCGAGCACAAGACCCGTATAGCCGCCCCTTGAGAAACCGAAGAAGCCGACTTGTCCAACTGCGATGCGGTCTCGCGATGGCCACTGCTGGAGCATGTAGTCGATCAGCCTGCGGATGTCGGTGGTGCGTGTCGCGAGCGCCGTGATGCTGTCGTTCGAGCCGCCGCGGAGTCGATAGTTGTCGCCTGAATGGTTGATGGCGGCGACCACGAAGCCCGCGTTGGCCAGCGCCTCGGCTGTGTCGTGATGCCCCAGAAAGGAACCTCCATACCCGTGCGACACGACGATCAAAGGCAACTGAGCGGTCGTGATCGGGCAATCCCGCACGCCTGGGATGACGTAGAGGCCAAGTTCCATATCGCTGGTCGGCTTGGTGCAAGGCGTCCACACGGCGCCTTGCAACGCCGGACCGTCATGGTCGGCCGGTATCTCGATGGTGCTGAAGCCTGCTGCCTGAGCAGATGCCGCGGACAGGCAGAAGCCGGCGAGAAGGAAGAGACGAAGAAGCGGCATGAAGATGTCTGCGTGGGGATCGGGTTTCAAATCGCCGGCCGGACGGGGATCAACAAGTCCGTGCGCAGCGCGCCTGCCGCAACCTGGCGCGGCGAGTTCAGGTAGTGTTCGAGCATGGGCCGATCATCCGGCTCATACCCGCTGCCGGGCAGCCATTGCCCATAGAGCGCGTGCACGGCCGCATTGATCCGGGTGTAGGGGCCTGCGAGGCTGTGAACGGCATAGAGGCCGGCCGGGATATCGAACCTTTCGATCTCCTTGTCGTCGTCCGCCCATTCATCTGGAGATACCAGCGCGGCGTGGTAGCTGAACGTGTTCGGCACGTCCGGGTCACCGCAAGAGATGCCGAGCCAGCTCGACACGGTCCGGGCGTCGGCATACGTGCGCAGACGACGATGGGTATGTGGGATGGTGGAGAACGGCCCGCGATGGCGCAGCGCATGCACCGGTTGTTGGGGGCGTTCGACGATCCGCACGCGCGGCAGCGCAACAATGTCATTGCGCTGGAGGGCGGGGACGGCATCGAGAATCGCTGCTCGCATTTGCTGCCGAAACTCGCGCGGCGACTGCCCGGCGAACTCACGGAAGGCGCGAGTGAACGCCTGTGGACTCTGGTAGCCCGAGGCAAAGCCCACCTGCGTGATGGTCCAGTTGCCCTGAGCCAGCAGGCGCGTGGCCAGCGCCAGTCGCACGCGTCGGATGGTGGCCGCCACCGTTTCCCCGGCGATGGCGCAGTAGACGCGGTGGAAGTGGAACGGTGAGAAGTGCGCCAGGCGCGCCAGGCCTTCAAGTCGATGCTCCGCCATCGGATTGGCCACGATGGCGGCAACGACGCGCGCCACGCGGTCCCTGTAGTCCTGTTCGGAGCGGCTGTTTCCCATGGTCGCAAGTATGCCGTTGGCGAGCCCGTGACACTTAGCCGACCTTGCGGACTTGCTGCCGCGCCGAAAGAACAATCTCGCCCTGCGCGGTTCGCGTCTGCGGGCCAATGTTGAATGCCGTTGGGTCTCTGGCATCAGTCGGGTACTGCCGGTTGCGCCGACAGGCAGCAGCCATTCGAGCGCCCGGGCGAGAGCTCAAGCGCCGCGCCGCTTTCTCGAAAACCGCGTCCTCGCCAGCGAAAAAAAGTGCGGGTTCACGCGGCACATCTTGCCCAAGAGTTTTGGGGCGACCGGACAGGACGCCGCGCAGGTCGAGCGCTAGCGCGGCCGGAAGATTGGGGCAATCGGCTTCTGACAATGTCACTGAGCGGCCATGGCCGGTCCTGCGCGAACGCCGGCTCCCGGGAATCAGGACTGGAGCCGGCGGAACGCGTTGGGGCTGACAGGGGAGTGGCCAGGTTCCGATGTGCGGCAAGCCACAGACAGGTTTCACCGTCCATGGGACTGTCCAGAGATGCAATTTCATCCGATCCGCCGGGCACCTCGTTTGAACCGCCAGGGTCAGCTCGGCGCTTCCCTTGACGTTCGCACTTGCGAGCGTCCCGAAGGTGTCGGGGCGCGCAATTTCTGATCACTTGCCTTCAGCTCAATGAACCCGCAGCACCTCAAACTGCTGTCGGATTGGAGCGAGCTGTATCGACACCTCATCACCCTCGCATTTTCCCAGCATGGCCCTGCCCAAAGGGGCTTCGCTGCTGATGACCTGAACGAGCTGAGCGCCGCTGACCAACTTCATGCTGCCCCCATCCGGGCCGAGAAAGAGCTGTTGCTGCTTGTCGTCGGAGTCGACCAGGCAGACCAGCGCGCCGAGCTGTATGCCTTTGCTGGCGTCGTAGGGGCGCGGGCGGAATTGGCGCCAATTGGCCATCGCCTGGCGGATGGCTTCGGCGCGACGAGCTTGGCCGGTGGCCAGGTAGGCGGCTTCGAGTCCCAATGTGTCGTATTTGTTTTCGGCGATGTTTTCTTCGTGAGTCGCCGTTTCATGGGCCGCCCGCACTGCCTGTTCGGCTTGCAGCAAGTCTTCGGCGAGCCGTTCCAGCACCTGCTGCTGCAACAAGAATTTATCCATGATGAAAGCTAGGCATCTCGAACAAGCGGGGGTCGGGTCTTGATTATGAAGGGCTCCACCAGCCTTCGACGCTTCTGTTGGCTGCAGGTCAACTTCAGCGATGGGCACTGTCCTGTCGACCATTTCGGTGCCTCGATCGGTTGAATCCGCAGCCGGCAGTGGCAGTTCGTCGACAGTGCCGACGACCGGCTTTGGCTGGCGAGAGCTCTGGCAGCGAAGGCCATGTTCCGGGCACTGCCGCGTGCTCGCGCTCCCGGCCAATTGCAGCCCTCGCGAACGACTGCGCCGGGCCGGGACGTGGATCGGTGGTGACCGCGTGCAGCTCCATGGCTGCTCGGGCGACGAAGCCGCGCTCCCGACTGCGGCCCGGGTGGTTCGACAGGCGCCACAGCGGCCCTCAAGCGCGTCCGCGCGAACGCCCGAAGTCCACGCGAAGAATGTCGATCCCGCGCCGCCGAGCTTGAGCGTCGGATCGTCCGTCACGCAAACGGACCGGGAGGGCTTCCCGATGGCATCATGGCGTCCACATGGAAGCCGCCGCGCCCACCGCCGACGCCGAACCGCCGCGCCTCTGGGGCGGTCTGATCGTCGCCTGGTCGGCGTTCTGGCTGATGCTGTTCCTGGTCGGCCTGAAGGACTACCCCGACCGTGCCAAGCCATGGGAGCCGCTGGTCGACTATGGCACCGCTGCCATCCTCTCGACGCTGATGGGTGCCGTGCTGATACGCCGTGCCAGCCGCATCGACGCGCTGTTGCGGCGACCCCAGCGTTGGTTCCTGCGGATGTGGCGGTGGATGCCTCTGGACATGATCGTCTTCGTGGCCGCGCTGGAGGCCGTGCGCCTCGCGATCCGCTGGGCGGCCGGCGGGTCCCTGCACTTCGCGACGCCGGTGGCCTACGGCTACGAGGGCGCCCGGTTCCTGCTGTTCTACGCCCTGTTCGGCGGCATCCATTTCGGGCTGCGTTCCTACAAGGCATGGGCCAGCGAGCGCCTGCGGGCCGAACAACAGGCCCGCGTCGCCCAGGCGGCCCAGCTTGCGCAACTGACGCAGCAACTGCAGCCGCACTTCCTGTTCAATGCGCTCAACACGGTCTCGTCCCTGATCCACGGCGACCCGGACGTCGCCGACGCGTTGCTGACGAAGCTTGCGGCCTTGCTGCGCGCTGCCACGGATGCCGGCCAGCGGCCGCAGCAGCCCCTCGGCGACGAGCTGGTGCTGCTGCGGGCCTATGCCGACATCATGGTCCAACGCTTCGCGGACCGTGCGAAGGTCGACTGGGAGATCGATGAGCGCGCGCTCGGCTGCCTGGTCCCCACGCTAGGCATGCAGCCCTTGCTTGAGAACTGCTTTCGCCATGTCGTCGAACGGCGCCACGCACCGACGCGCATGTCGGTGCGGGCGCGCCTCGCGCCCACGGGCCTGTGCCTGGAGGTCGAGGACGACGGTGGGGTGCCGGCGTCGCCGCTGGTCTTCGGCGTCGGCCTGAGCAACCTGCAGCAACGTCTCGGCTCGCTGCACGGCGACCTGGCGCGGCTGGCGCTCGAGCCGCGCGCGGGCGGCGGCCTGCTCGTCCGCGTGGAGCTGCCGTGCGCGTGCTGATCGTCGACGACGAGGCGCCGGCGCGCGCCAAGCTGCGGCGCATGCTGGTCGGAATGACCGGCGTACAGGTGGTGGCCGAGGCGGCGGCGGGAGCCGATGCCTTGGCGCTGATCCCGCAGTGCCAGCCCGACGTGGTGTTCCTCGACGTGCAAATGCCCGAGGTCGACGGTTTCGAGGTCGCCGCGTCGCTGCCGGACGACGGGCCGGCCGTGGTGTTCGTCACCGCGTTCGACCGCTACGCGCTGCAGGCCTTCGAGACCGGCGCCGTCGACTACCTCCTCAAGCCGGTCGAGCCCGAGCGCCTGCAACGCGCGGTGCAGCGCCTGCATGGCGGCGGCCGCAGGGGGCCTCGCGCGGCCTTCACGCCGCAGCGGCTGCTCGTCGCGGATCAAGGCTGCACCCACGTCATCCCGTGTGTCGACATCGAGTGGCTGGAGGCAGCAGACAACTACGTCAACATACACGCGGGCGGCCGTAGCCTGCTGATGCGCCGAACGCTCGAGTCGCTGCTCTCCGACCTGACCCCCCGGCTGGTTCGCACGCACCGCAGCGCGGCGGTTGCACCGACGTATGTGGCGGCCCTGCGCCCGCGTGGGCGCGGTGACGCCACGATCCTGCTGCGCAGCGGTGCCGAGGTGCCGTGCAGCCGGCAGTACCGCGCCGCACTGATGCAGCGCCTGGAGTACCTTGCGACCGGTTCGCCCCGCGGGCAATCCACTTCGTCCCGCAGCGGTGGCGACCCCGCCGACGGCTCGCTAGCCTGAGCGTTGCTCCCTCGGGCTGCAGGCCCTGCAGGCACGTCGACCATGAACGTGATGATCAAGATCCTCCAGGTCGCGGTGATCCTGGTACTCGCCACCTCGCTGGCCGAGGCCGTCGTGCTATCGCTGCGGCAAGGCTGGCGGAGCTACGACTGGAAGGCAACTGGCGTGTCCCTGGCGGACTTCCTGGTGCGCGAGTACCCATTGCGATGGCTGCTGCCGCTGGCGTTCTGGAACGACGCGATGCGCTGGTTCTGGGAGCACCGGCTCTTCACGCTCCCGATGGCGCACTGGCCCGGCTGGCTGGGTTGCTTCGTCGGCCAGGAACTGTGCTACTACGCCTACCACCGGGCATCGCATCGTGTGCGCTGGTTCTGGTGCACGCATGCGGTGCACCACACGCCCAACCAGCTGAATCTGACCGCGGCGCTGCGCTTCGGCTGGACGGGCCGTCTCACGGGCACGTTGATGTTCTTCATGCTCGCGCCGCTGCTGGGCATGCCGCCGCGGGTGGTTCTGACGATGCTGTCGTTGAACCTGCTGTACCAGTTCTGGATCCACGCCACCTGGATTCCACGGCTGGGCCCACTGGAATGGATCCTGAACACCCCGTCGTCGCACCGGGTGCACCATGCCGCGAACCTGGAGTACCTCGACGGCAACTACGGCGGCGTGCTGATCGTGTTCGACCGCCTCTTCGGCACCTACATCGCCGAGCGCGACAACCTGCCATGCCGCTACGGCCTGGTGCAGCCAGTCACCACGTACAACCTGCTGGCGATCGAGTCGGGCCCATGGCGCGCGCTGTGGCGCGACCTTCGCGGCACAGCCTCGCCGTGGGATGCCTGGCGCTTCCTGAGCAAGCCGCCCGGCTGGCGGCCCGAGGGCCCGGGCGAGACCACCGAGGAACTGCGGCAGCGATCCTGCCAGCCTGCTCCCGAGGGTTTTCGTGCTGCCAAAGCGGCAGACTGATGGCTCGAAGACCGGTTCCGGGACAGATGGATGCTCAGGCTGGTCGTCGGCGCCGTAGACCCAGTCTCGGCCAATAGGTGCCCGTGGCGAACGACCGTTCCAGGGCATTCAACTTGGTCCAGAATCCCGGCTAGGTTGTTACGAAGGCCGAGGGTAGATCCCACAGCCGGTCGACTCAAGCCAGGCAAGATCGCCGCCCGCCCGTCAGCAACTTTGCGTCACAACCGCCGAAGGAAGTTCGCCGCTGAATACTATCCTGCAGGCATTCGATATGGTGGCTATGAAGCCCTTGAGCAGGCTCCTGAGTACCTCAGACGGGCGACCTGAATCGGCCAGCAGTCGACCGTTGAAGTGGTGTCCGCTTCGGGGAGGCCGCTGCGGTCTCGTTCCCGGCGGTCGCGGCCACAACCAGCGGCTCGTGAACGGCACCTTCGGGGCAGGCAGGAACTGTCAATTGATGAGTGCTGCTGCAGATCGCTGACCGCAATGGAAAAGTCAGGCTCAATGCCTGGGAACGTTCGCGTCGGCAGCCAAGTTGGCAGCCAAGAACTTTTCCATTTGCTCGTAGAACCCGATGCGGGTCGTCGGTTCGTACCATCCGTGTGCCTCCTCGGGATATTCGATCCAGGTAACTGGCGCGTGCGCGGCCTGCAAGGCATCGCGCAGCGCGTACGCATGGGCGATCGGCACGCGCGCGTCAATGCCGCCGTGCGCCAGCAGGAGCGGGCGCTGAATATGAGAAGCGAGCTTCAGCGGCGAGGTCGCCGCAAACTGCGCGGCGTCCTTGACCTTGTCGCCGACCATCACAGGCATGCCATAGCCTTTCCACTCGTCGCTGGCATCGCTCCACCAGATGTCGTACATCATGTCGATATCCGCTACTGCGGCCCATGCCACCCCGCACCGGTAGAGGTCGGGATAGCGTACGAGGCCCATCAGGGTGGCGTAGCCACCGTAGCTAGCGCCGGCGATGCAGGTGCGTCCCCGATCGGCGAGCCCCTGTGCGGCCGCCCAGACCGTCGCATCGGCGATGTCGTCCTGCGCGGCCAGGCCCCACTGCTTGAAGCCGGATTCGTACAACTTGATGCCGTAGCCGGCGCTCCCGCGAAACTCCGGCTTGACCACCAGATAGCCGCGCGACGCGAGGAACTGCGACTCGGGGTCCCATGCACCGCTCCATCCGCGCAGGAAGGGGCCGCCGTGCACCAGAACGACCGTGGGCCACGGACCCTTGCCCGAGGGACGCGTCACGTACAAGGGAATCTGCTGGCCGTCCCTGGACCGGATCCGATAAAAATCGGTCCGCGCCATCTTGGCGGCCTGGATCGCCGGACGCGACGCCCCGATGGAGACCAGGCTCTGATCGGTACGGTCGTACAGAAAATACAACGGAGGCTGCCTATCGGAATACGACGTCACCAGCACGCGGTTTGCGCAGCCGCAGTCCGCCAGGTCGACGATGTTGATCAAGCCGTGCAGACGCGCATCGATCTTGTCCTGCAAGCTCTTCAATTCCGGATCCAGCCAGACCGTGCCTTCGGCATCGGACACGAAACGGACGCCGAGCACGCGGCCATGGCGACTGTCTTCGATCAGATGGCCGTTGAAGTCGAAGCCGTCGACTGCGACGACAGGCTGAGCCGCCGGCCGGAAGGTGGTCGGGTCAAGGAGAAACAGCGCGGCTTCACCGTGGTCGTACCTTGTCACATAGATCCGACCATCGGCACCTAACTGCTGAATGTCGAATCCACCTGGGATGCTGGCGTAGGCAGGAAAGCGGCTGCGTTCCTGCCAGCCCTCGTCGGTGGGCGTGAACAGCGCCTGTTCGCCCTGGTACAGAGTCTCGACCGCAAGCAGGTGGGCCTGCGCGTCGAAAAGCCATCCAAAGGCATGCTCTGGCGGATGTGCGGTCAGCACCGAGTGCACCTCTCCGCTGCGGGTGTCGAGTCGCATGGGCGCGTAGGCTTCCGTCTCGCGATGGCGGAATATGCCTTGCTTGATCAGGACGTCGTCGCTGCCGTCGTTCAAGGTGCGCAGCAGAACATGGTCGGGCGTCAAAGAGCGCGATCCCGCGCCCTTCGCCGCCGCCACAAGCCGGGGCCATTGAGGCATGATCAGCTCCCGCATCGCGCTGCCGTCTCGGTCGACGGCGTAGAGCCCGGATCCGCGCTGGTCGACGGCCGAACTGTCTTCGCGCCAGCTGCGAAAGATGATGCGCTTGTCGTTGACCCAGTGCACATCGACGACATCTGCGTCGCCGAATGCCGCCACGAGCGTGATCTTGTGAAGATCGCTGGTGTCGAGTACCGCGAGCACTCGCCGTCCGCTCTTGTTGCGCAGCAGGATCGCGAGCCCGTCGCCCTCTGGTGAGAGCACTGGTTCACTCATCGCCTCAGCTTCAAAGAAGGCTGCTGCAGGCACTTCGGCGGGCAGCGGTGTCTCCGCGCCGACCGCGTGCAAGGCCAAGAGGGCCGCGGCCAAAGCAAGACCTGTCGGCCACCTCAACACGAGTCTCATTCGTCTTCCTCCCAATGCCCCTGGCGGCCGAATCGGCTGAATGCTCAAGACGGCAGATCCTCCCGCCCGGCCACACTGAGGCATCGAGCTGAATCGCCAGCGCTGATCCTACAGGTGCTACCTGAACCTTCTGACCGCTGAGAGCCTTGCCAACCCGGGCGCCTCCAGTCGGCCAATTGCAGGTGTTCGTGAGCGTCCGCCAGTCGGCAAGCTGGCTATGGTCGCCGGTGGTGAGGAATCTGCGCTGATGGGATCGGAAAAATGGACCTCTTTCCTAGCTACGGGCCGTCCGCGCGGGCCGCGATCGCCGCCGCCTTTGCCCTTGCTTGTGCTCTCGTTCACGCTTCCCCGGATTCCTCTGCGGAACTCACTCCGCCCGGCGCGCCACTCCCGGCCTTCACGCTGGCCGACTCGACCGACTTCGATGCGTTGCGCGACGCCTGGGGCAGACGAATGGACTACCGTGCACTCTGCGAGACCTCGTTGCCGACGCCGGCCTGGGCGGAAGCCGAGCAGGCCAAGGACTTCGCCAAGGCCTACGACATCGCAGCCAAGTGGCTCGCGAGCTGCCCCGTAGTAGAGCGAGTGCATATGTGGGCGTACGGCGATGCGAAGCAGCTTGGCGACTCTGCGCGCATGGACATCCACAAGCGCTGGTACCAAGGATTGATCAAGTCCGTACTCAAGACCGGCGACGGAAAGACGCCCGAAACGGCATGGAAGACGATCTCGGTTGCCGAGGAATACGCCGTGCTCCAGTACTTCGGTCTCGTCCGCGGAACGCAGGCGCTGGTGATGCATCCGGTGATGGTGGACAAGCTCACGGCCAAGCCCATTGCTGGCGGTGATCCGGTCGACCTGTACTTCAATCCGGAGCTGCATTTCGCGCGGCTCGCTCGCGCGCTCGGGGTGAAATAGCCCGGCGCGCAGCCCGGCGTCCCGTGCGTCAGCAGTCGGCCAGGAGCCGCCCTTCGCCTGCGACCGCTGTCGGGAAGGATGGAAACGGCAGGGAATCGCTGAGGACGCCAGCGTGCGGCAGTTCACTGACAATCGTGACGTAGAGTGCGCCGTCAGTTCTCCGGCGTGACGGTCTTCACCACCTTGCCGGACTCGTCGAGCATGCGGATTTCCGCGTGGCCTTGCGCGCTCACGAGCAACTGCATCCGCGGGCGGCCCTGGGCGTCGTCGAGAGTCAGCGCCGAGGACTGGTCCTCCGTCGTCCCGAGGTAGATGCGGTGGTGCAGCAACTTCCCTTCGTCGCGTAGATGCTGGTAGTACTCGACCCGCTCGGCGGGCGGCAACTTCGCGGCCTCGGCGGCGAAGCGATGCAGGTCGTCAATCGACGACACCTTGTAGAACGGCGAATCGTTGATCATGACGGCGGACCTCGACGAATGCTCGTCGTCCGAGTGCAGCAATTGCAGCGATTGGTCCTGCCGGAAGCGATCGAACGTCAGTGAGAGCGCGGCGTTGATCTTCCCGTCGGGCGCCTCGGTTCCGTCGAAGATGAAGCCGCCCTGCTCGGTGCCCTCGTCGTTGATGAACAGCATGCCGGCATCAACGCGTCGATCGGGCCGCGCGTTCTCCTTGCCCTTCAGGAAGTCGCCGGGGAACTGCGACCGATTGGAGATGATCAGTCGCTTGGTCCCGTCCGGCTCCTCCACGTCGATGCGCCCGACCGTGATCTCGTCGAAGCGCGCATGGCTCGGCGTCTTCGAGGCGGTCAGCGTCATCACGGCGGCCAGAGCCACCGCCATGGTGGTGCAGCCGGCGAAGAAGGTACTGGTGGGGGACATGGCTCTGCCTTTCCTGGGTGGTTGGGGACGGGTCCGCGGGATGCGCCGGCGAGTTTGCCGAACGCGGTCCCGAAGCTCAAACCATGCACCCTGGCGCCGACGCGGCGATTGGGCACGCGCCGCCGGTTTCGTCCCCGTGGGGGCTGCGCGCGGGCAACAAGGTACGCATGCTTTCCAAGCTCATCATGTCCGAGGATGCCATGTCGCCGCGGCCCCAGTGCCCGGTGATGTCCGAATTTTCAGGCGATGGGGCGCAGTGGGCGCGTGCCATCAAGGCCCGCGTTCCCAGTGCTGCGGCGTGCCGGTTTCACCGAGGATCGCAGCCCCGATCCTGGGGAACGCCTTCTCGGCGCGCACATCGCTGGACAGCAGCACGGCGCAGCGACCGGCCAGAAGGGGACGATGGCGAAGGACTGCTACCAGGTAGGCTACTGAGCGGTGTGCGCATGTGTGAGGGATCGGCGTACCGATGGACGTGGAGAGTCGTGTCGTTGGCGACGAGTACGCCTATTCCGGCGCGGCTGCGCATGAACGGGCCGTGCACGCTGCCGGGCTTCCACCAACTTCTTCGGCAATCGCACAAGACCAACGGTCACGGAACACGGATGCCTGTAGCCGACCAGGCTCGGCCTCGATACAGTGGCCAACTACCTCCGCCGGGATGCCAGATTCAACATGGGGCTACGAGACCTGAGCCGACAAGGCTAGCCGCCGGGCAGTCGCCGACCTACAGACGCGCAGCAAGCAGCGCTGAGATCATTGGCGCCTGGGCGATCCTCCCGTGGGCAGGGGCGCTCTATAAGTACCGATACGTGGAAATCACCGCTGACGGGCGCATTGGACGGTTCGGCACGAATACTGAGCCTACCTCGATGAACGCGCGAGTGCTCGAGGACGTCATTGATGGGAGAACCAGGTTGGATGGGGTTGTCAACGGCTGGAATGCTTGTGCGATCAGAGATGGCAGTGTCTCGGAGACTCCAGCGAAGGGCGGGGCCGAACTGACCTATCTGATTCAGATGATCACCTCACCTGCAGGCGCAGATCAGCAGCGCTCATCGATCACTGAATCGCCCGGCGATTTGATCATGCGAGAGACGTTCAAAATCCCAGCTGATTGGGATCCCGAACGAGGGCCGCCGGAGATTCTTGGACCCCAGCCCTGGTTCTCCATGCGCTTCCGCGGTAGTCGAAGAGTTTCCCCTGATCGGTCACGGATTCTCCAATGCCGGATCCCGGCTCTCGAGAAACAAAACAGTGTCGGCAGGTCGCCGACGCATCGGCCTCGTCATCCTGCGCGAAGTCGCAGGATCCCCCCCGGGCGAAACGCTTCCAACTCGTGGATCCTGCGACTTCGCGCAGGATGACAGGCTGGCACTGCGCGTTTGTTCGCGAACACCGGGCACATTCATGGGCTTGGGATGCTCAGAACACGACGGTCGCGGTAGTCAGCTAACGGGGCCTTACAATGATTCCATAATACTGGTATTATTGTTGCATGCGCGAAGAAGATGTCATCAAATCCCTGGCAGCCTTGGCCCATTCGGTACGTCTCAAAGTCTTTCGCGCCCTGGTTGTCGCCGGGCCCGAAGGGCTGGTGCCGAGCGTGATGCAGGAAGGCTTGGGCATCCCCGCGACGACACTCTCGTTCCACCTGAAAGAGCTGGCGACCGCGGGGCTCGTCAGCCAGGAACGCGCCAGCAGAAACATCGTCTACCGCGCTGCCTACGACCAGATGAACGGCCTGCTCGGCTATCTCACCGAGAACTGCTGCGCTGGCACCGCCTGTGCCGTCGCACCATCTTCACCAGCCTGCGGCTGCTGATCTCCAGGAGCAGTGATGAAGCGCTTTCACGTGCACACCCATGTCGAGGATCTCCAGGCGAACATCGCCTTCCATTCCAAGATGTTCGCCACCGAACCCGCCCGCGTCGAAAGCGACTACGCCAGGTGGATGCTCGACGATCCGCGCATCAATTTCGCCATTTCCACACGCGGCGCCAAGCCCGGGGTGGATCACCTCGGTATCCAGGTCGACACGGAAGAGGAACTCGCGGAGATGAAGGCTCGCGGAGAATCGGCGAGCTTGACGCTGCAGGACGACGGCGAGGCGACCTGCTGCTACGCCCGCAGCGACAAATACTGGGTCACGGATCCGCAAGGCCTGGCCTGGGAGCGGTTCCACGCGCTGGGCAGCATCCCGGTTTTCGGCGCGACGCGCGACAAGCCTGGGACGATCCCGACCACGAGCGCGCCTTCGCGCGCCTGCTGTTGATCAACGGCAGAGCCTTGCGATGACCTTCACGACACGCCAGAGACTGTTCTGCGAGACGCTGGGCACGGCGCTGCTGTTGGCCGTGGTCATCGGCTCCGGCGTCATGGCGCAGCGCCTCGCCGCGGGAAACGGCGCGATTGCCTTGCTTGCCAACGCGCTCGCCACGGTGGGTGGGCTCTACGTTCTCATCGAAGTGTTCGGCCCCGTCAGCGGTGCCCACTTCAACCCTGCGGTTTCGCTGGTGATGGCGTCCCGGCGCGAACTTTCGTGGCCACTCGCGGCGGGATACGTCATCGCGCAGCTTCTCGGCGCGGTGCTGGGCGCCTGGCTGGTCCATGCGATGTTCGACATGAGCATCGTCCAGTTCTCGACGAAGGTTCGCAACGGCCAAGGACAGTGGATCGCGGAAGGCGTCGCCACTTTTGGACTGCTTTTGGTCATCCTCCGTGCATCGCCGTCTCGGGTTGCGGCGATGGTGTCGGTCTACATCGGCGCTGCCTACTGGTTCACCGCGTCAACGTCGTTCGCCAATCCCGCAGCGGCATTCGGACGCATGTTCAGCGACAGTTTTGCAGGCATCGCGCCGGCGAGCGTCCCTGGCTTCATCGCCGCCGAGCTGGCCGGCGCCGTGCTTGCGGTAGCGGCGCACAACGCGCTTCAATTGCGTCCACGGCACGCGGCCGTCGGCGCATTCTCCGAGTCTTCCCATGTCTGACATCACCATCTTCCACAACCCGGCGTGCGGTACTTCGCGCAATACATTGGCGCTGATTCGACACGCCGGCATCGAGCCGACCGTCGTCGAATACCTGAAGACGCCTCCGTCCAAGGAGCGCCTGCGGGAGTTGCTGTCGTCGATGGGCATGACGGTTCGCCAGCTGCTGCGCCAGAAGGGAACGCCCTTCGCCGAGCTGGAGCTGGGCGATCCGAAGTGGACGGACGACGAGTTGCTGGACTTCATCGAGCTGCACCCGATCCTCATGAACAGGCCAGTAGTCGAGACGCCCTTGGGCGCCGCGCTGTGCCGGCCGTCCGAGGCCGTGCTGCAATTGCTGTCGGCCGGGGCGCTCCCGCCGTTCACGAAGGAAGACGGCGAAGTCGTGCAGGGCCACGGGATACGACGTGGACAAGCTTGACCGGGACTTCCCGGCGCTGGACGCGGCGCAGTTCAAGGCTCCGACACATGCCCAGCTGGCCGCGCGCGACCCATCGACGCACGCCCCGCGCTTCCTGATGCTGTACGGTTCGCTGCGCGAGCGCTCGTACAGCCGCCTCCTGACGTTCGAGGCGGCGCGACTGCTCGAGGCCATGGGTGGCGACGTGCGAATATTCGATCCGACCGGGCTACCCATGCCCGATGGCGCGCCGGACACGCATCCGAAAGTCCAGGAACTCCGCAGCCTGGCCGCCTGGTCGGAGGGCATGGTGTGGTGCTCGCCGGAGCGCCACGGCGCGATGACCGGCATCCTGAAGGCGCAGGTCGACTGGATCCCGCTTGCCGTCGGCGCCCTGCGGCCTACGCAGGGCAAGACCCTCGCCGTCATGGAAGTCTCGGGCGGCTCGCAGTCCTTCAACGCGGTCAACCAGATGCGCGTGCTCGGGCGCTGGATGCGCATGATCACCATCCCGAACCAGTCGTCGGTCGCCAAGGCGTTCAACGAGTTCACCGAAGAAGGCAGGATGAAGCCATCGGCCTACTACGATCGCGTCGTCGACGTGATGGAGGAGCTGTTCAAGTTCACGCTTCTGACTCGCGACGTCAGCCCCTGTCTGGTCGACCGCTACAGCGAACGCAAGGAAGATGCGGAGGCCTTGTCGAAGCGCGTCAAACGGCGCGCCACCTGAGCACCGCGAGCGCGTCACCTGCCGGTGGTCGGTCCACTTCGCGGTGTATGTCCGCGAGGACTATCGCGGTCGGGGCACGGGCACGGGCAGGGCGCCTTGCGCCAGGCTCTTCGAGTTGCTGCTCAACGCGGGCGCTGCAAACGGAATCGCGATGTGGGCAGGCTTGTACAACCCGCGAGCAAACGCTTGTCGATCGCATCTCGGATTCTGGCGTCTGACCTGCTCAGATCACCGACAGTGCCCATCCTCCGAGAGCTGACAGCGCGACGACCCAGACGGGTGAAAGACGGCCGTGGACCAGCAGGCCGAACGCTGCAAGTCCCAGGCCGAAATCGGCGCGAGCGTGAATGGCGCTCGTCCACACCGGGTCGTACAGCGCCGACAAAAGGATTCCCACAACCCCTGCGTTGACACCGGCCATGACCGACTGGATTCCGGCGCGTCGACGCAAGGTGTCCCAAAACGGAAGTGCACCGACGACGACCAGGTACGCCGGGACAAAGATCGCCGCCAGGCATGCCAAGCCACCGGCCCATCCCCCCAGCGGCCCCGTCATGGTGGTGCCCAGGAAAGCTGCGAATGTGAACAACGGCCCTGGCACCGCCTGAGTTGCGCCATAGCCTGTCATGAAGTCCGCATTGCTGACCAAGCCACGTGGAACGACAACCGCCTGCAGCAACGGCAACACGACATGTCCGCCGCCGAAGACAAGTGCTCCCGCGCGATAGAAGCCTGCGAGAACACCCACGAGCGCCGAATCCGTGGTCGAAGCCACCAGCGGCAGCCCGACCAACAGCGCTACGAATGTCATCAAGGCCACGGCACCTGCGCGCCGCGATACCCCGTAAGCTTGGTGCGTCACCGGCTGCTGGTTGGGTAACTTGAGGAAGGCGGATCCGAGGACACCGCTGACAACGATGGCGCCCACTTGTCCAAGCGACGAAGGCAGTACCAGAGTCATCAGCGTGGCCAGGATCGCCAGAGCCGCACGGGTTCTGTCAGGGCACAGTCCCTTAGCCATGCCCCACACCGCTTGTGCCACGACGGCCACCGCGACGACCTTCAAGCCGTGAACGGCTCCAGAAGTCGCGATGCCTCCGACCTCGGAGATTCCGTACGCGAAGGCAACGAGCGCCAGGGCGGACGGCATTGTGAAGCCGAACCATGCAGCCAAAGATCCCAGCCATCCCCCTCGTACCAGCCCCACCGCGATTCCGACCTGGCTGCTGGCTGGGCCCGGCAGGAACTGGCATAGCGACACGAGGTCGGAGAAGCTCCGGTCGTCGAACCAGCGGCGACGTTCGACGAATTCGGCGCGAAAGTGGCCAATGTGGGCGATCGGTCCGCCGAATGAAGTCAGTCCCAGGCGCAAAAATACGAGCAGGATCGTCCACGGGGAAGATCGAGACTGGATGGTCGCGGGTGTGCCGACGTCAGGCAGATCTGTTGAGTTCAAGTTCGATGCCATTGGTCACTGCATTGCCTGGCGCTCGTCAGGAGGCCGATCGTGCAGAGCGAACCTAGATCGACGCCCGATGGGGGCCGGAGAATCTTCGGTGAAACGCGTTCGCGGGCGCGGCGAAATTACAGCACGAGAATCGGGCCAGGACGATGGCGGCAGCCACTTTCGGTTCGCTTGCGACACCCGGTATGACTGACGCTTTCGGCTGCGGATTCATGCTGTTCGGATTGCGCCTGAACTTGATCTAGCTGCGTCGTAGCCCGGCTCCCGACGCCCATCGAGGCAGCATCGACGCAAGAACGCCGTCCTTCAGGATGAACTGGTGGTAGAGGGCCGCCAACGCGTGGAGGCCAGCGACCCATAGAATCGCATCGCCAAGCCAGGTGTGAATCGTCGCGATTTCGGAACCCAGTTCATGCGAAGCCGCGAATGGAGAATCGATCGAAAGGCTTCCAAGACAAGCCAACGGATGGCCTTCCAGCCACGCGCCGAGGATGGCCGAGAGGGGAACCGCAAACAACAGCGCGTAGAGAGCAATCTGGACGACGATGGCCGCCAAGCCCATCCAACGGCTGACAGGGGCAGGTTCTGGCCGCCGGTCGAAGAGCCGCCAGATCACGCGCAAGACAACAAGTACGAAGACGGTCGACCCCAGGGTCTCGTGCAGGTGCCGGTCGAAGTCGCGCGACGCCGCATAGACCCTCGCCTCGGGGCCGCCTGGCCCGTAGAGGAACGCAGCGAGCACCAGTGCCGCGGTCGCCCAGTGAAGCAACTGCGCGATGCGTCCGTAACGTCGCGGAGTGGCCGCCAGGGCGGCAGTCGAGTCGATGGTCATGTCTTGATCCTGAAGGCGCGCTCGCGCGCAGTTGACCATGTCAAGCGTACCTCGCCATGCTTTCCCGCGGACAACGTGACGCTGGCGCGGCCTACCGGCGCCCGATCATTGATGCGGGACTGTTCCGCGCCAGTCCTGACAGAAGAGGTCGTTGAACTGAGCCGGTTGGCTTCCCGATCATTCCTGAATCGCTTCTGCGCCGCGCACACGGCCGAGTTCGTCGACGGGCGCTACTCACCAACTCTTGCCGTGACCGCCGGACCAGATGGATTGCCGCGCATCCGTCGCATCGCGGAGATGGCAGTGGGCAATGGCACGGTCGTCTACTTGTATGGCCAAGTAGCACATGACTCGCAACCTCGATGCCCGAGAGCAATTGCTTGGCGCGTTGAACCTCGTTGATCGATTGTTGCGAGAGGCGGGCGGTATGGGATCCGTGGTCAGCCTCAGGACAGGTCGCAACACGACCGCGGGTGTCCGTGAACGCTCCACCAGTGGCTGGCTGGTCGACCTCGAGATCGTCGCAGCGTTCTCGCCTGCCAGGCTCGGGCGCTCCGTGGATTGAACCAGCCAGAAGGACGAAGCGCCCGCGCAAGTGGATTTCAGAGAGGCGACGCGGATTCTTCGATCCTGGGGGCCCGGATGTTCGCTACCGAACAGACGCGACGCGCCGCGAACCTCATGCTGATCGCCCAATACCGCGAGGATGCCGAAACAAACTGGGCGGCCTCTCGCGCTGACGGTGTCCTCGATGCCCGCTTCGATGGAGCGTTCCGTCGGAAGGTGGAGCGTTCGTTGCCGCCGTTTGATGTTGATCAACTCGACATCACGCGTCCTCGCTATTGTGGGATCGCGTCTGTCATGGCGCTGCCAGACATCGTCGCGCCGTCCGCGCTGTTTGCTCACCGTCAATCGTCGGCCGGGGGCGATCTGCACTGGATGTCCATCCGACGGTCGGTTTCGCTCCGGAAAGACAAGCAACTACTGACCCGGTTGAACCAGAAACGTCGAAATCAATGAAGCTCGAACAGGAGATCGCGATGCAGCAAGACAGGTCATGGAAATCCGTCGTCATGCTCGTCTTTGTCGGCAGCATGCTCCTGCTTGCGGCTGGTGGCGCGCAAGCGGTGCCGAGTTTCGCTCGCCAGACGGGGATGGCTTGCGAGGCTTGCCATACCGTTTTTCCGGAGCTCACGCCCTTCGGTCGCAACTTCAAGCTGCACGCCTACACCATCGACAACCTTCCTCAGGTCAGCGGGATGAACGCGAACAAGGATCAGACCTTGGCGCTGAATCAATTGCCGCCGCTGTCGTTCATGTTCCAGGCGTCCTATACCTCGACCAAGGCGAAGGTGCCCGACACGCAGGCCGGCACCGGAAGCGTGCCCGCCGACGCGCTTGCGAAGAACGGCCAGGTGCTGTTTCCCCAGCAGGCCAGCCTGTTCTACGCCGGACGCATCGCGCCGAACTTCGGCGCCTTCGTTCAGATGACGTATGACGGGACCAGCGGCACGTTCGGCTGGGACAACACCGATATCCGGTATGCACGACCGGCGAATGACGATTTTCTCTGGGGTGTCAGCGCCAACAACAATCCGACCGTACAAGACCTGTGGAACACGACGCCTGCTTGGCAGTCGCCGTTCGACCAGCGCAGTGCGACCGCGCCGTCGCCCGGACAGTCGACCATGATCGATGGCGGGCTCGTCGACGCGGGCGTGGCAGGCCTCAGCGTGTACGGGTCCTGGCGAAATTCGCTGTTCGGAGAATTCGGCGTCTACCATTCGGCGCCGGCAGCAGCGGTCGTCGACAGCACGAGCAGCAACGTCGTGCGCGGCGTGGCGCCGTACTGGCGACTGGCCTACGAGCGTCAGTGGGACCGCAGCTCGTGGGAGTTCGGCACCTATGGGGTCGACGCACGTCTGTACCCTGGCGGCGGGACGGCGCTGGACGGCGCGACGAACCGCTATCGCGACTGGGCCCTCGACAGCCAATATCAGTACATCGGCGACGAGCACCTGGTGTGCGTGACGGCGACCTACATCCGGGAGCAGCAACAGCTCGATGCGTTCCATGCGGCAGGGCTGTCCTCCAACGCATCGGACCGGCTCACGACGATTCGCATCGGCAGCAGCTACTACTACCAACGTCGATACGGCGGTGCGCTGGGCGTGTTCTCGACGACGGGTTCGGCGGACGCGGCACTCTACCCGGGCGGGACGCCGTTGACGGGATACGCCAACAGCATTCCCGACAGCAAAGGTTGGAGTTCGGAGCTTGACTGGGTGCCCTACGAGAACACCAAGTTCGCGCTGCAATACACGGCTTACAACAAGTTCAACGGCGGCAGTTCCAACTACGACGGCTCAGGCAGGAGCGCGCGGGACAACAACACCTTGTATCTCCTGAGCTGGATCAACTTCTAGGCGAATCAGCATGCACAAGTTCATTGCGCTCGCATTGGCAACCCTGTTCACCGCAGGCGCCTCTGCTGCCCCGCAAGACGCGAAGGCACTCGCGTCGGGCGTCTGCTCGGCCTGTCACGGTCCAGAGGGTCGAAGCGTGTCGCCCGTGTTCCCGCGACTGGCGGGGCAGCAGTCGGCCTACATCATGCTGCAGCTCGATGCATTCCGCGGGCACCTGCGCAGCGATCCCAACGCCCAGGCCTACATGTGGGGAATGTCCTCACAGCTCGGTGACGACACGATCAAGGAACTCGCTGACTACTACGCTGCCCAGAAGCCGGTACCGGGGCAGCCCGGCGACTCGAAACTGGTAGCCGCTGGAGCGGAAATCTATGGCAAAGGCGTTCCTGCGCAGGGTGTTCCCGCCTGTGCGAGCTGCCACGGTGCAAGCGCCGAGGGGGCTGCCGCGTTTCCGAGGCTCGGTGGACAGCACGTCGACTATCTCGTCGCCCAATTGCAGGGCTTCCAGTCGGGCTTGCGTTCGAATGCGCCGATCATGTCGGCGGTGGTTCGCACCTTGACAGCGGAGCAGATCAAGGCGGTCGCGGCATATGCCGCGTCCAGATAGCGCAACGATGGCCTGCGCGCGCAAATGGGAAGCCGGTAGCCAGATGCCAGCGTTCGTCGCCGTGAGCTTGCACCTTTCCCGATGGGGATGGATGCGGATGCCCCTGGTGCTGCTCTTGCTGCTCGGGGTGGGACACCCAACAACCGTACACGCCGCTGAGCCCGATGTCGTCAGCTTGGAACGCGAAGTCATCGCGCTGAAGGCAGCCGTCCAGCAGTTGCAGGCACGATTGGATCGACTGGAGCGCCAACCCGCTCTGGCCGAACAACCCGCGCCCGGGGTGCCCCGCGTTGCGCTATCGACGGCGTCTCAGGCCGCCGTTCAGGACGATTCTCGCGCCACCCCGAAGGCGGCGCTCCTGGCCGCACCGCTGGCAGCGCGACAGCCAGGGGAAGATCCGGTCGCCCAGAGCCCGCAGGCGCAACTGCGGATCAACTGGTCGAAGGTTGACTCCGGGATGACCACGGACGAAGTCTCGAGGCTTCTCGGTGAGCCGACAAGACGGCTGCAACTGGACGGAAGGGATGTTTGGTACTACAGCTATCCGGCGTTGGGCAACGGTTCGGTCTTTTTCACCCATGCCGGTCATGTCTCGAGCCATCAGTCGCCTTTCGCGTGGGGCGGCTAGCGTCCTGTCCTGCATATAGCTGCGAAAAGCAAATCGCGCTTCAAACAGGTCAGGGCAAGGCGCAAACCGCAGACGTACCGGGGCGGTACGGCGAGGAGTCGAAACGCCGCCCTGGCCTGTTTGAAGCCGATTTAACGCAGTTATATGCAGGACGGGACACTAGCGCAGATCGGTGTGCGAATGCGGCTTCTCGCAGTTGTCGTCGTGCGAGTGGTCAGCGCTGGGGGTGAACGCCGCCGTTGCCTCGATCTCGACCTTGTAGGCGCTGTTGATCAGCTTGGCGCCGATCGTGCAACGTGCCGGCGTGTGCCCCGGCACGACCCAGTCGTCCCAGACCGCATTCATCTGCGCGTAGTCGCCCACCGACGCCAGGTAGACGCGTGCCGACATGATGTGCTCGCGACGCGCGCCGACGTGTTCGAGCAGGCGGTCGATGAAGCCCAGGACCTCGCGCGTCTGGCCGCCGATGTCCAGCGACGTGTTCTCTGCCACCTGGCCAGCAATGAAGATCAGCTTGCTGTCCCCGAAGGTCGCAATCGTCATCTCGCTGAAACGTGGCCCGGTCTCGTGTCGTTCGATGTGCATGGCGATGATTGGATGTGATGAAGGGATTTGGCGCTACGAGTCGCTCGGCGTCAATCGGCGGAGACGTGCCCGGACGCCGGGGTCGTGCCTGCGGGCCGGTTCCACCAGCCGCCGCCGAGTGCCTGCAGCAGGGCTGCCGCATCGGCGAGCCGGTTCGCCCGCGCCTGCACGGTGGCCAGGGTCGCCTGCTGCACGCTCTGCTCGGCCGAAATCACTGCCAGCGCGCTCGCGTCGCCGAGTTCGAGCTGGCGGCGCGTGATCGCGAGCGTGCGGTCCGCGGCGTCCTGCGCGCGTTGCGAGGCGGCCAGCGCCCGGGCGTCCGCGTCGATCGCCTGCAGCGCATCGGCGACGTTCTGGAACGCATTGATGACCGTCGACCGGTATTGAGCCGCCGCCTGGTCGTACGCGGCGCGCGCCGCCGCTTCGCGATGCCCGAGCGCGCCGCCGTCGAAGACCGTCTCGCTGACGCTGCCAGCCAGCGTCCAGAACGTGGTGCCCGGCGAGAACAGCTTGGCCAGCGAAGATGCCGACGAGCCCCACGAGTTCACGCCCAACGTCACCTCGGGCAGGCGATTGGCGGTGGCCACGCCGATATCGGCGCTTGCCGAGCGCAACTGCGCCTCGGCGGCAAGCACGTCCGGCCGATGCTCGACGAGCGTGGACGGCAGCGTCAGCGGAAGAGGCTCGGGCAATGTCAGTTGGTCGAGCCTGAACTCGGCGAGCGTCGCATCGGGCAGCACGCCGCACAGCGCCTTGAGCTGGTCGCGCTGCAGTGCGAGCTGCTTCTCGAGCGGCGGCAGGTTCGCCTCCAGCGATGCGAGCTGGGCTTCCTGCTGCGCCACGTCGAGCGTCGAGTTCTGCCCCATGGCCTGCAGCTTGCGGAAGCGCTGCAGGATGTCGGACTGGAGCTCGATCGAGCGCCGTGTCGCGTCGACCTGGGCGCGCAGGCCGGACTCGGTGATGGCGGCGACGACCAGGTTCGAGGTCAGCGTCAGGTAGGTCGCCTCCACGTTCCAGCGCTGGTTGTCCTCCTGCGCCTTCAGCGATTCGACCTGGCGCCGATTCAGGCCGAACAGATCCGGCGTGTACGACACGTTGACCTGCGCTGTGTGGAGGTTGAACAGATCGGCGTTCGACGCGAGCGGGCTGGCCAACGGGGCGGCGACCTTCTGCCGGGTCGCCGAGTAATCGAGGCCGACCGTCGGGAAGAACGCGCTTTGCTGGGCGCGCCGGTTCTCGATTGCAACCTGCAGCGCCGCCTGTGCCGATGCCACGCTCGGGTTGTTGGCGAGGGCGGCGCGAACCAGTTCGTCGAGCGCCGGCGAGCGATACAACGCCCACCAGGATTGCGGCAGATCGGCCGGCGCCACCCGTCGATCCGCCCGCAGCCGCGCCTCGGTCGCGGCCTCGGTGTAGTGCTGCGCGACCGGCAGCCCGGGGCGGTGGTAGTCCGGACCGACGACACAGCCGGCCAGTGCGAACACGGCCGCTGCGCAGAGCGTGCCGCGCATGAAAGCTTGGGAAGTGGACATCGGCATCACCGGCTCCGTCGTTGCTGGCGATCCAGCACGCGGCCTTCGAAGAATCGCTCGATCGTGAAATAGAGCGTCGGCAGCACCAGCAAGGTCAACAGGGTCGACACGATCAGGCCGCTGACGACCACGGTCGCCACGCCGCGCTGCACGTCGGTGCCCACGCCCGTCGCGAGCGCCGCCGGCAGCATGCCGATCGAGGCGACCGTGGCCGTCATCAGCACCGGGCGCAAGCGCTCCGTCGCCCCCTGCAGGATGGTCTCGGCCAGTTCCTTGCCGGTGCCGCGCACGCGGCGGAAGTTGGCGACCATGATGATGCCGTTCTGCACCGACACGCCGAACAGCGCGATGAAGCCGACCGCGGTGGCCACGTTCAGTGTCTCGCCGGTCAGGCGCAGCGCGATCAGGCCGCCGAGCGCGGCCATCGGCACGACGCCGAGCACGAGCAGGGTCTGGCGCACCTTGCCGAACTGGAAGAACAGCAGCACGGCCATCATCACGAACACGAGGCCGAGTATGAAGACGAGCCGCGCCTGGGCGCGCCGCTCGTTCTCGAACTGGCCGGCCCACTCGAGACGATGTTTCTGCGGATCGAACTTCACTTCGGCGTCGATGCGACGCTGGGCCTCGGCCAGGTAGGACGTGAGGTCGCGGTCGCGGTTGTCGACGCGCACGGTGATCTGGCGCTCGTTCAGCTCGTGCGAGATCGTGCTCTCGCCGGTCTTGTACTGGATCGATGCGAGCTGCGCGAGCGGGATGCGCGCGCCGCCGGGCGCGGTGACGGTCAGCGCGCCGATGTCCTGCAGGTTGGCCTTGGCCGCGCGCGGGAACCGCACCGTCACGTTGTAGCTGCGGTCGCCGACATAGAGGCTGGTGACGGGGGCGCCGCCGATGCCGGTCTGGATCAGCGTGGCGATGTCGGAGATCGGGATGCCGAAGCGCGCGGCGGCCTCGCGGTCGATCTTGACGACGAGCTGCGGTATCGGCGGCTCCTGGAACAGCGAGGCCGAAGCCGTGCCGCGGATCGTGCGCAGGATGTCGACGACCTGCGTGCCGATGCGCCGGTTCTCCACCAGGTCGTCGCCGTAGATGCGGAGCACCAGCGGGCTGTGGGCGCCACCGATCGCGTCGTTGACGCCGTCGATGATGGGCTGGCTGATGCCCACGTCGAAGCCGGGCAGCTGTTGCATGCGCGCGTTGAGCCGGCGTATGAACTCGGCCTTGTTCTCGTGATCCGGCCACTGGGCGTAGGGCTTGAGTCCCACCGGCACTTCCATGTGCGAGGGTGTCCACGGGTCGGTGCCGTCGTCGCTGCGCCCCAACTGGGTGACGACGTACGACACCTCGGGGAATTCATGCAGCGTGCGGCGCAGCTCGCCGGCCATCTCGCTGGCCTGGTCGAGCGACAGGCCCGCCGGCATCTGCACCTGCAGCCACAGTGCGCCTTCGTCGAGCTCCGGCAGGAACTCGCGCCCGGCGGTGACGCCGAAGCCGGCGACGGCCACCAGGATGCAGGCCGAGGCGATGTAGATGACGAATGGCCGCCGCAGCAACCATGCCAGCACGCCGCGGTAGCGCGCGGTGACCCATTCGAGCGGGCGGTTGTGGAATATCTTGCGCGGCTTCCTCAACGCGACAAAGGCCAGCCCGGGAATGAGCGCCAGCGAGGCCAGCAGCGCCCCGAACAGCGCGTAGCCGACGGTGAAGGCCATCGGCGAGAACAGCTTGCCTTCGGCACGCTCGAACGCGAACAGCGGGAAGTACGCCGCCACGATGATCAGGGTCGCGAAGAAGATCGGGCGCGCCACGTGGCCGGTGGTCTCGAGCACGTCGTCTTCGTTCAGCTCCTGCGTGGGCTGCTCCTCGCGCCGCCGCAGCATGGCCTCCATCACCACGATCGCACCGTCGACGATGATGCCGAAGTCGATGGCGCCGAGCGAAAACAGGTTGGCCGGCATGTGCGTCAGGTTCATCGCGATGAACACCGTGACGAGCGCCAGCGGGATCACGATCGCCGCGACCAGCGCGCTGCGCGGGCTGCCCAGGAACAGGATCAGCACGATGCAGACAAGGCCGACGCCCTCCATCACGGTGTGGCTGACCTTCTCGACCGTCAGCTGCACGAGCTGGTCGCGGTCGATGTAGGGCACGAGCTTGACGCCCATGGGCGCCAGCCGCTTCTGCAGCTCGTCGACCTTGGCGTGCACGCCTTCGAGCACCTTGGACGGGTTGCTGCCCTTGAGCATGAGGACGATGCCTTCGACGGTGTCCGGATTGCTGTCCTTGCCGAGGATGCCTTCGCGCTCCTGGTGTCCGATCTGCAGCTTGCCAAGGTCGCGCAGCAGCACCGGGTTGCCGTTGTTCTGGGCGACGGCCATCGATGCGAGGTCGTCGAGGCTGTGCGCCTGACCGATGCCGCGCACCACGTAGCTCTGCTCGCCGCGTGAAATGCGCCCGCCGCCGGCGTTCTGGCTGCCATTGTTGATCGCGGTGACGACGTCATCGAGCGCCAGGCCGTAGTGATCCAGTTGACGCGGATCGAGTTCGAGCTGGAACTCCTTGGTGAAGCCGCCGAAGTTGTTGACGTCTGCAACGCCCGCGACCTGGCGGAATGCCGGGATGACGACCCAGCGCTGGATCTCCGACAGTTCCATCAGATTCTTGCTGTCCGATTCGAGCGTGTAGCGGTAGATCTCGCCGACCGGACTGGAGACGGGATCGAGCCCCGGCTGGATGCCGGCGGGCATCGTCACCTGCGAGATGCGCTCGGTGACGCGCTGACGCGCGAAGTAGTCGTCGGTGCCGTCCTTGAAGACGAGCGTGATCAGCGACAGCGCGAACGTGCTGCTCGAGCGCATCGTCACGAGGCCCGGCGTGTTGGCAAGTCCGCGCTCGAGCGGCGTGGTGATCTGCTGTTCTATCTCCTCCGCGGCCAGCCCGGGTACTTGCGTCGTGACTTGCACCGTGACGTCGCTGATGTCGGGATACGCCTCGACCGTCATGTGCGTCCACGACACGTAGCCGAAGATCACGATCAGCAGCGTCAGCACCCAGACGAGCGTGCGCCGCCGAAAGCACAGCGCGATGAACAGGTTAATCATTGAGCAGCACCCCGCCGCGCGTGACCACGCGTTCGCCGCGCTTGAGGCCGCTGACGATACGCACGGTCTCGCTGTCCTCGCTGCCGAGTTCGACGACGCGGCGCGTGAACGTCCACGGCGCCACCTCGACGAGCACGGTGGTGCTGTCGTTGTTCATCAGCAGGGCCGACGGCGGCACCGTGACGCTCGCGGCCTGCGGTAGCGCAAAGGTCGCGGTCGCGAACATGTTCGGCTTCAGGCGGCCGTCCGCGTTGTCGAAGACCATGCGCACCTTGGCGCGCCGGGTGTCGGCCTCGATAACCGGGCTCACTCGCGCGACCTTGCCGTGCAGCGTCTGCCCGGGGTAGGCCGCCAGAGTCACGTCGACGGCCCCGCCCGGCGCGATGCCGGCCACGAGTTGCTCGGGCACCTGTGCCGTGATCCAGACGCGGTCGAGGCCGGAGACGGTCATCAGCGGCGCCGTCGCATCGTTGATGTACGAACCGACGCCGACGTTCAACGCCGTGACGCTGCCGTTGGCCGGCGCGACCACGACGAGACCGCGGGCATGCACGTCGGCATGGCCGCCGCCTTCCAGCGTCGCGAGGCGATCGCGTGCGCGCTGGTCTTCTGCAAGCGCCTGGCGCTGCGTGCTTTCGGCCGACTCGATGTCCTTGGTGGCGTTGGCACCCACGGTCATCACGCCGCGCGCCCTCTCAAGCGCCTTGTTCGCAAGATCGAGCGCATCGGCGGCCTTGACGGCGTCATCCTGGGCCTGGCCGAAGTCGGGCGAGCTGATGACGGCCAGGGGCTCCCCGCGACGCACGGTGTCGCCCAGCCCAACCTTGAGCTCGACCAGCCGCCCGGTGAGCGGCGGCAGTATCGCCACCACGCGCGACGGATCGGCTTCGACCATCGCCGGAACCGCGACGCCATGGGCGCCGCCCTGCGCACCGACTTCGGCGACCAGCAGGCGCTTGCGCAGAGGAGAGTCCGCGGGAATCACGATGCGATCGCCTTGGTGGATGAACAGCGGCGCGGGTTCGGACGATGCCGCGAACGCGTTTCCGGCAGACGCAAAAAGGGCCAGCAGGCCGAGCACGGACAGTGAATAATGCGGGCGGGATTTCATCGTCTTGTCATCAATGTTGGGCGCGATTTCGCACAATTCGTCCAGTGACAACCAGGCAGGACGAGTGCACGGAGCAGAGATTGTCCACTCTGTACCCACTCCAGAGTCAATAGCTTTGGACTTTCGCCATGCTGTCGGCATGGGACGCGAAGAAGGACATGTCATGAAGATAGGAGAACTCGCTGCGGCGACCGGCACGCCGATCGAGACGATTCGCTATTACGAGCGAGAAGGCCTGCTGCCAGCGCCGGACCGGACCGTGGGAAATTTCCGGATCTACGACGAGACGCACCTGAGCCGGCTCGAGTTCGTGCGCCACTGTCGCGCGCTGGACATGAACCTGGACGAGATCCGGGTCCTGCTGGAGTTCCGGGCCGGCTCGCAAGGCGATTGCGGCGAAGTCAATGCATTGCTCGACGAGCACATCGGCCATGTGCAACAGCGAATCCGGGAACTGCGCAGGCTGGACAAGGATCTGCGCGCGTTGCGGGACCTCTGCAAGGTCGCACAGGAGCCGAGTCGATGCGGAATCCTCAAGGGCCTGTCCAAGACCGCGCCTGCTGACGCGGCACGCGGCGCATCTCATGTCGGTCACGTCCACAAGGTGAACGCGAGGACTCGCACGCAAGCGTCGAAGTGACGCCTGCTCTGAGGCGACCTGGCCCGCGACGTCGACTTCTTCAACAGGACGAAACGTCTGCGTCAGGTAGGCGACCCGAGGTGCCTATCGAGTTTGGTAGCGTGCTGGCGTGACAGCACTTTTCAGGAACGAACATGTCCAGATCAGACATCGTGGAGAGCGTGCAGCGATTCAACGCCGGCCGCGACCCCGAACGGCTCGCCATGAAGCTCGCGCGGATGCGCACGAGCCCCTTCGTCTTCCTTCGGGGAACCGCCCACCGGTTCTACGAACGCCTTGCGCACGTCGACGCGTTGACCAGTGCGCCTCTCGCGTGGATCTGCGGGGATGCCCATCTGGAGAACTTCGGCACCTACAAGGGCGACAACCGGCTCGCCTACTTCGACATCAACGACTTCGACGAAGGCACGCTCGCGCCCGTCACGCTCGACCTGCTGCGCTTTCTGTGCAGCATCCTGCTGGCGGGCGATTCGGTGCGGGCGACCGCCAGCGAGAGCATCGTCCTTTGCAGCGAATTCCTCGAGGCCTATGGCGCGACGCTCCTGTCGGGAAAGGCCTGCTGGGTCGAACGCGAAACGGCGCAGGGACTGGTGCGATGCCTGCTGGACGAAGTGAGCGATCGAAAGCGCCCCGAGTTCCTCGATCGCCGAACGATCTGCAAGGCCCGGCAGCGCCACATCGTCTGCGATGGCAGGCACGCGCTCCCGGTCACGATGACGCAACGCGGTCAGGTGACACGACTGGTCGAACAGTTCGCCGCCGCCCAGCCCGACCCGACGTTCTTCGAAGTCCTGGATGTCGCCCGACGCATCGCGGGCACCGGCAGCCTCGGCGTCGATCGCTTCATCGTCCTCGTGCGCGGCAAGGGCTCGCCCGACGGCAATTTCCTGCTGGACATCAAGCAGGCGCTGCCATCCCAGGCCCAGTGCTGGTCGAAGGCCAGGCAGCCCGACTGGTCATCCGAAGCCCAGCGTGTGGTGTCGGTCCAGCAGCGCATGCAGGCTGTTCCGATGGCTTTCCTGAATTCGATCGTCCGGGATCGCGAGTCGTACATCCTGCGCGCACTGCAGCCGAGCGAGGATCGCGTCGCGCTCGGGCTGGAAGGCACGGCGCTGAAGGCCATCAAGGGTGCCATCTGCGTCATGGGACGCGCGATGGCCTCGGCCCATCTGCGATCCTCCGGCAGGCAGGGGTCCGCGATTGCCGACGACCTGATCGCCTACGGGCAGGCGCGCGCGCACTGGCGCGACAGCCTCATCGCCATGGCGCAATCATGTTCCGATGACGTGGAGTCCGAATGGCGAGCCTACGCCACGGCCTTCGACGGCGGTGCGTTCGGGCGGGCTGCCCCATGAGGCCGCGGCGACGATCACGACGCTGCCGCGACTCGCTGAACTCATCGATCGATGGGGCGCCGCCGATCCTGCGGGCCGAAGTGAGGCAGAAGTGGGGCGATCAGGGCGCCGAAGCCGCCACGTCGGCGGGTTGCGGCTGGCGCGCGACGAGGCAGCCGGCGATGTTGATGATGACCTCGTCGCCGACTCCATAGGCGTCGTCCGCAGCGAGGTCGAACGCGCGCCACTGCAGGCTCTTGCCAACGCGGTAGCTGACGACGAGCACCTTGTGTCCCGGCTGGTCGGGCCGAAGCGGCGCGCACTCGACATCCACCGCCGGGTCGACATCGGATCGGGCGGAAATGGCTCGCACATGCGCCTGTCGCCAGTCTCCCGCCTGGACGCCGGTTGATGCAACCATGGCGGCCGCCAGGAGCATGCCGGTGCGAAGAATCGGGAAGCTCGGGAAGGTCATGGTGCGCTTGTCGCGTTTGAAGTGGAAGCGACCGCGCGCGTCTGGATCGACTTCGCCGTCGCATTGGGAGAGCCGGTCTCGAACGAGCCTCCGAGGGAGACCATCACATTGGCTGCATCGATCAGCCGGCCGGCGCGTGCCTGCGCCTGCAGCAACTGCATCTGGATCATCTGGCCTTGCGCAGCCAGCAGGTCCTGGCGGGAGATCTCGCCCAGCGCCTGGCTCGTCGAGGCGATCTCGAATTGGCGTTGTGCCGCCTGCGCTCGCGCAATGGCTTCCATGTCGAGTTCCGAATCGTGGCGCACCGCCTCCAGGCCATCGGCCACGTCCTTGAAGGCGCCGACGATGACGCTGCGGTATTGGGCGGACTGCGCGTCGGAAAACGCCTGATCGGCCGCGACGCGATGGCGCTGGGCGCCCGCATCGAACAGGCTCTGCGTGGCCGACACGCCCAGGTCCCAGACGAAGCTGGCTGGATTGAACAGCCGCTTCACGGTCGCGGACACGACCCCCGCGTCGCCGGTGAGGGCGACCTGCGGAAGCAGCGCCGCGATCGCCGCCTGATGCGCCGCGTTGGCGCCGCGCAGTTGCGCCGCCGCCATCTGCACGTCCGGCCGACGGGCCACGACCTCGCCCGGCAGGCAGGGCGCGAGGTCGGGCAGCGTGAGTTCGTCGAAATCGATGTCCGGCTCGACGAAGTTCGCCGGGGCATCGCCAAGCAGCGATGCGAGCAGATCACGCGCCTGGGCCGTCTGCAGGCGAGCGGCCGCCAGCTGAGCGAGCCGGTCGTGCTGTTGCTGGGATTGAGCCCAGACCGCGGCCGTCGCGACGTCGCCCAGCGCCGCGCGCGCCTTCAGGATCGTGAGCACGTCGGTGTCGACAGCCACCAGTCGTTGCGTCAGCTGCTCGATGCGCACCGCCAACTTCTCGGCGGCCAACGCATTGAGCACGGCGCCTGCAAGCGTCAGGCGGGCGCCCTCGAGCTGCCAGCGGATGGCGTCCTCCTGGGCCCGGGTGGAGGCGAGGCTGCTCGCGGCCATTCCGAACAGGTCGGGCGAATAGCTGGTCGAGAGCAGTGCGGTACGCGAACGCGGCGCGCCCGAATTGATCACGCTGGCGTTGACGCCGTGGGCCTGCACGCCACCCACCCCGACGCTCAACGTCGGCCACAGCGTTGCGGACTGCGCCTGCGTCAGTTCCCGGGCCTGCCTCAGGGTCGCGGTTGCCACCGCCACGCTCGGATTTCCGGCCAGCGCGCCGCGCACCAGCCTGTCCACACGGGCACCACCGAAGGCAGACCACCAGTCTTCGCGTGGATCGGCATGCGCGCCCAGCGACTGCGCACGATCGCGTGGGTCGGCCGCTCCGGCGGTCTCATCCGGAAGCGCCGTGGCGGTCCAGCGCGATGGCATCGGTGTCGTCGGCAGCGGCGTCTCCGGCTTGCTGGCGCAGCCCGCGGCGAGCGCGCCGGCGGCGAGCGTGACTGCAAAGGCCATCGTCTTCACGCCAGTGCCTCCTCGCCCGGATCCGCCTGCACCAGCGCGTCGCGGGCGCGGCGATCCGAGAACCGCTCGATGAGGATCGGCAACACGGTGAGGATGAACAGCGGAGCCAGCAGGATGCCGCCGACCACCACGAGCGCGAGCGGTCGCTGCACCTGCGACCCGATGCCGGTCGACAGCGCGGCGGGCAGCAGGCCGACGCAGGCGACGACGCACGTCATCAGGACGGGTCGCATCTGCACGTCGCACATCCGTTGCAGCGCCTGCGCCCGCGGCAGGCCGGCTTCGACGTGCGTGTTGAAGTACGACAGCATCAGGATGCCGTCCATGACCGAGATGCCGAACAGCGCGATGAAACCGATGGCCGCCGAGATGCTGAACGGGGTGCCCGTGAGGAACAGCGCCAGCACGCCGCCGATCAGGGCCATCGGGATGACGCTGGCGGCCAGGAGCACGTCGCGGACACGCCCGAAATTCAGGTAGAGCAGCAGGACGATGAGGCAGATGGCCGCAGGCACGGCGATCGCGAGGCGCCCCATGGCCTCCTGCAGGTTGCCGAACTGCCCGACCCACTCCAGGTGGTAGCCCGGCGGAAGCGTCACGCGTTGCGCGACCAGCCGCTTGGCCTCGAGAACGGCGGTGCCCAGGTCGCGGCCGCGCACGCCGAACTTCACGGGAACGTAGCGTTCCTGGCCTTCGCGGTAGATGAACGACGCGCCCGACACCATCTCGACGTGCGCCACGTCGCCGAGCGTCGCCTGCACGGACGACGTCGCGCTGCTGTCGGGTGTGGGAATGCCGATGCGTCGGATCGCGTCGATGTCGCTGCGGAATTCGGGGGCCAGGCGCACGATCACCGGGAAATGACGGTCGCCGCCGGGCTCGTGCAGGTCGCCGACCGCCTGGCCGCCGAGCGCGGTCTGGATCGTCGCGTTGACGTCTGCGGGCCCGAGGCCGAAGCGTGCGGCGCGATCGCGGTCGATCGCGATTTCCAGCGTGGGCTGCCCGAGCGAGCGCAGCGCGGCCAGATCCGTGATGCCCGGCACCGTGCGCATCGTGGCGGCGACCTGCTGCGACAGGCGCTCCAGCACCCGGAGGTCCGATCCGAAGATCTTGACCGAGTTCTCGCCCTTCACGCCTGAAGCCGCCTCTTCGACGTTGTCCTCGATGTACTGGGAGAAATTGAATTCGACGCCGGGAAAGTGCGACTCGAGCTGCGCCTCCATCTGCGCGGACAGGGCCTCCTTGGTCACGCCCGCAGGCCAGTCGGCGAGCGGCTTCAAGGGCACGAAGAACTCGGCGTTGAACGGTCCGGTGGCGTCGGTGCCGTCGTCGGGGCGGCCGTGCTGGGAGACGGTGGTCTGCACTTGCGGGAACGCGGCGATGACGTGCCGCATCTCGTTGACGTAGCCGTCGCTCTCGGCCATCGAGATCGACAACGGCATCGTCGCGCGTATCCAGAGATTGCCTTCCTCGAGCTTGGGCAGGAACTCGAGCCCGAGATTGGCGGCCATCACCATCGTAGCCACCACGACGCCCGCCATGGCGATCAACGTCTGGCGCCGGTGCGCCAGCACCCAGGCGATGAAGGGGGTGTAGCCGCGGTGCAGTGCGCGGACGAGCGGCGTCTCCACCTCGCTGACCTGGCGACCGAACATCAGGCTGGCCAGCGCCGGCGAGACGGTGAACGTGGCGAGCAGGCCGCCCACGATCGCATAGGCATAGGTGCGGGCCATCGGGCCGAAGATGTGCCCTTCGATGCCCGACATGGTGAACAGCGGCACGAATCCGGCGATGATGATCGCGGCCGAGAACAGGATGGGCTGCGCGACCTCGGTGGCCGATTGCGAGATCACCTCGAACTTGCCGCGCCAACCCATCGATGTCCGCACGCGATGCAGCATCGGCTCTCCGGTCCGGTGCGCGGCGGCGGTCTCGGTCAGGTGTCGGAAGATGTTTTCCACCATGATGACCGAGGCGTCGACGATGAGTCCGAAGTCGATCGCACCGACCGACAGCAGGTTGGCCGACTCGCCACGCCACACCATCAAACCGATGGCGAAGGCGAGCGCGAAAGGGATCGTCGCCGCGACCACGACCGCGCTGCGCAGGTTGCCGAGGAACGCCCACTGCAGGAAGAAGATCAGCACCATGCCCAGCAGCATGTTGTGCAGCACGGTGTGCGTGGTCAGGTCGATGAGTTCGCTGCGGTCGTAGATCTTCTCCAGCCGATATCCCGCAGGCAGGATGCCGCCCGTGTTGATGCGCTCGATCTCCTGCTTGACGCGCTCGATCGTGGGCTTGCTCTCGGCGCCGCGGCGCATCAGCACGATCCCTTCGACGATGTCGCTGTCGCCGTCCTTGCCGGCGATGCCCAGGCGCGGCTGGTGGCCCTCCGACACGTCGGCGACGTCGCGCAGGCGCACGGCGGTGCCTGCGTTGCGTCCCACCAGCGTGTCGAGCAGCGCGCCGGGCGAGCCGACGAGTCCGATACCGCGCACCACCACCGTCTGGGCGCCGATGTCGATCGACTGCCCGCCGACGTTCGAGTTGCTCGTGTTGAGCGCCTGGACGACCTGCGCCAACGTCACGTTGACGGACAACAGCCGGCGCGGGTCCACGGTCACGTCGTAGATCTTGATCTTGCCGCCCCATCCGGTCACGTCGATCACGCCGGGAACCGCCTTGAAGCGGCGCTCGAGCGTCCAGTCCTGCAGGGTCTTGAGGTCGGCCGGTGTCGCGCCCGGCGGGCCTGCGACGCGGTATCGATACACCTCGCCGATCGGGCTCGTCGGCGATATCTGCGGCTGCGAGCCATTGGGCAGCGGTGGCAATTGCGACAGGCGGTTGTAGACCCACTGCTCGGCCTGGTCGTAGCTGGCGTCATAGGTGAACTGCACCTTCACGTCCGACAGCCCGAACAGGGAGATCGTGCGCACGCTCGTCACATGGGCGAGGCCGGCCATCTGGATCTCGATCGGGATCGTGATGTCGCGCTCGATCTCTTCCGCAGATTCGCCGGCGCTCTGGGTCACCACGTCGACCGATGGCGGCACCGGATCCGGGTAGGCCTCGATATTGAGTCGCCAGAAGCAGATCGCGCCGACGAGGAAAGTCGTGACCATCAGCGCCACGACCAGGACGCGCTGGCGCAGCGCGAAGTCGATCACGCGATTCACGATGCGCGACCCTCCACGAGCGTATCCACGAAGATCGCGCCGCGCGTCACGACGCGCTCGCCGGGCTTCAGGCCAGCGAGCACTTCCGTCAGCCCGGCTTCCGTGCGGCCGATCCTCAGTCGTCGAGCCGTCAGGGTGCGAGGCCCCGTGGCCACGTAGCAATGCGCCTCGTCGCCGTCGTGGATGATGGCGACGCTGGCGATCGCCACGGTCGGCGCCGGGCGGCCGTCGATCAACCGCATGCGTGCAGTCATCTGCGGCTTCAGCGCCAGGTCGAGGTTCGCGAGCTCCGCCCGGAACTGGATGCGTCGTGTCTGCGGGTCGACGGTGGGCGAGACCCAGCTGACGACGGATCTGACCAGATGCGACGTCGAGGCGAGCGTCGAGATCTCGACGGCCTGGCCCACCCGCAGCGTCGCGCCTTCGCGCTCGCCCAGGCTGCCGACGACCCACACGCGACGCAGGTCGCTGATCGTGAACAAGGGCGCCGCGCCACCCGAGGCCAGGCTGCTGATGAATTGACCCGCGGCCACCTGGCGCTGGATCACCTGTCCGTCGATCGGCGAGACGAGGCGTGCCAGGCCGGTGCCTGCTTCCGGCATGGCCGGGTCGATGCCGACCGACGCCGCCTTGACGCGAGCCGCGGCCAGCGTTGCATCGGCGACGCGGCTGGCGCCTTCGGCCGCGATCAGGTCCGACTGGCTCTGATGCCAGTCCTTCGCCGCGCCGCCGCCAGCGTCGACCAGCGCCTGCTGGCGTGCCGCCACCTCGCGACTCAATGCGAGCTGTCGCTCTGCCGTGCGGGCCTGCGCGGTGGCCCCGGCGAGGTCGGAAACGGCCTGCGCCGTCTCGGTGCCGGCAATCGACGCCAGCAGTTGGCCGCGGCGCACGGACTGGCCTGCATCGACGGCGACCTCGGCGATGCGACCCGTCGCTGGCGAGAAGACGGGAACGGTCGCGCGATCGTCGACGGCCACCACCGCATCGGCAACCGCCAATGTCGTCAACGACGCCGTGGCGGCGGTGCGGATGTCCAGCGTCGACCACTGGGCGTCCGAGAGCTGGACGGAATCCGAGGCGCCGGCACTGGCTGGCGGCGATACCGCGGTAACGGCTTCCTCTGCGCGTCCGCTCCTGGCGAACCAGAGGCCGCAGGCAAGGACGAGGAAGGCGGCAATCGTGATGACCCGCAGCGCAAGGGAATCGAGTATTCGGCGGGGCATTCCAGGCAATATCCGAGGCGTGGCAGGGACGGCCTGCGTGCCGGAGGAAGCGCGCGACCGTCGAAGCTCTGCAGTGTGTTGAGCTTCCCTATCCCCAGGCTATCGACCTCGGTACGCGGCTGTCATTGCGTCGTCTGCGGGCGCGGGACCACAATGGACCTCCTGCATCTGCCAGTACCCGCGCCCGTCATGCGACTGCTGCTCATAGAAGACGATCCGGCCATCGCTCGCGAACTCAAGCTGCGCTGGGACGGCGGCCCGTGGCTGGTCGCGCATGTCCATCGCCTGGATGGGGCCGACGCCGCAATCGCCTGCGATGCCTACGATCTCATCCTGCTCGACCTGGGGATGCCCGACGGCGATGGCATCGTCTGGCTGAGGACATTTCGCGCACGTGATCCGCGCACGCCGGTCATGGTGCTCACCGCACGCGACCGCGTCGCCGAGCGCGTGGAGGGGCTGCGCGCAGGCGCTGACGACTATCTCGTCAAGCCCTATGCCGCCGACGAACTCGACGCGCGCATCGACGTACTGCTCAGGCGCACGCATCCCGATCGCGATCGCGTGATCCGGTTCGGCCCCATGAGCGTTCTCGCCGAAGACTTCGGCGCCTATCTCGACGGCGAGCCGTTCGAACTCGCCCCCCGCGAATTCGAGGTTCTTCGGCTGCTGATCTCACGCGCTCCGCGGCTGGTTCCCAAGCGAGCCATCGTGGACGCGCTCTCCTTGAGCAACCAGGAGATCAACGACACGGCCGCCGAGCTGTACGTCTCGCGACTGCGCAAGAGACTCGAACGCTCCGGCGTCGAGATCCGGACGATGCGCGGCGTGGGATACCAGATGGCCATCACGTCTGCGGCCCAGGCACCGCGCGACGACACTGCGCAATGACCTCTGCGCATCAGCCCGGCCTGTATCGCCGGCTCACGGTACGGCTTCTCCTGCCCATGCTGATCCTTGTTTCGGGCGGCGGTGCGCTGGGCGTGTATGCGGCGGCGAAGCTGACGTCGGAGGTATTCGACCGATGGTTGCTCGACGCAGCGGTCTCGCTCGCGCAACAGGTCACGGGCGACGGCGATGCGGTGAAGGTGGACCTGCCGCGATCGTCGCAATCGATGCTTGCCTACGACGAGATCGACCAGACGTTCTTCGCCGTCGAGAAGGGTGGCGCGCTGTTGATGGGGACCGCGGGCATCCCGCACGCCGGTCGACACGACATCACGTATCCCAGCGGACGCGCCTTCGACGCCGAGATCGGCGGCCGGAAGGTGCGCGTCGCGTCGGCGCGCCCGAGTTGCACGCATTGCGACGACGTCACCGTGCTCGTGGCCGAGACGCTCCTGAAGCGCGAGCGCGTCGAGCGCAGCATGCTCTGGATATTCTCGCCGATGGTGTTGCTGCTGCTTGCAACGATGGCCGCCATCCTGATGACCGTGCGTCGCACGGTGCAGCCGCTCGAGCGCCTCGCTGCGCAGTGGAATCGCGAGTCCCATGAATCCCTGGATCCCATCCCGACCGGAGACCTGCCGCGTGAGCTGACCCCGTTCTCGACGGCGTTGAACGACCTGTTGGCGCGCATTCGCCGGATGCTCGTGCGCGAGCGGCGCTTCGCCGCCACGGCTGCCCACCAGTTGCGGACGCCTCTCGCGGCGCTGCGTCTCGGGCTGGATCGAGCGCGGCGGGCGCCCGACCTGGCCTCCGCGCGTGCGGTGCTGTCGGAGCTGGATGCCTCCACGGACCACACGGCCCGCATGGTGCAACAGCTGCTGTTGCTCGGCCGCCTCGACCCTGAGCAATACGCCAGCGTCGAGCTGCAGCCCGTCGATCTGTGCGAAGTCGCGCGCGATGTCTGCAGCGCGATGTCGGACATCGCGCTCGCCAGGAACGTCGAGATCGAAGTCCAGGCGCCGGATCATCCCGTCATGGTTCCTGCGCAGTCCGAGCTGCTTGCGGAAGCCATCGCCAACCTGGTGGACAACGCGTTGAAAGCCAGTCCGCCGCGCGGCCTCGTGCGCCTGGAAGTCCTCGGCGACCCCTGCGCGCTGGAGATTTCCGACAGCGGACCGGGTATCCCGGCTCACGAGCGGGAAGCCGTCTTCGAACACTTCGTCCGCGGCGAGCAGACCTCCTGGTCAGGAAGCGGACTCGGCCTGTCGATCGTGCGGGACATCGCGAGATTGCATCGCGCGAACGTCTCGATATCCGACGTTGCGAAAAAACACGGGGCGCTGGTCCGGTTCGAATTCTCGACCCGCTCCTGATCCCCCGGGCGGGTATCGATCGTCAGGCTGCCATCGGCCTGAACCGGGGCTGGCCTTTGCCTTTCGGGACCTCAAGTTTCGGCGACTTCCTCCGATTGCGTTGAACCAACGGCAAACTGGAGCCACATCAATGATCGGTTCATGCACCAATTCCGGCGACTCCTGGTCGCAACCTTATGGCAGCGGCGTGGGAGCGTCCTGCAGCCCCGTGTGGAGTCCGATCGCATCGGGCGCCACCGCAGCGGAGACCCAGGGCGCGATCGACGACTCGTCCGATGAAGGCGTCGTCCTTTCGCTCGGCGGCGGCTCGGGCGTCGACGAGTCGCCGACCTACAGCCCCCAGGGCTTGCTGAACTCGTTCGTGCAGGCGGGAACGCCCCTGGCCGACACGGGTTCCACGGGCCCCTACGGATCCGGCGTCGACTCGGGCCTGGCGTCCGCGGTGCAGTCCGACGACGGGGCGGTGCTGGGCGCAGAAAACGCCAACGGCGTCCCGGGCGCGGCGCCCTATGGCAACTACCAGAGCCTCTGGGGCAATACGCTGCAGACGAACCCGGGCATGGCCTCGACGGTGGCAACCGACGCCCTGGATCAGGGTCTGGTGGGGACGTTGTCTGCGATGAGCTGACGACGGGCCGCTCAGGCGACGCGGCGCGCCTTCTTCAAGGCGAACACCTCGTCCGCTGCCTTCGGATACCCGCCCGCCGCGCGGAAGGAATCGGCGATCACGCGCAGGGCCGCGCGGAACGATGGTTCCGTGGTGACCCGTGCGACCGCGTCCTCCAGTTGCTGCGCTGTGGCGCTGGCATGGTCCAGCACGATCGTGGCCCCCAGCTCGCGCGCGCGGGACGCGAGCGCGGGCTGGTCGGCACCCATCGGCAGGCACACGAAGGGCACCTCGGCGGCGAGCAGGTCGCTGATGCTGTTCATGCCGGCGTGCGTGATGGCGGCCGTCGCATGCTCGAGGATCTGGCCTTGCGGCACGTAGGGTCGCACGATGAAGTTCGCGGGTGGGCGCCATGCGCTCGTGTCGACGCCGTACGCGGCCATCACCACCACGCCGTCCCAGCGCGCGAACGCGGCCATGAAGGCTTCGTACAGCGCGGGGCTGCGGTTGCCGAACACGGTGCCCAGCGAGATGTAGAGCACGCGCTTGCCGACGATGCGTTCCAGCGGAAAGTCGGTGGTCTCCCGGCGATCGTGCACCGGCGGCCCGACGAAGCGATAGCTGTCGTCGAAGTACGGGAGTTCGCCTGCGAACAGGCGCGAGGTGTAGACCAGGTTCAGGTCGCCCGGGTTCAGGATCCAGTCGCGGAAGTCGGCCGACACCTTGATGCCGAAACGGCGCCCGATGTCCGCCGCGGCGCGCTGCAGGACGGCGTCGCGCTCGGCGTCGGGCGCCAGCATCGGGTGCGTGGACGGCGTGGCGCGCTCGAAGAACGCGCCCAGGCCGGCGAACACCGCGTGCGAGGCCACGGTGGGCAACTCCAGCAGCCGCGCCATCGGCCTGGCGAACGGGAAGGGCGCCGAGTGCACGAGGTAGTCGAAGCGCCGGTACTCGGTCTGGGCGAACAGGTCGGCGATCGTGTCGGCGCCGCGCGCGAACACGTCCAGCATCGCCGAGCGCCGGCCCGGCGCGGGCGGCCCCTTGAACATGTCGAGGTCCAGCGCGTAGGCCTTGAACGTGGCGCCGGCGGCCTCGACGCGCTCGCGGAACGGCTCCGACGCGAAGTAGGTGACGCGCTCGCCGCGTCGCACGAGTTCGGCGACGAGGCCGAGGGTGGGATTGACGTGGCCGTGCGAGGGCGCGGCGAGGAACAGGACGTTGGACATGACGGAGGGACGGGATGGTTCGCGCCCATCGTCGCGCCGCCTCGCTTTCCGCCGCCTTACCGGCGCGGCGCTGCTAAGCTCGTCGCATGAGCGAGCATTCGAATCCGCCGGCCTGGGACGCGCCGGCCCCGCACGTGGCCAGCGTGGACGTCACCGGCGCGCACATCGACCTGATGCGGCACGTCAACAACGTGCACTACCTGCAGTGGCTGGAGAACGTGGCCTGGGACCATTCCGTGGCGCTGGGCATGCGCCAGGAGGACTACACGCGCCTGGGCCACGGCATGGTGGTGCGCCGCCACGAGCTCGACTACGTGGCCCCGGCGCTGCTGGGCGACCGCGTGTTGCTGGCCACCTGGATCGTGGCGCTGGACCGCCTGTCGCTGCACCGGCGCTACCAGTTCGTGCGCGAGTCCGACGGCGCCACGCTGTTTCGCGGCGCCACGCACTTCGTCTGCGTGGAGATCGCCAGCGGCAAGGTGCGGCGCATGGTGCCCGAGTTCACCGAGGCCTACACGCGCGGGCTCAGAACCTGTGAGTGAATCCCGTGCGCCCGAGCGGCTTGGCGAGACGAGCGGGTGTGCGGGATTCGTTCGCAGGTTCTCAGGGCCGCTTGAACAGGCCCTTGCCGTCGGCGTGCGCGATGGGCACGGACGTGTGCTCGTGCACCACCTGCCAGCGGCTGCCCCGTTGGCGCGCCACCCAGCTGAGCCGGTTGTCGAGCGAACGCAGTTCCTGGCCCGACGCGTCGACGGCGCGGTAGGTGAGGAACGCGGTGAGCAGCGCCATGTCGCCCGACACGGTGGTCTTCACCTCGCTGGCCTCGACGACCGAGCTCTGGTCGCCGAGATATTCGAACCAGCCCCTGGCCATCGCGCGCCACGACGCGATGTCGTGCGTCCACGTGCCCCACAGTTCGTAGATCAGCGCGTCGTCGGCATACACCGCCACGAAGGCGTCGACGTCCTTGGCGAGCACGGCGGCCTGGTAGCCGGCGAGGAGTTGGCGGATCGGCTGGTCGGTGTCGGACACGGCGGGCTCCGGGGGAATCGTTCACAGGTTCTCAGATCCCGGCATACCACTCGTAGCCGCGATCCTCCCAGAAGCCGCCCTTGCCGCCGTTGAGGTTCGCGTACGCGTCCGCGACCTCGATGCGGTTGATGTACTTGGCCTGCTTGTAGCCCAGCTGGCGCTCCACGCGCAGGCGCAGCGGGGCGCCGTGCGCCACGGGCAGGTCCTTGCCGTTCATGCCGTAGGCCAGGATGGTCTGCGGGTGATAGGCGTCGAGCAGGTCGATGCTCTCGTAGTACAGGCCGGTGTCGTCCGCGGTCTCGCCCAGGTTGTCGGCGCAGTGGAAGATCACGTAGCGTGCGCCCGGCTTGATGCCGGCCAGGTCCAGCACCTGCGACAGCGGCACGCCCTGCCACTTGCCGATGGCGCTCCAGCCTTCGACGCAGTCGTGGCGCGTGATCTGCGTGCGCGCGCGCATGGCCTTGAGCTCGGGCAGCGCCAGCGCCAGCGGGCGCTGCACCAGGCCGTCCACCTTGAGGCGGTAGTCGACGAACTTGCCCTGCAGCAACTGGGCGTATTCCTTGCTCGTCGGCATCGACGTGCCGTTGGCGCGGAACACCGGCGACAGGTCGCGCTCACCGTACTCCTTGGCGAGCGGCTGGTGGTCCAGGATCAGGCGCTGGCTCGACAGCGTGAGCCGCTCCGCGCTGCGCAGCGTGGCGTCGATGCGCTCGTTGTTGACGGCCTTGTCGCAGCCGGCCAGCGCCACCGCGCCGGCACCGGCAGCGAAGGCGGTGAGCCAGCGCCGCCGCGCCTGGAACGGCGTCATCGCGCCGCTCCTGAACTTCATGTGCGGGTTCATTTCGTCTCTCCGTCGATCTCGATCGCGTACTTGCCCGTGATCATCGAGCGCAGGTTGTTCCAGACGCCGGACACCAGCACCATCACGACGTGCACCACGACGAAGGCGACCAGCAGCGAGGCGCAGATGAAGTGGATCGAACGCGCGGAAGGGCGGCCGCCGAAGACGTCGAGCAGGATGTGGAACGCCGAATCCAGTCCGGGCGACATCGTGAGCCCGGTCAGCACCATCAGCGGCAGCAGGACGAACGCGACGCCCATGTAGGTGAGTTTCTGCAGGACGTTGTAGCGGCGCGCGGCCTCGCCCTTGGGGAAGTTCAGCTTCGCGTGGTCGACCACCTCGTGCAGCAGATGGGCCGGTGCCAGTTCGGCCTTCGTCGGCAGCAGGTCGCGCCGGAAGTGGCGCTTCACCAGGCCGCCGACCAGGTACACGGCGCCGTTGATGGCGAACAGCCAGGCGAAGAAGAAATGCCAGCGACGGCCGATAGCCAGGTCCTGGTACGAAGGGATCGTGAGCCACGCGGGAAAGGCGCGGGGCTGCAGCGCGCCGTCTTCCTTCGACGCGCCGAGCACGCCGGTGGACTCGATGCTGAGCGAGCCCACGTGCAGCACGCCGCGCAAGCCGGAGCTGCCGTTGAGCGAATCGACCGACAGCCACGCATGGTCGTTGTCGGCGCCGTACTGGCCCCAGTACAAGCGCGGGTGCGCATTGAAGATCTGCGCGCCCGACATCAGCAGCAGCGAGAAACAGAAGACGTTGATCCAGTGCGTCACGCGCACCAGCGCCGAATGGCGCGGAACCAGTTCCTTCGGGGGCGCGGCGGCGGCACGTCGGAACGTGCCGGAAGGCATTCTTGCAATGGTCATGGGCAACCTTCTGTCGGGTACCGCACTTGGTCGTGCGGCACCGCAAAACCTTACATTCCGCCACGATCACGCCGTGGCGTCGTTCACATCGGCGGCACGATGCCGTTCTTGCCGACGACCACCCGCGTGGTGCTCAACTTGCCGTCCTCGGCGCGATCGGCCGGCACGAACACGACGGCACCGGGCTTCACGTCGGCGTTGGTCGCCGGGGCGAACGTGACGATGGGCGTGCCGGGCGCGATCGTGATCTTCTTCGACTGGCCGTGATAGACGACGTTGACCGTGGTGCCGTCGACCGACTGTACCGCCTCCGACACCGCGCCGTTGGTCATCGAGCTGTTGGGCTTCAGGTCCCAGCCGTAGCTGCCTTCACCGGTGCCGCGCATCGCCGGCGGGAAGATCAGCACCTCCAGCGCGCCGGCCCCGCCCGTCGCGGTGGGCAGCGAGGCGATGCCGACGAAGTCGCCGGTCTTGATGTCGGCCAGGCTGGCCTTGGCGATGCCGCCGGCCTTCCAGCCGAGGCCCAGCCCGATGCTGACGTTGTCGCCGTCGTGCGATTTCACCACCAGCGTGTCGCTGGTGACGCTGACGACGGTGCCGCGCACGCGCACGCCGTCGGCGGCGAGTGCGGCCGAACTCGTGGCCAGCGTCGTGACGGCCGTGGCGATGGCCAGGGCGGCGAACCTGAATTGCTTGAAGGATTGCATGAGTGTTTCTCCGTGGCGTGACGGGTGCGTCACGCGCATGCTGGGGCGCGCTGGGAAGGCTTGCGGCGAAAGTGGCACCCCGAAAGACTTTCGAAAAAATGGTCGGTGCAGTTGCGGACCGGCGCTTCAGTGCGGCGCCGTCAGGCGCCCCACCAACGCGGTGGAGATGGCGGCAAACAGTTCGGGATCGCGGTAGGCGCGGGCCGAGATCATGGCCCCGTGGATGGACGCCATGAACGACAACGCCTCGGCGGGCGCGGCGCCGTGCAGCCGGAACTGGCCCGCGCGCGCACCCTCGTCCAACAGGCCGGCGAGCCAGCCCGACAGGTCGTCGAAGTGGCCGCGCACGACGGCGGCCACTTCGTCGGGAATGGCGGGCATCTCGGTGGCGAGCAGGGCGCAGATGCAGAACGGCAGCGTGCCGTCACGCAGGCAGGCCTGCCAGAAGTCCGTCCAGGCCTGCAGGCGCGCGACCGGGTCGGCCACCTGCTGGCGCAGGCCTTCCATGCCGGCTTGCGCCTCGGCACGGTAGTCCGCCACCACCCGGCGCACCAGCGCCGCCTTGCCGGGAAAGTGGTGGTGGATGCTGGGCTTGCTGATGCCCACCGTCTCGGCGATGTCGGCGTAGCTGAAGCCGTTGTAGCCGCGCGTGGCCAGCAGGGAGCGGGCGCTGGCGACGATCGAGGCGGCGGTGGATGACAGTTCGGAAGCCATGGAGAGTAGTCTACCAACTAGTCGGTAGATGTCAACCTCAAGCCGCCGATGCCACTTCCGGATAGAGGCCGTGCACTTGTCCGAACAGGCGCGCCAGGCCATAGATGGCGTCGATCAGCGGCGTCTCCACGCCTACGTGACGACCGAGTTCGCGCACCGCGCCCACCAGGCTGTCGAGCTCGATGGCCCGGCCGGCCTCCGCGTCCTGCAGCATCGAGGTCTTGAACGCGCCCAGCCTGCGCGTGATCGCGTGGCGCTCGGCCGGCGTCTGCGTGATCGCGAAGCCCAGGCGTTCGCCGATGCGGCCGGATTCCAGCATCGCGTCGCCGGTGAGCTTGCGCACGAGCTCGTCGCCGATGATCCGATCGGTGGTGGCGCCGGTGATGGCGCTGATCGGGTTGGTGGTCATGTTGCCCCACAGCTTGTACCAGATGTCGCGCTGGATCATCTCGCTGGCGGTCGTCTCGAAGCCGGCCTCGTCGAACCGGGCCTTGAGCGCCAGCACGCGCTCGGACACGCCGCCCAGCGGCTCTCCGATCACCAGGCCGCGGCCCATCTGGTGGTACGCCACGCCGGGCTCGGAGACCGATGTGGCGGCATGCACCACGCAGCCGATCACCTGGCCGACGGGCAGGTGCGCGGCGATGCTGCCGTCGGGATCGACGCTCTCCAGCGCCAGGCCGGCGGCCGGCCCCTGCAGGCCCTGGCAGAACCAGAACGGCACGCCGTTCATGGCCGGCACCACCAGCGTGTGCGGTCCCAGCAACGGCGCGATGCGGCGCGCGACCTCGGCCAGAGCCGGCGCCTTCACCGCGATCACCACCACGTCCTGCACGCCCAGCGCCGCGGGATCCTCGTGGGCCGTCACCGGCCCCGCGATCGGACCGGCATGGCCCTCCACCCGCAACCCGTGCGCCTGCAGCGCGGCCAGCGTCGCGCCGCGTGCCACCGCGCTCACCTGGTGCGCGCCGGTGGCGGCCAGGCGCGCGCCCACCAGCAGGCCGATGGCGCCGGCGCCGTAGATGCAGACCCTCATACCTTCAGCAGGGCAGCGATGCCGATCGCGATGCCCAAGCCGGCTACGCCCAGCGTGCCCCATTCGAGCCAGCGCCGGCGCGTCAGCAGCGCGATGGCCGCCAGCGCGATCGACACCTGGAGCACCGTCGTCGCCTCGGCCCAGCGGTGGTGCTCGTGCATCAGGCGCTCGCTCTGCTCGTCGAATGCCTTGGCCTGGTCCTCGAGCTCCTTGGCCTTGGCCATGATCGGCTCCTTGTCGGCCTTGTACTTCTCGATGTTCTTCGCGTAGGCGTCGCGGCGCTCGGCCGGCACCAGGTCCAGCGCCACCTCGGCGATCGCCTGGCGCGCGTTCTTGGCCTGGTAGAAGTTCCATTGGTCGGACGCTTCCGTCTTGCGGATCGCGGCGTCGTTCTTGGCGAGCGCGGCGTCGGCCTGGGTGGCGCCGCCCATGTAGGAACAGATCGCGCCGATCGTGGCCAGCACCGCGGTGAGCACGGCGATCCGGCCCGTCATGCCGCCGCCGCCGTGCTCTGCGGCATGCTCGACCTCGTGGTCGTGGGGGCCGTGGACGTGAAAATCTGAGGACATCGCTACTCTTTCGCCGAGGACAAGCGGCGATGGTAGCGAAGAAGTGACGGTACCCGGTCATCCTGCGACTTCGCGCAGGATGACACATGTTCTCAGAGCTGGAAGACGCTGACGATCTGCGTGAGCCGCGCAGCCTGCTGGCTCAGGCTTTCCGCCGCGGCCGCGCTCTGTTCGACCAGCGCCGCGTTCTGCTGCGTGGTCTGGTCGAGCGCGCCGATGGCGTCGCCGATCTGGCCGATGCCGCTGGATTGCCGAACCGTGGCGTTCGAGATCTCGCCGATCAACTGGCCCACGCGCTGCACCTGCGCGACGATGTCGTTCATCGACGCGCCGGCCTCGTCGACCTGGCGCGCGCCGATGTCCACCTTCTCGACGCTCGCGCCGATCAGGCTCTTGATCTCCTTGGCGGCGCCGGCCGAGCGCTGCGCCAGCGAGCGCACCTCGGTGGCCACCACGGCGAAGCCGCGGCCCTGCTCGCCGGCGCGCGCGGCCTCCACGGCGGCGTTCAGCGCGAGGATGTTGGTCTGGAAGGCGATGCCGTCGATCACGCCGATGATGTCGCCGATCTTGCGCGACGACGTGGCGATCTCGTTCATGGTCTCGACGACGCGGTTGACCGCGACGCCACCGCGGCTGGCCGCGGCCGAGGCCTCGGTGGCGAGCTGGTTGGCCACGCCGGCCGTGTCTGCGTTGGAGCGCACGCTGCCCGTGAGTTGCTCCATCGACGCGGTGGTCTGCTGCAGGTTGCCGGCCTGCGCCTCGGTGCGCTGGCTCAGGTCGGCGTTGCCGCTGGCGATCTCCGTGGAGCCGATGGCGATGGCGTCGCTGGACGAGCGTACCTGGCCCACGACATCGGCCAGCCGCTCGCGCATGCGCTGCATGGCCGCCAGGATGCTGGTGGTGTCGCCCGGGCGCGTGCGCACGTCGATGGCCAGGTTGCCGTCGGCGATGGCGCTGGCGATGGCCACGACCTCGCCGGGCTCCGCGCCGAGCTGGCGCACCAGGCCGCGCGTGATCGCCACGCCCATCGCGCTGGCCGCCATGGCCGACAGGGCGGCCAGGACCAGCGTGACGACGATCGCGTCGCGGCCGTCGTCGCGGGCCGCCTGGCCCTCGCTGGTCATGATCGCGGTCTGCAGCTTGATGATGTCGCCGATGGCGGCGAAGAACGCGCGCTGCGACGGGCGCATGGTGATCAGCAGCGTGTGCGCGGCGTCGTCGTACTGGCCGGCCTTGACCAGGCGCACGACCTCGTCGCGATCCTTGTAGAACTTCGCGCGTGCCGACATCATCACGTCGACCAGTTCGCGGCCCTTGGCCAGGTCCACGTGCTTGTCGAACTCGGCGATGCCCTCGTCGGTGGCCCTGGCGTTGGCGTCGAGGTTCTTGAACGCGTCCGCGGTCTGCTCCGGATCCTTGGCGGCGATCACGGTGTTGCGGATGAAGCGCGCTTGCGCGTTGGCGCTGTCGGCGACCCCGGTGATCTTCTGCACGCGGTAGTAGCGCTCGTCGACGATGTTGGCCACGCGGGCGTTGATCGCCTGGAAGCGCAGCGCGCACACGACGGCCACGATGACGATGAGTCCGACGAGCAGGCCGTAGCTCAGCGCGAGCTTGGTGGCGACCTTCATTTTTCGGGGGCGGGACATGTACGGAAATTCTCCAGGACGACGCGCCATGGAGCGGATACGAGAGACTCCAGGCTTCCTTCATATCGACGGTCGCCGCGCCCGACTTGAGAGGGGCGCCTTGTAGGGAATTCTTGACCCAAACCCTTTTTTCGAGGCCCCGATCGTCCGCGGAGGAGCTTCAGCTTCCCGTGCGCCACCCGCCGCCCAGCGCCTTGACGAGCGCCGTGGCCACCAGCTGTCGCTGGCCGGCGAGCTGCGCGACCTGCAGCTGGGCGCTCAGCAGCGACTGCTGCGCCGTGATCACGTCGAGGTAGGTGGCGACGCCGCCCTCGTAGCGCGCGTTCGACATGTCCAGCACCTGCTGCGCCGACGCGACGGCCACGTTGGCCTGCGTGGTCGCGCGATCGAGCGACGCGACGCCCGTGATGCCGTCCTCGACCTCCTGCATCGCGGTCAGCACCGTGCGGCGATACGTCGCCACGGACACGTCGTAGCCGGCCTTGGCGAAGTCGACGTTGGCGCGCGTGCGGCCGGCGTCGAAGAGCGTCTGCGTGGCCGACACGCCCACCGACCACATCAGGCTGGGTGCGTTGAACAGCGAGCTGAGCGCGTTGCTCTCGTAGCCGATGCCGGGTTGCAGGAAGATGCTCGGATAGAACGCCGCGGTCGCGACGCCGATCTGCGCATTGGCCGCGGCCATCGCGCGCTCGGCGGACGCCACGTCGGGGCGGCGTTGCAGCAGGTCGGACGGCAGGCCCAGGGGAATAGCCGGCGGCTGCAGGTCGCGCCTGACCGGGGGCAGGCTGAACGCCGGGGCCGGCGTGCCGACCAGCGTGGCGATGGCGTGCTCGAACTGCGAGCGCTGGCGCTTCTGCACGTCCACCTGCGTCAGCGTGGAATCGAGCAGCGCCTGCTGCTGCGCCACCTCCAGGCCGGTGCCGGCGCCCAGGTCGTGGCGCTGGTTGACGAAGTCGAGGGCGCGGCGCTGCAGCGCGATGGAGTGGTCGAGCACGTCCAGCGAGGCGTCCAGCGTCACGAGGCTGTACCAGTCGGACGCCAGCTCGGCGCTGACGACCAGCCGCGTGTTCGCGAGGTCGGCGGCCGACTGCTCGGCCGAGGCCTTCGCGCCCTCGATGCTGCGCGAGACGCGGCCGGCGAGGTCGACCTCGTAGCTCGCGCCCAGGCTCAGCGGGAAGTCGTTCTGCACCGTCGTCTGGTTGGGCACCGCGTAGTTGGAGAGCGGGCGGTTGGCCGAGATGCGGAAGCGCTGGTCGTGCGTGCCCAGGTTGATCGACGGGAACAGGCCGGCCGACTGCGCGGTGACGGTCGCGCGCGCCTGCGCGAGACGCGCGGCCGCGATCGCCAGCGTGGGGCTGTCGGCCATGGCCTTCTGTTCGAGGTCGTTCAGCTGCGGGTCGCCGAAGGCCTTCCACCACTCGCCCTTGTCGGCGCCGTCGGCCGGGGTGCCGGTGCGCCACGGCGCGTCCATCTTCCAGGCCACGGGCAGGTCGGGCGCGGGTCGCTTGTAGTCGGGGCCGACCGCGCAGCCGCTCGCCACGAGCGTCGCGGCCACCAGCGTGAGGCGCAACATCGACCTCACGCCGGTGCCTTCGCGGTGGCCGGGGCCTGCAGGGTGACGACGTCGCCGTCCACCAGCGAATCGGGCGGATTCAGCACGAGGCGGTCGTCGGCCTTCAGGCCGCCGGTGATCTCCACCGTGGTGCCGTTGTTGCGGCCCAGCGTGACGGCGTGCAGCGTGACCTTGCCCTGCGCATCGACCACGGCCACGCGCGTGCCCTCGCCGCGGAACAGCAGCGCATTGCTGGGCACCGACAGCGTGGCGCTGGCCGACAGCGGCAGGGCCACCTGCACGTAGGCGCCGGGCAGCAGCAGGCCGTCCTTGTTGGGCAGCGATACCTCCACCTGCATCGTGCGCGTGCTCGCGTCGATCGACGCCGAGGTGCGCGTGACCTGGCCCTTGAACACCTGGTTCTGCAACTCGGCCTGCGTCACCACCACCGTCTGGCCCGTCTTGACCAGGTTGGCGTAGGTCTGCGGCACGCTCACGTAGACGCGCAGCGGGTCGGTCTGCGACAGCAGGAACAGCGGCTTGCCGCTGGTGTCGATCAGGTCGCCGACGTCGATGTTGCGCTTGGTGATCACGCCCGCGAACGGCGCGGTGACGTGCTTGAACGCCTCGAGCTCCTGCAGGCGCTGCAGGTTGGCGTCGGCCGCGGCCAGGTTGGCGCGCGCCTGCACGAGGCCGGCGCGGCGCTCGTCGAGATCCTGCTGCGAGACGACGTCCTTCTTGCGCAGCGCGTCCCAGCGGTCGACGGTGGTCTGGGCCAACGCCACGGTGGACGCCGTCTGGTCGCGCGCGGCCTTGGCCTGCGAGACCTGCTGGTCGAGTTCGGGGGCCTCCAGCTCGGCGAGCACGTCGCCTTGCTGCACGCGGCTGCCGATGTCCTTGCTCCAGCTCTTGACGTAGCCCGCCGCACGCGCCGCGACCGGCGCCTGCACGGCGCCCTGCAGCGTGCCGGGCAGCGCCACGGTGCGCCCGGCGCCCGCGGCGCTCGGCAGCGTCGTCTTCACGTAGATCGCGGTGTGCTCGGCCACGCCGTTGTCCAGCTCCTTGCCGTTGGCCACGCGGCTGAGCACGGTGCGCGCGGCGCCCAGGCCCAGCAGCACCAGCACGGCGATCGTGATGACCTTGAGCCGGCGCACGATCTGGCGGCGCTGGAGCTGGTCGGGATGGTCGGCGCCTTCGGCGGGGGCGGCGGCGTGGAGCCCTAGGCCGGCGTGTCGCTGCTCTGTCATGTGAGGATCTCCTGCGGATGGGGAACGATGGGCGCCGCGGCTTGCCTGGCGTGGCGGCGCATCTCGAGTCGGCGGTGCACGCCGGCGAACACCACCGGCACGAAGAGGAGGGTGGACACGGTGGCGAACAGCAGGCCGCCGATCACGGCGCGGCCCAGCGGCGCGTTCTGCTCGGCGCCTTCGCCCAGGCCGAGCGCCATGGGCATCATGCCGATGATCATCGCGAGCGCGGTCATCATCACCGGGCGCAATCGTGTCGCGCCGGCCTCCAGCGCGGCCGACAGCACCGGCGCGCCTTCGTCGCGGCGCTGGCGCGCGAACGACACCATCAGGATGGAGTTGGCGGTGGCCACGCCCATCGTCATGATGGCCCCGGTGAGCGCCGGCACGCTCAGCGTGGTGCCGGTGATGAACAGCATCCACGCGATGCCGGCCAGCGCGGCGGGCAGGGCGGCGATGATGATCAGCGCGTCGATCCACGACTGGAAGTTGACGACCACCAGCAGGTACACGAGCACGATGGCCATCGCCAGCCCCACCAGCAGGCCGACGAACGAGGCCTGCATGGTCTGCACCTGGCCGCGCACCGCCACCGCGCTGCCGCGCGGCAGCTTGGCGCGCGTGGCGTCGACCAGCTGCGTCACCTGCTTGGCGACGTTGGCGAGGTCGGTGCCCTGCACGCTGACGAAGACGTCGATCGCCGGCTGGATGTTGTAGCGCGACGCGATGGCCTGTTGCACCCCCGGGCGCACCTTCACGAGGTTGCCCAGCAACTGCGTGGTGCCGCCGGTGGTGGCGCCCACGCCGTTGCCCAGGCCCACCGGCGTGGCCAGCAGCGAGTCGAGCGAGTCGACGTCGTACTGCGGCGTCTGCACCGCGATGTTGTAGACGATGCCGTTCTGCGGATTGAGCCAGAAGGCCGGCGCGACCTGCGAACTGCCGGACAGCGCCACCAGCACGTTCTGGCCGACGTTGGTCGCGCTCAGGCCCACCTGCTGCAGCCGGGCGCGATCCATGTCGAGGTTGATCGACGGCAGGTCGTTGCGCTGGTGCACGTGGCTGTCGACGGCGCCGGGGATGTGCTGGATCTGCTTGTTCAACGCGGCGGCGAGCGCGGCGTTGGCGGCGATGTCGTTGCCGGTGAACTGCACGTCGATGGCCGCCGGCAGGCCGAAGTTCAGGATCTGCGTGACGATGTCGGCCGGCTGGAAGAAGAACTCGATGCCGGGGAAGCGCCGGGGCAACTCGCTGCGCAGGAGCGCGACGAAGGCCGCCGTGGGCTTGTGCTCCCTGGTCAGCGCGATCTGGATCTCGCCGTCCAGCGTGCCGATGGTGCCGGCATTGCTGTACGACAGGTTGATGCCGGAGTTGGGCACGCCGAGGTTGTCGAGCACCGTCTCGAGCTGGTCGGCCGGCACCAGCTGGCGGATCTGCGCCTCGATCTCGTCTGCCGAGCGCGCCGTCTCCTCGATGCGCGTGCCGGTCGGCATGCGGAAGTGCAGCCGGATCTGGCCGCCGTCGACCGCCGGGAAGAAGTCGCGTCCGAGCGCCAGGAACAGGCCGCACGACAGCAGGCAGAACGCCATGAAGCCGATGGAAAAATTGCGGCGATGCGACAGCAGCACCGACAGCGCGAGCGTGTACGCGCGGCGCGCCTGCTCGAAGCGGGCGTCGAACGCGCGGTACACGCGCTGCAGCGGGCTCGGCTTGACGCCTTCGAGCGGGGCGCCGTGGTGCTGGCCGCGCATCAGCAGCATCACCATCGTGGGCACGAGCGTTCGCGAGAGCAGGTAGGACGCGGCCATCGCGAAGACGACGGCTTCGGCCATCGGCACGAACAGGAAGCGCGCCACGCCGGACAGGAAGAACATCGGCACGAACACGATGCAGATGCACAGCGTGGACACGAACGCCGGCACGCCGATCTCGCCCGCGCCGACGATGATGGCCTCGTTCAGTTCGGTGCCCAGGTGCAGGTGGCGCTCGATGTTCTCGATGGTGACGATGGCCTGGTCGACCAGCACGCCCACCGACAGCGCGAGGCCGCCGAGGGTCATCAGGTTGAGCGTCTCGCCCAGCACCTGCAGGATGATCACCGACGTGAGGATGGACAGCGGGATCGTGAGCGCGATCACCAGCGTGCTGCGCCAGTTGCCCAGGAACAGCAGCACCAGCGCGGCGGTGAGACCGGCGGCGATCAGCGCCTCGATCACCACGCCGACGACGGCGGCCTTCACGAAGACGGACTGGTCGAACAGCGTCTTGACCGAGATCTCCTTGGGCATCTGCGCCGCGGCCGCGGGCAGCAGCGCGCGCAGGTTGGACATGATGTCCAGCGTGGACGCACCGCCGTTCTTCAGCACCGACAGCAGCACGCCGCGCTGGCCGTCCTGGCGCACGATGTTGGTCTGCGGCGCGAAGCCGTCGCGCACGAAGCCGACGTCGCCGATGGTGGTCGTGACGCCGTCGACCGTGCGGATCGGCAGGTCGTTGAGCGCGGCGATGGTGTCGGTCGAGCCGTTGAGCCTGAACGTGTATTCGGTGGGCCCGAACTTGGCCGTGCCGGAAGGCAGGATCAGGTTCTGCACGTTCAGCGCGGTGACGACGTCGGCCGGCGACAGGCCGCGGGCCTGCATCGCGTTGGTGTCCAGGTCGATGGAGACCAGCTTGGACTTGCCGCCGTACGGGAACGGGATCGCCACGCCGGGGATGTTGACCAGTTGCGGCCGCAGGATGTTGACGGCCGCGTCGAACACCGACTGCTCGGGCAGCGTCTGGCTGGACAGGCCCAGCTGCACCACCGGGATGCTGGAGGCCGAGTACTTGATCACCAGCGGCGGCGTGATGCCCGGCGGCAACTGCTTGAGCTGTGCCTGCTCGATGGCCGTGACCTGCGCCAGCGCCGTCTGGATGTTGGCGTTGGGCTGGAAGAATATCTTGATGACCGCGATGCCCGGAAGCGTCTGCGACTCGATGTGCTCGATGTCCGACACCGTCGTCGTCAGGCTGCGCTCGTTCGTGGAGGTGATGCGCTGGCCCATCTCCTGGGCCGACATGCCGGTGTAGTTCCACACGATCGAGATCACCGGGATGTTGATCTCGGGCAGGATGTCGGTGGGCATCTTCAGCAACGCGAAAGGCGTCGCGAGCACGATCAACATCGCCATGACGATGAACGTGTAGGGCCGCCGCAGCGCGAGCTGGATCAGGTTCATGGGAGCAGGCTATCCTGGGGAGTCAAGCCCGCGATCATAGTGACAAGAAGTGAAGGTATCCTCATCTTTGCGGGATCCCCACTCGCTCTACTCGGCTGTCCGTCTTGTCAGTTACAACTGCGCGGCGCGCGGCAAGCGGGTGGGATCGCGCAGCAACTCCCCGGCAGGCTTGCTACGCCAGCAGCAGCGGCACCAGTTCCGACGGCGCATCCGCCAGATGCCCCGGCCGCTCCGCCGCGAGCTCTTCACGCGACCCGAACCCCCACAACACGCCACACGCGCGAAGCCCGTTGCGATGCGCCGCCGCGATGTCGACGTCGCGGTCGCCGACCATCACCGACGTGTCGTCCACCGCCCCGGCGGAACGCAGCGCCTCCAACTGCTGCCACTTGTGCACGCCGATGTCGCCGCCGCTGACGAACGCGAACAGCTCGCGCAGGCCGAACAGGCCGAGGATCTTCTCGGCGAAATCGGAGCGCTTGGACGTGCACAGGCCCAGCGTGCAACCAGCGTCGCGCAGCGCGGCGAGCGCCTCCGGCATGCCGTCGTAGAGCGTGTTCTCGGCATAGCCCTGCTCGCCGTAGCGGCGGCGGTAGTCGGCGATCAGCCGGTTGTGCCGCGTCGGATCGGCGCTGCCGGTCAGCTCGACGGCCGACTCGTACAGCGGCGGGCCGATGAAGCGGGCGAGATCCGTCGGCGCGCGCGCGGGCAGACCCTGCAGCTGCAGCGCATGGTTGATGGAGCGCGCGAAGCCGAGCAGCGGATTGCTGATCGTGCCATCGAGATCGAAGACGACGACGCGCGGCCGCATGCGCTTCAGCGCGCCGCGTGCGTGCGCCGGTAGCTCACGAACGCGTAGTCGAAATCGTCGGGCGCGTCGGCGTGGTGGCGCTCGCGGGCGGTCTCCACGAAGTGGTTGCGCGGCCAGGCGGGAAAGCGTGCATCGCCCTCGAAGTCGCGGTCGATCTCGGTGAGCACCAGCTCGTCGGCGTGAGGCAGGGCCAGCGCGTAGAGCTCGGCGCCGCCGATGACGAACGCCCGCAGGCCGTGCGGGTTGGGCGCCACCGACTCCAGCGCCAGCTCCAGCGCCTGCTCGAACCCGTGCGCCACCAGCGCGCCGTCGGCGTGCCAGCCGGCCTGGCGCGTGACGACGATGTTGGTGCGGCCGGTGAGCGGGCGAAAGCGCGCGGGGATGGAGTCCCAGGTCTTGCGGCCCATGATCACCGGGTTGCCGAGCGTGGTGCGCTTGAAGAACGCCAGGTCCTGCGGCAGCTTCCACAACAGGTCGTTGTCATGGCCGATGACGCCGTTGCGCGCCACCGCCGCGATCAGGGCGACCTTCATACCGCCACCGGCGCCTTGATCGCCGCGTGGTGCTGGTAGTCCTCGACCGCGAAATCCTCGAATTCGTACTCGAGGATGGACGCCGGCCGGCGCTTGATGTTCAGGGTCGGATAGGGGAAGGGCGTGCGCGCCAGCTGCGTGTCGACCTGCTCGGCGTGGTTGGCGTAGAGATGGCAGTCGCCGCCGGTCCAGATGAAGTCGCCCACGTCCAGGTCGCACTGCTGCGCCACCATGTGGGTGAGCAACGCGTAGCTGGCGATGTTGAAGGGCACGCCCAGGAAGATGTCGGCGCTGCGCTGGTAGAGCTGGCACGACAGCTTGCCGCGGCCGCCCGGCGCCTCGGGCGGGGCCACGTAGAACTGGAAGAACGCGTGGCACGGCATGAGCGCCATCTTGCCGAGGTCGGCCACGTTCCAGGCGCTGACGATGATGCGGCGCGAGTCGGGGTTGGTCTTGAGCTGCTTGATGACCTCGGCGATCTGGTCGATGTGGCCGCCCTCCGGCGTGGGCCACGAGCGCCACTGCACGCCGTAGACCGGGCCGAGATCGCCGTCCGCGCGCGCCCATTCGTCCCAGATGGTGCAGCCGCGTTCCTGCAGCCACGCCACGTTCGAATCGCCGCGCAGGAACCACAGCAGCTCGAGGATGATGGACTTCAGGTGCACCTTCTTGGTGGTCACCAGCGGGAAGCCCTCGGTCAGGTCGAAGCGCATCTGGTGGCCGAACACGCTGGTGGTGCCGGTGCCGGTGCGGTCGGCCTTGAACCGGCCCTGGTCGCGCACCAGGCGCATGAAATCTTCGTATTGCGAGCGGACGGGTCGGGTCATCGCGCGATTTTACCGGTGGCGTGACACATGCCGCGAAGCCGTGTGCCGGGCGCGCCACAGGCCGCGGTGGCGGCGTCCGGGGGCCTTATGCTTGGCCTCTTGAAGCCATCGGCCTGCCAGGAGCGCGAAAGAGTGAGTCGGAGGGACAGCGATCAGGTCGAGCCCGGGCGGGTGCGCATGCGCACCGGCGGGCGCCTGGGCGCGCGTTTCGCGGTCGCGTGTGCGCTCGCACTCGCAACGCTGGGGGCCGCCGCGCAGCCGGCCCTGCCGCGCGAGGCCGCCGCCGCCTCGGCCGCCGCCGCCAGCATCGGCTGGGTGGGCATGGCCAACACCGTGTTCGAGCACCTGACCCAGCACGACGGCCTGCCGCACGACATCGCCACCGGCGTCACCGAGGACGCCCAGGGCTACCTGTGGGCCAGCACCCAGGACGGCGTTGCCCGCTGGGACGGCTACCGCTTCCGTGTCTATCCGGCCCGGCCGGACGACCCGCACGGCCTGCCCGTGAGCTACGCGCGCACGATCGCGAGCGACAGCCTCGGCCGCGTCTGGGTGGGCATGGACGGCGGCGGCCTGGCGCGCTTCGAGGCGGCCGAGAACTGGTTCACGCGCTTCGGCGGATCCACGGTGGTCAGGCTGGCACCGGATTCCAACGGCGGCATGTGGGCCGCCAGCACCACCGGGCTGATGCACGTGCACGCCGACGGCACGGTGGAGGATGCCTGGCCGCATGGCGGCAAGGAGCCGGGGGCGCTGCCCGAGGCCAGCATCACGGCCGTCCTCCAGGATCGCGACGGCACCGTCTGGGTGGGCTCGGCCTCCGGCGTGGTGCAGCGCTACACCGACGGCCGCCCCGGTCGGCGCATCGAGCTCCCAGGCGTGGCCGACGGCAGCCCCGCCACCGTCGATGCGCTGTACGAGGATGCGCGCGGCCAGGTGTGGATCGGCACCAGCGCGCACGGCGTGTTCGTGCACGATCCCGCCACCGGCCGCCTGGCGCGGCTGCAGCCCGGCGGCGCCGCCGATCCTGCCCTGCTGTCCGACAGCATCACGTCGTTCTGCGAGTCGGGCGGCGGCGAGATCTGGATCGGCACCCAGACGCGCGGCCTCGTGATCGCCGACACGTCCAGCCTGCTCTCGCGCCGCGTGACGCGCGACCGCAGCGTGCCGAGCAACCTGCAGGCCAGCTGGGTCTGGGGCCTGCACCGCGACCGCGGCGGCGAGGTGTGGGTGGCCTCGACGGCGGGCCTCAGCCGCACGCGGCCGCAGCAGGACGCGATCCTGTCGCTGTTCTCGTCGGACGGCTCCGCGTGGACCGATCCCTACGTGTTCTCGGTGGACGTCGACGGGCGCGGCGTGGTGACGCTCGGACAGAAGGCCAGCATCGAGATCATCGACCCGGCCGCGCACAGCATGACGGCGCTGCGCGGGGCCGACGGCCACGACATGAACAACCTCACGGCCACCGTGCACAGCGCCGACGGCACGCGCTGGTTCGGCACGCGCGACGGGCTGTTCACGCTGGCACCGGGCAGCGACCAGATCCGGCCCGTGCCCATGCCCCAGCGCGGCGCGATCAAGTTCGTCACCGCCCTGGCGCTGGCCGACAACGTGCTGTGGATCGGCGGCAAGGGCGACGGCCTCTGGAAGATGGATCTGGCCGCGCCCGGCCATCCGATAGTCCAGCCGGTGCCCACCAGGGAACTGAGCGACCCCGAGGTGACGGCGCTCCTGCCGGGCCCGGAGGGCTCGATATGGGTGGCGACGAACAACGGGTTGAACCGGGTGCGCCCCGGGCAGCCCGTCGACCGCCTCCTGCCCGTGGCGGGCGACCCGTCCAGCCTGGCCGCGGCCGTCATCAACACCCTGCTCACCGACCGCGACGGGCGACTCTGGGTGGGCAACAACGCCGGCGTGCAGATCCTCGAGCGGCGCGACGCCGACGGCCGCGCGCATTTCCACCACATCGGCAAGGCCGACGGCCTCACCAGCGAGAACATCGACACGATGCTGATGGACGGCAACGGTCGCGTGTGGGTGAGCACCGACGACGGCGTGGCCGTGATCGATCCGGCCACCTACGCGCTGCGCGTGCTGCATCCGGCCGACGGCGCGGCCATCTCCACCTACTGGGTCAACTCCGGCGCCGTGGGCCCCACCGGCGAGCTGTTCTTCGGCGGCCTGGGCGGCCTCACGGTGGTGCGCCCCGAGCGCCTGACGCACCGGGTCTACTCGGCCCCGCTCGTCGTCACCGACGTCGAGGTGGGCGGCAGGCCGGTCGCGCTCGCAGGCCCCGGCGGACGCCGGCAGCTGGCCGTGCCCCCGGAGGCCGGCGGCTTCTCGGTGGAGTTCTCGCTGCTGGACTTCACCTCGCCCGAGCGCAACCGCTACGCCTACTGGCTGGAGGGCTACGACAAGACCTGGCGCGAGGTGGATCCCACGCACCGCTCGGCCAGCTACACCAACCTGTCGCCCGCGCACTACGTGCTGCACATGAAGGCGGCGAGCCGCGACGGCACGTGGACCGAGCATCCGCTGGAGGTGGAGGTGCAGATCCAGCCGGCCTGGTACCAGACCTGGTGGTTCGACCTGCTCAAGATCCTGGGCGCGGTGCTGGCGGTGGCCGCCGTGGTGGCCGTGCGCGTGCGCTACGTGCAGCAGCGCAGCCTGGAGCTGGAACACCTGGTGGAGCAACGCACGCACGAGCTCACGCAGCTGCAGCACCAGCTGGAGGAGCTGGCCTACAGCGACGCGCTGACCACGCTGCCCAACCGCCGCATGTTCGGCGACTACTGCCGCCAGATGATCGCCGCCTGCGAGCGCCAGGACGCCGGCTTCGCGCTGCTGCTGATCGACCTCGACCACTTCAAGCAGGTCAACGACACGCTGGGCCACGACGCCGGCGACGCGTTGCTGGTGGAGACCGCACGCCGCCTGCGCGAGATCGCGCGCAAGGCCGACGTGGTGGCACGCCTGGGCGGCGACGAGTTCGCCATCCTGCTGGCCGACACGGCGGTTGCGAGCGCGGTGGACATCGCCTGCCGCCGCATCATCGACGCCTTCGACGCCCCGGTGCCCTACGAAGGCCACGAGATGCGCGCCAGCCCCAGCATCGGCGTGGCGCTGTTCCCCAACGACGGCACCACGCAGGACGAGCTGTACAAGTCGGCCGACGTGGCGCTGTACGAGGCCAAGCGATCGGGGCGGCACACGTGGCGCTTCGCGCGGAAGCGCACGCCGGGCGTGACGAGCCCTACCTGAAGGTGAGTGTCATCCTGCGCGCAGTCGCAGGATCCACCCCCGCTGCTGCGTCATTGTCCCGCGTGGATCCGCGACTGCGCGCAGGATGACGGGACGGGTCAGTGCCCGCCGCCCAGGTAGGCCGCCCGCACCGCCGGATCGTTCTTCAACTTCTCGGCCGGCCCGTGCACCGCGATGCGACCGTTCTCCAGCACGTAGCCGTAGTCGGACACGTTGAGCGCCGCGGCGGCGAACTGCTCGACCAGCAGCATCGTGACGCCTTCCGAGCGCAGCCGCGAGATGATGCGGAACACCTCGTCGACGAGGATGGGCGCGAGGCCCATCGATGGCTCGTCCAGCAGCACCACCTCGGGGTTCATCATCATCGCGCGGGCCATCGCCAGCATCTGCTGCTCGCCGCCCGACAGGGTGCCGGCCAGCTGCAGCCGGCGCTCCTTCAGGCGCGGGAAGACCTCCATCGCGCGCTCGAGGTCGGCGGCGATGTCGCCCTTCGCGCGGGCGCCGGTGAAGCGCGGGAACGCGCCCAGCAGCAGGTTGTCGTGGACGGTCATCGTCGCGAACACGCGCCGGCCCTCGGGCGAATGGGCGAGGCCCAGGCGGGCGATGCGGTGCGACTCGCGGCCGGTGATGTCGATGTCGCCGAGCATCACCTTGCCTTGCCGCGGCGCGATCATGCCGGAGATGGCGCGCATCGTCGTCGTCTTGCCGGCGCCGTTGCTGCCGATCAGCGTGACGACCTGGCCCTTGGGCACCTCCAGCGAGATGCCCTGCAGGACTTCGACCTTGCCGTAGCCGGCGTGGAGATTGGTGATCGAGAGCATGGTTGTCCGACTCCGGATCAGTGGGCGGCCGGAGCTTCGAGCTCTCCGCCCAGATAGGCTTTGATGACCTGCGGATTCGCCTGCACCGCGGCCGGCGTGCCCTCGGCGATCTTCTGGCCGAAGTCCAGCACGGTGACGACGTCGCACACCGACATCACCACGTCCATGTGGTGCTCGATGAGGATCAGCGTGATGCCGTGCTCGCGGATCTTGCGGACGATGACGACGAGCTCCTTGATGTCCGGCGCGGTGAGGCCGGCGGCAGGCTCGTCGAGCAGCAGCAGCTCGGGGTTCAACGCCAGCGCCCGGGCGATCTCCAGCAGGCGCTGCTTGCCGTAGGGCAGGTTGCGCGCCTCCTCGCCGGCCAGGGACTCGAGCCCGACGAACTTCAGCAGGGCGTACGCGCGCGCCGTGGCCGCGCGGTCCTCGCGCCGGTAGCGCGGCAGGTGCAGCGCCACGTCCAGCAGGTTGCTGCGGTAGGTGTGGTGCAGGCCCACCAGCACGTTCTGCAGCGCGGTCATCTCGCCGAACAGCTGCACGTTCTGGAACGTGCGCGCGATGCCCGCCAGTGCGATGCGCGACGAGGTCCTGCCCACGATGGACTGGCCCTTGAACGTGATCGTGCCCTCGGTGGGCACGTAGATGCCGGTGAGCACGTTCATCATCGTGCTCTTGCCCGAGCCGTTGGGGCCGATCAGCCCGTGGATGGTGCCGCGGCTGACGTGCAGGTCGACGTCGTTGAGCGCCTTCAGGCCGCCGAACTGCATCAGCACCTTGTCGGCCGCCACCAGGTCCTGCGTGGCGGGCGTGGCGGCGACGGCCACTGACGTGGACACGGCCGCGGCCGGGGCGGGCAGCGTGGCCGCGTCGTTGGCGTCGCTGCTGCCGTGGCCGCGCCAGCCCAGCGTCTGGCGCACGAAGCCGACGATGCCGTCCTGCAGGTAGTACACCACCAGCAGCGTGATCAGGCCGAAGATCGCCAGGCGCCAGTCACCGATGTTGCTCAGCCTGAACGACACCGCGGCCAGCCCCACGCTGCCGACGACGGGCACCGCCGCGCGCTGCCACGTGGAGCGGCCCTTCGCGGTGAAGACCGCGGCGCCGACGAGCACCAGCGCAGCGAAGATGACGGCCACGTAGCGGAACAGCACGATGTCGTCGAGCAGCTTGGGCAGCATCACGATGATGGCCGCGCCCAGCAGCGCGCCCGAGCGGGTCTTGCGGCCGCCCATGATGATGGCCAACAGGAACAGCACCGTCAGCTCGAAGTTGTAGGTATTGGGCGAGATGTACTCCTCGGAGTACGAATAGAGCGACCCCGCGAGGCCGGCCAGGCCGGCGCTGACGACGAACGCGTAGACCTTGTAGCGGTAGACCGAGACACCCATGCAGTCCGACGCCACCGGGCTGCCGCGCAACGCCTCGAACGCGCGTCCGAGGTGCGAGCGCAGGATGCGGTGCACGACCAGCATCGCCGCGACGAGCAGGAAGGCCACGACCCAGAAGAACTCGCGCACGTCCAGCTGGTGGCCGAGGATGGCGGGCTTGGTCAACGTGATGCCCATCGGGCCGTTGGTGAGGAAGTCCATCTCGTTGATGAGGATCTGGATGATGGTGCCGAACGCCAGCGTGACCATCGCCAGGTAGGGACCGGTCACGCGCAGGGCCGGCAGCGCAAGCACCGCGCCGAACAGCGCCGTCACGGCGATCGCGACGACGGGCACGAGTACGAACGGCGTGTCCGGGAAATGCGTGATGACGACGCCGGCCGCGTAGGCGCCGATGCCGAACAGCCCGGCGTGCCCGAGCGATACCTGGCCGGTGTAGCCGACGACGATGTCGAGGCCGAACAGGAGGATCGCGTAGATCGAGATGGTCTCGACGAGGTGGATGTAGTACGGATTGCCGACGAGGACGGGGAACAGTCCGAGCAGCACCAGGCCGACGGCGGCGAGCAGAAGAGGGCGGGACTTCATCATGTGTTGTCGCTCAGACCTTCTTGATGGCCGTCTTGCCGAACAGGCCCGCGGGGCGCACGGCCAGAACGATCAGCAGCAGCACGAGTCCCGGTACGTCGCTGTAGCCGGTGGAGATGTAGAAGCCGGTGAGCTTTTCGGCGACGCCCAGGATGATCCCGCCCACGATGATGCCCATGCCGCTGGTCAGCCCGCCGATGATGGCCACCGCGAAGGCCTTCAGGCCCAGCTGCGCCGCCATGTTGGGGCCGGCCAGCGTCAGCGGGGCGATCAGAACGCCGGCGAGCGCCGCGCTGATCGACGACAGCGCATACGAGAACGTGATCACCAGGCTGGTGTTGATGCCCATCAGGCGCGCCGCCTCGCGGTCGTTGAACGTGGCCACCACCGCCTTGCCCCAGATCGTCTTGCGATTGAACAGCTCCACCGCGGCCATCATCAGCACCGCGCCGACGGCCACGAGGATCTCCATCGGCCGCACGTTGGCGCCCAGGAAGTGCAGCGGCGCATCCGGAAGCGGCGACGGGAACGGGCGCATGTCGCGGCCCCAGACGTTCTCCGCGACGTTGCGGAAGATGATGCCCAACGCGATGGTGGACATGATCCAGCCGAACTCGCTCTTGATCTTGAGCGCCGGACGCACGCCGATGCGCTCGACGACCGCGCCCTGGATCGCGCCGAACACGCACACGATGGGGATCATCAGCCAGTAGTTGACGCCCATGCCCACGAGCGTGAGGCCGACGAGCGCGCCCAGCATCAGCGCCTCGCCCTGGCCGAAGTTCAGGGTGTCGGAGGTCGCGAAGGTCAGCTGGTAGCCGAACGCGATCACCGCATAGATCATCCCCAACGCGATGCCGCTGAAGACGAGTTGGGTCAGGATTTGCATGCGTGGCCCGGCATATTCGGTGAAACGGTGCGGCGCAACGGCGTCGCGAGGACGTCAAATGAAGACGCCGCCGCGCCCGGAAGAGCCGCGGCGGCGCTCGCGTCGTGGCGGAGCTTACTTCTTCAGGCGAACCTGGGACGCCTTCGTCTGGTCGTCGGCGTAGGCATAGATCACGCGGTTCCCCTTGACCTCGCCGAACACCGGGATGTTGGCGGTGATCGCCTCATGGTCGGTCTTGGTGAACGGCTTGTTGTAGGTCGTCACGACGCCTTCGATCGGCGTCTTCAGGTCTTCCAGCGCGGCCTTGATCTTCGGGCCGTCGGTGGAGCCGGCCTGCTTGATGGCGGCGGCCAACAGGTAGACCGAGTCGTAGCCCTGGGCGGCCGACACCGGCGAGTCCATGCGGTTGTTCTTCGGCGCGAACGTCTTCAGGTACGCGATGATGAAGGCCTGGCGCTTGGGCGTGGTGGGCTCCTGGATGAAGGTCTGCGGCATGCGCGCGCCTTCGCCCCCGGGGCCGGCGTTGTCGATGTAGTTGGCCATCGACAGCGTCCAGCTGCCGATGATGGGCACCTTCCAGCCCAGCTTGGTCATTCCGTTGGCGATCTGCGCCAGCTCCGGCCCGATGCCGTAGGTCAGCACCACGTCGGCGCCGGCTTCCTTGGCCTTGAGCAACTGCGCCGTCATGTCGACGTCGCCGATGTTGAACTTCTCCTCCGTCACCGGCTTGACGCCCTTGCTCGTCAGCGCCTTCTCCAGGTCCTGGCGGCCGAGCTGGCCGTAGTTCGTCGAATCGGCCAGGATCGCCGGCTTCCTGAAGCCGCGCCGGGTGATCGCCTCGTCGACGATCATCGGCGCCTGGATGCTGTCGTTGGCGGCGTTGCGGAAGACGTAGTTGTCGGGCTGCTTGTCGAACTGGTGCGTGAGGACGGAGCCCGTGGCGACGTTGTTCATCACCGGGATCTTCGCCTCCTGGAAGAAGCGCTCGGAGGCCAGGCCCACGCCGGTATTGATGTAGCCGACGACCGCGGCCACGTGTTCGTTGTTGATCAGTTCCTGGGCGATCTGCACGCCTCGTTCGTTCTTTGCCTCGTCGTCGCGTTCGACGAGTTGGATCTGGCGGCCCAGCACGCCGCCGGATTTGTTGATTTCGTCGGTGGCCAGGCGCACGCCGTCGCGCATGCTGACGCCCATCGAGGACGAGCCCCCGGTGAACGGACCATCGACGCCGATCTTGATCGGGTCGGCGGCGAAGGCGGTGGCGGCCGCGCAGGCCAGCGCGACGCCGGTGAGGCGAGAGGTGAACTTCATGGGTTGTCTCCGTTTGGGCAAACTGTTGTTGCCTCGCGTTGTGGATCAAGGCGAGCTGAATCCAAGCTGATTGTGGTGCCGCGTTAACCGTTCGACGCTACGTATTCCCCGCAGATTCGTGCAAACCCCGAGAGCCACGCCGGTGCGTGCTGCGGCTGCTGTAAGACCCGCGTCAGTCGGCTGGCGGGGAGGGGTTTTCGCGGTTCACATTGCGGACGCGTTCGCGGCCAGAATCGTGTATTGCATGCCTCTCGTCGCCGGTTCATGACCCTGATCGCCCGCTCGCTCCGCGAAGCCGTCCTCACGCTGGCCGCGATGCTCGCCACGCTGGCCTGCAGCCAGTGGCTCGCGCCCGGCGCCGCGTCGGCCGTGCTCGGCGCGGTGCTGGCTCTGTCGCTGGCGCGCAGCCACCTGGCCGGCGAGCGCCGCGGGCGGCTCGAGGCGTTGGCCGCGCTGCCGCTGGTGGCGCTGGCGAGCGTGGGTGTCGGCGCCTTGCTGCGCCACGCGCCCTGGGCCGGCGCGACCCTGTTCGTCGTGGCGATGGCCGCGTCGATCTGGATGCGCCGCTTCGGGCCGCTGGCGCGCCGCGCCGGCTCGCTCGTCGCGCTGCCGCTGGTGACGCTGCTCGTGGTGCCGCACCTGCCGCAACGCGACGACGGCGTGCTGGCGCGCGCGCTCGTGCCGGTGGGCATCGCCGTCATGGCGCTGGCGTGGGTCACGCTCGCCGAGGCGCTGGGCCGGCGCATCGGCTGGCTCGCGCCGGTGGAGCCGATCGAGATGGACGGCGACGCGCCGCGCGCGGCCACGGGCGTCACGCTGCGGCCGTCGGCGCCCACGCGCATGGCCTTGCAGATGGCCGCGGCGCTGGCGGCCGCGTTCGCGGTCGGAGAACTGTTCTTCCCCTCGCACTGGAGCTGGATCGTGCTGACCGCGTTCATCGTCAACAGCGGCAACCGCGGCCGCCAGGACGTGGTCTACAAGAGCGCGCTGCGCGTGGTGGGCGCGGCGGCGGGAACGATGGCCGCGCTGGCGCTGGCCGGCCCCGCGGCCGTGCAGGGCGCCCCGGCGGCGGCGTTGATCCTGGGCTGCGTGTTCCTGGGCGTTTGGCTGCGGCCGCTGGGCTACGGCTGGTGGGCGCTGTTCGTCACCCTGGCGCTCGCGCTGCTCCAGGGCCTGCAGCCGCAGGGTGCGCAGCACCTGGCGCTGCTGGCTCAGCGGCTCGTCGGGATCGGCATCGGCGCGGTGCTGGGCGTGGCCGCCGCGTGGTTCGTGTTTCCGATTCGGTCGACCGACGTGCTGCGACGCCGGATCGCCGACGCGCTCGCCGCGATGGCCGAGGCGCTGGATCCGGCAAACGACGATCGACGTCCCGCGCGCATCGCGGCGGCCATCGCCGAGGTCGAACTGCTGCGGCCCTCGTTCCATGCGCGCCGTCTTGCGCTGCGGCGCTGGCGGCCGCTGCAGCCGGCGGACTGGATCGACACGCTGGTGGCGTGCCGCACGCCGGCCATGGCGTTGGTGGCCAGCGGCGAGGCACCGGGTGCGGTGCGCAAGGCGGTGGGGGCCGCGCGCAAGGCCATGCGGGAGCCGGGCGAGATCGCGGTGGCGCTGGATGCTTTGCGCCAGGTGCTGAAGCGGGGGGCGGATGGCGGCATATTTCCGCGGAGCGGGCGCTCGTGAGTTCAGGCCGAGGGACTGAGATCGGAGAGCGCTTATCTGACGCCGAGCCAGTGCCTGCCATCCGCGTCGATGCCGATGGCGGCAGATAAGCGTCGATGGACTGAACCGCCGCGCGGTGCTGGCATGCGGCGTGTGTTGGGCAAT